>OBZN01000044.1_pt1 | contig 87289 bp, 84 predicted proteins | sample 1476951 | NCBI WGS metagenome assembly OBZN01 (sample SAMEA2580246, study PRJEB22360) | human gut metagenome | biome: human gut; feature: human-associated habitat; material: faeces | place: Denmark | collected 2008/2010
ATAGGTAACAAAAAATGCCGTATTTATGCGGCTTGTGGCGTTTCGCAAACGCCTAATTACGAGAAATTATGTGAGGAAACCGATAATTTTAATTTGTCGATAAAATTGGTAGAGCGAACTAAATCAACAAAATTTCTAACAAGAGTTGTCGAAGCATATGCGAGGAGACAATATAAGGGGAATCTTTTGGATATATTGTTATGGCCAAAGTCGGATGATATGGTCGTAAAGACAGAGCCTACTGCTGAGGAAATGAAAACTATGGCAGAGCTATATAATATTTCTCAAATGTTTAATTATAGTAAGATATTTGATCTTCCAAATATTTATATTGATAATACTAAATTAGATGGATTCCTTAAAAAATTTGTAGATGATTATGCATGTAATCATAAAATATGTGTCTCAAAACAAAATATAGATGTAACAGATAGCAATTATTGTTCCTATTGTAGTTCTTGGGTACAGCGTGCAATTATTTATAACGGTGAACAGGTAGAAAAATGGATAGACAATTGTAGAGAATTTGAAAAAGCACTTGATAGAAGTGAAGTATTTAGAAGTGTATTATAAAAGTTGCAGAAAAATTAAATAAGCGATTAGAAAACTTAGTGGAAGTATAAAACAGCCATCATTCTTTTAGATGGCTGTTTTTATAAGAGAAATAAATTTATTTTATATTATGATTAGTTCGGTATTCCTTTGGCCCCATACCATAGGCATTTTTAAATAGCTTTGCAAAATGGCCTGAATTGTGATAGCCAACCTTTGCGGCAATCGTAGCAATCCCATAATCAGAGTTTTTCAACAGGAATAGCGCCTGATTCAGTCGCATTTCTTTTAGATACTCATAGGGAGTAGTGCCGTAATACTTCCGAAAAGCAAGCTGATACCGGGCAGGGCTCATTCCTGCGATTTGCGCAAGTTCTTCCCCGGACGGATAAGCAGACAAATCCTTTTTCATATAGGTAACTGTTTTTTTCAGATCACGGATGTCCTTATAATCTAACTTGACAGAAATATGATTTTCCTTTTGCTCCATGCCCTTAATGACAAGAGAGAGTAATTCCAGAACTTTGCTTTCCAGATATAAGTGCAGCGTTTGTCCTACCGCCTGACAATCCCTGATCTGCTGAAAGACAAAGTTAAGCTCCGGCAGATTTGGATTTTTCAAAAGGTATTCCTTTGCCACTTTTGATTGTTCATAATCTTTTCCATAATGCACCCGGAAATAAGTATCAAAATACTTTCTTGTCAAAATGATTTTTGTAAATCTTACCGGCTTTCCTTTTTCGCAATAGACATAGGTGGTCTTTTGGGTGTTCACATAGCAGTAAATCCCTTTACCGACGGGCTGTGTTTTCCGTCTCCCGATTTTGAAAGAACTGCTGTCTGTTTCAAACTGGCTGATTTCCATATATTCTTCAGAAATAGTTGCGATTTTTTCAAAGGTTTCCTTTGGCGTGTAGTCTGCAATCAGAATCATAAGCAGGTCATTCTCAAAGCGTATCAACTGAAATGAGCCGCTTCCGTAGTCGGAAAGTATACGATAGTAGAGTGAATCCTCTCCTGATAATTCCTGTACTTTTGCAAAGTTCATATTTTCTGGAAGCTGTAACAAGTAGTCTGCAATCGAAAGAGCCATTTTTTCATTCCTCCTTTAGAGCTTCAATAAAAAAGTCACAATCCAATTTTTATTAGTCACGATTTTATAAAAAAATAAATTAAAAAACTCCATAAAGCACCGAAAATACAGTACTTTGAGTTGCTTTTAAAAATTAAATTCCCAAATAGTATAGCTGTTGATTTTTTTATTCTAACCTGTAAAATGAATTGTGTCAAGGTTAGTAATTTCTAACCTCAAAAAAAGAGAAAGGAGGTTCGTTTCTTATGGAACAAAAACGAACCGGATTATCCTATGTTTTTACCCTTGCGAGAGGGGAACGTGGAAAGCTGGGCGTGGGAATGTTGTTGGCTGTTCTTTGCTCGGCCTTATCGCTGATTCCTTATCTGGTGGTGTATCAGATATTGCTTCTGATTATCCAAAATGAAGTGACGTTTGGCGCTATGGCTATGTGGGCCTGCATTGGAATTGCGGCAGCCATCGGGCAAGCCATCCTCATGTCTTTTGCGGGTATCTGCTCCCATGTGGCGGCGTTCAATACCATGCACAAAATCAAAGTAAAGGTGCTGGAACATATATCCAGATTCAACCTGGGCTTTTTTCAGGAACGCTCTCCCGGACAGATCAAGACAACGCTTTTTGACGATGTGGACAGAGTAGAACAATTTTTAGCACACAGTACATTGGAACTGGCACAGGCGATTGTCGTTCCGCTTATGATGTTTATTTTCATGCTGCGCCTGCACTGGGTTATGGCCCTTGTTATGCTGATTCCTATGATTTTGGGAATTGCTGTTCCGATGATGATGGTTAAGAATTACCCGGATATGTCGGCGGAACTTGCAGAAGATACGGAAAAACTCAATGCTTCTGCCAATGAATTTATCACGGCCATGCCAGTCATCAAAATGTACCACTTGACAGCGGAAAAATTCGAGCAGTATCGGAACGCGCTTCACCTTTATACGACCTGTTGGAAAAAGATGTGCGTGTCCTCCTGCAATCCTCTGTCGATTGCCCTTGTAGTATTAGATTCCGCCATCCTCTTTACGCTGCCCTTTGGCGGCTGGCTATACTCAAAAGGCTCTCTGTCAGTAGCTTCTTACCTGTTGTTTATTTTGCTTACCATGTGCTTTTTCACTTCGTTCCTAAATCTGGTTACGATTGTTATGCAGTCGATGGAGCTTGGCAGTGGTTTGGACAATATCAAAAAGATTATGGATATGGACGAAATGAAAAGCGGAAGCAAGACCCTGAAAAAAGACGGCTGCTATGGAATTGATTTTGAGGATGTAACTTTCAATTATACCAGCGGAGGAAAAGACGCGCTCACTTCTGTAAACCTGCACTTGGAGCCGGGAACGGTCAACGCCTTTGTCGGCCCGTCCGGGGCTGGAAAGACAACGGCGGTTCAGCTTCTTGGGCGCTATTGGGACACCACAGGCGGAACCATCAAAGTAGGTGGAGTACCAATTACTGACCTAAAAACGGAAAATCTGATGGATTTGACGGCTTTCGTCTTTCAGGATGTTTTTCTTCTGGAAGATACATTACTGGAAAATATCCGTATGGGAACCAATGCCAGCGAAGAAGAAGTACGGCAAGCAGCAAGGTCAGCACAGATTGACGATTTCATTATGGGCCTGCCGAAAGGCTATCAGACGCGGATTGGCGACGAGGGTGTAAAACTCTCTGGCGGCCAGCAGCAGCGGATTTCGATTGCAAGAGCAATTTTGAAAGATGCTCCTATCGTCATTTTCGACGAGGCGACTTCCTACTCTGACATTGAGAATGAACATAAAATCCAGCTTGCCCTGCAAAATCTTCTGAAAGGAAAAACCACAATTATGATCGCCCACCGGCTCCATACTATCCGGGACGCAGATAAAATTGTTGTTTTTCAGGACGGTACTGTGGCCGAGCAGGGAACCCATCAGGAGTTGGTAAAAAAAGGCGGCGTATATGGCCGGATGTGGGAAATTTATACACAGGCCACTATCGGAAAGGAGGCGGTTTAAATGCTGCGTACCATTAGGAAGCTGCTTGGAGAAAAAAGCAACCAGATTAAGTTTCCGATTGCCTTAATGGGCGCGGACGCTGTTCTTAGTATCGTTTTATATGTTGTTCTCTATATGACAGTCATTCAGCTTTTAGGCAACACGCTTACGGCAGGTAAAATTGTTATCTACACGGCGATTTGCTTTATCAGTGTGATTGCCCGGTTGGTAATCTATCGGAGCGCCTATTATCTGTGCTTCGCAAGAGGCGCAGAAATGTGCGGGGAAATGCGGCTTGACCTTGCCAATCATTATCGCTCATTAAGTCTTGGCTATTTCAACCAGAACAGCAGCGGCTATCTTCTTGGAACACTGACAAAGGATTTAACCAATTTTGAACTTGTGATTACACATACACTCCCGTCCATTGTAAAGACCGTAGTAACGGCGGCTCTGGTGCTGATCGGAACATTCTTTATTAACTGGAAACTGGCACTTGCCGAATGTGTTGTGCTTCTAATTGCCATGCCGGTTCTCTCTTGGGGCAACCGTCTTGTGGAAAAATACGGGACACAGAAAAGGAATCTCACCGCAAAAATGATTTCGATTGTCTTAGAGTATGTCAAAGGAATGAAAGTTTTTAAATCCCATAACATGACAAGCTCCCACTTTTCCAGAATGACAGATACGCTGGACGCAATTCGCAAGACAAATGTAAAAGCAGAGGTAAAAATGGCGGCTCCCACCAGTATGTATTCGATTGTAGCCAATTTCCTGCTTCCTCTTGTTCTGTTGGTTGGCAGCTATCTGTTTCTTGGAGGTACGATTGCCCCCAATCAGCTTGTAGCTTTTATGTTGATGAGCCTTGCGCTGTCTGCTCTGCTGATTGCTTTTGAACACTCTTATAATCTGTTGAAAGACCTGAACTTGGCGGTACACAATCTGGAACAGGCGTATGACACGAAGCCGCTTTCTTACAAGGAAGAAGATGTAAAGCTGTCGCATTTTGATATTGCCTTTGAACACGTCGATTTTTCCTATAATAAGCAGGCTGATGTTTTGACGGATATTAGCTTTTTTGCAAAGGAAAATAGCGTTACCGCCCTGATCGGACCGTCTGGCTCCGGGAAATCCACAGTTGCAAATCTGATTGCCCGGTTTTGGGATGTGTCAAAAGGAACTATCCGCATTGGCGGCAAGGATATAAAAGATTTAAACCCGGACGGGCTTCTGCACTATATCAGCGAGGTGTTTCAGGAAAATACGCTTCTGTCGGACACGATTTATAATAATATCAAGGCTGGCCGGGAGAACGCAACAGAGGAAGAAATCATAGAGGCAGCAAAGGCGGCACGTTGCCATGAATTTATCGAAAAGTTGCCGGAGGGGTATCAGACCCGGCTTTCCGAGGGTGGCAATACGCTTTCTGGCGGCGAAAAACAAAGAATTGCTATCGCAAGGGCCATTCTGAAAAATGCGCCTATTCTGCTTTTGGATGAATCGACGGCTTCACTTGACGCGGATAACGAGGCAAAAATCAATCAGGCGTTAGACCGCTTGATGAAAGGAAAAACGGTATTTGTAATCGCCCACCGGCTGAATACCATTCAAAATGCAGACCAGATTATTTTGTTAAATCAGGGACGCATTGAAGAAATGGGAACCCATACGGAACTGCTTGCGAAAAAAGGCCATTACTATGAAATGGTTCAGGAGCAGGAAAAAGCAAAGAAATGGATTGTAAATGGGGCATAAAGAAAGGCCGGTAAAGGAGGGGATACCGATGGGACTGCTTGACCTATTACTGGTTGCTGTTGGGTTATCAATGGACGCTTTCGCTGTTTCGGTCTGTAAAGGCTTGAATACCAAAAAGCAGGAGTATATTTTGGCGGATTCCAGGCGCTTATGCCTACACTCGGATATATCTGAGGCGGAACAATTCGCCAGTATATTGAAGCGGTTTCTAAATATGTCGCATTGTTTCTTCTGTGCATAATCGGTATCAACATGATTCGTGAAAATCTAAAAGGTGAATGTAAAGGAACAAGCAGAGAATTAGGCTTTACCGTTATGATTCCGGCTGTGATTGCTACAAGCATTGACGCTTTCGCAGTCGGCATAACGCTGACGGCCTTAAATGTAAAAATTCTTCCCTCGGCCGCACTGATAGGAACCACGACATTCTTAATTGCGTTTGTCGGCGTATGGATTGGACATTTTTTCGGAGATCGGTTAGGAAACCGGGCCGGAATATTAGGCGGTGTAATTTTAGTTTTAATCAGGGTACGGATTTTTATTATGGGCTGACAAAAAAGATTGGAGGAATTGGAACGAATGAAAAAATTAAATGAATTGGATGATGGCTCCTGCGGAACGATTGTCGCAATCACCGGGGATAGCCATTTTCAAAGCCGGATAACTTCTATCGGGCTTACTATAGGAAGCAGGATTGAAGTTATACAGAATCCTAAAAAGCAGCCGGTTCTTCTGTATAACAGAGATACAATGGTTGCGCTGAATAAAAATGAAGCAGAAAAAATCATGGTGGAGGTGAGGTAATAATGGCTGAAAAAACGATTGCCCTGCTGGGGCAGCCTAATTCTGGAAAATCAACTCTTTTTAACGGATTGACCGGTTCCCGTCAACACGTTGGAAATTGGCCCGGAAAAACTGTGGAGCGTAAAGATGGCTTCTTTTCCCATAATGGCATAACCTACAAAATCGTGGATTTGCCGGGTACATATAGCCTTTCTGCTAACTCCGATGAAGAAGTAGTAACGAGAAACTATATTTCCAGTGGAGAGGCCGACCTTGTATGTATTCTGGCCGACGCTTCACAGTTAAACAGAAGTCTATTTATGCTGGCTGATTATGCTGGAATCCATGTTCCTGTCGTATTGCTTTTAAATATGATGGATATAGCCGAGGGACAGGGAAAGAAAATCAATGTAGCGGGTTTGCAAAAATCCTTGGGGGTTCCTGTTGTTCCTATGGTTGCGGCAGACAAAAAGCAATACCAGCCGTTCTTTAACCTGTTGGAAAATCTTGAAAAAAGAGCCTCTTTTCTAAATGCTGCAAAGTTGGAGCAGCTTTGCCGGAAAAATATTGGCGATGAATATTCTGCAATTTTAGAATTGCTACCAAAGCAGGGAATTGAAATATACTCTGCCTCATGGCTGGCTGAAAAGCTGTTGGAACAAGATAAGCTCGCACTCTCTTTTGTTCAAGGGAAAACAGAACCGGGGATATTTGAAAAAATAAAGAGTTTAATCAGTTGTGTAAAAGATGGAAATTTGCGGACGGCAGATTGCAAATTTAAGTGGATTGACACACTGATTCAAGAAAATGTGACAAGCAGCAAAAAGAAAACCAGCCGTAGCCGGTTTGATAAAGCAGCCACTAGCAAACGGTGGGGAAAGCCTATTGCCATTGGTATGATTGTGCTGGGGCTGATCTGCTCTATGCTGATTGGTATGCCCCTTATGGAACTGGTAGGGGCGCTGATCTCCGGCATTTCAACGCCGCTGGCAAATTGGCTCCTTAGTGTTGGAGTTGCCTCTGTCATTGTATCGCTCTTGTGTAATGCTGTATTAACGGCTGTTACGTTTGCCTTGCAAATGGCTTGCTATGTATTTGGAATCAGCCTTGTTTTCGGATTTATGGAGGACATCGGGTATATGGCCCGTATCTCCTATGTGTTTGATAATACCATGACGAAACTTGGTTTGCAGGGGAAAGCGATTATGCCCTTTCTTGTTAGCTTCGGCTGCAATATAGGTGGTGTCACCGGCACAAGAGTTATTGATTCTTGGGGACAGCGTATTTTAACGATTGCCCTTTCTTGGGTAGTTCCCTGTGCTTCTACCTGGGGTGTAGTTGGTCTTATCAGCGGTACATTCTTTGGAGGAAAAGCCGTTTTTGTAATATTGTCCTTGTTTGCTGTGGCCTTTTTGCACATTTACATTACCTACAAAATTTTTGGACGTTCTTTAAACAAGGAAAATGACCGTACCGGCTTGATTATGGAATTACCACCATATCATAAGCCGCACTGGAAAACCCTGTTAGGCTCTGTATTCAACAAAATGGGAAGCGTTCTCAAACGGGCGCTTAGTATCATCATTTGCATTTCCGTAATATTCTGGCTTCTTTCTTATACGCCGGACGGAAATGTGACGAACAGCATTATTTATCGCATTGGAACTTTTATTGAGCCGGTAACAATGTTCTTTGGTTTGCCGTGGCAGTTGTTTATGGCCTTTGTTGCTTCTGCAATGGGAAAAGAATCAGCTCTCGGTGTTATGGCCTCCCTGTTCAATACGGCTGGTATTTGGGGAGCGATTGAGGGAACAAGCGCGGTAGATACAGCGGCGCTTAGTACAAACCTGCTGTCTACAATATCTCAGCCGGAAGCTCTGGCTTTCCTGTTTGCGTTTTTCTTCAATATGCCTTGTCTAATGGCATTGGCAGCGACCGCACAGGAAACTCATTCTATGAAATGGACAGTAAGGATTGCCCTCTACTATATCCTTTCTGCATTGATTTTGGCAACAATCGCATACCATGTTGGCTGTGTCATTTTCTAAAGGAGAGGAGATATTGTGCTGATTCAATTATTAGATTATCTGCAAAGCGGAAAAACATACAGTATTCAGGAATTGGCTGATCTTTTGCATAAAGATATGGACAGTGTGCGGGTAGAGCTTGAATATCTGGAAAATCAAGGCTATATACACAAAGTAACCAGTCAATCAAACTGTACTCAAAATTGCAAAGGGTGTCACGGCTGCGATCAGCCTGCGATAACTGTTGACACTTGGGAAGTGGTAAAGAGAGGATAAAGAGGAAGAATTGAACTTTATGCGCCAGGTGAGGGTTATCTTGAAACAATTTTAATCCCTCAAAAGATAAAGGGAATGATTTGCTTTATAGATGCGGTTCGGTATATAGAAGTATCTAAGCCGAGTGTATGTATAGCAATCAATGTTCTGAAAGAAGGAGGGAGTCTTACAAAAGATATAATCTTCATCTGGCGGAGGTCTTCCGTATTGAATACTGTATCAGTGACGAATCTTTCCTTAAACTAAAGAAATATCAAGAAAAATATTAAAACAGCAACGGAGATGATGCTGAGACAACTGGTAAAAGTAACAGATGCTTATCCTTTGACAGAGACAGATATTGCTTTGATTACAACTGCTTCTTCCCTTCATGATATTGGTAAGATTCGTATTCCGGAAGAAATATTGAATAAACCAGGCAGACTTCCCGATGAAGAATTTAAGATTATGAAAACCCATAGTGAGCTTGGCGCGGCTATAATTAAGGACATGGATTTTCCGCAAGATCATCCACTGGTACATACCGCATGGGAAATCTGCAGGTGGCATCATGAAAGATGGGATGGAAAGGGCTATCCGGATGGATTGAAAGGTGAAGAAATACCAATCTCCGCACAGGTGGTATCGATTGTTAATGTTTATGATGCACTTACAAGTGAAAGATGCTATAAGAAAGCTTTTGATCATGATACAGCGATTCAAATGATCCTGGACGGACAATGTGGACAATTTAATCCCATCCTTCTTAAGTGTCTGAAAGAACTGAGTATTCAGCTTTCAAAAATGCTTAATAAAGAGATGGACGATAATAAATATTCTCATGAAATACAGAGACTTTCGAATGAAATACTCAATGATAAATCCCTGCCGAATCAAAACTATTCACAGAGTGTTGTCAAGGTCATGCAGGAAAAGATAGATTTCTTCAAATCAAACAGTGGATTGAATTCGATTGATTACAATACGATTTCAGGTCAGTTAACTATACTAAACGGAAAACAGAAGATATTATGTCAGAGAAAGAATCCGGAATTTGATCTGTTTAAAGAATTTGGAGTAATTGAAGAAGATGTTCAATATATTCGTGTTTTGTTGCGTCAGACATCTGTGAAAAATAAAGAAATTTCTGTGCAGATAAAAGCAACAGTGGAAAATGACAGTCAGATGTACAAACTGAAATTACATACGCTGTGGTCGCCTATGAAGAAAGATGTATGAATAGGAATTATCGGTTTTTTTGAAATGGCAAAATAAGTATGAAGATTATAAATATAGAGTGTATGGAATCAATCAAATTCATATGCTCTTTTTCTTTTTTGATTGAAATAAGTATGCGTGGACTACTTTTGGGTGCGAGTGTGATAGGGTAGCGCAAGAATAGATTAGATGGAAAGGAAGAGGCACCGTTAAGTAGGTACCTCTTCTTTTTAAAGAGCTAGCTCTTTTCCTGATACGGGAACTTGCATCTCTGGAGCATTAAGCAGTGATGTGAAATTCTGCCGAATGATATCAAGTGTCTTTTGCTTTTTCTGCAGCTCCTGTTTTTCTCGGACGGTAGCAGCCTGTTCAGATTCAAGATTTTCAATCTGCTTCTGGATTTTATTAGAGCTTGGGATTTTGGTAACGCCGAGATCCTGAAGCTCTTTTTTTAGTGAATCGTGTAGCTGGTATTCTGCCTGATGCTTGGTACGGTAAGCTTTTGGATTTTTAGCAGATTTGCAATCTTCAATCACTTTTCGGCAGAGCCGATAAGAATCACAGTGCTTTTGAATGACTTTCTGTGTGCTCAGCTCACTGTTGATTTGTGCTATTTTTTGGTCGGCAACTTTCACAGAAACTTCAATGTCAGATACATGCTGCTTGAAATCCTCATAATTCAACAGGTTATTTTCGGAAAGATAGTTAAAGGTGCGGGCTGCCTCTTTCAGATTATTGAGCTTTGCCCATCGTTCAAATCCTTCTCGATTGCCGGTCGTAACATAAGTGGAAATATTGATATACAGGCGAGCTTCTCTGGACAGATGCTTCGGAGTTTTCACTTTGTTACGATTTTTAGCCAGGCGAATGCGAACATTTTCTTCTGAATAATAGCTTCCGAGAGATTTCATATAAGTGAAGTTTTTCTGTTCAGGCGCACGGAAGGATAGGTGCTTTCCTTGGCGGATTTCGTATCCGGCTAACTGCATTTTTTGTAGAAATTCCTCATAGTTGATGGAAGTCCAGATTGCTTTATCAACTGCAACACGTAGCTTGGCTTTCCAACTGGTGCCACGATGGTATTCCATGTTCTCTTTATAGCTTTTACCTTTTTCTCCGGTTGGCATACTGGTGGCAAGTCCATTTTCATGGCAGATACGATTACTGATCCGGCAGATTTTATGGTAGCTCCGCTTATTGGAAATATATTTGTGATGATCAACAAAACTTGCTGCATTAAAGATGATGTGGTTATGAATGTGGTTTTTGTCAACATGGGTACTAATCACGTATTCATATTTTCCTTTCAGTACTTCGTCTGCAAATTGTTGCCCTAAGCGATGGGCAGTTTCGGCATCAACTTCTCCAGGTTTAAATGACTGGATCAGATGAAATGCCAGGTTATCACCTTTGTCCATTCCATTCTTTTTTGCCATTTCTCTTGTCATAGAAAATTCAAGATCTGCAGTTTCCGGGGAACAGCCAAAACTGGAAACTAACAGTTTTTCATCAGTCTTATCAGGATTCGTAATATAGTCCAGAGCTTTCTTGTCCGTTACTTTAATTGGGAAGATCTTAAGATACGCCATAATTCTTTCACCATCTCTTTCAATTCTTGCATTTCTTCCGGATATAGATCTCCGGTGCTGTTTACTTTTTTCGCAATCTGATTAATATTCACACCAATCTTATGCATTTCCTCATACTGTTTCTTCAGTGGAGTAGTATCGGTGTTGACGATGTAACCGTCGATTGCCATTTTACGAAGATAAGCTCCCATGTTTTTGGTCTTTGATTCAATCATCTTTCTGCGGATAAGCTTCCGTTCTTCTTCTGTGACATAGAAATGGATTTCTTTGCTTCTCTTTCTTTCAGCCATTGGCGTGTTCTCCTTTCTGAGAAGGTAGTAGTATCGTTGCTTTCAGCTTTTTTCAATTTAGGGCAGGGTTCCCTAAATTGGGATTTCCAGGAAGTGTATCCTCACTTCCTGTCCTTGCTGTTTTACCCCTCTATTAGCTAAAGTCAGAAGAATAAGAGAAATGCAAAAGAATTTGGCAGGTAGTATGGCATACAAAAATGTGGTATGATTAGGGGCAGGATATCAGAAGAATCAGGAGTTGAATAGATTGTGAAGAAAGAAGAAATTTTTGAATATGTGCAGAAACAGTATGGCACGATTCCGGAATATTTATGGAGTAAACTACCGGACAGTGCAGTACTTCGACATAAGAATGGGAAATGGTATGCAGTGATCATGACGGTTGAAAAATCGAAACTGGGATTAGAGGGAAATGATCTGGTTGACATCATGGATGTAAAGTGCGATCCAGAAATGACCAGCATGATTATTCAGACTTATGGATTTTTACCTGGATACCATATGAACAAGCGGCACTGGATTACGATTTTACTGGATGGTTCGGTCAGTGAAGCAAAGATACTGGACTTTTTGGATATGAGTTATGACCTGATTGATGGAGCAGGCAGAAAAGAAGAAAATGTAAGTGGTTTACAGTGATTTTTGAGCAAAAGGGAAACCGGGGATTTTACTCCTCGGTTTTTCGGCTGTTATGCTTCAGTCTTCAACTTGAAAAATATCTTCTACAGGCACTTTCAGGTAATGGGCCAGCCGGATTGCAATCTCAAGAGAGGGATTACGTTCTCCACGTTCGATGCGGCCTATAGTCTGGCTGCAGGAACCTATGGCTTCAGCCAAATCTGCTTGAATGAGATTCCGTTCTTCACGAATATCTTTTAATGTATTATTGATTGCCATTCAATCACTTCCTTTGCTTATTGTTATCAGCAGGATCATGAACCTGCTGTTGAAATCTAATGAAATCCCGGAATTTCTGCACCTTTGCATTTCCCGATTACTTTTCCAAAAATTTTAAAAGAGTCAGATTCCAAAACCTGGATAGGACGATATTTTTGATTTAAAGAGATCAGATAAACACCATCTGGCTCATCGTGTAATTCCTTGATGTAAGTATTGCCGTTGAGATAGAAGATTCCAATTTCACCATTAGCAAGAGAATCTTTTTTCTGAATCCATGCAACATCATCTGTATGATAAAGTGGCTCCATACTATCACCGGAGATCCGTACACCAAAGTCAGTCTGCTCAGGAGCAAGATGTCCTACGTCATAGGTTTCTTTTACAGAATCTTCCAGGTAATTTCCAGTACCAGCAGAAACTGGTTCCCAGGTAATTTCTACAGGATGATGGAATGGGATAATCTTTGCAGATAGTGGAGAAAACTTTTTAGAAGCTTTTAAAATATCAGCAAATTCAATCAATTTATTTCTGCCTTCTTCATTCAATCCACTCATAATGTTATATGGATTTTCTCCAAAGAAGGATTCATATATATCTTCGATATCAAGTAACTGGCAAAGTGTCAGGAAAACATGTAAAGCTGGTTCTCGTGCATTGGTCTCCCATTTGGAGATTGCTTTTGTAGTGACCTGAATACCTTCCTGAGAAAGCAGGTCTACCAGATCTGATTGAGAGTATCCTTTCTTTTTTCTATTTTCTGCTAATATTTCCCCGAAATCACGCATTTGTTCGCCTCATTTCTATTTGAATTTTCTATATGCATTATACCGTATGTTAAAAATAAAATCAACAATAATCTCCAAAATGGAGAAAATACAACCAAGATGTCACTTGACTATCTCCGGAATGTCGATATATACTAAACATACAGAAATTGATAAGACATCATGTTGAAGGAAACAGCTGGGAGGTGAAAAGTTTGAGTGAGCGTGTGATCCTGCATAGTGATATGAACTGTTTTTATGCCAGTGTAGAAATGCTGCATCATCCGGAATTTGCCGGAATGCCTCTGGCAGTCGGTGGCAATCCGGAAGCCAGACATGGAATTGTATTGACAGCAAATTATATTGCAAAGCAAAAAGGTGTAAAGACCGGAATGGCATTATGGCAGGCGAAACAGGTTTGCCCGGAAATTATTTTTGTACCACCAAGGATGGATTTGTATTTGCGATTTTCACAAATGGCAAGAGAAATCTATTCAGAGTATACAGACAAAATTGAGCCATATGGAATTGATGAAGCCTGGCTGGATGTATCAGACAGTGGAAATCTGAAAGGAAGCGGAATGACGATTGCGAGAGAAATCAGCCATCGAATTAAATACGAACTTGGAGTAACTGTGAGTATTGGAATTTCCTGGAATAAGATTTATGCGAAACTTGGTTCGGATTATAAAAAGCCGGATGCAATCACAGAGTTTAATCGAGAAAATTATAAAGACAGGATATGGCAGCTTCCAGCGTCAGATTTGCTTTATGTCGGAAGACAGACAAATAAGAAATTGCAAAAACTTGGAATCCGGACAATCGGGCAACTTGCGGAATCAGACGAAAAGTTGTTAGAGAGTCATTTTGGAAAAATAGGAAATGTATTATGGGCTTTCGCAAATGGCTGGGATGAAGATCCGGTTTGCAAGGAAGGATATGAAGCACCAGTAAAGTCGATAGGTAATAGCACTACAACACCGAGAGATCTGGAAAATGATCTGGATGTCTGGATCATTCAAATAGCATTGGCAGAAAGTGTAGCTGCACGATTGCGGAAACATGGATTTAAATGCAAAACAGTAGAAATTACAGTCCGAGATAATGGATTGTATAGTTTTTCCAGACAGATACATTTACGACAGCCAACGAATATTACAAACGAGATTGTAACTGCAGCATTTCAGCTATTTAAAGATAATTATAAATGGGAACATCCCATTAGAAGCCTGGGAATTCGAGCTGCGGATCTTGTGTTAGATAATATTCCCGTGCAGTTGGATTTATTTGGAAATCAGGAGAAAAAGGAAAAGTTAGAGAAGCTGGATCGTACTGTAGATGAGATCAGACGACGGTTTGGTTATTTCAGTATACAGCGAGCGGCAATGTATCAGGATAAAGTCTTATCCCACTTAGACGCTGGTACGCACACGATCCATCCACACAGTTATTTTCATGGGTAATTGGAGGGATAGATTTGAAAAAAGCATTAACCAGAAAACAGAAAGAAAGTTATCAGTGTATTTTGGATTATACGAAGGAGCATGGATATCCGCCGACAGTACGGGAATTTGGAAAATTGATCGGGGTGAAATCAACATCATCAGCATTTTCCAGAATCAAGCAGTTGGAGTTAAATGGATATATCCGCAGAATCCCGGCATCGCCAAGAGCAATTGAGATTTTATAGTGAGGTGTCGGCATGAACAAAGTATATGTAGATGTAGTAGCAGAGTTTCGGAAAGACGGACAGCTGGTTCCTATATTTTTTACATGGGAGGATGGAAGAAAGTATAGCATTGACAGAATTTTGAAAATCGAGCGATGCGCCAGCAGAAAGGCAGGCGGTGTAGGAATGATGTACACCTGTATGATACAGGGGCAGGAAAGCCACTTGTTTTACGAAGTGGATAAATGGTTTATGGAGAGAAAAACAGCATAAGGAGAGATTGGTATAGACGATATTATTTGGATTATTAACCGGCAGGGATAGTCACTTTCCCTTTATATTCCTGCAGGTTTTACATAAGAAGATGGATTCCGGTCAGCAAAGGCAGCTCCCACAATGCCTTTTGGATATCCGCTTCTGCAAGTTGTAGTAAGTAATTGCTTCCCATCAAAATCATGGGGAAAGCGAACTGGTCTGAAAGACCGCCAGTTAGTGTGATGATGATAAGGAGATTTTGAAACTGATGACAGACAGAGATTATGCAATTAAATCAATGAAAGAAATTACCTTCCAGATGGCAAGTCATGCACAGGATTATCTGGAAGTTACAATCGAAAGACATTATACTGACATTAAAGAATTGATGACAAGCTATCAGAAATTGATTTTGGAAAATCAGATTGTGTTAGAAGAACTGGATATGGAATGCCAGGAGAAAATCAATGAAGATATGGCATATGTATTGAGTTATCTGAGCATTTATAACAACCAGCTGAATGTGCCAAAGATGCACCGGGAGATGAATAATCTGATGATTATTTATGGATTGTCGGACATGATCTATCGGGGAATGACTTTGGTGAAGTTCTATGCACCGAATGGTGTGATGCTCAGTGAAATCCTTCATTCCTGTTTTTGCAGTCATTATAATAAGACAGATGTGGAAGTACAACAGGAGTTGGGAATAGGCAGGACTTCTTTTTATAAAATGAAGAAGCAGGCACTTGGGTATTTAGGATTTTATTTTTATGAGATCGTGGTACCGCAGGCAAAGGATAAAAGATTTAAACCGTCACTGGGCGTTGAGGAAGAGTAGGTGAATAATATGAGATACGAAGATTCGATGAAAGGTGTAGCTGCTCAGATAATCAAAGAACAGCAGCGAGTCAGTAAAATTAAAAACAATCCAGAAGAGTTCCATTGGCATGACGAATATGCAACGTTGAATTTCTTTCGGTTTATCTGCAAAAATATCGGTAACTTGGGAAATGGAGAAATTGAGAAAATGGTCACACGCTTGAAAAGCATAGATCAGAAAGCAGTGGAAAACCATGTGAATGGTGCTGTTTGGGCATTTGATTATGATAAGATGTTCTGTGTATTGATGGAAAATGAAATTTGCCGAAAGGTGTGTGAAAAGAATAAATATAATAGTTGGATGAAACTGATTGGAAATTATTGTTTTCAAGTGGTGTAGGATAAAATAGTGGCTTGTGAAAAGCTGATTTTGATGTTAAGATGAAATTGGGATAGGAGACATTTAGGAACCTATCCTGACATAGCAAAGAATGGAGGCGAGAATGGACGTGGCGAAAGAAGAAATCGTGAAAACAGAAGAATTGGAAACACGTTACGAAAGATACAAGGGTATCTTAAAAGACCTTACCATCATGAGCGATGTGTTTATGCGGAATGTATTCAAGAAACGGGAATGTACAGAATATGTTCTGCAGGTAATTATGAATAAAAAGGATCTGAAAGTGATTGATCAAGTTCTGCAGAAAGACTATAAGAATTTGCAGGGGCGTTCAGCTATTCTGGACTGTGTTGCCAGAGATTCTGAAGGCAAGCAGATGGATGTAGAAATCCAACAGGACAACGAAGGGGCATCTCCCAAAAGAGCAAGGTATCATAGTGGTCTGATGGATATGAACACATTAAATCCAGGACAGGATTTTGATGACCTTCCGGAAAGCTACGTGATTTTTATCACCAGAGACGATGCACTTGGATACGGACTTCCGATTTATCATATAGACAGGAAAATCGAAGAAGTCAGTGAGAATTTTAAGGATGAAGCTCATATTATCTATGTAAATTCTAAGAAACAAGAGGATACAGAATTAGGCAGACTGATGCATGATCTTCACTGTAAGAATGCAGAAGATATGCACAGTAAGATACTTGCTGACAGAGTATACGAATTGAAGGAAACACAGAAAGGGGTGGAATTCATGTGCCGTGAGATGGAACAGATTTATAGTGAAGGTATTGAAAGTGGTGAGCTGAAAAAAGCAAAAGCCTCAGCATTATCCATGGCTGCGGATGGAATGAAAGTTGATAAAATAGCCCACTATCTTAATGTGAGTGTTCAAATGGTGCAGAAATGGATTGATGAGAGCATGAGTGTTGCACATTAACAAATGATAAATTTTAATGGAGCTACCAGAGGATACTAATTCTTCTGGTGGCTTTTTTGTGTGTTGCATGTATAAAAAATGAAAATTAGTTCTATAGAACTACAACTTGATTTGCGGATTCTGTATCTTTCAATTATCCATCAGTATACTAATTTTAGACCGAATTATCGTTCTGAAGGAGGTGCTATGATGGATTTAAAAGCGGTTGGTCAGCGAATTAAAGCAGCAAGAGAAGCAAAAAATCTTACACAGGAAGAACTGGCGGCGCTGGTAAATTTAAGTACAACACATGTCAGTGTGATAGAAAGAGGACTGAAAGTAACAAAGTTGGATACCTTTGTAGCAATTGCCAATGCACTTGATGTATCGGCTGATGCGCTACTGATAGATGTTGTGACACATTCTGTCACAGGTGTTACTAATGAATTATCTGATATGATAGAAAAATTGCCAAAGGACGAGCAGAAAAGAATTTTAAATGCGGTCAGAGCTTTGGTAGACTAATGAAATAGGCATTGAAATCGAAGGGCATTAAGCTCTTCTTTTTTTTATTCTTTTTTATGGATTCGTTTGTGAAAAAATCTTTTTTCATAGTGATAATCATGATATAGTAGTTCTAAAGAACTATAAATAATTCTTTGAAACTGGAGGGCGGGTAAATGAGAGAAAAAAATATTTATGAGAAGATTGCAGAAAAGTACAATACGACACCAGAAGAAGTACGCAGAGAAATGCAGATAGCCATAGATACAGGATTTGATAATCCTGATCCGGCCGTGCAGGAAGAATGGAAGAAAATGACACTTAAAGGAGAAAGACCTACACCGGAAGAAGTAATCAATTACGCAGTAAAAAAAACTAAAAGGAAAATAAAAATATGAAGAAAAAGATAATTGCAGTGATCTCAGGGGCAGTCATCTTGATAATTGCTGCAGGAAGTATTTATGGGAAACCCGAATCAAGTCATAAGGAAGGTGAACCGGATGTGGTAGGAACATTTTCCGTAAATCGGGATGAAAATCTAACCGTAATCGCTAACCGGGAAAATATTGAGGATAGAGAAGCGTTTGCAAGAGAGCTTTTGCAGATGTACAAGGATGATTCTTTTCATTCGACAAAATTCTCCACAGACAGGGGATATGCGACGAGTCTTGATATGAACATCTATTTATGGAAAGAGGATATTGAAGATGGGGAATCGGTAATGACAGCCGAATACAGAACTGTAGAATATGGAAAGGACTATGATGTTGTCAATCATCCTGATAAATTTCAACTATATATAGATGGAAAAGAAGTAGAAGAATAATACAGTGAACTTTTTATACTGAAATATGTACGATTTCAATAATGACATGAACTTATGGGAATATATTGCGGATACTTTGTGAACTTTATCCTGATACAATGATTATGCTGATGAAAGAAGGCATAGATAACTGAATACAAGAAAGAGACGAAAGCCTCAGTAGTTAAGAAAAAACTACTGGGGCTTTTTTTCGTGCCTGAATTTCTCAGCCAATAACTGCGGGCATATCCCGGCAGGATAAAGGCGGAGCAGGCATGATCCTAAACAGAGGTCCGCCTTCTGGATTTGAAACGAGCAACAAGATTTCAAATTCAGGAGAAACGGATATGTATATTGAACACCCATATTTTTACGAAGGAAAGTATTACGCAAATATTGATGGAGAAATGATCGAGATTACAAAAGAAGTTGCGTATGCGATGAACAATTTTTACAGAAGCAGCAAGGCAAAAAAAGTTGAGATTAAGAACGAGCTGGGGGAAGTCGTGGATAAGATGCTGAGAGAAGTACCTTACAGCGGTCAGTCTATTGATGGAGAAGGTTTCATGATTGAGGATTTTCCAGATCTGAACTGTGATGTGGAGCACTGTGTACTGACAAAAATGGAACAGCAGGATATTCACAAAGTAATCAATCAGCTGAACTCAGAGGAACGCATGATTATTTATGGCATTTTCTTTGAAAACAAGACACAGACACAGATGGCGGAAATTATGGGGATTTCCAGACAGATGCTGTCATACAAGCTGAAATCCATTCTTAATAAAATGCGTGAAATGTATATGAATAAATTTTTTTAAAAAATTTTTCAAAATCTTTTGCATCTGCCAAAGTCATTTGACTTTAGTAATTAGAGGAAGTTAAATGACTTCCTAAAATGAACCATGATAACTGAATATCCAATAATAACTGACGTGACATTTCATGCAGAGAGCACGAGGAAGATGACGCTATAGGATTATAAGACAAAACCAAGATTTTTAGTTCAGTCCGTAATGCTGCGAAAAAGCACTGACCGAAGCCAGCTGGCAGGCTGGTGATGCGATGATATGTATGAGATGCGATACACTTGCAGATCCTGAGAAGTCTGTAACTGGTAAACCTATGAACTGCTGGAGCCTGGAAACGAGAGTTTCCGGGTTGTGGTCCGGAGTATGCATCCGGGCAGGTTATTATTCCCTTCCTGCATATGCGGGAGTAACGATTCGGGGTATCGAGGATAAATAGAATCGAGCGAGCACTGTTTAATAATCAAATTGGCTATAGAGGTTATGCGGCAGAGCTTTCCTTATGGGAAAGAAACTCTGCCGTATTCCTGTGGAGCCAATATAGCGCTATGGATGCTTTACAAATAAAAATAATAGATTGGAGAGAGGACAAATGACAATCCGCAGAGGAGATATTTTATGGGCAGATCTCGGTATGTTTCCTACAACATCTGTTCAGGGTGGTGTAAGACCGGTGATCGTAGTGAGCAATAATAAAGCCAATACATACAGTTCAGTCATAACGGTAGTTCCGCTGACATCAAGAATATATAAGAAACGGTATTTGCCAACACATGTATTTATCAGCAAATATGATATGACAGGAATCCGAAAAGGAAGCCTGGCACTGGCTGAACAGGTTATGAGCATTTCTACGAAATGTATTATTGAGAAATGCGGAAGAGTGAACAAGTGGAGCCTGGATCGGGTACTGAAAGCAGTACGGATTCAGATGGGAATGGAGGGAGAAGGGCATGACGGCAGAGGAATATAGAAACTATCTGGAGCAGGATTTCAGTGATGTAGATATCAATGAAATGACTGACCTACGGATGATAAAAGCAGACAGAAATAAATCGCTTCAGGAACGGAGAGATATTTTTCTGAATAAAGTAGGAAATCCATATTTGGTCCGGATCGGTAATATGAAAGTAAAAGTCAGATTTGCTAATAACGGTATATCTATGGAGCAGGCATTTGAGAATATGCTTCTGAGTGTCTGAAAAAGTACTGGCAAGATTGAGGGGACTGTGTTAGAATGTCGGTAAGGACAAATTATGCAGCCCCCTTTTATTACATGGATTTTCTGACGTAATAAAAGGAGGTAAGATATGTATCAGAATATCAATAAAATCTATCATGCCGCCATCTATGTCAGATTATCTAAAGAAGATGGCGATATTTCCAGTTCAGCAAAACTGGAAAGTAACAGCATTTCTAACCAGAAAGCTTTGATTCTGGATTTCCTGAAAGACAAAAAAGATATTGAAGTTGTTTCAGTCCGAGTTGATGATGGATACTCAGGCTCTAATTTTGAGCGCCCAGCATTCCAGGCAATGCTGGAAGATATCCGGCGTGGGATTGTAGACTGCGTAGTGGTAAAAGACTTATCACGATTTGGAAGGGAATATATTGATTCCGGGAAGTATATCGAGAGATTATTCCCGGCTCTTGGTGTGCGCTTCATTGCCATCAATGACAATTATGACAGTCTCAAGGGAAAGAATCAGGCAGACGAAATCATTATCCCATTTAAGAATTTAATCAATGATGCTTATTGCCGTGACATTTCTATTAAGATCAGGAGTAATCTTGAGATTAAGAGGAAAAAAGGCGAATGCGTGACTCCGTTTGTAGCTTTTGGATACAGGAAGACAAAGACAGATAAGCATAAATTAGAGATTGATCCATCTGCAGGCAGTGTAGTACAGGATATTTTTAAGATGAAGCTGCAGGGAATGAGTCAGGATGCGATCGCTAATCGTTTAAATGAACTGGGTATTCTTTCCCCATTTGAGTATAAAATCAGCAGTGGCAGTCATTATGAAACTGGCTTTCGACAGAAAGAACAGGCACTTTGGAGTTCTGTTACAGTCCGCAGAATACTGGAAAACGAGGTTTATATCGGAAACCTTGTACAGGGAAAAAGGACAACACCAAACCATAAAGTGAAGCAGACTTATGTGAAACCGGAAGATGACTGGATCCGGATTGAGAAAAATCATGAACCTCTGGTGAGTGACCGTGATTTTGAAATTGTTCAGAGGCTTCTTGGCATGGATACACGTACTTCACCTGACCAAAAGCAGGTATATCTGTTATCCGGAATTGCTGTATGCGCGGATTGTGGAGCACCTATGACAAGAAAGGTTTCTACTGTGGCAGGGAAAAAATATGCTTATTATCTGTGTTCCACAAATAAAGAAACAAAACGCTGTTCCAGTCATAGAATACCGGAAAAGGATCTGGAAGATGCCGTACTGGTGATGCTGAAACAGCATATCCAGAATATCCTGCACCTGAAAAGAGTCCTGGAATTTGTTGGTACTGTGCCATTTCAGGAGATCAATATGAAGAAGCTGCAGGACAGGCTGGAGAAGAAAAAACAGGAGACAGAACGCTGTAAGGAGTTACGGATGATGCTCTATTCGGATATGAAAGAGGGCATTGTATCAAAAGAAGACTATGTAGAGCTTCATGCAGCCTATGGAAAGAGGCTTAAAAATGCGGAAGAGAGTATCCGTGCGATCCAGAAAGAAATGGATAGTGAGCTGGAAAAAGCAGACAATGCCAATACCTGGCTGGATTATTTTGTGAAATATCAAGATATTGAAGAACTGTCCCGCACTGTGGTGGTAGAACTGATCAGGCAAATCCGAGTATATGATAAAAAGAATATAGAGATCACTTTTGATTTTGATGATTGTTATCAGACATTGCTGAGTCAATTACCGGCTATGGGAGTTGATACGGTAATAGATGATGATAATAATCTGCAGGTCAAGGTAAAGGAGGTTGTATAAAATGGCACGAAAGAGCAGGAAAAACATTCCGGAAGTAGTCAGCAGTGCAACCGTCCAGACAGAGATGAGCAGACCATTCCGGGCAGGATTGTATGCCAGAATTTCAATGGAAACAGAAGAAACACTAGAAAGAGGAACGATAGAAACCCAGGTGGAATTGATGAAAAACTTTGTAGCAGATACGGAAGATATTTCGGTTGCGAAAGTTTATAAGGACTCAGACTATTCAGGTACAAATTTTGACCGTCCTGGATTCGTACAGATGATGGAAGATATCAAGCATGGAAAAATCAATTGTGTTATTGTAAAAGATTTGTCCAGACTTGGCAGAAATTATGTCGAAACCAGCAATTATATTGAACGAGTATTCCCGTTTTTCCATGTAAGATTCCTGGCTGTGACAGATGATTTCGATTCTTTCAGAGAAGGTGTGGATCTTACAGTTCCACTGAAGAATATCATCAATGAATTCTATTCGAAAGACCTTGCCAAGAAGAGTAGCAGCGCAAAAAAAGCACTTTGGAAAGAGGGAAAATTTACAAGTGCCTGGGAACCGTATGGTTACAGAAAGTCAGAAGAAGACCATCATCAGCTGATTGTTGATGATGAAGCTGCAGAACATCTGAAAAGTATATTTTCTATGTATATGGATGGCAGGAATTATAGTGATATTGCAAGACAGCTCAATAAAGATGGAGTTTTATCGCCGACTTTACAGAGAAAATTCTATAAAACCGGTGAAAAGCCGCTTCCGGAGTCTAAACCCTGGAATAATTATGAAGTGAAGCGAGTACTTCAGGATGTTCATTGCACAGGTGATTCTGTATTTGGAAAATATCAGCAAAGTGTTTTCCAGGAAAATAAACAGAGAAATCGACCAGAGAGTGAATGGGTGCATGTGGAGAACACGCATGAAGGGATTATAGATAGAGAGTTGTTTCAACAGGTACAATCTAAAATTCAGGAATATACGGAAGCTTATAAGAAGAAACATCAGCAGAACAATGGGGCTATTCGAAATCATAATTTCTATACAGGAAAAATATGGTGCGGAGGCTGTGGCAACCGCATGACGTTGTCCAGAGAAAGAAATGGCACATTCTTTTATATCTGCGGAGCCAATACTAACCATAAATCCGGAGGAAAGCAATGCAAAGGGCACAGAGTCAGAAAAGAATATGTGGATGACGATGTTCTTCGCCTGATCCAAACGCATATGAAAACCGTATTGGATACGGAAAAAATGATTCAGGAAATGAATACAGCTTCCAAAAATCAGACACAGTACCTGCTTTTGGATAAAGAAGTGGGGAAACTTCGACGGGAACTGAGCCGTATCAGTAAGCGTAAATCGGATTTATATGAAGATTACTCGGAACGTTTGATTACAGAAGAAGAGTACATACAGTTTTCTCGGATCTATTCCAATGAAATTGAGAATATCAAGAGCCGTCTGGACACAGTATTGGCGGCACAGGTTCGGTATTCCCAGGATTACCACATTGAAGAAGGCTGGGGAAATGTGATACATACTTATATGTCAAAGCGTAAGCTGACAAAAGAAATGGCAGATGCCTTTGTGGATTCAATTATTATCCATGGTAAGTATGATTATGAGATCAAGCTGGTATATGACGATCAGTTTGCAGATTTACAGAAATTAAAGAAAGAGAAGGAGGCGCAGACAAGATGACAGATCATAGAAAAACAGCTGTTTACATCCGTTTATCCGCAGAAGATGACAATGTAGATGGCAGAGCCAAAAAAGAGAGCGACAGTGTAACTTCTCAGAGAATTCTGTTAAAATCATTTGTGATTGATCAGCTGGGTGTAGCTGAGTCAGATATCCTGGAATATGTGGATGACGGTGTCAGCGGTACTCATTTTAAACGGCAGGGATTTCAACAGCTGCAGGATGACATGAAAAGCGGAGAAATCGGCTGTGTAGTTGTAAAAGACTTCTCCAGATTTGGAAGAGACTATCTGGAAGTTGGATTTTATATTGAATATATTTTCCCACTTCTACAGATTCGATTTATTTCGATTAATGACAGCTATGACAGTGCTGCAAGCAGCGGAATGACTGGTGGAATGAATGTGGCATTGCAGAATCTGGTATACAATATGTATAGCCTGGATTTGTCCAAGAAAATTTCATCAGCATTGCAGACAAGAACGAGAAATGGTACACGCCTTCCGGTAAATGCCAGATATGGCTATAAAAAAGGAAAAGATGGAAGGCTGGAAGTTGATCCAGAGGCTGCAAAAGTCGTAAAAATGATTTTTCGGATGGCAGCGGAAGGAACAAGTTTTGCAGATATTACAAGGGAATTGAACAGACAGGAGATTGTCACTTGTGATGAGCAGAAATTATCAAGAGGGGACCAGGTACAGTTCCAGAGGTTTGAGACGATCAAAAAGAAACACTGGAGCCCTACGACAGTAGCGGCAATTGTCCGGGATGAGATTTATATTGGAACCAGAATCTGGGGCAAAACGCGTTGTAGTATGCATACTGGCCATAAAGCTGTTCTGAATGATGAAACAGAATGGGTTCGCCTGGAAAATCATCATACGGCAATTATAGACAGGCAATTGTTTGAAAAAGCAAATGAAATGCATCCGAAAAAGAAGAGAAGTGTTGCGGAATCACGCACCAATTTTACTCTGGAAAGACGTAAAAAACAGCCGGCATTGCTGCTATGTGCCAACTGTGGGCATTCTTTACTAAAAGAAACGGAGCATCTGCTAAAATGCTCAGATGCTCGAACCAATGGAGATCCTGTGTGTCGAAGTCTGGTGATCCGACGGGAACCGCTGGAGGAGAATATCCTTGGGCTTGTTCATCAGTATGCAGCGTCAATGTTGGAAAAAGAAAAGAAAGTATCTTACAACAGGCAATGCGACTACAAAGAGATCAATACCGCAGAATTGCAAAAGCAGAGCCGACAGTTGACCTCGGAAAAGATGAAACTCTATGATGATTACAAAGATGGTCGTATGGATCGTGATTTGTATAAGCAGAGAGCGGAAAAGATAAGTGGACAGCTGGATGAAATTAAACGAAAAATAGAAGATGCGGAGAATAGCAAAAAGTTTCTTGAACAAAATGAACTTTCTGATAAAATAAAACTAAAAGATTTCTTGGGAATTCAGAAGTTCGATACAGAGAAGCTGCGTGAGATTATCAAGGTGATCCGTGTTCATAGTCAGGATGAAATCGAAATCGAATGGAATTTTGACGATATTTTTTCAGAACAGAGATAACTTGAGCAGGACAAAAATGACTTATCAGAAGATAATAAAGGTGCTGGGACTACCTGATGGAAGCGTCAGATAGTCTTCTGCAGAAAAAAATAAAATTTTTTTTGTCCTATACTTGACACATCCACATGTATGCAGGCACACCTTTTGCTCTAATATGGCAAAATCCGGTATGAATCCGAAAACCTTGCAGTATATCATGGGTCACGCAGACATCAGTGTAACATTGAACACTTACACCCATGTGAATTTTGATGATGCAAAGGAAGAAGTATATCGGATAGCGAATAGTTAAAAAAGCCCGTTGGTAAGGACGCTTGCTTTACCAATGGATTTACCAAGATTGCAGGGAAAAACATAAGAAAATACGAGAAGACTTGAGAAGATACCTTGAAAAGAAAGGAAAACTCAAAAGTCGGAAAACCCTGAAAAATCAAGCGCTTGAGAAGAAATACAAGACTTAAATGGAGATATAAGAAGATGATAAAAGTATTATTCATCTGCCACGGCAACATCTGCCGCTCACCAATGGCAGAATTCATTTTTAAAGACATGGTTTCTAAACAAGGTCTTTCAGACCGATTTTATATCGCATCTGCTGCAACCAGCACTGAGGAGATATGGAATGGAATCGGGAATCCGGTATATCCTCCGGCGCGAGAGGAGCTTGCTAAGCATGGGATTGATTGTAAGGGTAAGCGCGCAGTTCAACTGACGAAGGCAGATTATGATAAATATGATTATATTCTCGGTATGGACCACTGGAATCTGAAGAATATGTTAAGAATATTGAAATCAGATCCAGAGGACAAGGTTAAACTTCTTCTGGATTACAGTGATGATCCGAGGGATATCGCAGATCCATGGTATACAGGTGGATTTGATGTCACATATTCGGATGTGGTGGAGGGCTGTGAGGCTTTTCTGGAATATCTGAAAGATAAAAAGAAACTGTAATAAATATTGTCGATGAAATTTACTTTACAAATAGCTGTGGCTATTTTATACTATGTCTACAGCGACTCTTAAGGGGGCTTTCGCTCCCTTATTTTCTTTTTTCCGAAAACGGAAAGTCAACATTCAAATCAGGGCATCCTGCCCGTATTATTTTCAAAGCAAGAAAGGAACTGAATATGCAGAAAGACTATGAAACATTCGTAGAGAAACTGGAGATTGGTATTTACGAGGCTACAGGGATTCCGAGGGAAAATATTTCTTTTGAGAAAGAAGGCGGGAGGTTTGCACCTGTAGGAGACAGACTGCTGGTGAAGTTTGCAGAGCATGATGATGCCTGGGAGGTCTGTGGACTTTATACACAGGAACTTTTTAAATCTTATCAGAATGGCAGTCCGTTTGAGGAAATTATAAAAGAAATCACAGATGATCTCAATCGGATAAAAAAGGCGGATATTTATGAGAAAACAAGAGTGATCAGGGATTATGAGAAGACAAAACCCCGCCTGTTTATAAGATTGCTGAATGCAGATAAATATTCCGCGGATCTTCAGGATGCGGTGTATAAAACTCTTGGTGATATTGCACTTGTGCTTTATATGAAAGTTACGGAATATGAAGGATGTGTGACAAGTACAAAAATCCGGCAGGGAATGCTGGAGCAGTGGGGAAAAGAATGTGATGAGGTGTTTCAGGAGGCGATTCTCAATACGTATTTTATGAGTCCGCCCAGAATTTACAGATGGGAACAGATGATTTTTAATCCGGAATATGAAGGTGAAAGTTTTATGAATCTGGGTGATAAGTGTGAATTGAAGAAAGATGCAATGGGAAATTGTCTCAGTACAACGAAGAAAACAAATGGTGCAGTTGCAGTGTTCCTGCCGGGAGTGGCAGAACAATTGGCATATATGCTGGATTCCGATTTCTATATGGTGTTTACCAGTGTACATGAGGTAATGATCCATAATGATAAATTTGTAGAACCTGAAGATTTGCAGTGTGTTTTGCGGGATACGATCAGGGAGGCTACACCGAAAGAGGACTATCTGACGTCGAGAATCTACCAGTACAATAGGGAAACACATAAATTTATCTGTGTAACTCCGCTGGAAAAAGATGAGAAATAAAAATATGAGAGTACTCCATAAAAAAGTACTCTCATATAAAGGATATTTAGAAACGTTATGAGTAATTTATACGGTTATCCGAGCAGTGCAGAGTCATTACTGAACTCTTCTCCGCTTGCTTTTTCAAACTGATCCAGAAGGTTTTTAACTGTCAGTTGTTTCTTTTCTTCTCCCTGGATATCCAGAATGATTTTTCCTTCCATCATCATGATCAGACGATTGCCATGTGCAATAGCGTCCTTCATGTTGTGGGTGATCATCAATGTCGTAAGGTGATCGCGGTTTACGATCATATCTGTAATTTCCAGAACTTTGGCAGCTGTTTTCGGATCAAGAGCTGCGGTATGTTCATCCAGAAGCAGAAGCTTTGGTTTCTGAAGCGTTGCCATCAGAAGAGTAAGAGCCTGTCTCTGACCACCCGAGAGAAGTCCTACTTTAGAAGTCAGTCTGTCTTCCAGACCAAGACCAAGAATTTTCAGGAGCTCTTTGTATTCTTCGCGCTCTGCTTTAGTGATTCCGGAGCGGAGAAGACGGGATTTTCCGCGGCGTTTTGCAAGTGCAAGGTTTTCTTCGATACCCATTGTTGCAGCGGTTCCTGTCATTGGATCCTGAAACACACGTCCAAGATATGTAGCACGTTTATGTTCAGAAAGTTTTGTAACATCAATATTGTCGATAAGGATCTGTCCTTCATCAACCGGCCAGGTTCCTGCAACAGCATTTAGCATAGTAGATTTGCCGGCGCCGTTTCCTCCGATAACAGTTACAAAATCGCCTTCGTTCAGCTTCAGGTTCAGACCATTTAATGCACGTTTCTCATTAATGGTTCCGGGATTAAAGGTTTTATAGATATTTTTAAGTTCAAGCATTTTTATTTACCTCCCCTTTTGGCTGGTTTATTAAAGTATTTGCCTTTCCAGTATGGGAATGCAAGGAAGAGAGCAACTACGATTGCGGACAGCATCTTCAGCAGGTCAGTGTCGATACCCATCCAGATAACAATCTGAAGTACCAGATAATACAGAATGGAACCGAAGATAACTGCTAACAGGCGAAGGGCAAAGTTGCGGAAAATACGTCCAAAGATTGCCTCGCCAATAATAACTGCTGCCAGACCGATAACGATGGAACCACGTCCCATGTTGACATCTGCAAATCCCTGATACTGTGTAAGGAGTGCACTGGAAAGTCCTACCAGACCGTTGGAAATCATAAGTCCGAGAACTTTATTCATGTTTGTGTTGATACCCTGGGCGCGTGACATATTTGGGTTACATCCGGTTGCGCGAAGGGAACAGCCAAGCTCTGTTCCAAAAAACCAGTAGAGAATGGCAATCAGGAGAATACACATAACTGCTACAATAAAAATTGTGTTTTTGGAAAGAGATGCATTTTTTATATGTCGCAGGGAAACCAGAAGATTATATTTATCAACGTTGATTGCCTGATTTGCTTTTCCCATGATCTTCAGGTTTACGGAATACAGAGATAACTGTGTCAGGATTCCGGCAAGGATTGCGGGAATTCCCATAAAGGTGTGGAAAATTCCGGTCGCAAGGCCTGCCAGCATTCCGGCGAGAGTAGCGGCCAACATAGAAATCCAGACATTATGACCGGAAAGCATCATCATAATACACACTGCACCACCGGTGCACATAGTGCCATCAACTGTAAGGTCTGCAATATCAAGAATACGGAAAGTGATATAAACACCGATTGCCATAATTCCCCAGATCAGACCCTGGGCTACTGCACCCGGAAGTGCAGTGATTAATGTTAAAATTTGCATTTGTAATTTCCTCCTGTTGAGATGCGAAAAGCGAGAGAGGCGTCAAACCTTTCCCGCTGATCGCATATAAATTGAATTTTTTATAATTGTTTGATAAGCTGTTATTTAAAATCCTGTTGGTGTGAGTATTTTTCAACTGTCTGACCGGATTTATTTGGCAGCTTCTTCAGCAGCCTCGCCGATTGCAACATAATCGTCCGGAACTTCGATGCCCAGCTCTTCGCAGATATCTTTGTTATATTCTTTTGTGAAGTTTGGTGCATATTCGATCGGCATTGTGGAAATATCTTCACCGTCCTTTAAAATCTTAACAGCCATCTTACCGGTTGTAACACCAAGGTCATAATAGCTGATGGAAAGTGTCGCAACACCGCATCCGCTGCAGATACCTTCTTCGCCTGTGATTACCGGAACTTTTGCCGGAAGGCAGATGTTGTTGATGATCTCTGTGTTGGAAGCAACTGTATTATCTGTCGGTACATAAATTACATCACTTGCGTCAGTTGCTGTTGTAGCAACAGAAGAGAGATCATTAGAGTCAGAGAATGCATAATATTCACATGTATATCCGAGTTTTTCAAGTTCAGCTTTTACTGTATCTACCTGATACTGAGAGTTTGCTTCGGCAGAACAGTAGAGAAGACCTACATTTTTTGCATCCGGGAAAAGTTCATTGAGCATTGCTGCCTGCTGATCAAGGGGAGCAAGGTCTGCAGTTCCGGAAATATTTCCGCCCACAGTCCCGTCGAAATCATCCAGTCCAAGTGCAACACCGTATTCAGTAACAGAAGTACCAAGAATCGGAATATCGCTTGTTCCTGCTGCAGCTGCCTGAAGAGCAGGAGTTGCATTTGCAAGAATCAGGTCAACATTATTGGAAACGAAGCTGTTAATGATTGTAGAACAGGTGTTGGAATCTCCCTGTGCGTTCTGCTCGTCAAAGGTAACTGCGTCTTCTCCCAGTTCTTTGGTGACTTCATCCTTGAATCCCTGTGTCGCAGCGTCGAGAGCTTCGTGCTGCACAAGCTGACAGATACCGATTGTATATTTGTCTCCGTCAGCAGCACTTGCTGTTACTGCGCAGGTTCCCATAGCCATGGCTGCTGCAAGAGTGATTGCTAATGCTTTTCTTTTCATAATGATATATCCTCCTAATATAATGTTTAAATTAAGTCAGGTAAGAATTGCGTTTATTATTTGATAATATAAAACTTACCTGAATCCGAATGATTTTCTGCAGGGAAAGCAGTACTGGTAAATGATTCGGATAATGTCATCGGGCTATTCGACTATGACGTTTTAAAGTATAACGCTTTAGTGTGAAAAAGTCAAGCGACCTGCACAATTATATTTTTAATTCATATAGTATAAAGAGTATATGAAGAAAGCAGAGTGTCGTCATGGCATATTCGATCATGCTGGATGCCGGACATGGAGGTCAGGATCCGGGAGCCGTATATAAGGGAAGACAGGAAAAGAATGACAATCTTAAACTTGCTCTTGCGGTAGGTGAGATTTTAAAAAATAAAGGGATTGATATCTCTTATACCCGTACCGGTGATGTCTATCAGACACCTTTTGAGAAGGCACAGCTTGCAAATCAGGCAGGAGTAGATTACTTTATTTCATTTCACCGAAACAGCAGTCCAAAGGAAAATCAGTATAATGGAGCGGAAGTTTTGATTTATGATAAAAGCGGGATTAAATATCAGATGGCTGAGAATATTCTGGGAGCTCTGGGAGAAGTGGGATTCCGCGAAATCGGTGTAAAAGAGCGGCCGGGACTTGTGGTCCTCAGACGAACCAGGATGCCGGCTCTTTTAATAGAAACCGGATTTATCAATTCCGAAGAAGATAATAAACTGTTTGATAACAAGTTTAGCGATATAGCTCAGGGAATTGCAGATGCGATTCTTGGAAGCCTGGATGAGGAAACAGTGCAGGAACCGCTTTATTACAGAGTGCAGACTGGAGCGTTCAGAAAAAAAGAGAATGCGGACCGTATGTTATATCAGTTACTGGAAAAAGGTTATCCCTCTTTTATGTTACATGAAAACGGATTGTATAAAGTTCAGACAGGTGCCTATCAGCAGATTGGTAATGCAGTAAATATGGAGCAGAGACTGAGGGATGATGGTTACAGTACGGTTATTGTGACAAAATAGCCTTCTGGAAATATTGGAAGTCTGTGCATCGCGAAGCGTGTTGCTGTGAACAGTAACATAAGCAGTAGGGGATATAGTTTTAAGAATTAACTTGGTTGTACGTTAATAGAAAAAATATGGTACACTGTATCTATCTATAGAAATTCCATAGAAATCTTCGTAAATAATGCATATTGTTCCGGCTCATCAGAGCGTGAAATTCTGTTGGACTGTTACAAACGCATTATTTGAGAGGTGCTGTAGAAAAAACAGATAACGAGGAGTTAGTAATGATGAATGACGTATATGAAAAATTTTTAAAAAGTTCAGAAGAGTTTATTTTTGCAGAAAACAAGCCGGAAAAATCTGATATTATTTTTGTCCCTGGAAATGGTTATCCGCAGATGGCGGAAAAAGCAGCAGAATTGTTTAAGAAAGGGATGGCGGACTGGATTCTGCCCAGTGGAAAATACAGCGTAGTAAATGGAAAGTTTTCAGGCGTTCTTGAAAAAAGCAATGTATATAATAAGGAATATGGAACAGAATGGGAATTTCTCAGGGATGTTCTTATAAAAAACGGAGTTCCGGATCAGAAAATCCTGAAAGAAGACCAGGCAACCTTTACTTATGAGAACGCAATTTATTCCAGACAGGTGACAGATCATGCAGAACTGGAAATAGAAAGAGCGATTTTGTGCTGCAAATCTTACCATGCAAGAAGATGTCTGATGTATTATCAGTTCTTGTATCCGAAAACAGAATTTTATGTGGTGCCTGTGAATGCAGATGGAATTACCAGAGAAAACTGGAGAAAGAACGAAGAAGGAATTGATGCGGTTACAGGAGAACTCTCCAGAATCGTGAAACAATTTTCACTGATGCTGGAGAGATGACAGTTACGGCTGTTCTTCTGTTTCGGTTTTCTTCTCGGGAAGCCAGATGTGGACAAGTTCGATTCTGTTTTTGTCCAGACGGTCAACAACCAGGCGGATGCCACTTTCAAGTGTGACAGACTGACCCTCTTTGGGAAGGCAGTCAAGCTGTTCAATAATATATCCGCCAATAGAATCATAATCTTCAGATTCCAGATTAATATGGAGGGCTTCGTTGATATCATCCAGTTTGGCAGAACCCTGAACAACATATTCTCTTTCAGGCTGGATTTCTTTAATATCTTCGACTTCATCCTCATCGTATTCGTCGCGAATCTCACCTACGATCTCTTCCAACAGGTCTTCCAATGTGACCAGACCGGCTGTGGCACCGTATTCGTCCAGAACGATTGCCAGATTGACGGATGCTTTACGCATTTCGATCATCAGGTCTGCTGTAGCTTTGTATTCATAGGTAAAATAAGGCTCACGCAGGATGTTGCGGATTGAAAAAGGTTTGTCCTTTGGATAAACAAGAAGATCTTTCATATTGATAATACCGATTACGTTATCAGTGTTGTCCTCATAAACCGGAAAACGGGTATGCATATCTTCACTGAAGACCGCCATAAGTTCATCATAGGAAAAATTGATATCTATAAAGGTCATGTCGATTCTGGGAATCATGACATCTTTTGCAGTTGAATCGCCAAAATCAAACACATTGTAGATCATCTGTTTTTCTTCGTTTTCAATGACGCCGTCTTTTTCACCTACATTGACGAGGGTACGCAGTTCATGTTCAGTCATGGCATTTGCCTTTTCGTCCGGGTTAACATGCAGAATGACCAGTACACCTTCTGTTATTTTATTTACAATGAAAACAACGGGAGTAAGGAGAATCATAAGCCCGTATATTATTCTTGAATAGGCCAGGGACAATTTTTCAGCATGAATTGTTGCCAGGTTTTTGGGGGTTATCTCACCGAAAATGAGAATCAGCAGAGTCAGGATGCCGGTTGTGATTCCTACATATGCGTTTCCCAGAATCTTTATGGTGAGTGTAGTCATGAGAGAAGAAACAGACATATTTACAATGTTGTTTCCGATTAATACGGTACTGAGCATCTTTGGGGAATTGGAAATTATTTTTTCCAGAATAACAGCACGTTTGTTGCCCTGCTCGGCAAGAGACTGTATCCGAATCTTATTTACGGTTGTCATAGCGGTTTCCGCAGAAGAAAAAAATGAAGAAAGTGCGATCAGTATCAGAATCGCCACCGCCTGAAAGGCAATACTTGAATCCAAGATTTATTCACTCCTTTTGATTATCTTTATTGATTGAATCATATCATAAAACATTTAAGCAAAATATACATGATTTCATATAAAAAATCAAGAAAAAGCTTTTGGTTCAAAGATAGTATAAAAAAATTTAAAAGAGGACTGTCGAAAAAGTAAGATTTGTGTTATAATTCACTCGATTAAAATGAAAAAAAACATTACAGAATATTTACAAAATGATAAAAGTTTGATAATATACAGATATGTAATATTATTGTATTACGTAAAAGAGAACTGATATTTGGCTGAAAGTAAAAAAATGATTATCAGGAAACATAAGAATCGAATATAAATATAGAGGTGCGATATGTCCAATAATATAAGAATAAGAAAAAATAAATTAAAAGGAACGGGTATTTTTGCGGCAGCGGCTTTAACAGCGGCTTTGATTGCAGGAAATAATATACCGGGTGTAACAAGACAGGTCAGTGCGGCTGAGTCACAGGAGAATACTGTGTCTTCTCTGATCCCGGACAACATTACGCTTGATAAGCCTGTAGAACTTGCGGATGTAGAACTTCCGGCAACGGAATATGGAACTTTTGAATGGGCAGATGGAAGTTTCGTTCCTGCACAGCGTGTACAGAGCTGTGAGGTACTTCTTATACCGGCAGAAGGGCAGGATTTAAGCCATGTGGATGGATGGGATCCGGAGAGCGGCGCGGTTGTCGGTTACATCAATGTAATAGTGAACAGTATTACGGATAGTGATAATGTTGATAAGACAGAAGGCTCAGGTAAAACAGATCCAACAGAAAATGCAGATCCAACAGAAACGCCTGAAACTTCGTCAGAAAAACCTGCCGCAGATGAAAACGCTGATACAGACAATAAAGAAGATAAGGAAAGTAAATCAGATCAGGATAATAAAACTGATACAGACAATGAAGAGAATAAGATTGAAGAAGATAAAACAGATAATAAAAACAACAAAGATAATAACAGCAATGCAGATAAGACGGATAAAGATACAGAAACTACCGGTAAGCTGGAACCTGCAGATGATATGACACAGGATAAAGAAGATACGAAGAAAGATGATGAAGATGGCGCAGGTGATAATATCTTTGATAATCCTGTTCTGCCGGACGATAAGGATGACCGTCCTACAGATGCAGAGGATTCTCTTTCTGATGAAGAAAAAGAAGAGAGGGCCGCACTTAATCATACCTGCGACGGTATTACAGTAAGCGGAGTTAATCTTCCATGGTATGTACAGTTCAGAGTTTCAAGCGGTGACAGCTATCAGTTTACCAATGAATCAGATGCAATGATTTTCCAGTCTTATGAATTTGAACTCTGGGATCTTAAGAATAATACAGAATACGAGATCCCTAATGGAGATTATATCAGTGTCACTGTGCCGGTAAAATCCGGATATCAGTATACTATCGAACATCTCCTGGATAACGGGGCAACTGAGACGATTATTCCGAGTGTAGAGAATGGTATTATGGTATTCAGCACACATTCTTTCAGTCCATTTGGAATTGCAGGAAGCAGACAATTAGTAGGACCTGATGCGGGGAATGATACGGACGACACAGATGCGGTAACTCCTGCACCGGCTTCCTCCGACAGTCAGAGCTCTGATTCCGGAAAGAACAATACAGTATCTGTGAATGACAGTTCTGACAGCAATAATGGTTCTTCTTCTGATCAGAATGATAATTCAACGGAAAATAAAGCTGTGAAAAATAACAATACAGTAAATACCGGAGATACAACATCAATTATGCCGTTTGTGATACTGTTTGTGGCAGCTGCAGTGATCGCCGGTGTGGCTGTATTTATAAAAAAGAGAAAGAAATAAAAGAATAACACTGATTCCTCCCCCATATAGTTTAACAGGAGGGGAAGCAATGAAAGTCAGAGCAATTTTGAAATCACTATTATTTGCATATGCATTAACAGGAGTGGCATTACTGCTTTTGGCCCTGGTACTGTTTGCTTTTGATCTGGGAGAAACAGCTGTAGATGCGGGTATTATTATAATTTATGTACTTGCATGTTTCATGGGAGGCTTTATGGCCGGCAAAATTGTGCGTAAAGACAAATATCTGTGGGGTGTTATCACAGGTCTGGCTTACTATGTATTACTGTTGACTGTCTCTGTTATGGCAAAAGGCGGCTGGGATATGAGTGCAGCTCATGCAGTTACAACATTTTTTATGTGCACAGGCGGTGGAACACTGGGTGGAATGCTGTCGTAAAAAAAAGCTTTTAAAATGAAAAGATATATGATATACTATGCCAAGAATATAATTACATAAGGAGGATAGAGTTATGGAACATATCAAAACCCTGAATACAAAGAATTTACAGAACACTGTAAAAAAAGGTGGATGTGGCGAGTGCCAGACTTCCTGCCAGTCCGCATGTAAAACTTCCTGTACAGTAGGAAACCAGAGCTGCGAGCAGAAATAAGATCAGCTATGGAGAAATGAGATAAGCAGCGGAACTTTTATTCCGCTGCTTATCTTACGCTTAGAAAGGATTTTAGTAAAATGAGTCTGATTCACCGTTATAAAAGCAATGGCTTTAATATTGTACTGGATATCAACAGTGGATGCATCCATCTGGTAGATGAGGTTACATATGAGGTTCTTCCATATCTGGAAGAGGGCCTTGGCGCAGAAGCTATTGCAGAGAAACTGGAAAACAAATATAACAGAGAAGATATTGAGACATCTGTAAGAGAATGTAATAAGCTGAAAGAAGATGGAATGCTTTTTACAAAAGATGTTTATGAGAATGTAATTGAAGAATTTTCAAATAACCGGCAGACCGTTGTAAAAGCATTGTGCCTGCACATTGCTCATGACTGCAATCTGGCCTGCCGTTATTGTTTTGCCGAAGAAGGCGAATATCATGGCAGAAGAGCTCTTATGTCCTATGAAGTCGGCAAAAAAGCTCTTGATTTCCTGATCGCGAACTCCGGTTCCAGGAAAAACCTGGAAGTAGATTTCTTTGGCGGTGAGCCGTTGATGAACTGGCAGGTTGTAAAAGATCTGGTAAAATATGGCAGAGAGCAGGAAAAGCTTCACAATAAGAAATTCCGTTTCACTTTAACAACAAACGGAGTTCTTCTGAATGATGAAGTAATGGAATTCTGCAATAAAGAGATGGGCAACGTTGTACTCAGTGTGGACGGACGTAAGGAAGTACATGACTACATGCGTCCATTCAGAAAAGGTGCAGGAAGCTATGATCTGATCATGCCGAAGTTCCAGAAGTTTGCAGAATCCAGAAATCAGGACAAGTATTATGTAAGAGGTACTTTTACCCACCATAATCTTGATTTCTCCAAGGATGTGCTTCATCTGGCAGATCTTGGATTTAAACAGATTTCTGTAGAGCCTGTAGTTGCGGCTGATACGGAGGAATATGCGATCCGTGAGGAGGATATCCCCCAGATCATGGAAGAGTATGATACTCTTGCAAAAGAAATGATTAAAAGAGAGAAAGAGGGGAAAGGATTTAACTTCTTCCATTTTATGATCGACCTTACAGGTGGCCCTTGTGTATACAAGAGACTGTCAGGCTGCGGTTCAGGAACAGAGTACCTGGCTGTAACACCCTGGGGTGATTTTTACCCATGTCACCAGTTTGTTGGTGAAGAACAGTATCTCATGGGAAATGTAGACGAAGGCATTACAAAGCCGGAAATCCAGAAGGAATTCGGCGGATGCAACGTTTACACAAAGAAAGACTGCAAAGACTGCTTCGCACGTTTCTACTGTAGTGGCGGATGTGCGGCAAATGCATTCCATTTCCAGGGAGATATCAAAGGCAATTATGAAATCGGATGCGAACTCCAGAGAAAACGTGTGGAGTGCGCCATCATGATAAAAGCCGCACTGGCATGTGATTAGTGGGCAGTAATCTGTCTGACTGATACCGCCGTCGGCTGTTATCATAACAGAAAATGGCTGGCAGGCGGATGAACATGACCGCGGACAAAAAATCAAGAAGGGAAAAGAACTATGAAGAAAAGTAAAGGAATCGTAGTGCTGCTTCTGACACTGATCCTGACTGTGTTCTTTTGCTTTACTGCAGCCGTAGGTATCGGTCCTACCGGAACCGGTGCAGCAAAACATATCAACACGGGTCTTGATCTTGCCGGTGGTGTCAGCATTACCTACCAGGCTAAGGAGAGCAATCCGACAAGCGAAGAGATGTCAGATACGATCTACAAGCTTCAGAAGCGTGTAGAGCAGTACAGTACTGAGGCTCAGGTATACCAGGAAGGATCAGACCGTATTACAGTTGAAATTCCTGGTGTTACAGATGCAGATACTATTCTGAATGATCTGGGTAAACCAGGTTCCCTGTATTTCATCACAAAAGAAGATGCTGACGGAAACCAGAACTTTACTACAGGACAGGATGGATATGTTCTCTCCAGAACTATGGATGAGATCAAGGAATCCGGAAGTGTTGTTCTGGAAGGTTCTGATGTAGCAGATGCCCAGGGTGGTGCGATCCAGAATCAGAACACAAGTGCAAAGGAATATGTGGTAAGTCTTACTCTTACTTCTGATGGAGAAAACAGTGGTAAAACAAAATTTGCAGAAGCTACAAAGAATAATGTAGGCAAGCAGATCGCTATCGTCTATGACAATAACATTATCAGTGCTCCGAATGTAAATGAAGAGATTTCCGGCGGAAAAGCACAGATCAGCGGAATGTCTGATCTGGAAGAAGCACAGAACCTTGCTTCTTATATCCGTATCGGTTCTCTGGGACTGGAACTGGAAGAACTTCGTTCCAGTGTTGTAGCTGCACAGCTTGGTGAAGAAGCAATCTCTACAAGTGTTCTTGCAGGTGCAATCGGTCTGATCATCGTTATTATCTTTATGATCATTGCATACCGCGTACCTGGTGTAGTTGCAGGTATCGCACTGATTCTTTATACATCATTAATGCTGATCACGCTGAATGCCTTTGATATTACTCTTACTCTTCCGGGTATTGCGGGTATTATTCTTGGTATCGGTATGGCGGTGGATGCCAATGTTATTATTTATGCCCGAATCAGAGAGGAAATTGGTGCAGGAGTTTCAGTAAGGAATTCTATTAAGTCCGGTTTCATCAAAGCTTTCTCTGCAATCTTTGATGGAAATATTACAACACTGATCGCAGCCTTTGTGCTGATGTGGCTTGGTTCAGGTACTGTTAAGGGATTTGCTTATACACTTGCCCTTGGTATCGTGATCTCCATGTTTACAGCACTGGTTGTATCCAGACTGATTGTAAATGCACTTTATGCAGTTGGTGTACGTGATCCGAAATTCTACGGATCTGCAAAAGAACGTAAGGCAGTTGATTTCCTTGGAAAGAAGAAAGTATTTTTTGCTATTTCCATTATCCTGATCCTCTGCGGTCCGGCAGCGATGTTTGCTAATTCGCATGCAGGAAACAAAGCGTTAAATTACAGCCTTGAGTTCTCAGGCGGTACTTCTACGACTGTTACATTTAATGAAGATATGGATATTAAGACCATTGATTCTGAAGTAACTCCTGTTGTAGAAGAGGTGACAGGAGATAAAAATGTTCAGCCTACAAAGGTAGTCGGAACAAATCAGGTTGTGATCAAGACACGTTCTCTGAATCAGAGCGAACGTGAAGCTCTGCAGAGTGCACTGGTTGAGAAATTTGGTGTAGATGACAGCACGATTTCCACAGAAAGTATTTCTTCTACAGTAAGTAGTGAAATGCGTCGTGATGCGATCGTAGCCGTTATAGTAGCTACAATCTGTATGCTTCTTTATATCTGGTTCAGATTTAAAGACATCCGTTTTGCAAGCAGTGCGGTATTGGCGCTTCTGCATGATGTTCTGGTTGTACTTGCATTCTATGCTATTGCCAGAGTATCTGTCGGTAATACATTTATTGCCTGCATGCTTACGATCGTAGGTTATTCTATCAATGCTACAATCGTTATTTTTGACCGTATACGTGAGAACCTTCACAGTGGTTCCAGAGAAAAACTGGCAGAAATTGTAAACACAAGTATCACTCAGACTCTTACAAGAAGTATTTATACCTCTTTTACAACTTTTGTTATGGTAGCTGTTCTTTATATCATGGGTGTTTCTTCTATCCGTGAATTTGCAGCACCTCTGATGGTTGGTGTTCTTGTCGGTGCATATTCTTCTGTATGTATTACAGGTGCGTTGTGGTATGTGATGAAAAAGAAATTTGCAGGAAAAGGACAGCCGGCAATTGCTGCAGCTTCCGCATCTGCAAAGTCCTCTTCAAAGCCGAAGAAAGCACGTGATGTATCACAGAAAGATCCGACTCAGCCAAAGAAGAAAAACAGAAAAAGAGTAGCTGAACGTCTGGCTGCCGAAGAAGCAGCTAAAAAACAGCAGAATGATGATGCTGAATAAAACAATAATTGTCTGAAAAACAGGCAGACAGAAATATCCCGGGGTAAAACTCCGGGATATTTCTATGAGGAGAGAAAATATATGGAGAAATGGGTAATAGCAGCAAAAAGAGCAGATTTTAACCAGATCGGTCAACAGTTTCATATTGATCCGGTGATTGCGAGACTGATCAGGAACAGAGATGTGATCGGAGAAGATAAGATAAGAGAGTATCTGTCAGGAACAGTACAAGAGCTTCCTTCTCCCTGGCTGATGAAGGATATGGAAAAAGCTGTAGATATCCTGGAGAAAAAAATATCGCAGAAAGCAAAAGTCCGTATTATTGGTGATTATGATATTGATGGTGTGACCTCTACATACATTTTAATGAAAGGCCTTGCGAGGATCGGAGCAGATGTGGATACTTATATTCCGGACAGAGTTGCAGACGGATATGGGATTCATGCACATCTTATAGAAAGAGCGGAAACGGACCGGATCGATACGATCGTGACCTGTGATAATGGAATTGCTGCGGCTGCTGAAATCCAGATGGCAAAGGATAAGGGAATGACAGTGATTATTACAGATCATCATGAGGTTCCTTACAGGGAGGAAAAGGGAGAACGCCAGATGGTGCTTCCTCCGGCAGATGCGATTTTGAATCCGAAACAATATGATTGTCCATACCCGAATAAAAACCTGTGTGGAGCAGTGGTGGCCTTTAAATATATTGCAGCACTTTACGAGAGATTTGGTGTTCCGGCAGAGGAGCTGGAAGATTATTATGAACTGGCGGCTATTGCAACAGTAGGAGATGTTATGGATCTTCAGGGAGAGAACAGGATTCTGGTAAAAGAAGGGCTGTGCCGTCTGAAAAATACCAAAAATCAAGGATTGCAGGAACTGATCCGCGCAAATTCTCTGGAAGATGCTAAAATCACAGCTTATCATATCGGATTTGTGCTGGGACCATGTATCAATGCCAGTGGCAGACTGGATACAGCTGCCCGTTCTCTTGCACTTCTTAATGCAAAAACAAAGGAAGAAGCAGCAAGGCTTGCCGGAGATCTTACAGCTCTTAATCAGAGTCGAAAAGCTCTCACCGAGAAAGGAAAAGAAGAGGCAATCCGGATCATAGAGACTACAGAGCTGAAAAATGACAGAGTACTGGTAGTTTATCTTCCGGATTGTCATGAAAGTCTTGCCGGTATTATAGCAGGCAGGATCAGGGAAAAATATCACAGGCCTGCCTTTGTATTGACGGGCGGTGAGACAAGTGCAAAAGGAAGCGGAAGATCAATAGAAAGTTACTCTATGTATGAAGAACTGGTAAAATGTGCAGACCTGATGATACAGTTTGGAGGTCATCCGATGGCAGCAGGTCTTTCTATAGAAGAAAAAAATATAGAAGAATTCCGGAGACGTCTCAATGTAAACTGTACGTTGACGGACGAAGAATTGCGTCCTAAGATCGTGATTGATGTGCCGATGCCTGTGTCTTATATTACAAAAGAACTGGTAGAACAGATTTCGCTTCTGGAACCTTTTGGAAAAGGGAATACAAAACCGGTCTTTGCGCAGAAAAATCTCAGAGTGCTTGATCACAGTATTATCGGGAAAAATAAAAATGTAGTAAAATTAAAACTTCTCGATCCGCAGGGGATTTCAGTGGAAGGCATTTATTTCGGAGAAGCAGAGGATTTTGTGAACTTTATCAGGGAAAAAGACAGTATTTCTGTTACTTATTATCCGGAGATCAACAGATTCAGGGGACGAGAGAGTCTTCAGATTATTATTCAGAATTACTGTTAATATTACCGCTTGGTTTGTAACCGCCGGTAAGCCTGGAAATACAAATGTCAGGGATTAACAGTAACTTGATTCTGAAATAAAAAGGTGATATACTATAAAATATTTATGAGCGAACAGCAATATAACACACACTGGAGGAGAAATAAAATGAAGAAAATTGAAGATTATGTATTAAGTATACCGGATTTTCCTGAACCGGGGATTATTTTCAGAGATATTACAAGTGTTCTGCAGGACGCGGATGGCCTGCAGTTGGCAATCGACTCCATGCAGGACTGTCTTAAGGATATAGATGTGGACGTGATTGCAGGAACAGAGTCCAGAGGCTTTATCTTTGGTGTACCGATCGCATATAATCTTCATAAACCATTTGTACCGATTCGTAAAAAAGGTAAACTTCCCCGCGAAACAGTATCTGTAAGCTATGATCTGGAATATGGCAGTGCAGAGATTGAAATGCATAAAGATTCCATAAAACCAGGTCAGAAAGTGGTTATCGTTGATGATCTGATCGCAACAGGCGGTACGATCGAAGCAGCGATCAAGCTGGTGGAACAGCTTGGCGGTGAGGTTGTCAAGGTTGTATTTCTCATGGAACTTGCAGGTTTAAAGGGACGCGAAAGACTGAATGGGTATGATGTAGCGTCTGTAATTTGTTATGATGGTAAATAAGCACAGCTGATTGTGCAGGACAGGCAGGTGGGAGCATATGACAGAGATAACAAAAAGTACAGAAGCAAAAAAAGATGAAATGCAGGTTGAAAAAGAGAAGCTGGAATCTGTAAAGAGAGCAGATGCGGCAGTAAAGACCATGCATGATTTTACAAGTCCGGAGGTGCTTTATAAAGAACTGATAAACAGTGTTCTGAAGTATCATCCATCAACAGATATTTCCATGATAGAGAAGGCATATAAGGTTGCAAGTGAAGCTCATGAAGGACAGAAGAGAAAGTCCGGAGAGCCATATATCATTCATCCTTTGTGTGTTGCCATCATTCTGGCAGATCTGGAACTTGACAAAGAAACGATAGTTGCAGGTCTTCTTCATGATGCAGTTGAAGATACCTGGATGACCTATGAGGAAGTGGAGAAGGAATTTGGTTCAGAGGTTGCACTTCTTGTGGATGGTGTTACCAAACTGGGACAGTTATCTTATTCTGCGGATAAAGTAGAAGTTCAGGCAGAGAACCTCAGAAAGATGTTTCTTGCCATGGCTAAGGATATCAGAGTTATTCTGATCAAGCTTGCAGACCGTCTTCATAATATGCGTACCTTACAGTATATGCGTCCTGAAAAGCAGCAGGAAAAGGCCAGAGAGACCATGGATATTTATGCTCCTATTGCCATGCGTCTGGGTATTTCCAAGATAAAGGTAGAGCTGGATGACCTGTCACTGAAATATCTTAAGCCGGATGTATATTATGACCTGGTGCATAAGGTTGCCCTGTGTAAAAGCGAGAGAGAACAGTTTGTAGGTGCGATTGTAAAAGAAGTTAAGAAACATATGGATGATGCCAATATTAAGGCGCAGGTGGACGGACGTGTAAAACACTTTTTCAGTATCTACAAGAAGATGGTAAATCAGGATAAGACTATTGATCAGATTTATGATTTATTTGCTGTCCGTATTCTTGTAGATACAGTGAAGGATTGTTATGCTGCCCTTGGTGTGATCCATGAGATGTATAAGCCAATTCCGGGACGGTTTAAAGATTATATTGCCATGCCGAAACCCAATATGTATCAGTCATTGCATACCACATTGATCGGACCCAACGGACAGCCCTTTGAAATCCAGATTCGTACTTATGAAATGCACAGAACTGCAGAATATGGTATCGCTGCACACTGGAAATATAAGGAGTCGTCTGACGGAAAGGCTCCTGTAGGTAAGAGTGAGGAAGAGAAACTGAACTGGCTGCGTCAGATTCTGGAATGGCAGAGAGACATGTCTGATAACAAAGAATTCATGAGTCTTCTGAAGAATGACCTGGATCTTTTTGCGGACAGTGTTTACTGTTTTACTCCACAGGGAGATGTTAAAACACTTCCAAGTGGTTCTACACCGGTGGATTTTGCATACAGTGTTCACAGTGCAGTCGGAAATAAGATGGTAGGTGCCAGAGTTAACGGTAAGCTGGTTCCTATTGAATATGAGATCAAAAACGGTGACCGTATTGAGATCATTACCTCCCAGAACTCTCAGGGACCAAGCCGCGACTGGCTGAAACTGGTTAAGAGTACTCAGGCAAAGAACAAGATTAACCAGTGGTTCAAGAAGGAATTAAAAGAAGATAATATCCTTAAGGGCAAGGAGATGCTTGCGCAGTATGCGCGTGCAAAGGGGTTTAAGATCACAAATTATACAAAAACCCAGTATCTGGAGGCCGTTTTGCGTAAATATGGTTTCAGGGACTGGGATTCAGTACTTGCGGCAATTGGTCATGGCGGATTGAAAGAAGGTCAGGTTTTCAATAAGCTGGTAGAGGCTTATGATAAGGAAAATAAGAAGAATCTAACAGATGAGCAGGTTCTTGAGGCTGCTTCTGAGACACAGGAGAAGCTTCACATTGCCAAGAGCAAGAGTGGAATTGTGGTAAAAGGAATCCATGATGTGGCAGTCCGTTTTTCCAAGTGTTGTAATCCAATCCCGGGTGATGAGATTGTAGGCTTTGTTACAAGAGGACGTGGAATCACAATTCATCGTACAGATTGTGTCAATGTGCTGAATATGTCTGAGACAGACAGGACACGACTGATTGAGGCAGAGTGGCAGCAGCCTGATACCAAGGAAAAAGAGAAGTATATGGCTGAGATTCAGGTTTATGCAAATAACCGTACAGGGCTTCTTGTGGATCTTTCTAAAATATTTACAGAACGTAAGATCGACCTGCGAAGTATCAACAGCCGTACAAGCAAGCAGGAGAAGGCAACTATTTCCATGAGTTTTGAGATTGGAAGCAAAGAGGAACTGCGTTCCCTGATCGAGAAGATCCGTCAGGTAGAGAGTGTCATTGACGTAGAGAGAACTACAGGCTGATCATGGAAAAATCTGCTGGAACATTATTTTATGGAACTGCTGCAGATTGATAGAAAGGAATAACATGAAGAATTTAGAATTACAGAAATGTATATTAGGACCTGTATATACAAATTGCTATCTCCTTAAGAATAAAGAAACAGGAGAACTGATCATTGTTGATCCCGCAGATTGTCCGGAGAAGATTGAAATGAAGATTTCCCGGATGAATGGAAAACCGGTGGCGATTCTTCTTACCCATGGACATTTTGACCACATTCTGGCTGCACAGGCAGTAAAGGAGAAATATAATATTCCGATTTATGCCTGTCGTCAGGAAGAGGAGATGCTCCGCGAACCTTCGATCAATATGACTGTACATTATGGACAGGGATGTTCTATTGTGCCGGATGTATTTCTGGAGGATCTGGATGTTATCAGACTGGCGGGATTTTCTGTTCAGATGATCCATACACCGGGACATACCAAAGGAAGCTGCTGTTATTATCTGAAAGATGAAGGTGTATTGTTCAGCGGTGATACAGTGTTCTATGGCTCTGTTGGAAGAACGGATTTTCCGGGTGGAAGTACAGCAGAAATTGTGAGAAGTCTCCATAAACTGGTAGATTCACTTCCTGAAGAGACCGAGGTTTTCCCCGGACATGATGCATCTACCACTATTGGTTATGAAAAGAGGTATAATCCATTTGTGTAAAATAGGCATTCTGTTTGAGAACAGAGATTTTGAACATGATGTTTATGAACTGATCAAAGCGTTTTATCCCGAAGCGGAGATACATACTCTTTATGAAAATGCTGAAGCAGAGTATGACCTCCGCTTCAGTGTGGAACGGGATAATGACAGTTATATCATAAAATACGAAAGGACAGAGAATCTGTCGAAACAGGAAACAGAGCAAAAAGGGGTAATTTCCGCAGATATACTTTCTAAAGAGAATGCAGGCTGTGGAATACAGGATGCTCATGCTCTGAGAAAAGAGAATAAAGATACTATCAAATATGCTCTGTATCAGCTGTTGGTAAAACTGACGGGCAGAACTCTTCCATGGGGAAATCTGACAGGAATACGTCCTGCCAAACTGGCAATGGGAATGATCGAATCCGGAATGAAAAATACGGAAGCAGCCCGGGAGATGCGTGAGAGATATCTGGTAAGTCCGCAGAAAACAGCGCTTGCCATCACTATTGCAAACAGGGAAAGAGAGATTCTGAAGGATATTGACTATGAAAATGGATACAGCCTTTATATTGGAATCCCGTTTTGCCCAAGTATCTGTCTGTATTGTTCCTTCAGCTCCTATCCGCTGAAAGTGTGGGAGAAGAGAACAGATGAATATGTGGAAGCTCTCTGCCGGGAGGTAAGAGAGACTGCTCTTATGATGAAGGGAAGAAAACTGGACACCATCTATATTGGCGGCGGTACTCCGACTACACTGCTTCCACATCAAATCCGTAAGCTCCTGGATACAGTGGGAGAAGCTTTTGGCTATGAAGGACTGGCAGAGTTTACTGTGGAAGCCGGCAGACCGGACAGTATTACACGTGAAAAGCTGATGGCGATCAGGGAGTATCCGGTAACAAGAATTTCCGTAAATCCACAGACTATGAATCAGGAAACCCTGGATATTATCGGCCGCAGACATACTGTGGAGCAGACAAAAGAAGCGTTTCATCTGGCACGAGAGCTGGGATACGATAACATTAACATGGATTTGATCGTGGGTCTTCCGGGTGAGGATATTCACATGGTAGAGCGGACTCTTGAACAGGTTCGTGAACTGGTACCGGACAGTATTACCGTACATTCACTGGCAGTGAAACGTGCAGCAAGGCTGAATATTTTTAAAGAGAAATATCAGGAAATGTCTTTTGAGAATAATCAGGAGATTATGGATCTGACCATGAAAACTGCGTATGAAATGGGAATGGGTCCTTATTATCTGTACAGACAGAAGAATATGAAGGGAAATTTTGAAAATGTTGGCTATGCAAAGGTTGACAAAGCGGGAATTTACAATATACTGATTATGGAGGAAAAACAGCCTATCATCGCACTGGGGGCAGGCGGTTCTTCCAAGCTGGTCTTTGACCATGGACAGAGAATTGAACGTGTGGAGAATGTAAAAGACGTTTCTAATTATATTTCCCGCATTGATGAGATGATCGAGAGAAAACGGACAGCAATAGCTACCTGGCTGTAGGATGTGGAGGTAACATTTTGGACACAGTACAAAAGACAGCGGCAGGTTCGCAGCAGAGGATCCTGGAATTTGACCTTGCTTCTGAACTGCATCATGGAATGCTGGTAAGTAATCTGGCTTATGCGGTTGCAGAGGAGATGGGACTGCCGCATGAACAGTGCTATGAGCTTGCAATAGCAGGAATGCTCCATGATATAGGAAAGCTGAAGCTGACAAGTTATATTAACGGACAGGAGCAGGATCCTCTGGTGATCGAGGAACTGAAGTATGTCCGGATGCATTCTGCATTGGGATATGAGGAACTTAAAGGGCAGGGATATTCGGATTTTGTATTGGAGAGTATCCTGTACCATCATGAGAATTATGATGGCAGTGGATATCCGTCCAATAAAGCAGGTGATGACATACCCATAGGTGCCCGGATACTCAGAGTCTGCGATGTATATGCAGCATTGATCTCTGACAGACCATACAGAAGAGGATTTGATATTTCTTCAGTTATGGAGTTGATGATCGATGAAGTAAAAAATTTTGATATGCAGGTTTTTCTTGCGTTTCAGAGAGTGGTTCATAATGGAGACGGGCAGAATTTTTATAAAAGAGGAGGACAACATGGCATTAAAGAAGAAACCGGTAACCGGTATGAAGGACATTTTACCAAAAGAGATGGAAATCCGTAATTATGTGATGAACATGATTCGTGAAACATACGGAACATTTGGCTTTTCATCTATAGAGACACCATGTGTGGAACATATTGAAAATCTTTCCAGTAAACAGGGCGGAGAGAATGAGAAACTTATTTTCAAGATCCTGAAACGTGGGGAGAAATTGAAACTTGCGGAAGCAGAGAAAGAAAGTGATCTGGTTGACTCCGGACTTCGCTACGATCTGACTGTGCCGCTTTCCAGATATTATTCCAACAACGCAAATGAGCTTCCGGCTCCTTTTAAGGCACTTCAGATGGGCAATGTGTGGAGAGCAGACAGACCGCAGAGAGGACGTTTCCGTCAGTTTATGCAGTGTGATATTGATATTCTGGGTGAGTCTACTTATCTGGCTGAGATCGAACTGGTTCTTGCTACCACAACGTTGCTCGGAAAGCTGGATTTCCATAACTTTACGATTCGCATCAACGACAGAAAAATCTTAAAAGCGATGGCGCAGTACAGTGGATTCCCACAGGAAAGCTTTGACACTGTGTTTATCATTCTGGACAAGATGGACAAGATTGGTCTGGAAGGTGTTGCAGAGGAACTGGAGAAGGAAGGATTTGCAAAAGAGAGCATTGATACTTATCTTGGACTTTTCAAAGAGATCACTTCTGACATTGAGGGTGTTCGTTACTGCAAAGAGAAATTAAAAGATGTTCTGGATCCAAAGGTTGCTGAGGACCTTGAAACAATCATTTCTACTGTAGATTCTGTTAAGACAGCAGATTTTAAGATGTCTTTCGATCCGACTTTGGTACGTGGAATGTCTTATTATACAGGACCGATTTTTGAAATCTCTATGGATGAGTTTGGCGGCAGCGTAGGCGGCGGTGGACGCTATGATGAGATGATCGGTAAATTTACAGGAAACAATACATCTGCCTGCGGATTTTCAATTGGATTCGAGAGAATCGTAATGCTTCTTCTTGAGAGAAATTATGAAATCCCGACAAAGAATGGTAAGAAAGCATATCTTATCGAGAAGAATATGCCGGCAGACAAGATGCTGACGATTCTGAAACAGGCTCAGGAAGAGCGTAATGCCGGAACACAGATCAATATTTCTATTATGAAGAAGAATAAGAAATTCCAGAAAGATCAGATGACAGCAGAGGGCTATACAGAGTTTGTAGAATTCTTTAAAGACAGAATGTAATAATTCGTAACTGTTCAGCAACATTGCGAGATAGCAGACTGCCGGATAGTTACAACAATTCTTATAATATAGAAAGCATGAAAAGAGGAAAGAAACATGGCTGAAAGTATGCAGGGACTGCACAGAACATGCCGATGTGCAGAAGTAACAAAGGAAATGATCGGCAAAGAAGTTGTCCTTATGGGATGGGTTCAGAAAGCCCGCGATAAAGGCGGAATTATTTTCGTAGATTTAAGAGACCGTTCCGGTATCATGCAGCTGATTTTTGAGAATGGCAGCATTGATGAAGAAGGTTTTGCAAAAGCAGGTAAACTGAGAAGTGAATTCGTAATCGCTGTTACCGGTGTGGTAGAAGAAAGAGGCGGCGCTGTTAATAAGAATCTTGCAACAGGTGAAATTGAGCTTCGCGTAAAATCCCTTCGTGTTCTGTCTGAAGCAGAGGTACCTCCGTTCCCAATTGAAGAGAACAGCAAGACAAAAGATGAAATCCGTCTGAAATATCGTTATCTTGACTTAAGAAGACCTGACCTTCAGAAGAACATTATGCTTAAGAGCAAAGTCATGATGCTTACAAGACAGTTCTTCGCAAAAGAAGGATTCCTTGAAATTGAAACTCCGATGCTTGGTAAGAGTACACCGGAAGGTGCAAGAGATTATCTGGTACCGTCTCGTGTTCATCCGGGACATTTCTATGGTCTGCCACAGTCTCCGCAGCTGTACAAACAGCTTCTGATGTGCTCTGGTTATGACCGTTATATCCAGATTGCAAGATGTTTCCGTGACGAAGACCTTCGTGCGGACAGACAGCCGGAATTTACTCAGATCGATATGGAACTCTCTTTTGTAGATGTTGATGACGTAATTGATGTAAATGAGAGATTCCTTGCTTATCTGTTCAAGGAAGTACTTGATATTGATGTAAAACTTCCAATCCAGCGTATCACATGGCAGGAAGCTATGGACAGATTTGGTTCTGATAAACCGGATATGCGTTTCGGAATGGAACTTCATGATGTAAGTGATGTAGTTAAAAACTGTGGATTCAGCGTGTTTACTTCTGCGTTGGAAAATGGCGGCAGTGTTCGTGGTATCAATGCAGAAGGACAGGGCGCTATGCCACGTAAGAAAATTGACAAACTGGTTGAGTTTGCCAAAGGTTACGGTGCAAAAGGCCTTGCATACATTGCAATCGCTGAAGATGGAACAAGAAAATCTTCTTTTGCCAAATTCATGACAGATGAAGAGATGGATGCTCTGGTAGCAGCTATGGATGGTAAAGCAGGAGACTTACTTCTGTTTGCAGCAGATAAGAAGAAACTGGTTTATGATGTACTTGGCGCACTTCGTCTGGAACTTGCAAAGCAGATGGATCTTCTTGATAAGAATGAGTATCGTTTCGTATGGGTAACAGAGTTCCCGCTTCTTGAATGGAGTGAAGAAGAGAATCGTTTCACAGCAATGCATCATCCATTTACCATGCTTATGGAAGAGGACCTTCCACTTCTGGATACAGATCCTGGAAAAGTTCGTGCAAAAGCATATGATATCGTATTAAACGGTAATGAAATTGGTGGAGGAAGTGTCAGAATCCATCAGGATGATATTCAGGAGAGAATGTTTGAAGCACTTGGATTCACAAAAGAAGCTGCTCACGAGCAGTTCGGATTCCTTCTGGACGCATTCAAATATGGAGTTCCGCCTCACGCCGGACTGGCATACGGACTTGACCGTCTGGTAATGCTTATGGCGAAAGTTGACAGCATCCGTGACGTAATCGCATTCCCGAAGGTTAAAGATGCTTCCTGTCTGATGACTCAGTCTCCGAGCCGCGTAAGCGAGGAGCAGTTAAAAGAACTGGAACTGGAAGTAAGACCGGAGGAAGTAACTGAATAAGGATGGAGCTTACAATTCAGACGTTTTTGATTGTATGCCCGCTGGTATTCCTTGCAGGATTAGTTGATTCTATCGCAGGCGGGGGTGGTTTGATTTCCCTGCCTGCGTATCTGCTTGCAGGGGTTCCGATGCACAATGCGATAGCAACGAATAAATTATCCTCGGCAACTGGGACAGCGATTTCAACAGCACGTTTATGTAAGAATAAATTTGTAGACTGGGGAGTTGCACTGCCATGTATTTCCATGGCTCTTGTCGGTTCTTTTGCAGGCGCTCATATTGCGCTTCTTGCCAGTGATAAGATATTAAAATGGATGCTGATTCCAGTACTTCCTATTGTTGCGTTTTATGTAATGAAGAAGAAAAATCTGGATGATAACAGCAATGTAGAGATTTCCAGAAAGAAACAGTGGATTTTGTGTGCGGTGTGTTCTCTGGCTGTTGGCTGCTACGATGGCTTTTATGGGCCGGGAACTGGTACGTTTCTGCTTATTTTATATACAGGAGTAGCAAAACTTCCCGTAGCGAAAGCTTCCGGAACTATGAAACTTGCAAATCTTTCTTCTAATATAATGGCATTAGTTGTTTTTTTATTTAGTGGAAAGATTGTCATATATCTTGGACTTGCAGCTTCTGTTTTTTCCATTGCAGGGCATTATGTAGGATCTGGAATGGTAATGAAAAATGGAAATAAAATCGTAAGACCGATTATTCTGATCGTTCTGGTTTTACTGTTTATCAAAATTATAACGGGGATGTAAAAAGAATAAGACAAAGATTAAAAAGACCACCATATCATAGAATGATTCGGGAAAGGAACATTTCTGTGATATGGTGGCCTTTTTAGTTGTTTAACCAAACTGCGAAGCAGTTATTTGGTTATGAGCAAGTAGCGGAAGCGGATTGCGAATATCCGATTGACTAATCGTTAATTGGAACTGCTTTCAGTAGAAGTATTATCATCTGTCTGCTTATCTGTATCGGCAGAAATATTTTCATCCTCAGAATCAGAAGTCTCGAGAGGAGAATCTGTCAAAGTACCGAAAATAGCATTTCCCAAAGTATTTCCCTCATCCTGAAGTTTCCAGGATACCCCATCATTGATTAGAACAAAATCTACATCATTGACGGTAGTAACGGTATTATCATTGATGCTGTTCAGAAGAATTTCGAAAGATTTCTCGTATCGTTTCTGGGAGCCATCGATAACTGCGTCAGCAGAAGCCAGATATTTATCAAGCTTTTCCTGATAATCAGCCAGGATCGAATCACTGTCAAAGGTTGTAATTTCAGTTGTAACAGTGGCATTGTATCCATTTTCACTGCTGGATTTAATGACATAATTAAAATTTTTATGAATCTGTTCGGCAAGTGCTGAGGCAATGGAATTTTTTGCAGTATCGGATGTATTCATGATATTTACTACACCCAGATAAGATGTCATTTCTTTCAAATCCAGTTTCTGTAGAGTGTCAAGATAGACGGTCAGGGTATCTTCCGGTGAAAGGATATCCGGATCTGCCAGATCAGCTATAAGACCGCCGACAAGGTCATCTTCCAGAGAATTGGTACGCTGGATCTTCCATTTTTCCTTTTTATCATTGCCTGTATTGACAAGCTGTATGTTACAGTCTGTCTCAGCTGTATCATAGTCATTTGTGTTTAAAAGATGATTCAGGATCAGATAATGAGCCTCAAGAGATCTGGAAGAATCTTTGATATTTCCTTTTTGCGCCTGGGCTGACTCTGTGATCTGTGTCCGGAGAAGTTCTGCTTTAAAATCTCTGGCAAGAACTTTGGAATCGATTGTGGTCAGTTTGACAGAAACAGTGGCAGAATGATTGGTTGTGCCGACGATGACATCCGAAATTTTGTAATTAAATTTCCGGAAAAAGAGAGAAAAGGTTTTATTGATTTCATCAGTTAAATCAGTATTCTCTGTGGCATCGGGGAACAGCTCTGTATAGGGTATGTATTTTTGCGTAGTTTCTGAATCGAGATTTTTTAACTGATCCAGTTCATTTCTGACTACACTCTTTACATCTGACTCATTTTTGCGGAAACAGCCGCTGCTTACAGATACAGCAAAAAGAAAAAATAAGACAGAGAAAAGAAGAATCAGGTGTTTGTTTATATTCATACGTGTTCTTTCCTTTCACAGTGCTTTCTGTGCAACTGTTTGACAGTTACTTTTCTGTTTATTTTAACAGATTTTGTACTGACTGTCAAAAAAGTGAAAAAGGTGAACGAAATTCATAAGAAAAATGTGAAAAAATTGTGAAAAATGTTGCCACTTGATTACAAAGCTTTTATTTTAAGGCAGAATCTGCTATGATAGGAAAGTGAATAATAATGATATAAAAAAGCAGTAGTGTATAATAGATGTTAGCCTGAACAAGGTGACAATATCAAGGAGGCAATTTATGAAGAAACGTATTATTATCGTTTTGGGAATCCTGATTGCAGCAGGTGGTATCGGAACCGGAGTCTGGTATCACTTTAAAGGAAACGGTCAGAGTGGAACCGGTGATTCTATTGTGTATGTGTCAAAAGTAAGTGTGATCACCGGATCTGAAACAACAGCGGTAAATCGGTTTGCCGGTGTGGTAGAACCGCAGAAAACTGTAAACGTAAAAATAGAAAGTGGACGAAAAGTAAAAGAAGTGGAAGTTAAGACCGGAGAAGAGGTAAAGGCCGGACAGCTTCTTTTTGAATATGATCTCAGCAGTATTGAGGATGATCTGAAGCAGGCGCAACTGGATCTGGATAGATTAAAAAATGAACAGATCAGCCTGACAGAACAGATAGCTACGCTGGAAGCGGAGAAGAAAAAAGCAAAGGCCGAAGATCAGTTGTCCTATACCATTGAAATCGAGACTAACAAAATGAATCTCAAGAAGAATGAATATAGTCAGAAGAGTAAACAGTCTGAAATTGATAAACTTCAGAGCGCAACACAGAATACAGAGGTTCGAAGTGAAATAGATGGTGTGATACAGAAAATTGACACTTCCAAAATGACAAGTGACGACGGTGATTCTGTGGATGACAGCAGTGCAATGGACAGTAGCATGTCGTCAGGTGACGGAAGTTCGGACAGTTCTGCATTTATTACAATTCTCAGTACAGGTGCTTACAGAGTAAAAGGTAAAGTTAATGAACAGAACAGGGATTCTATTGTACCCGGAGAGGCAGTGATCATCCGTTCCAGAGTAGACAGCAGTAAAACATGGAAAGGAACGATGGGATCCGTAGATGTGAATAATGGAACTTCAGATGACAGCAGTAATGATATGTATATGGGTATGGCAAGTACCAGTTCCGATGATCAGACAACGTCTACTTCTTATCCTTTTTATGTGGAATTGGATTCCTCTGAGAATCTGATGCTTGGACAGCATGTGTACATAGAACGTGACATCGGACAGGATGAGAAAAAAGATGGTCTGTGGCTCAGTGATTACTATATTCTGGACACAGATACCAATGAACCGTATGTATGGGCAGCCAGCGATAAGAACAGACTGGAGAAGCGTTATGTAACACTTGGAGAACATGATGATGATCTTGGAGAATATAAGATTGTTGAGGGCCTTACAAAGAAAGATGCGATTGCATTCCCGACAGCGGCTCTGGAAGAAGGCGAAAAAACAGAGATCGGAGATCTGGCTCAGACAATGAGCGGAGGCGCGGACGGGATTACAGATATGGATGCTGATCATGGAAATATGGATGATGAACAGCCAGATTCCGCAGATGGGGAAGCCTATACAGATCCAGATATGGAAGAGGGTTCTGAAGATGACAGTTCGGATGACTCGATTGATCCAAATGAGGAACTTGTACCAATCGATGAGGCACCTGGTATGAGCGCAGGTGAAGACGTGGAGGGGATCGAATGATACTGGAATTAAAGGGTATATATAAAGAATATCAGCAGGGTAAAATGAAGGTTCCGGTATTAAAAGATGTGAATTTCTCCATGGAAGAAGGAGAATACGTGGCAATTATGGGACCATCCGGTTCGGGAAAAACTACTCTGATGAACATTATCGGATGTCTGGACAAGCAGACAGAGGGGACTTTTTTTCTGGATGGAGTGGATATTAAGGCGTGTTCGGAGAATGAAATGTCAGATATCCGGCTGAATAAGATAGGGTTTGTTTTTCAGAGTTTTCATCTTCTCCCTAAGCAGAGTGCTCTGGCAAATGTTGAGATGCCATTAAATTATGCGAGAGTACCTAAGAAGGAGAGAAGAGAACGCGCTCTGAAGGCACTTGACAGAGTGGGCCTGGCGGACAGAGTGGATTTTAAGCCAAATCAGCTTTCAGGAGGTCAGATGCAGAGGGTTGCCATTGCCAGGGCGATCGTCAATAACCCGAAACTTCTTCTTGCAGATGAACCTACAGGTGCTCTTGACAGTAAATCCGGTGCGCAGGTTATGGAACTTTTCCAGAGACTGAATGATGAGGGGGTATCTGTATTGATGATCACCCATGATGCGGATATTGCCGCACATGCGAAAAGGGTGGTTACGATCAAAGATGGTATCCTTCAGGAAAAGAGGTGATCTTCATGGGCAAAGTAAAGAAAATCCTCGCAGGAGTGCTTGTGGTGGTAATCGCAGGAAGCGGAATTACAGCGGGATTGATGCAGCTGAAGAAAAACAGCCAGAAAACAGTGGCGGTTACTCCTGTGAGCGGATTACTGCAGGAATTTTATACACCTTCCACCACGCTTGACGGAACCATTACATCCAGTGCAACACAGACAGTAAACGGTGATAAAGACCTGATCATTGATCAGATTTATGTGACAAAGGGAGATGCCGTAAAAAAAGGGGATCCTCTGGTTTCTTTTGATACTACTCTGGTGGAAATGGAACTGAATATAGCAAAGCTGAAAAAACAGAAACTGGAGCAGGATTTAAATAAAGCAGTGAACAGATTGAACAGCCTTCAGAATGGTGGACCTGTAGAGGAAACAGATGCGGGTACAGACGCCGATAACCTGAATTCAAAAACAGGAAAAACTGATAATGATACAGGCGATGATGATATGACACCGGATGATACGTTATCATCCACAGCAGATATGTCCGGCAGTTACCTGGCAACAGCCATGTATCCGTTTTTATTATCTGCTTTTACAGATGGAGATGCAGTGGATAATGCGGGCTCAGACAATTCTTCATCCAAGTCAGATTTACCGGGAGATGATGCTTCAACAGATACCGGAAATACAGGCGGTTCATCAGGTGGAACATCTGCGGATAATGATATTCCGGTATATTCGGATCCCTCAGCGAATGGATTCAGCGACGGAGAGAAGGATGATTTTAATTCAGGAAAAAATGATACACCGGAATTATCACCAACGCCAACGCCAACACTGGATGATCGTACCACATATTTTGATCCTTATTACCGAAAAGGTGATCCGAATATCACTGATGGTGACGAGCCGTTTTATCAGAAACTGGATGCAGATTCTGTTCCGTTTACAGGAAGTGGCACAGAGGACGATCCATATGTATATCTGTGTAGCAGTGCAAAAGAAAAAGTAACAGTAATGGGTTCATTCTTTAATAAACTTGCAGGATACAGTCCTGATGGAACCAAAGTTGTTAATCAGGGTGGTTACTGGTACCGTCTGGAATTTCATCAGAATGATACAATAGCGGACTATGATGATCTGAAAACCTCCTGCACAGGTTATTATCTGGTAAACGGAAGTCTTCTGGAGAAACCGGTATATGAATTTGCAGAGGTGGAATTCACACTGGCAGATGCAGATAAATATGATGAGAATCCGGATGATGGAGGAGATGATAATCCTGGTGGGAATGATGAACCTACCGGAACTCCTGTTTCCAGAGCAGATGCCATCAAGTATCAGAAGAGTAAGATTGCCAGCCTTAAGCTGGATCTTCAGGAAAGCGATATCAAGATATCACAGCTGGAAAAGAAAGCGAATAAAAAGCTTATCACTGCAAAACTGGATGGTACGGTTACTTATGTGGGGGATTCCGGAAGCGGTGAGACAACTGACGGTAAGGCTCTGATCAAGATAAAAAGCAGTGATGGTTTTTATGTTGTAGGTTCTGTGAGTGAACTGATGCTCGATGATTTTAAAGAAGGCACAAAGCTTAACTGTACAAGTTATACCAGCGGATCTTTTGAGGCAGATGTTATGGATGTTTCGGAATATCCTGTAACCGGAAACAGCTTCTATGGAAGCAGTAATCCAAATGTGTCTTATTATGCATTTACAGCAGTGGTAAGTGACAAGACACTTCAGTTGGAAGATCAGGACTGGGTTACTGTCAATTATGAAGCATCTGCTGCAGAGAACATTATGGTCATTCAGAAAGCTTTTGTCAGAAATGACAATAATAAAAACTATGTGTATAAAGATGATAATGGTATCCTGAAGAAACAGGAGATTTCAGTGGGTGCAGCTGTAGACAGCGGTTACAGTGTGATTGTCAAAGGTGGGCTCAGTGAAGATGATCTGATCGCATTTCCTTATGGAAAAGATGTGAAAGAGGGCGCAAAGACAAAAGAAGTTACTCTGGATCAGATGTATGGATATTAATTGAGAAAGGAGACATTTTATGCTTGAAAATATACGCCTGGCTTTTCAGGGAATATGGTCACATATGATGAGATCCTTCCTGACCATGCTGGGTATCATTATTGGTATTGCATCTATTATTGCAATTGTTTCTACCATCAAGGGAACCAGTGAACAGATTAAGGAAGATCTGATAGGTGCAGGTTCCAATACGGTAAAGATTTATCTGTATGATGGAGATAACCAGTATGATGCGGAATATGGAAATTCTTCAAAAACACCGATTTTGACAGATGATGTAAAAGAAGAAGTAAAAGATTTGGATCATGTTGAGAATGCGACCTTTTATTATAACAGTACCAGCGCATCTATTTATAATAACAATAACAGTCTGGAGGGTGGAAGTGTTTACGGGATTGATGTGAACTATCTGGCTACCTGCGGATATATAATTCAGTCAGGACGGGGATTTGTAAAAGATGACTACAAAAATTACAATAAAGTTGCGCTGATCGATGATAATGCGGCACAGAATCTGTTCCCGTCACAGAACCCAGTAGGGCAGACTGTGGAGATCAATCAGGAACCATATACGATTGTGGGAGTGATCCGGCAGGATGAGAATTATCAGCCGACGATCAACAGTATTGACGAATACTACACTTATTATCAGTCGATTGTAGGAAGTGTAATGATTCCGGACAGCTGCTGGCCGATTTCCTTTAAATTTGATGTTCCTCAGAATGTAATTGTGAAAGCAGACAGCACAGATACCATGAGTTCGGTGGGAAATGCAGCAGCAGATGTGCTGAATAATTTAATTGCAGCCTTAAATACAGACGGAAATACAACCATGAAATACAAAGCCGATAATATTATGGAGCAGGTCAAGAATATGCAGAAACTCAGTGAGAGTACGAATAATCAGCTGATCTGGATTGCAAGTATTTCTCTTCTTGTAGGCGGTATTGGTGTCATGAATATCATGTTGGTTTCTGTTACAGAGCGTACCAAAGAGATTGGATTGAAAAAGGCTATCGGGGCACGTAAGAAGACGATTCTGGGACAGTTTCTGACAGAGGCTTCCGTACTTACCAGTATTGGCGGTATTATCGGAGTAATAACAGGAATCGGGCTGTCGAAAGTGGTGGGAAAGGTTACCGGTTCGCCTACTGCGATCAGTGTGCCATCAATTGTGATCGCAGTATTGTTTTCTACAGTGATAGGCGTGGTATTTGGACTGCTTCCTTCTGTGAAAGCAGCAAATTTAAATCCTATTGATGCGTTGAGAAGTGAATAAACACTGCACAGATAAAACAGACTTGATGTACAATACCTTTGTATATTGAGTCTGTTTTTCTGTAACATTTTTAGTTACTGTTTACTGGTAATATCTTGCAAAGCGTGTTATTGAAAACGAAGTGAACAATAACCATTTTTCTGTGGATTTTAAACAGAAAAACAATCAAATTTGTATAGATGTCAAGAAATGTGCTAAAATTTGTACAAAAAATAAAAAAATATGGAAGTACAAATACAGGTTGTGCTATAATGAAGTATCTCAAAAAGAATTATTTATACAGGAGGAAGTTCGCGGATGGTATCATTTACCTATATCATCAAAGATAAATTTGGAATACATGCAAGGCCCGGACTGCTTCTTGTGCAGGAAGCCGGAAAGCTTACGAGCAATATCACTATTTTTAAAGGAACAGACAGTGGTGATGCGAAGCGGATGTTCTGTGTTATGAATCTTGCAGTAAAACAGGGAAATCAGATAACAGTACATGTGGAAGGCGAGAATGAAGAGGCAGATGCCGAAGTAATGAGAGAGTTTTTGAAAAATAATCTGTAACTGTGAAGATGTCAGACAGTTATGCCATAATCTTTAATAAGGAGAATTGGAGTAATGAGAGTATTAGAAGGTAAGTCCGTATTTTCAGGAATCGCAATTGGAAAGATTTCTATTTTGCAGAAAGCAGACACAAGTGTAAAGCGTACGAAGGTAGAAAATCCGGAGGCAGAGATCACACGTGTGCAGGAAGCAAAAGAGAAAGCAGTTGAACAGCTTCAGAAACTGTATGATAAGGCACTCCGGGAAGTAGGAGAATCAGGTGCTGCTATTTTTGAAGTGCATCAGATGATGCTGGATGATGAGGACTATCTGGATTCTATTGATAACATTATCCGTACGGAGAATGTAAATGCAGAGTATGCAGTAGCAACAACAGGCGATAATTTTGCAGACATGTTTGCGCAGATGGATGATGACTACATGAAAGCAAGAGCGGCAGATGTAAAGGATATTTCAGATCGTCTGGTACGTGTATTATCAGGACACGATGAGGGAGATATGGATGCTGCAGAACCATCTATTATCGTTGCTGAGGATCTGGCTCCAAGTGAAACTGTACAGATGGACAAGAGCAAAGTTCTTGCATTTGTTACAAGGAAAGGTTCTTCCAATTCCCATACAGCAATCCTTGCAAGAACTATGAATATCCCGGCGCTGATCAATATTGAATATGATGACAGCATGGATGGGAAAATGGCAGTTGTAGACGGCAAGACCGGTTCTCTTATTGTGGAACCGGATGCAGATACCCTGAAGAAATATCAGGATCAGAAAGACGAGGAGTTGCGCCAGAGAGCAATGCTCAAAGAATTAAAAGGCAAAACTACAGAGACAAAGAGTGGACATAAGATTCATCTGTACGCAAACATCGGAAGCACAGGCGATGTAGCCAGTGTACTGGCTAATGATGCAGAAGGTATCGGTCTTTTCAGAAGTGAATTCATTTATCTGGAAAAAGATAATTATCCGACAGAGGAAGAGCAGTTCCAGATTTATAAAGCAGTAGCACAGAATATGGCAGGAAAGAAAGTAATCATCCGTACACTGGATATCGGCGCAGACAAGCAGATTGATTACTTTGATATGGCACACGAAGAGAATCCGGCAATGGGTTATCGTGCAATCCGTATCTGCCTGGACAGACCGGAAGTATTTAAGACACAGCTTCGTGCACTGTTCAGAGCAAGTATGTTCGGAAATATCTCCATTATGTATCCGATGATCATCTCTGTAACAGAAGTAAAACAGATCAAGGCTATTGTTGCAGAGGTTAAGAAAGAGCTGACAGAGCAGGGCATTCCGTTTAAAGATGACGTAGAGCAGGGTGTAATGATCGAGACACCGGCTGCAGTTATGATCAGTGATCTTCTTGCAAAAGAAGTTGATTTCTTCAGCATCGGAACTAACGATTTAACACAGTATACACTGGCAATCGACCGTCAGAATGCAAAACTGGATAATATTTATGATTCTCATCATGAAGCTGTACTTCGTATGATCCAGATGGTCATTGATAATGCACATAAAGAGGGAATCTGGGCAGGAATCTGCGGAGAGCTCGGAGCAGATACTACATTGACAGAACGCTTTATACAGATGGGGATTGATGAATTATCTGTATCACCTACATTTGTTCTGCCGGTACGTAAGATCGTAAGGGAACTGGACTGATTCTGGCATAAATATCGCAAAAGAATAGAAACAGGCAGTCAAAATTCCGCATGGGTCAATCTATGCGGGATTTTTTTGCGATAAATTAGCGGTTCCTGATTGTGATACATAAAAAAATATGATAAACTGAACATAGTCTGTAATTTTATGAAAAGATAATTGATACATAAAAAATCTGAAGTGGATCAGAAGCAAAGGAGATATGAATATGGGAAAAATTGCCATTGTCACAGACAGTAACAGCGGCATAACACAGGACCAGGCAAGAGAACTTGGAATCAGCGTAATTCCAATGCCTTTTTATATTAACGAGAAGCTTTATCTTGAAGGAATCACTCTTTCACAGGAAGAGTTTTATGAGAGACTTAAGAATGATGAGGCTATTTCTACTTCACAGCCGGGGCCGGCAGATGTATGCGGACTCTGGAATACATTACTGGAAAAGTATGATGAAGTAGTGCACATTCCAATGTCAAGCGGACTGAGTGCATCCTGCGATACAGCAATGGGACTGGCTCAGGAATATGACGGAAGAGTACATGTAGTAGACAATCAGAGAATTTCTGTTACACAGAGACAATCTGTACTGGATGCCCTCACATTAAGAGATGCGGGCAGAAATGCGACACAGATCAAACAGGTTCTGGAAGAGCAGAAGCTGGATTCCAGTATCTATATTACTCTGGAAACTTTGAAATACCTTAAGAAAGGTGGAAGGATTACTCCTGCAGCAGCAGCAATCGGAACAGTTCTGAACCTGAAACCTGTGCTTCAGATCCAGGGTGAGAAGCTGGATGCATATTCCAAAACAAGAGGCAAGAAGCAGGCAAAACGTGTCATGCTCAAGGCTATGCAGAATGACTGGGAGAACCGTTTCGCAGAATACGTAAAACGTGGCGAAATGTGCCTGCAGTCTGCTTATACAGGAAATCAGGAGGAAGCAGAGGAATTTAAGAAAGAAATTGCCGAAGTATTCCCCGAAATTGAGATTGTGCAGAATCCGTTATCATTAAGTGTTGCATGCCATATCGGACATGGTGCTATTGCAGTTGCATGTTCAAGAAAAGTGGTAGTAGAATAAAACAATCTGAGGAGTTAGGAAAGAATGAAGAAACTTATGGAACAGATGGCGGAAGAACTTTCCGCAGCATTTGAAAAATCCGGATACGACCCATCCTACGGAAAAGTAACCGTATCCAACAGACCGGATCTTTGCGAATTTCAGTGTAACGGTGCTATGGCAGGAGCCAAAGCATACAAGAAGGCACCGTTTATGATCGCTGATGATGTAGTAGCATACTTAAAAGACAGCCAGGTTTTCTCCATGGCAGAAGTAGTAAAACCGGGATTTATCAATTTAAAAGTAAAAGGTGAATTCCTTGCAGATTACTTAAAGGAAATGGCAGCAGACGAGAAACTTTCCGTATCTGCAGCAAAAGAGCCGAAGACGATCATCATCGATTATGGCGGACCAAATGTTGCGAAACCTCTTCATGTAGGACACCTTCGTTCTGCAATCATTGGAGAAAGTATTAAGAGAATCGGTCGCTTTGTAGGACATAAAGTGATCGGTGATGTTCATCTGGGAGACTGGGGTCTTCAGATGGGACTGATCATTACAGAACTGAAACACAGAAAACCGGAGCTGGTTTATTTTGATGATTCTTACACAGGAGAGTATCCGGAGGAAGCACCATTTACGATCAGCGAGCTGGAAGAGATCTATCCATGTGCAAGCGGCAAGTCCAAAGAGGATGAAGCGTACAGAAACGAAGCTCTGGAAGCAACTCATCTTCTTCAGCAGGGCAAACCGGGATACATGGCTCTCTGGAACCATATTATGAACGTATCCGTTACAGACCTGAAGCGCAACTATGACAAATTAAATGTGTCTTTTGATCTCTGGAAAAAGGAATCCGATGCACAGCCATATATTCCCGGAATGGTTGAGGAGATGAAAGAAAAAGGATTCGCCTATGTAGACCAGGGCGCACTTGTAGTAGATGTAAAAGAAGAGAACGATACAAAAGAAATTCCTCCATGTATGCTTCTGAAATCAGACGGAGCTTCTCTTTATACAACTACAGACCTTGCAACAATCGTAGAGCGAATGAAATTATTTAACCCGGATGAGATCTTGTATGTGGTAGACAAACGTCAGGAACTTCACTTTATCCAGGTATTCCGCTGTGCAAGAAAGACCGGGCTTGTAAAAGATGATACAAAACTTTCTTTCCTTGGATTCGGAACCATGAACGGAAAAGACGGAAAACCGTTCAAGACAAGAGAGGGCGGCGTTATGCGTCTGGAAACTCTCATTAAAGACATCAACGAAGAGATGTTTACCAAGATTGTTGAGAATCGCAGCGTGAAAGATAAAGATGCGAAAGAAACTGCAGAGATCGTAGGGCTTTCCGCGATCAAATACGGTGACCTTTCCAATCAGGCTACCAAGGATTACATTTTTGATATTGACAGATTTACATCATTTGAAGGTAATACAGGTCCGTATATCCTTTATACGATCGTTCGTATCAAATCTATTCTGAACCGTTTTGCAGAAGAGGGCGGCAACCTTGAAGCAGGTGCAATCCTTGATCCTGTAAACGACAGCCAGAAGAACCTGATGCTTCAGCTGACAGGTTTCGGTGCAACCGTAGAGAACGCCTTTGAAGAAAAAGCACCGCATAAGATCTGTGCATATATTTACGAAGTATCCAATGCATTCAACAGCTTCTATCATGAGACAAAGATCCTCATCGAAGAGAACGAAGCACAGAAAGCTTCCTTCATCCAGCTGCTGAAACTCACTAAGAAAGTTCTGGAGACATGTATCGATCTTCTTGGATTTTCTGCACCGGACAGAATGTAAAAATAAGATTCATCAATAAATCAACTTGTTGGCACACTAAGCCCTGTTTACATATATTGTAAATGGGGCTTTTCAAAAAGAACGAAGTGTGCTATTCTGTATTTATCTAATCTATACGTGATGAAATTCTTTCATCACATTTTCCATTTTTATTTTAAACGAATTGTGAATATCTGCTTGGTTCAGATAAACTGCGGAGCAGTTATTCGGTTATGAGCAAGTAGCGAATCTGATGATTTTATCTGTTTGACAATTGAACAGGAGGTGAACCAGTGAATTTATCTGGAACTGTATTAAAAGGGCGTTACTGTATTCTGGAGCCTGTTGGAAAAGGCGGTGGAGGGAAAGTTTACCTTGCCAGAGATCTGGAACTGGGCGTTTTGTGGGCGGTAAAAGAAATACCGGTATCCGGCAAAAGTGAAGCACGTATGCTTTTGAAGCTTTCACATCCGTCTCTGCCAAAGATGATAGATTATATAGAGGATAACCGGAAATGTTACCTTGTTATGGAATATGTCAGGGGAAAATCTCTGGGTGAGTATTTAAGAGGCGGAAAACATTTTTCCATAAATGAAATCGTTAAATATGGAATGGAGATTTCAGATGTATTCTCCTATTTTCATGGTCGGAAACCACCGGTTTATTATGGAGATCTGAAGCCTGACAATCTGATGCTGGGTGAGAATGGAAGATTATATCTGATCGATCTGGGCGGTGCTGTAAACGGATATAAATATCACCATAAAGTATGTACAGGCACTGCCGGTTTTGCTGCGCCGGAACAATATGAGGGAAAGATAAATGCAGCAACAGATATTTATACATTTGGAAAAACATTATCTGCCTTATGTGGAAAAACAGATTGTCTGTTATTCATCCGGAACATGTCATTATTCTGGCTTATTTTCAGATGCTGCATGAAGAAACCGGAAATGCGTTATCAAAATATGAAGACTGTACAGAAAAAACTAAGCAGAATCCAGAAGAGACAAAATCAGAGTAAAATTAAAAACATGTTGGTTTTGGCAGGGAGCAGTATTGCTTTTGCAGTAATAACTGTTTTTCTTCTGTTTAGTTCTAATCTGGTATCCGGCTCCAAAACATTTGATTTTTATGAAGAGCTAACTGATATTACAGACCTTTATTATCAGGAAGAATTTCAAAACGGCAGTAAAGCGGACAGGGAAAAAATTTGTGAACAGGCAGATACCGGACTGCGGAAATTACAAAAACAATGCACTGAAAAAGAGGAGTCCAGAAAGATATTACAGATTCTGGCAGTAAACAGTGAGTACCAGGAAAATTATGAAAATGCAGGATTCTACTATGAGCAAATGCTTCTTTATGATGAAACTTACAGAGCCGGATACGGTGAATATGGAATGTTCCTGTTCCGTACCGGGCAAAAGGAAGCCGGTCAGGCACTATGGACAGAATATAAGTCGAAAGAAACAATGTTAGACGATACAGTCAGCAGAAATCTGAGATTGTGGGAAAAGGAGATGACTAAGAGTGAAGAAAAATCATAACAGACTCTGGATTGTGATATCTGTATGTTTATGTCTGTGTCTGACTTCGACTATCTCTGCCATGCAGATGGGAGGTTTTGATATTGATGTAGGAAATGGAGAAAACAGCAGCTGGCAATGGCATGAGGAACAGCAGTGGAATCAGAGCAGTTGGGAGAATACGTGGGAAAATAACCGGCAGACTGGAGACAACACATCAGAAACTCCTGCACAGAACGATCAGACGCAGGACAATGGATATCAGTATGATTCTGATACAGGAAACGGAACACAGGATAATATACAGCAATGGAATGGTGTACAGCAGAATAACACTGACTGGAATAACAGCAGTCAATGGAACAATAATTCTCAGAATAATAATGTCCAGAATAATAATGCCCAGAATAATAACGTTCAGAGTAATAATGCCCGGAATAATAATTCTGCATGGAACGCTCAACCTCAGACAGATAACAATATGCAGATAACATCCCGGACGGATAATGAATCCGCTGTTAAGATATCAGAAAAACCCACCCCAACATCAATACCTGTACCAACACCTAAACCTGCGAAAAATCCGAAGCCGACAAAAACACCCAAATCAACTCAGCCCCCAACTCCTAAGCCGTCAAAAAAGAAAAATAAGAAGAAACAAAATAAAGCAAAGAAAACAGAAAAAGGAAACAAGAATACAGGTAATTCCAAAGTGTTTCAGAATAAAGAAAACCAGGGGGATACTGTTGAATACACGCATGTAAAAGATGAAGCTGTTAAGTTTCATTGCACACAAAATACAGATAGTTTCCATACCCCGCGAATTCAGATAATATCCCGGGGCTCTGTTCAGATTCTTTCTTTTCGGCTTAACAAAACAGAATGTCCCTGGCATTGGGAAGGAGACTGGATCATACCGGATACGGAAGATGAAAATGTAAAAGAAATAGAATTGTTGGTTATCTCTCAAGGCGGAAAGCTGATAAAAATGAATCCCCGGATTTTTTTCTCATAGACGCTTCAGGAAAACAATGCTATAATTTATCATATTATATCAATTTTTCTGAGACAGGAGGAACCTATGTACAAAGTAATTTTGTTTGATTTAGATGGAACATTAACAGAATCCGGAGAGGGTATCACGAAATCTGTTCAGTATGCACTGGAGAGAATTGGAAAGCCTGAACCGAACCTTGAGAAACTGAAGGTTTTCATAGGACCGCCGCTTATGGAGATGTTTATGCAATATGCACAGATTGATGAGGCAACCGCAAAACAGGCGGTGGAAATTTACAGAGAACGCTATTCTGTGACAGGAATCTTTGAAAATGCCGTATATCCGGGAATTGAGAACATGCTGGCACAGTTGGAGAAGAAAGGATATATTCTCGCAGTAGCATCCTCTAAACCGGAAGTATATGTGAGACAGATCCTGGATCATTTTGGACTTACCCGGTACTTCACAGAAATCGGCGGAAGCGAATTGAATGGTCGAAGAACAAACAAGACAGAAGTGATCGAAGATGTTCTGAAACATCTGAATATGGACAAACACAGAGATCAGGTTATTATGGTTGGAGATAAAGAACATGATGTATACGGAGCACGCAAAGCTGGCCTGGAATGTATTGCAGTTTCTTTCGGATATGGAACTGAAGAAGAGCTTAAACAGGCAAAACCTCTGAAAATCGTTGATTCTGCAGAAGGAATCGTAGATTTTTTCGCCTGAGCCCTCTGCGAAAACAAAATATTGTTTCTAAAATCTGGAGGGCAGGATATCCGGCAGGAATCCATTTTGTGATTTCGCAGATCGTTGCAGGGACTGCGTTGGCAGTATTTGCAAGAACAGCAGAAAATTCGGCAGAGACATACTATAATTACACGATTTTTCTCACAGGCTTAACAGGAATCCTGGCTATGATCCCGGCATTGTATTTTTATCGAAGAGATAAAGTTAGAAGAATTGCCAGCGGTCTGATCCCGGCGCAGAAAAAAGTACCGCTTTCTATATCGGAAACAGTTCTTTTACTTCTGGCAGGAGCCGGATTTGCACAATATGGAAACTTCCTGATGGCAATACTTCAGTCATTTATCAACAGCAGCACCTATCAGGAGAGCATGACCAGAATTACAGAAGGAAAATCACTTCTTATGATGATTTTCTGGATGGGAATTATTGCACCTGCGGCGGAGGAAATGATCTTCCGCTGGTTAATCTATCTGCGTCTGCGTGACTGGCTGAAGCTGCCGGTGGCAGCAGTGATTTCCGGGCTGATATTTGGTATCTATCACGGAAATATCGTACAGGGAATTTACGCAAGTATCCTCGGAACTGCATTTGCATGGATACTGGAAATGAGTGGAAATATTTACAGCAGTATGCTGCTCCATATGGGAGCAAACATCTGGTCACTGCTTATCTCAGAATATGCACTGGATTTGTATTCCATGAAATATGGGGTACAGATTCTCATATTAATCTATCTGATTCTGTTGATCAGTGTGGTATATTGCCTTACCCATTTCGAAAAGATGTGCAGTATAAGAAAAAAGAAAAGAATGATATAAAAATAGAGACAAGATAAAGACATCTGCAATTGTGGAATGACAGTACACATGCAGGTGTCTTTGTTATTAGAAAAAAGATTATGTTAAGGCAAAAAGAAAATAATCAGTATACGGAAATTTAGATGTACTGGAAAGAGTAAAACCTAACAGTTTGATTAGGATTCGGAAATAACCTTTTACTGAATTAAACAGAGAATATCTGTTTGACAAATAAGTATTTAGCTATTAAGTACTTGACAGATACAACAGTATTCTGTATTATGAATGTATCAATACAACTAATACACTAAGTACACACATAAAATAAAACAACACATCATGAAACACGTAACAGAAAGGAGGAATTACCAGTGATTGTTTTGGATTATCAGGACAGGCGTCCAATCTATGAACAGGTTACAGATAAATTTCAGATCCTAATCCTGAACGGTGTCCTGCCGCCGGGATCGCAGATGCCGTCAGTAAGGCAGCTTGCCACAGAACTGTCCGTCAATCCCAACACGATCCAGCGTGCATATATGGAGCTGGAGAAACTGGGACTGATCTATCCTGTAAAAGGCAGAGGAAATTTCGTAGCAGACAGCTCTCAGGTACAGAAGATAAACAGAGAGAGCTACCGAAAAGAATTCACAGCACTGATACAGAAAGGCAGAAACACAGGATTCAACAGAGAGGAACTGGAGAAAATGCTTGCGGAAATCTTTGAAAAGGAGGACGAATCATGATAGAGATTAGAAACTGCAGTAAAGCTTTCGGAGAGATCCATGCCATTGACCATGTATTAATGGAAATCGGTGAACGCCAGATTTTCGGACTGGTAGGGACCAACGGTGCAGGAAAGAGCACGCTGCTTCGAATGGCTGCCGGAGTGATAAAGCCGGACGAAGGAGAAATCCTGGTGGATCAGGAACCGGTCTATGAGAATGAAAAGATAAAACAGCAGATATTTTACATTTCAGACGGTGGATATTTTCCACAGGGATATACGGCAGCAGATCTGAAAGATTTCTACAGAGAATATTATCCGGACTTTATGACTGACCGTTACAGTAAATTAATGGACCAGTTTCATCTGGATGAGAAACGCAGGATCAGTTCCTACAGCAAGGGAATGAAGAAACAGCTTCTGGTCATTATGGGAATCAGTGCAGGGACAAAATATCTGTTATGCGATGAAACGTTCGATGGACTTGATCCGGTCATGCGTCAGGCAGTAAAGAGTCTGTTTGTGTCTGAAATCATGAATCGGGATTTTACCCCGGTGATCGCATCTCATAATATGAGAGAACTGGAGGACGTGTGTGACCATGTAGGATTCCTGCACAAAGGAGGAATTCTTTTATCCAGAGAACTGGAAGACATGAAATTCCATATCCATAAGATCCAGTGTGTACTGCCGGATCAGACAAAAGAAGAAGCACTTTTGAAAGAATTGGACGTTTTAAAGAAAGAACATCAGGGATCACTTCTGATACTTACTGCAAGAGGGACCAGAGAAGAAATACTTCAGAAAGTACAGACACAGAATCCAATATTCTGCGAAGTGATTCCATTGACACTGGAGGAGATATTTATCAGCGAAACGGAGGTGGCAGGCTATGAAGTCAAAAACATTTTCTGGTAGATCATTAAGAAGCAGCTTAAAAGGCAGTACCTGGATTCTGGTGCTGTTGTTACTGGGGTTTATGGTTGCATTTCCGGTAGCAGAACTGATGCTGATCGGAAATCAGACGGATGAAATCCACAGGATGACTTTTGCCATGATCTGTTCCTATCTGATAGTTCCAGGCTTTTTGGTTACAATGCTTGCGGCCGTTGTAAATGCCCTGAATGAATTCTGGTATCTTTTTTCCAGAGATAAGATTGATTTTTATCACAGTCTTCCGGTAACAAGAAGCAGGTTCTTTTGGGAAAAAGCAATCAGAGGTCTGGTGCTGTATCTGGTTCCATATGTGATCATGGAACTGATCACAATGGCGATCGCAGTCTGCAAAGGACATGGTAGTCATCTGATCACGGCAGCGGGGAAAATGTTTCTGGAACATTTGCTTATGTATCTGCTGCTGTATTTCGGAGCAGTGTTGGCACTGGCAATTGCGGGAAATATTCTGGCAGGTATTCTGTCATTATGCTGTGTTTACCTTTACGGACCGGTACTGGGCATTCTTTTATGGGTGCTGGAAATGATGTATTTCAGAACGAATATGGGACTTAAAGAGGGAATGGCAGAAAAGATATCTGTTTTTCTTTCACCTGTATCTATTTCCGTGGCATTGCGGACTTATTCAGGACAAAAGAATTTCTGGATCATTATAGTGGGCGGGATACTGCTTCTGATTGTTCTGGCAGTATGTGCATATCTGGCATATACAAAGCGTCCAGCTGAGAAAACAGGAAAATCTTTTGTTTACGGATTTCTGGAACCAATCCTTTTGTTTATGGTCGTAATCCCTGCTGCTCTGGCAATTGGAACGATGTTTGCGCTGATCGGACCGGAAGAGAACAGGACTGGCTGGTGGATATTCGGGCTTGTGCTGGGGACAGTTGTATTTTATGGAATTTTGCAGGTTATTTTTGCAATGGATTTCCGTAAAATGGCAGCACATAAGCTGCAGCTTCTGCTTTTGGGAATATGTGTAGCTGTCAGTGCCTGGATATTACACACAGATGCCATCGGATATGATACAAGAATTCCGACAATGGCAAAAACTGAGGGAATCAGTCTGAATCTGGAGTGGATAGGAACTGAGAGTGTGAATGAACCGCAGATGGAAGTGAGTTCTGGTTCATATAAACTGGACAGACTCTTTTATTTTATGGGCGGAAATTATGGCAGATGGACAGATGCGGGAATGTCAGATAAAATCTATGAAGTGTTAAAAGAAATTGCGTCTTATCAGAACAGTAAGGAGTGCAGCGGAACAGAAATAGGAGTTCAGTTTAAAAAGAAGAGCGGTTTCGATATTACCAGACAATATATAGTGACAGCGGAGCAGCTTGGCAGACTGCTGGAAGCATGCTATGAGCAGGGAACATTAAAAGATAATAAATATGATATTCTGGAAAAGTACAGACAGAAAGTGTCTTTTATAACAGTAGATCCTTTAAATGAATTAGATGATCAGTACTCTGTAACATTGGAAAAATCTGACAGTCAGAAGCTGCTGGATCTGCTGAAACAGGATATAGCAGAAGCCTCACCGCAGGAACTTATAGGAATCCCGTGTGGACAGATGGAGCTTTACGCTACTTCCTATGCAGATATGGATGAGCATATTGCACCGGAATCCTATGCAGAAGTAGGAAGATATATTTTCCCGACATTTAAGCGGACACTTGTTTTCCTGAAAGAAAAAGGTTATGCTTTTGTTATGGAAAAAGAAAATCTGAAACAGTACGATTATTCAGTGACATATAATGCAGAAGAAATGGATGTCACAGATCCTGAACAGAAAGAAGAATTAGCCCAGAGCCTGATCCGTGAATGGGAGTGTCCGGCATGGCTGGAAACGGAGGCGGGTGTGAGTGTGAAAGTGGCTCTGAACAGTACAGAGTCTGCCGGAGAATCGCTAAACGGAATAGAGTTTGCTGTACTGAAAGCGAAAGAGCCGGAATTTATAAAGAAAATAGTAGAAACTGGCGAGGAAGAAGAATGAAGAAAGCAGTTCGTCTGGACAAGTTCCTGGCAGATGCAGGAGCAGGAACCAGAAGTGAGGTAAAAAAATTTATTCAAAAAGGAAAAGTCCAGGTCAACGGTGTGCCTGCAAAGAAATCGGAGATCAAGGTCAGTGAAGAAGATGAAGTGGTTCTGGATGGAAATAGAATTTCCCAGGCACCGGAATTTGTCTATTATCTTCTGCACAAACCGGCAGGGTATGTTAGTGCCACAGAAGATAAGCGGGACAAAACAGTGATGGAACTTGTAGCATCAGACAGAAAAGGCCTGTTTCCGGTGGGAAGACTGGACAAAGATACGGAAGGACTGCTTCTGATCACAGACGACGGAGCACTGGCGCATGAATTGCTTTCTCCAAAGAAACATGTGGACAAGACCTATTATGCGGTTACAGACGGATGTATGACCAAAGAGGATGTGCAGCGCTTCGCAGATGGTCTGGAAATCGGAGAAAAAAATCCCACAATGCCGGCAAAACTGGAGATCCTCAGTACAAGAAAAGTTGAAGAGACAGAACTGGAACAGTACCCGTCAGGATGGTCATCAGAAATTCAGCTTACGATCAAAGAGGGGAAATTCCATCAGGTCAAGCGAATGACAGAAACAGTAGGAAAGAAAGTCGTCTATCTGAAACGAATTTCCATGGGAGTATTGACATTGCCGGATGATCTCAAAAAAGGCGAATGCCGACAGTTGACTGCAGAAGAAGAAAAGAGATTAAAAGAAAGTATTGTCACAAAATAAGTAAAATTGTAAGAATACATGGTTGATTGTCCGCTGATATAATGGACATTATAACATGTGTCGGTAAAGTGCAGGAAACTGAGTTTGTCAGAAGCAGATCAGAACCTGGAAGAAACTGTAAAAATAATAAAAAATTTGCAAAAAACCCTCTTTACATGGAGGGTTTTTGTATGCTATACTACAGAAGTTGCGAGTCATGCGCATCTATTGTGCATGCAAAAATATACACGTTCGGAGATTCCCGCGGATGGTGCCCTGCGGTGTGAGGCTGGGTCCCCAGGAAAAAGAACCGGGCGGAAGAAATTAACCAAAAAAGGAGAACAAACATGAGCGTTATTTCAATGAAACAGCTTTTAGAAGCAGGCGTACATTTCGGACATCAGACAAGAAGATGGAACCCTAAAATGGCTCCATACATCTACACAGAGAGAAACGGTATCTACATCATCGACTTACAGCAGTCTGTAGGTATGGTTGACGATGCTTACAATGCAATCGCTGATATCGTAGCAGACGGTGGAAGCATCTTATTCGTAGGAACAAAGAAACAGGCTCAGGATGCTATCAAAACAGAAGCAGAGCGTTGCGGACAGTTCTATGTAAACGAGAGATGGTTAGGTGGTATGCTTACAAACTTCAAAACTATCCAGAGCCGTATTGCAAGACTGAAAGAAATCGAAGCTATGGAAGCTGATGGAACATTTGATGTTCTTCCTAAGAAAGAAGTTATTGAGCTGAAAAAAGAACTTGCAAAATTACAGAAAAACATCGGCGGTATCAAAGAAATGAAGAGACTTCCGGATGCAATCTTCATCGTAGATCCTAAGAAAGAAAGAATCTGCGTACAGGAAGCTCATACATTAGGAATCCCGCTTATCGGTATCTGCGATACAAACTGCGATCCGGAAGAACTGGATTATGTAATTCCGGGTAACGATGATGCAATCCGTGCAGTAAAATTAATCGTTTCCAAAATGGCAGACGCTGTTATCGAAGCAAAACAGGGTACTGCAGATGCAGACGGTGAAATCGAAGCTGAATCTGAAGAGTTCGCAGCTACAGAAGAATAATTTTTTGAACCAGTACAGGAAAGCCGACAGGCTTTCCTGTCATTGAAAAAGGAAAAGCCCCTCCGGGCGATTTACGAATATTATTCAGGAGGAAAATGAAATGGCTATCACAGCAGCACAGGTAAAAGAATTAAGAGAAATGACCGGCGCCGGAATGATGGATTGTAAGAAAGCTCTTACAGCTACAGAAGGTGATATGGATAAAGCAGTAGAATTCCTTCGCGAAAAAGGTCTTGCTACAGCACAGAAGAAAGCAAGCCGTGTAGCAGCAGAAGGTCTTTGCAAAACTTTAGTTTCCGAAGACGGAAAGAAAGCAGTTGTTGTAGAAGTTAACGCTGAGACAGACTTTGTAGCTAAGAATGAAAAATTCCAGAACTACGTTGCAGATGTAGCAGCTCAGGCTATGAACACAACAGCAGCAGATATCGATGCTTTTCTTGCAGAAGCATGGGCACTTGATACAACTAAGACTGTTAAAGAAGCTCTTGCAGCTCAGATCGCAGTTATCGGCGAGAACATGAACATCAGAAGATTTGCTCAGGTTACAGAAGAGAACGGTTTCGTTGCTTCCTACACACATATGGGCGGTAAGATCGGTGTTCTTGTAGACGTTGAAACAGACGTAGTTAACGATGCTGTTAAAGAAATGGCTAAGAACGTAGCAATGCAGATTGCAGCTCTGAAACCACAGTACACAAGCGATAGCGAAGTAAGCGCAGAATACATTGAGCATGAGAAAGAAATCCTTATGGCTCAGATCCAGAACGATCCGAAAGAATCCCAGAAACCGGCTAAGGTTATCGAAGGAATGATCACAGGTCGTATCAAAAAAGAGCTTAAAGAAATCTGCCTTCTTGACCAGACATACGTTAAAGCTGAAGACGGAAAACAGTCTGTAGCTAAATACGTAGAGCAGGTTGCTAAAGAAAACGGTGCTAAGATCACTGTTAAAGGTTTCGTACGTTACGAGACAGGTGATGGTATCGAAAAGAAAGAAGAGAACTTTGCAGAAGAAGTTGCAAAACAGATGGGTAAATAATCTGTAAAGATTAATTTTCTATTTAAATTTCAGTATTTATAGGCCCTGAGAGTCTTATAAACACTACGTTTTAGAAGTGATTATAAGATTTTCAGGGCTTTTTTTCTCTATTTTTTTCTAAAAAGTCTAAATTATCTTCAGGCATCACTGAAAATCGTCAAAAAATGCAATTAGTTGAGTACAAAATGAGTAAAAGTTGAGTAAAAACCGAGGTCTGAAATCTTCAGCGAAGTTTACTCAAGTTATCGGCGATTTTATTAGATTACTATAATTTTCAAACTTCAAATTATAAAACTTTGAACTATAAGAAAGGAGAAAAATGGTAAAAATCAGATTGATGGGAAAGAAAGAAGATATGCATGCGATGATAAAAAGAATTTATCAGATTGAGGACGTGCAAGTCATAGAAACATCAGATTTTTATATGAACAAAGGTACAAGTAAATATGGAAGAATTTATATGGAAGTAGAACCCAGAAAATAAGAAAGATGATTTCAGTATAGAAAGGAAGCGGGTGATTGCAAATGAGTAATACAGCGCTAGGTGCAATGAAGAGTTTAGAGTTTGCAGGTAAAGAGCATGAAAATAGTGAATCAAAGATCAATGAATGTAAGGGATATTCCGTAGAGCAGATCTTCTGTTGTGATCATGCTAAATATTTTTGGGAAGCAGTTAAATTTAGATATCCAGAATATTGTCTGTAAAACTAAGGAGGAAGAGATATGTGTATTATTGCAGTAGCAAATCAGAAAGGCGGAACAGGAAAGACAACCACTTGTGTGAATTTAGGGATTGGACTTGCCAGGACGGGAAAAAAGGTTTTATTAGTAGATGCGGATGCTCAGGGGAGCATGGCTGTAAGTCTTGGAGTCGTAGAGCCGGATAATCTCGATCATACAATCGTGAGTATCATGGAAAAAGTAATCAATGATGAAAGTATAGATGATAATGAGGGAATTATGCATCACGAAGAGGGTGTTGATTTTATTCCGGCTAATATCGAATTAGCAGGATTGGAAACTGCACTGGTTGGGGTGATGAGTCGTGAATTTGTATTGAAGTCATATCTGGATCATATGAAGGATAAATATGATTATATATTGATCGACTGTATGCCGTCACTGGGGATGGTAACGATTAATGCACTGGTGGCTGCTGATTATGTATTGATTCCGGTGGAAGCTGCATATCTTTCGACAAAAGGTTTACAGCAGTTGATAAAAACAATTGGAAAGGTTCGCCGCAGGCTGAATCCGTCGTTAGAAATTTTGGGAATACTATTAACCAAAGTAGATCGCCGTGCAAATTTTTCAAAAGATATCTGCGATCAGATCAGAGAAGTGTATGGTAGAAATATCCATATTTTTGAAAACTGTATTCCAATGTCCATCCGGGCGGCAGAAACGTCTGCAGAGGGAAGAAGCATTTATTATTACGATCCTAAAGGTATTGTAGCAGAGGGATATCAGAGTCTGACGAAAGAGGTGCTGAGAAATGAGAAGTAAAAGTGCTGAAAAAATCAAACTTACATCATATGAAGATCTGTTTGGAGAAACTGTGCAGGATAATGGAGAAAAAGTCGTATATATTCCTCTTGATAAATTACATCCGTTTAAGAATCATCCATTTCAGGTAAAAGATGATTCCAAAATGCAGGAAACGGTAGCCAGTGTAGAACAGTATGGTGTACTGGTTCCTGGCATTGTACGTCCCTCTGAAAATGGTACATATGAGATTATTTCCGGTCATAGACGTTGTAGAGCATGTGAACTGGCAGGTATGGAAGACATGCCTGTTCTGATCAGAAATCTGAATGATGATGAAGCTACTATTATAATGGTAGACTCCAACATTCAGAGAGAGGATATTGCTCCCAGTGAAAAGGCTTTTGCTTATAAGATGAAATTTGAAGCATTGAGACATCAGGGAAGCAAAGGCGAAAAATTTACAGCTGATATAGTAGGAGAGAAAGCAGGAGAAAGTGGAAGAACCGTACACCGTTATATTCGTTTGACTGAGTTGATTCCTGGAATGCTGGAAATGGTAGATAACAATATGATCAATGTGGGGATTGGTGAAAGATTATCTTACCTGAGGAAGACTGAGCAGGAATATTTGCTGAAACTATTCGTGGAAAGAAATATCCGTATAAAAAAAGAACAGGCAGAACAGCTGAAAAAATTGAGCAGCAAAAAAATGCTTACAGAGGAAATGATAGATTCACTTCTTATTAAAAAAGATACCTCAGAGAAAAAGGATGTTCTTTCATACAAGACAATAGGAAAATTTTTTCCGCCAGAGTATACAAAAGAACAGATAACTGCTGTTGTATTTGAACTTTTAGCAGAATGGAAAGAGAACAAGGTAGGTGAGGAATAAATGCAGAAAGTACAATTTGAATATTTCTATAATGATGATTCTGATCAGTATAGTTTTTATCGTATTCCGAAATTGCTGTTTACAGAGGAATATTTTTCCTCACTTTCTTGTGAAGCAAAGGTATTGTACGGTCTTATGTTAGACCGTATGAGCCTGAGCTTAAAGAACAAATGGTTTGATGAGCAGGATCGGGCGTATATCATTTTTACAATAGAAGATGTAATGGAACTCTTGAATTGCAAAAGCCAGAAAGCAGTTAAGATTATGAAAGAACTTGATGCAGAGGATGGAATCGGACTTATTGAGAAAATAAGACAGGGCTTTGGAAAGCCTAATATCATTTATGTGAAAAATTTTATGATAAAAGAGGCTGAAGAACAACGGCAACAAGTCCAGCAGAATGAGCTGCCTAAGAATTGTGAAAATCAAAATTCAGTAATGCAGAACTCTGCAGATTTCAACACTGTCGATAGTGAAAATCAAAATTCAGTAATACGAACCCCCGTAAATTTCAGCACTGTTGATAGTGAAAATCAAAATTCAGTAATGCGAAATCTCGTAAATTTCGGCATTGTCGATGGTGAAAATCAAAATTCAGTAATACAGAGTCCCGCAGATTTCAGCGCTGTCGATAGTGAAAATCAAAATTCAGCAATTGTGAAAATCAAAAATCAAGAATGCCGAAAATCAAAATCTAATTATACTGATTATAGTAAAACTGATATAAGCAAGAATAATCCTATCTATCCATCAAAAACAGGATCGATGGATGAGATGGATAAATATAAGTGCGTTGTGAGAAAAAATATTAATTATACATGTTTTGAGAATGATTGGGCTTATGATATAAAGATGGTAGATGAGCTGATTGACCTGATAGTGGAGATCATGACACTGCCAGATACTACAACTGTGCGAATTGGCGGGATAGAAAAAAATGTAGCTCTGGTAAAAAGCCAGTTTATGAAGCTGAAAAAAGCACATATAGAGTATGTGATAAATTGCCTGAAGAAAAATACGACCAAAATCAGTAACATCCATGCATATCTACTTACAACCTTGTATAATGCGCCGTTGACCATGGACAGCTATTATCAGGCGAAAGTGAATTATGATCTGTACGGGAATAGTTAAGCGAATGACATAAAAGTTTATGACATTGTGTCATAAACTAAAAGAGGTACACAACTGGCATCTTTCAGTTGTGCACCTCTATAAGAATTATTTGCATCTAGGTAGTTTTAATAAATTATCGTTAGGTGTATCATTCGGCGCGGAGCGGACATATTTTTCTCCGTTTGAACTTGTTGCAGGTATTAAATCAGGATAAGGATAAATGTTTACTTGGATGGAATGAGGATGTTGTTTCAAATAATTATGTAAAGTAGTTTTATCAAAAAATCCTGGGCTAGTACATCCCTCTATATAAATTTCAGATATTTCAGATGTTCTGGTTGAATAATAACAGCCAGATTTCATTTTAATTTTAGTGGCTTTCATTATTATGAGTGCTCCTTTCTATGAGTTATATAAATAATAGTTATGTATGTAAACAATAAGAAAAGAAACAAACGAATGTTTTGGATTGTGTCGGTTATAATTCTATGATACACTAATCTCGGCTAAAAGTTTATATGTATATAGAAATCAGTATGCTATTCGTTTAGATGCTGGTTTCTTTTTTATTGGAATTTTTATTTCTGAATTTAATATATCATTACTACTAAAAAAAGTCAATATAAAATTTGTCCCAATATTGACAAATTTGTCCCATGACATTATTATATAAGTATAAAAAAGAATAGGGGTGACGCAAATGAAAAAAAAGAGCGTTATAAATTTAATTAAATATTATGCAGAGAATAATGATTCAGGATTTAGAAGTGAAGCATATGAAATAGCAAAAGACTTTGACAAATCAGGAGATTATCAGTTAGCAGAATATATTATGGCGTTGATGTCTGATGCTAACACATTTGTACCACAAATGCAGGAAAATGATTCAGCATTATTTGAGAGGATAGAATCTTCTGGAGAAAGTTTATGGCTTCCCGAAAAAATAACGCAGGATATGTTAGGAATTGTTCATGCAATATCGTACAATGCTGGAATAAATAAATTTTTGTTTCAGGGAGCGCCAGGAACTGGAAAAACAGAGGCTGTTAAACAATTAGCACGTATACTAAATAGAGAAATCTACATGGTTGATTTTGCTGGCGTTATTGATAGTAAGCTTGGACAGACGCAAAAAAATATTGCTACATTATTTAAAGAGATTAATAATTTTGTTCATCCTGAAAAGGTTATAGTTTTATTTGATGAAATTGATGCAGTTGCATTAGATCGTACAAACGCAAATGATTTGCGAGAAATGGGAAGAGCAACTTCAGCTATGCTTAAAGGAATGGATTATATGGATGAGAGAGTTGTTATGGTAGCAACAACAAATTTGTTTTCACATTTTGATAAAGCTTTGGTGCGAAGATTTGATTCAGTGATTGATTTTAATAGATATACACCAAAGGATTTAATTACGATTGCTGAAGAATTTCTAAATAAATTTCTCTCAAAATTTAAACTGGCAAATAAGGACATACGACTATTTAGGAAAATTATAATGCTGCTAGATCCAATTCCATATCCGGGAGAATTAAAAAATATAATCAGAACTGCGGTTGCATTTAGTGATCCGGGAGATTCCATGGATTATCTGCGAAGATTATATTATACAGCTACTAATGAAAACCCAGAGGATTTGAAGAAACTTCAGGAACAAAAGTTTACAATTCGAGAGATAGAGATATTGACAAAAATACCTAGAAGTACTGTGGCAAGGGAATTAAAGGGGATAAAGGATGAATAATATATTACAATTAAAAGGACAATTTTATAAAAGAAAAAATACACAAAGTTTTGGGCAGGTTAATTTACCTAAAGGAGCAAAAGTTTCAGCAAAACATGTGGATGATTTGAGAAAACAGTTAGAGGGTGTAAAAAAGTTTTGGGAAAATAATCCAGTAATCAAAGGAGCTTTGGTAAGTGTTCACTATCAGAGAGTAGTTCCTAAAAGTAATCGAGTTCAAATACTTTTGGGTGAAATAGGAAAACATCCCAATGATGCGATCCGGGGAGCTAAATTTGTAGATGAGCATATAGAAAATAATAAAATTAGAAAAAAACATGTGTTCACATATTTTGTTTCTTTGGAAACTCTCCAAAAAACGATTGACTATCTGGTGAAGTGCGAAAAAGTAATAAAGAAGTTTTATAATGATGAAATATCTGATATAGAGACAGAAATTATTAATCAGGGACGATATGATGATACTATCATGAAGAAAAATCCGTTTTTAAAGACAGTGGTTGACTCGTATTATGTAGAACGTTTTCAAATTGATCAGGCACCAGAAGAAGCAAAGGAAAGTTCAATAGTTACGATTTATAAAACTGGCGTAGAGACAATAGAACTTTTGAGTAAATTTGGAATTGAAATGATAAATGCCAAGATGATTAATGAGACTACACTACGTTTAGATAAAAATGAGATAGAAATATTACAAAATAATGCACCTTATTTAATTGCAATGCAGGTGAAAGATTTTTCCAAAGTTGTAGTAGATGATTTAGAACAAAGAGATAATGAAGAGGTAATATCAATAGTTTCTCCAAAAAATGAACCGACAGTAGGAGTAATTGATACTCAATTTGATGAAAGAGTTTATTTTCATGAATGGGTAGAATATCATAAAAGAATAGATGATAATATTAGTTTAAACTTGGATGATTATTTCCATGGTACAGCAGTTTCATCAATCATTGTTGATGGACCAAGGTTTAATCCTAAGTTAGAGGATGGATGTGGACATTTTAAAGTAAGACATTTTGGAGTTGCAAGAGCTGGTGGATTTAGTTCCTTTACAATATTAAAACAGATAAGGGATATTGTCGCTTCGAACAGGGATATTAAAGTATGGAATTTGTCATTAGGATCAGCAATGGAGATTAATCCGAACTTTATATCACCAGAAGCCGCTGAATTAGATCGAATTCAATGTGAATATGATGTTATTTTTGTTGTGGCAGGAACTAATAGAAGTCCTAAAAATATAGAAAGTATAAAAATAGGAGCACCTGCAGATTCTTTAAATTCAATAGTGGTAAATGCGGTTGATTTTGCCGGAAAGCCAGCATCATATACAAGAGTTGGTCCGGTATTATCCTTTTTTTATAAACCGGATATTTGTTATTATGGCGGAGATAAATCTGAAAGAATTACAGTATGTGAACCATTAGGTGAAGCAAATGTCTGTGGCACATCATTTGCTGCGCCTTGGATAACAAGAAAAGTAGCATATTTGATTCACATAGTTGGATTAAGTAGAGAAGTGGCAAAAGCTCTGATAATTGATTCCGCGGCTGGCTGGAATAGACAAGATGGCATAAATTATTCTATGGGTTATGGAATTGTCCCTAAAAATATACAGGATATAATACATTCTTCAGATGATGAAATTCAATTTATAATGAATGGAATTATAGATGAATATGAGACATATACTTATAATATACCAGTGCCTCAAGATATGAATGCATATCCATTTTTTGCCAAAGCAACATTAGTATATTTTCCAAGTTGTGATAGAGATCAGGGAGTTGATTATACAAGTACAGAAATGGATTTGCATTTTGGAAGAATTATGGAAAAAAACGGTAAAGCAACTATAAAAGCTATTGATTATAATAAACAGGCTGAAGAGGGATTACAAAAAATTTATGAAGAGTCTGCAAGAAAATTGTATCGAAAATGGGACAATGTAAAACATATCAGTGAGACATTAAAAGATAATGCAAGACCTCGAAAAGTTTATGATTCCGGAATGTGGGGAATAAGTATAAAAACAAAAGAGCGTCTTTTACCAAAAGCGGGTAGAGGGCTGCAATTTGGATTGGTTGTTACATTAAAAGAAATGAATGGTATTAACAGAATTGATGAATTTATTAAATTATGTATGATTAAAGGCTGGCTAGTAACATCTATCGACGTTCAGAATCAGATTGATGTTTACAGTAAGGCTGAAGAAGAAATTGAATTTGAATAAATTTATCGGTATAATATCATTTTTATAGGATGTGTAGATAGGACGAAATCTCTTGGCAGGGGATGTCGTCCTATTGTTATTTTAGTTAGATATATGTATTTTTGAGTTTATAAAGTTGAAAAAGACACATATGGAATACATGATAAACAGTCTAAAGAAAAATATCACCAAGATTGGTAACATTTGGGCATAGTTGCTGCGGGGCTGACAACCTGGTACAATGTTCTGCTAATAATGGAAGGCTATTGGGGGGCGAAAGTGAACTATGATTTGCATTAAGATATTTAAGGAAAATTATTAAAGAATGTGAGATTGTATCATAAAGTGAAAAAAGATGAGCATTGTGTAGTTAGATAAATACTTGTTATTTTGTATTATTATTGTTAATATATTTTTAGGTTAATATATAAAATAAATGGAAAGTGGTGAAGTATAATGAATAATCAAAAAAATGACAAACGACGTCAGCATTATGTGCCCAAATTTTATCTTCGTAATTTTTCTGAAAATAATAAGTCCGTTGGGATATATCTTTTTAAGGAAAATAAGATGATTAAACACGCTTCCATTAATGATAATCTCTGGAAAGAATATTATTATGGAGAAGATGCGGTGGTGGAAAATAAATTGGCTGATTACGAAGGACGATGGAATGAAATTATTTCTTCCATACTTGAGACAGAAAGTCTTCCTGATACAGAAAAAGATTTGGCATGTTTACGTTTTTTCATATTAATTGCATCTGCTCGTACATTAAAACGTGGAAATCAAATAAATAGTGACTATAACACATTAATAAAAAAAATTCTTGAGATAGAAGATCCAGAACTTTTAAAAAAAATAATAAATAGCGATGTTTGGATTGAAATGCAACATCCAGCATTAGTTTCTATAAAAGCGGCCCAAGAATTTTTGCCATTAGTAGTTGATCTGAAAATGGATTTACTAATTAACAAGAGTGAAGAGAGTTTTGTGACTTCTGATAATCCTGTTGTATTTTGTAATCAATTATTTCAAGAAAAAAATTTGTCCCGTGGATTTGGATGGGGAGAGATTGGAATACAGTTTATTATTCCGGTTAGCGCAAAAATTGCTGTTTGTATGTACGATGGTGAGGTATATGATATGAAAGAAAAAATATTGACTTCATGCAGTACAATAAATAAGCTGAATGAATTATTTTTGAATAATTCTGATGAAATGATTGTTTTTGAGTATAATGAAAAAGTAGCAAAAAATGAAAAGATAAATTATATTGATAAACTCATTAAAAAACCGAAACATATTTTGGAGTCAGATGAAAATGGCAATGTAATAAAATTTGTGAACAAACAAATTGCCGGAAGATATGATTTATCGGACATATTTGAAATAAAGCATAAGTATATAGAAATGAATATATCAAGTCATACAAAAGAAGAAGTTGAAGAGAAAATTAAAGAAAAAATTAAAGAAAAAATGAAGTCTGATATAGAAAAAACGCAAACAATGTCAGACACCGAAATACAAAAATTTTTAGAAAGTAAAAATGATGAATTAATAGAAATTGTGTTTGATGATATGATAAGACCATGGGTTAAATTATGTGAACATATATTTAATCTTTCTTAAGTGATATAACATTTCCATTAACAGATAAATAGTTTTTAGGTTGCTAATAAACGCAATGTGATATTAAGGGGGGATGAACAGAACCCCCTTTTACAAATTATTCCAGCTTTCCATGTTTTTTCTCGTACTCGGAAATTGCCTGTCTAATCAGATATAAAATTTCTCCATTGATAGAACGTCCATCATATTCTGCCATACTTTTCAGTTTTCTATGTGTATCTGAATCAATACGCAGTCCTAAGTGTTTATCTTTTTCCATAATAATCTCTCCTTAAAAATAAGTTCGAAATAAGTACATTCTAAGTATTTATATTAGACAAAAAGTTTGATAAGATGTTTTATATGAACTTATTTTAAGTACATAAAATATTTCAAAGGAGGCAGGAGATGAACGGACTAACAATTATCAAAAAGATATTGCAAAGAATTAATTTTATGCGTAAATACATGGACTATTACATATTTAATCGTGTGATGATCTCGCAGGAGAGAATGATATATCCGCTATCATTTTATATGAAATCTAAGAAAGAACAGGAGAAGATTGTTGAAGAAATCAGGAAAGAATTGCTGGAATATATAGATGAAATATCTAGGAAGTATCTGGATGATGAAAACGAGGCATTGGAGAATGACACAAAATCATAAATATGGAAGTTAAAGATCTGGTTTATTTATGTTTACTGAAATTGTGATTATGAAATAAATCAGATTTTTTTGTAAAAAAATATGTAAGACCCGAACATTTCCCCCTCGCCGGTTGGGAGATATAGCGAAAGGAAAAAACTTTGCTATATCTCCCAACCGGCGAGGGGGATTTTTATGGGTGAGGATTGTTCCTGTTATAAGGAAAGGATCCGGCATGAATTTGACAGAGCATGTATACTGGCAATCAATGGAGAGGCAGCAAACTATTTCAAGGCATTGGACCGGTACGGAAAAAGAGAAACCAGTTTTTCTGAGCTGTCAGAAGTACAGCTTGGGGAATTATATACCGTAGATGAATACAGTGTAGAAAATTTCTTTTTTCAAGTATTGGAATATGATATAGAGGTCAAAGACCCGAAGATCGCAATGGCATTAGAGAAACTTACGGAAAGAAAACGGAATGTAATTTTGCTTTACTTCTTTATGGATATGAACGATGTGGAAATTGCGAAGAGCATGAATTTGGTACGTAGCACTGTCTGCGAACACCGTAAGCGTTCTCTTGAAATATTAAAAGAAATTTTAAAGGAGGCAGAGACTGCCGATGGATAAAAGAAAAGAGCCATTAAACAGAAAACTGCCTGAATATGAAGTAATCCAGAAAGCAGCATCCGGAAACATTCTGGCTGTAAATCAGATCCTGGATCATTACCGTGGATACATAATAAAGAAATCCATCAGAAGATTAAAAGATGAGTATGGAAACACTTACTGTTATGTAGACGAAACATTACGTCAGTGTCTGGAGAATCAATTAGTTAAAAAAATCATAAATTTCAAATTATAACAAGAGATATAGAAACTTTTTTCCTTTCTGAATGTTTTCCCCCTATTGCACCTTGAAAATTTAATAGAAGTATCCCAGGTACGTTACTGTAATTAGGAGCAACAGGATTCGTGCCGCCATGATCTAAAGATAGGGAGCGATAAGCGCAGGTCAAAACAGACTTATTGGTACAGTCTGCTTGCCATGAGAAATTGCAGGGATAATGATACTTCTGTCCAGCCATAGGTATCCCCATGGGGACAGTAATTGAAAATAGATTAAGCCGCGCAGGGTTATGACGTTCAGACCATGAACGGCCTGGGACTCTTTTGAAAAAGAACTTTGTGACACGATGTCATAAAGTGAAAGGAGAACGCTGTATGGTATGTATTGCTATTTTACTGGTATTTTTAGAGGGTAATTCTATTCTTATGTATGCCTGTCTGATCGTTGCAAAGCGGGCAGATCAGGATGCAGAAATCATGTTTAAAAAGAAAATCAATGAAAAAACAGCAGGAGAGAATGATGGAAAATAAAATATACCGCCCTCAGATAAGACTGCATCGTGACAAACCGGAAGACCGGATCATCATAGAGAAAATCGAAAACAGAGATCAGTTACTGCATAAAACAGTAAATGATTATATCAAACATGCAGTTTACGCCTTTGAAGATAAAAAGATTCCATTGCCAGAGGAACAAAACCAGATGGAAACAGAACTGAAAGGGTTATTCGATACACATAAATTTTAATTGGGATTAAGGAAAAAGTGAGATGAAAGATCTTGCTTTTTTTATTGTAAAAATGGGGATGTGATGCCTATGAATGTGTGAGATTCTAATGAAAACGCAGAGAAAAAGAGGAGGAAAGCCCATGATTAAAAAAACATATGGAAAAGTAGTTGCGTTTTTCATGGTACTGTTAATGATCGTGAATACGGTGATCGGTTATCTGCCGTTTTCCGCGCAGATCGTATAGGCTGCAAGCGCAATGACATTAAAGACCATACAGAACGGCACGGATGTCACGACTATTGATCCGAGACAAGACAGTATCATTACTTTTAAATGGAATAAGAATAACGGATTTAAAACTGTAAATGTAGACAACGATATGTCCCCTATTATGGATGTATCAAAAGACGCGGCAGGAAAGAGTGTAAAAGTAGACAACCTTGGAGATAAAAAGCCGAAGATCATCTACTATAAAGCTGCCTACGATAAGATCAACAAAGTCTACTACAATGTAGAAATGACCGTTACCAACTGGAAAAAGCAGCCGTTCAGCTGGATCGATGTGCCGACAGGCAAAGCAATCCCTCCGTTTATCCGGTTCCATACAACAAAGATCGGTATCAGTATCCGTGGACTTGACTATATTGATACCACTTTTCAATGGACGAAATACGGAGAAGACAGTTCAGGTAAAAAGCAGTCCCTGAAATTAACCGATGAGGAAACCGCCAGACTCCGTTCCTATATTACATTAAGTGACCTGGATGCTGCGCAGGCATTCCGCATCAATGAACAGCCGGGTATGGTCGGCATTTATAAATTAAAGGGTTATGACCATATCTATCAGGTGGGAGGAAATGTAGTTTCCAAAGATGTCCTGACAACAGATGCAGATAAAAAAGCCTGGGTTACTGCCTATATAAAAGGAGCAGACCAGTTTTCCCTCCGCTTTTATGAGGGGATGAATTTTGGTAACCTGGGAAGCGGGGATACCATAAGAAATGCACGTACCTCTGCCGGAAACATTGGAAGCTCTTATTACAGCTTTACCAGCAAGTGTCTTTTAACCATCCCGAAAGTTGTAGATCCGAATGAGCCGGATATCGAGAAAAGGGTAGGGGACAAAGGAACTGCCTGGGATGATGCAGAGGAAGCAACGGACAAAGAGACCGCCTATGAGATCCAGGATTATAATGAATTTGACTATCTTGTAAGATCTGCAGGTCCAGGGATTGAAATAGAAAATTATACAAGATAAAAGATCAAAAAAGGACTGGTTTTATGGAAAAAATAGATCACAATGCACATTCAGTATATTTGATGTATTATCAT
>OBZN01000045.1_pt1 | contig 86033 bp, 73 predicted proteins | sample 1476951 | NCBI WGS metagenome assembly OBZN01 (sample SAMEA2580246, study PRJEB22360) | human gut metagenome | biome: human gut; feature: human-associated habitat; material: faeces | place: Denmark | collected 2008/2010
AATTCTGTAAGCTGGGTGGAATGTCCCCAAGTGCCTGCAATTCGTCTATGTAGTAATAGGCAACGTCTGTCATGGTTTCACAGTCGGGATAATAATAAATGTCGTCCTTGTGTTCCACGACTTCTTCCAGCGTCCCGTAGTGGCTGATAAATTCGTCCAGACATTCTACGATATAGTCGGGAAGTTCCTCTATCATTTCATACATCTCGTTGAGTTCTTCAATGGAAACATATTCCCCTATGTCGATAGGAAAGTTGTCGGTATCATGGATTGCGTATTCCTCATAGTATTCATTCAGTCCGATACGCTCTGCTACGTCGTCCTCGTCGATAGGGAACGTGAACCAAGCACCTACAAGCTCGCCCTCGTTGTACTTTCCAAGATTAGCAATATAAACTGCCATATCATCAATCATAAGCACCACCTCATTTCCTACTCTGGCAGTTCAAAGACGCTGTGTTCCGTTACAAGATAGCGTCTGTTTTCCAGCAAATGAGAAGCGTAGGCTTCAAAATCGAAGTAGTATTCTTGACAATCCTCGGATAAATGTTTGAATGTCGGGTCATTCATCAGCTTTTGCCTTGCAACATCAATCATGCTTTTACAATCGTGATAAACGGTAATCACGTTCCTGCAAATATAAAGTGCTTCTAAGTTCTCAAATACGGTAAGAAGTGCTGTATATTCTTCCTGCATATCGGCTGGTAACTGGCGGTACATAAAATCTAATTCGTTGAGCTGGTACACGCTTGTATGTTCGTGGACTTCATCAGCATAAGGCAACACCTTTTCGATAATACGGTAATCCCCACTTTCTGCACCGATACCTAACTTTTCTTCAAACTCGGCAACATCTATCGGCAGTTCAAACCAGTATGATATTGTTTCTTCGCCAGTTGTTCTTCCCGTTTCCACCAGCACCCTTGTTTCCTGCATTGTTCCTCACGTCCTTTCTGTTGTTTCATCACATCTTTTAAGGTCTGGTACGACATACCAAACACATACTTTGAAAAATCTTCTAACTGTCTTTCTTCATAGTCAGCAGGGTTCAGCCGTTTCATTTCCTGCCACACCTTACGCTTATAAGAGGGCAGGTCGGAAATGTATTCACAGCCGACTTTTTCCTGCATATCCTTAAAAATATCGTTCATTTCATCACTCCAATCTGAAATTTTGGTAAGAAAAAAGCAGTCAATCCTAAGACTAACTGCTTTGTGTGTAGGGATATAAAATTGTTTTTAATCTTGAATAGGTATCCAAATTTCAATAACTGAATTATCTCTATTCCAATGGAAACGGTAATCATATTTTTCAAAGTGCAGGATAATATTTTTTATAGGGGTATATGGTGTATTAGGAATAATTTCCTGATAAATTTTTCCATAAGTTTCATATATTTTTTCCATAGCACCGATATGCTCCATGACCAAATATTTATAAGACGGTATTTCTTTATACAGAAAGTTGTCTGGAATAATAGTTCGCTTTGGTATAGAACAGAAATAATAAAGTTTTCCATTTCTCCGTTCCATAAAAGCATATTTTACCCAATTTCCCGATTGTGAAAGATATGATTTCTTCAAATTACTGTTAAACTTTCTCCAAAACTGCGTACTAATCTGAATATTCCTTTTTTGGTAATTCGTAAGCTCTACTTCCTGCCCAATAACTGAAAATGCGTCTAATTCTCTTATAGAATAATTCATCATTTTACTTTGTGAGCAGTGATAATGGTATAACTGTACGCATTTATTGTAATGATACAATTATCAATCGTTATGTACCAGTTTTTCCCTTTTCTTATAATTTCTGCATTAGAAAGACTGATTTTTTCTTTGCACCATTCAATCACGTTTTCTACATTCAAAGATAAGTTCTTTTTAATTCTAATAACGCCAAGTTCAGTTGTATGAAGTCTATCCAAGTTTTCCAGTAATTCATTTGCCATATTTTGACACCTCATTTTTCAACAGATTTATTTGTATATTTCATATCCCAATTATATCATTCTCATATCAGCACCACAATAAAATTTTATGCACCGATAATCTTGTTAAACAGCTCTAACAGTACATCTTTTACACCGCCAGCATTGAACACCAATCCGACAGCAACAAGGGCAACTACCAAGAAGCCGATAAGTTTTGAAAACTCACGCTTGAACCCTAAGTAGATACCGATAACCACAATCGCCATAAGCACTAAGCTCTGTGCGTTTGATAAAAACCATTGATATAAATTATTTCCGAAATTCATTTAATTACCCTCACTTTCTTTGATTTCTTCCATAAGTCTGTCAGCTTCTTTGCCGACACTCAAAATACACATCAAGACTACGCCGATACCCATTCCCATAGATACCAGCAGGAAGTCTTTTACTAATTCCCACATTTTTTCATCACTCCTCACTTTCCACCAAATCTTTTGCAGGGGTCGTCTGCTGTTTGATTATCATTTCATGTTTTTCACTCAAGACTGCCTGCTTTTCAATCGTTTCCATGTAGTCTGTACCGTTTCCCTTATCAATCTTTTTCAGCATTTTCAAGGTTGGTGCTACCTGCCGTTGTACCCAACGCAATGTGCGGTCTAAGGTGTAAGGCTCTGGCTTTGTCGTCAGCTTCAAGCTCTGTCTGTTATCGCCGATAAACCAAGCCCAGCGGTCATTGAGCTTCCAGTCATTTTTTCGCTTGTCTGGTTCTTCATCAACAAACCGCACATACTGATTGATGATAGAAAAGGCGGTCTGTTCTGCGTCATAATACGTCAGCAAATCCCGTACTGCATAATAGGCACGTTCATTCCGAAGCCGTATCTCAAAACGGTTGATAATGTCGGCTTCATCAAGCGGTGTCCCTAACTTGACGTACTGCTCATAGTCCTTTTCATAGATACAGAAATACACATCAGATTTCAGCGAACCAAGATAAAGGGTACGTCCCATATATTCTCTGTCGTCCTCTCTGTGCTTGATAAGCTCGCCCGACTGATAATATTTGTAGCTTCTGGACTTTCCGATATATTCCCGTTTTCTGCATTTTTCCGCAAGCTCTGGAATATCCAAAATGCCCGTATGGTCGTTGATAGCTAGGTCGATACGCTTCATCACGCCACCGTCTATGAGTGCGTCCATGAAAAAGTCATACCAGCTTCTTTGCTGTGCCAGCAGGTAACTTTCAAACTGCCTGCACCCACGCCCCTTTAACTCTAAAAGGACCCCTTTTTCTTCGTCAGCCGACGTATAGATAAAGATGTCCCCTAAAGAGTAATGCTCCGTATAACTGTAATGTCCGTAATCTTCATGGAGCATATAATTGATATTCAGTTTTAATATATCTTTGATGATGTGCTGTATATCCAGCGTGGGAAAACGAATTTTCACATAATCAAACAGCATGGTAAGCGGTGCTTCTGGATTGAACCTTGCCAGTTCTTTATACAAAGTTTCCAGAAGTTCCTTTGACGGCTTCATTTTTCCGCTTTCTATCTTGTTGAGATATTCCCTTGTGATACCAGAAGCCACCGCCAGCCAGCCTTGTGAGATACCGTAAGCAATCCGTTTCTCCCGTAATTCTTTTATCCATTGTTCTTCATTCAGAACCATACCCCCAATCTGTAAAGTGTGAAGTTTTTTAAGGCGACTTCACAGCCGATTTTTGCTAGAAAACCATGCCAGAAGCCTTATGTTTCCTATGTTTTTTGTCTATTGTCTATTTGCAAACGTACCCCTCTGTTAGATACCGAGGGGTTTTACCTGCTGGCGTGGCTTACGCCACACCAGCAACGGCTAGTCCGTGCCGTCGCCTTTCGCTTCGCACGTCGCCGTCCCGTCCTGCCTTGCTTGTGCAAGAGAACCTATGGTCTGCAAAAAATCATGTCCTTTCGGGACTAAGGGCGTGTAAAATTCGCTTATCACGCTTGTTCCCACATCACAATAGCCACGCCCCTTGATACGCTTCTGGAAAAATTGCTTTTTTACATCAGAACCAAACAACATACCGTAACCAAGCTCGCTGATACGCCCCAATCCCACACGGAAGTTGAAGTTATCTCTGATACCGTCCGAGAAATACTTTGCGTCTGGACGCTGGCAGGCAACGATAAGAAAATAACCTGCTTGTCGTCCTAACATGACGATTTTCTTTAACTGGCTAAGTAAGCCCACACTTTCTTTTGTCCCCAGCATTTCAAAAAACGCCACATATTCATCAAAGATAAGAAAGCAGGGGGGAAGTCCCAGATAGGCGTAGTTTTCGCCCGTCTTATAGTTCGGTTGTCGTTTCATTTGCTCACTTCGCTGTACCATGCCCTCATAAAAGGCATTGACACAGTCTATCATTTCTTCTTTGGTGTGATACACGTTTCCCATGACTGTTCCCAAGTCTGCTAAGTCCGCATTTTTCGGGTCTAAGATGTAAAGGACAGCGTTGGTATGCAGTAGGGCTTCAATGAGCGTCAGAAGAAAATATGTTTTACCGCCACCAGTCCCACCAGCAATCAAAGCGTGAGGGAGTGCGTCATATTCCCATACAAGATTTTTCATCAATCTAAGACAGCCGTTCTCTGCCCGTACTTCATCAATGGTAATGCGGTTCGCTATCATATCATAAAGCAGGGTATATTCGATATAGCCGTCATGCAGGGTCTTGTCGGTCAGCTCACAATACAAGCCACTTTCCAATTTATCCTCTAACCGTAAAAGTTGGTCTTGATATTTTCCCAGCGTAATTTCACAGCGGATATGAAGCAAGCCTTTTTCCATTTGATAATAAATCTTCGGAAACCAGACGATTTTTTCCCTTGATCTGCTTTGCAGGTCAGTAAAAAAACCGCTGTCTTGTACGGTATCGGCTTCATACCACTTATTTTCCAGTATCATTCGTGCCAGCTTTTGACGGTGCAGGAGCTTCTTGAAACTGTCGTAACAGAAGCGGTAATACAGAAAAGCGACCAATGCACAAACACCAGTCGCTATCAGTATGGTTATGAAGTTGTAAGGGGAAAGTGTCAAGCCATTCTCTAACAAGCTGAAATGCTCCCAATCGGTACGCATGAGCTGTTTGATATTCAGTAGCAAAAGAACCGCTACAAATACAAACAGAAGCGTTCCTATGGAAAAGTGATAGACAAGGTGCTTGTCGCTGGCTCTGATACGGTGTCCTTTGTTCCAATTCATACGCATAAATCAATCACTCCTTTCTGGGTATGAAAAAAGCAGTCAATCCTAAGACTAACTGCTTTGAGTGATATACAAAAATTTACATTTTATTTTACAAAGAATATTCCATACGTAACAATCATTGCAAAAAAGATAAGAACTACTACACCAATAGCAAGACAAACTCTAATAAAACTTTTTGCTTCATTCATATCGCTGTATATTGAAGATAGTTTTTCGTTATTCAAGTTTTTTTCTCTTACCTCTTGTACATCAATATCTCTTACTAATTCGTCTAATGTTAATCCAAAATAATCGCTTAACAATACTAAGCGTTGAAAATCTGGATAAGATTGACATGACTCCCATTTTGAAATTGTTTGTCTGGAAACTTTTAACTCATTTCCCAATTCTTCTTGAGAAAGTCCCTTTGACTTTCTAAGGTTTATCAGCTTTTCATTAAAATTCATATATTGCCTCCTAATAGTATTCTTTATTTGCGACCGCAAGAATAGTATTACAAAAATAAGAGTTTTCTTCAACCAATCTTTGTTGGCAATTTGTCAACCTGCTTTAACATTATAAAAGTATACATAGATTATAACTTTTCTTTACTGTTTATTCAAATTAAAAAGCTGATTGTATCATTTTATTTCTTCGACTGTCCCTGCGGTGTAGGGTTCTGTGGACTGCCTGCGTTCTGGTTGCCTTTATTCTTCAATACAATATCCTCTGCCTTTACATACCAGTCCACATCTGCACCCGTATAGGTTTTTCGTGATACAGTATCGGCTACGGGATTGACAAGTTCCACGACTGCATTGTAAGGAAATTCCCTTAACGGTACTTCTGGCGGTACAGACACGGGGATAATGCCACCATGCAGACTGCATTTTAAATCATAGATACGCTTTTTAAGCTGGGTACTCGGTGTCCCGTCCTCATTCTGCAAGAACACATCACGCACCGCTGTAAATTTTAATTCTCCAAATGTTTTCTCTCTGTCAATAACAAACCCGTTTGATAATCTCATAAATTCTTCACTCCTTTACTTTTCTTCAACTGCTACAATATCATCAGCAACTAGCACATAATCGGTATGTCCCATATCCCCGATTGCGTAACCTCTGCCGTATAACTTCGGATTGACAAGTTTTACTTTCTGCTCATACTTGAAATGCTTTTCGCCAGCCTGCACGGGAATTTCTACCACAACATTTTCCCCTCTCTGCACATCTGAATAAAGGTTGTAGCTTCTTCTTGCGAAAAATCTGCGGTTATCTTTATCTCTGTCAAAAACATGGTCGCTTTCGCCTGCAAATTCAAGAGTTCCAAAAGACTGTGCCATATCTGGCACGACATATTTCATTTCCATATTGTTTTACCTCGTTTCTTTCGATATTTGATAAGTTTTTTAATTGTGATTTCTTATTCTGGCGGTTTGGGAAGTACCAGCAAGCCCCCAGATAGTAAAGGGTAAAATCAATGCTTACGCACCCTTGACTATCCGTGTTCTTGCAGGTTGTAGGCAGACAAGCCAGAATAAGCGGAAATCTGCCGTTTGACAGCTTCGGCGGAGAGCGTGATTTTTCTTTCATCATACCGTTACCACCTTATGATTTCTTCATTTTACGGCGTTTGTAAAGATATGTTCCAGCCAATCCACCAGCAGACGCAAGCAACATCACGACAAATGCCATTACATTTGTACTGTCGCCCGTTTTGGGACTGTCGCTAGGTCTGTTAGGCTTTTCTGGTGTCGGTGGTGTTTCGGGTTTTTCTGGTTCTTCTGGCTTTTCCTTAAAAGTAATCGTCTGTCCCTTATCCTCAATATCCTTATGCTCGGTAACTTTCTTCGGCTCGTCTGGATTGCTTAAATCGTATAATTCCTCAAAAGTTACAAGCTGTTTGCCGTCAAGAGAAGTAGCGTCAAACGTAAAAGCAACTTCCACTTTCATAGTTTCGCTGTCAGCAATAAAAGTGTAATCACTTTCCACACGCTTTCCATTGATAAGAAGTTCTGCATTTTCTTCTTTCAACATCTGCCAGCCCACAAGTTTGTACTGTGTACCGACTTCTAAGCCCTCTAAGGTTACGGTATCAATGATTGTAACGTCTTTTCCAGCTTCAAGCTCTTTGTTGCCGTCCTTATCCGTAGCAGTCGTATGAATTTTGATGATACGCTCTGTGATAAGTACGGTCTGCCCGTCGTCCTCAATGTCTTTGTGTTCTGCAACTTTTACGGGTTCGTCTGGATTGCTTAAATCATACAATTCTTCAAAGGTAACAAGGTTTTTGCCACCTAAAGCAGACGCATTGAACGTATAGGAAATTTCTACTTTCATTTCTTCCTCATCAGCGACAAAGGTATAATCGTTTTCTACACGTTTCCCGTCAATGATAAGCTCGGCGTTTTCTTCCTTTAACATCTGCCAGCCTTTGAGCTGATATTTTGTGCCTTTTGTAAGTCCGTCTAATTTGACCGTATCAACGATTGTAACCTCTTTTCCTGCAAGGATAGTCTTTTCGCCGTCCTTGCTGGTCGCTGTGGTATGGATAGAGATTTCTTTTTCGTATTCATCAGTCAGCGTTCCTAAATCAATCACAAGGTTATTTCTTGATACCACGATTTCAAAAGGTGGGATAAGCTCAAAGCCCTTGTTGCTTTCAGAGCGTAATTCTTCAATGATATAGGTATCATAAGGCAACGCACCCTTGCTGTCGTCTGGTTCAGAAGTCCCAAACCACACACCGTCCTCGCTTGTCTTTCCTGCGTTGGTATTGTGCTTATGAGAAGCCCAATCAGCAGAAGTGGAGAACTGCCCGTTATCATCAGTTACTACTACATGATTTTCGCCCGTCGTCTTGCTTGTGATCCTAAAGGGAACATCAGCAAGACGCTTATGTGTGCCTGCACCGATTTTTACACCCTCAATATCTCCACGCTTAATCTGATTATAGATAGAATGGGCTTCGTCGGTTAAGTCCACGATTTTTCCGTTTTCTGTGATTGCAAAGTCAATCGGTTTTGCACCGTCTGTCAAATACCCGTTTGGAGCTTCACTCTCAACGATACGGAATTTTCCATAAGGTAAAAGGTCAGCGGAAGTAGAAGCGACACCCTCAATATCCGTATGGATTGTTTTTACCACTTCATTTTTCTTGTATAGCTTGCCCTCAACCAATACCTCATTATCATTTAAGGAAATGATGTCAAAGGCAGTATCTTTCAAAGTAGCACTTCCTTGTGGCTTTGTATCGCCCGTTTCTAAATCTCGTTTCTGAATTTTCACACCGCCACGGATAACTTTGTCTGATACAGAAAACTGGTTACTTCCAGATAGTACGGCAAGGTCGCCGTCCTCTCTAATCTGTGTTACATATAAGCCCTTAATCTGTTCAGATTTATCGCCAGCCTGCATATATGCACCGTCCAGCAAGTAGCCGTTTGGAGCTTTTGTTTCTTCAACAGTAAGTGTTCCAAGTGGAAGAACCGCCTTACCGTCCTGCATATAGAAGCTGTCGCCAGATACCTTGTATGCGTCCGCTAATTTTGTGATATAGTGGGTTGTCCCGTCGCTGTCAGTTTCAGCGATTGTCTTTGTAACCCATGTTCTTGTAGCTTCGGCAGGGAGATTGTCTTTAGTATAGAAGCCTGCATAATACTTCCATGTAAATTCTGCACCTGCTAAAGAAGCGTTCCCCTGCGGATTGTTTTTCTGTGTTTCCATATCAATCTTGAAAAGCTCAATCAAAGTGTCTGTTACCTTTGGTGTATCTGATACGTTCAAGGTCGCTGTCTTTCCAGCTTCAACCTTTAAGGAATATATATTTGTATCAACCTTATATCCTGCTGGTGCAGATAATTCCTTGATATAGACTGTGTCAGCCGTTACCTCTACGACATCTGTATTTCCGTTTTCATCAGTCGTAAGGGTGGCAAGCTGTTTCGTGCAGTCCTTATCAGCAAAGACACCGTATGTTGCACCAGCGATAGAGTAATTCCTGTTATCGTCTGTAATGCTGGTATTACTGGAAGTCTTTTGCAGTTTCGCATTTCCGACATTCAGTTTCGCCCAGAATTGTCCCAATTCCTGCCCCTCGCCAGAGTAGATATAACCGCCACATTCATAGCGTCCTTTATTTTCTTTGACAAAGGCTTTTGCACCAGAGAAAACTTCGTCCTGCGTTGCCTTTGGAATTTCATCATAAGAAGCTCGCACGTTATCACATTGCCAGCCAAGATGTACGCTCAATCTCTGCCAGACAACAAGCTGTCTTAAAAGGTAGGCGTGATTGTTGCTTATTCCGCTGTGGCTGTCTGTGTATTGTTTTACATATTCGATAGATAAGGCAACGTCGCTTATCTGGTCGGCACTCATGCGTGAGCTTGCGTCAGCTCTGGTCTTGTAACCGTTCTTAAAGTCTGTGTTAATGTCGATACAGTAAGCGTCCTCGCCCTCAACGGTCAAATGTCCCTCATTAAAGGTAGAACTAATCGAACCATCATTCATTACTTTTTCAACAATACCGACACGCTCTGCACTTTCCGTCCAGTATTGCTTACTTTCTGCATGAACGGGTGTAGTCGGTAAAGCAGTAACGACAGTCGCAAGAGCTAAGAAGCCCGTACACAATCGTTTTAACATCTTTGTCATAAATCTAATGCTCCTTTCATTTTGGGTAATAAAATAGCCGTCCAATAAGAACGGCTGGAAATAGAAAAGGAACGTCATGTTAGGCGTTCCATAGTCTATAAGATATTCAATTTTTTCTTGTTTCAATACTGATGTGCTGTACCATATCTTTGCATATCTAGGAAAACTTGCGTATCAAGGCTCATTCGTTAGTAGTAAATAAGTAGTAAATTGATGTGTTTGTTTCCTTGAAAATGCTGATAGATACTGTGTTTTAGCGGATAATCAGATTTTTATTGTGTTTTTTCTATACAACCTTAGCTGTAATCGTTGCGGTCCCACTTTTAACGCCTTTTATAACACCTTTTGAATTCACATAAGCTACTTTATTGTTTGAAGAACTATAAACAACTTTTGCCCCTGAAAGTACATTATCAAATACAAACTGTTTTGTTTTCCCTTTATCAACAGTAATACTTTTTTGTCTGGCTGTCGGAATTATTTCTTCATCAGCTTTTTTATACTTTGCAAAATAAATATCTGCATATTTCAATTGATTATTTATAAGAGACTGTCTGTACTTGTTTTGCCCTTTACATATATTAATCAAGTCCGTAGCAGTAGATACATTTTCTTTATGATAAATCCAATTAATTATATCTGAAGCGGCCCCACCATTAAGATAATTATTAAGCCATGTTGTTGCATAATTATTAGCATACATTTGAAATCTAATATATGCATTAAAACAATATGTAAATTTTTTTCCGTTTTCTGAATTTGGATCACGTCTAAAACTGTCCGCAGCCGCAAACATTCCCTGCTGCATATAACAGTCCGTAGTGTACAACAATGCCAGCTTCAAATTGTTAGATGCACGGTCTTGAGAATTAAAACAAACATCTAACCCATTCATTCCCCAATTAAGAGCACCTAAAACCGGATTACTGTCTTCCAAAGCAGACCATCCCGCATCAAGGATTTTATTCCAAAGATATTCTCCGTATTTTTTTGATTCATAATCAATGGGAGTACCATCTATTGTATTAAGAACCTCTGAGATTGCTTTCTTAAAATCCCCATCTACCGAAACCTGTTCCTGCATAACTTTTAATAACGAAACACAATCATCTTTCACTTTCAAAACAGCAAGATACTCCGACATGCAGTCAATCAGTTCCTTTGTTGTTTTTATTCCTTCATTAACACCTTTTAATACTTCTCCCAGACCATAAATCGTTTCAATCCGCCTACATATTTCCTTACTTTCTTTTACCGGAAGATTGTTAATATAACTTTCTTTCTTATCATTAAGTTCCTCCCCAATTGCATCATAAATTTTTAATGCGAAATCTGTTTTACTATTAGTCAGTTCCTTGTTTTTGTCTTCTCCAAAGGCATCATACTTTAGATAATCCATAAGTAACATTTCATATACATATTTCTGCATATTTGTAAGCTGATTTCTGTATTCACTGTTAAAATATATACTCCATGCTGTTGATATACTTACTAAAGGTTTATCATCCAGTAAATATTCCCCTAATTGTCGATATACCGGTTCTGAAAAACTTCGAAATGTTGAGTACAAGGAATTTCCATTATTATCTATACCATTCATGATGGTTTGTGCCATCCAATAATCATAATCTGGAATTTCTGTATTTTGAGTAACACCAGAATATATCTGTGCTATATCATTTGCCAATACGCTGCTACACTGTTGCGAACCAATCAAAGTAATCGCCAATACCATCGCATATACCTTCTTCAACATTTGTTTTTTCACAAAACATCCCCCCCTTTTTAATAGCCTGGCATTATTTTTTCTTTCAATTTTCTTTCAATTTTTTTCACTGTTTTTACTTCTTTTCACATAATAATCATAACATTTCCACCTCGCTACAATGGGCACTTCCTGTGGACAGTATTATTACACATTTTTGTCTGCACTTTTTTCCATAATCCTGCTGGAAATCCTCATATGTTTTCCATGAGTCTTAATACAATGGCACTTGCTGTTGCTTCATCAGCTGTATCATGAAAAAGACTGCTTTTACTCTTTTTTCGGCAGAAAGCAGAGAACTGTCATAATCAGTTCTTTCCGGAGACTCTGCAGATTCCTGTTCCGAATTAATTTCTCTGAAAGGGAAACCTCCAGCTACGCTGTTCCATCGATCAGCATGCCAGCTGTATTATACATCTATGTTCATCCTCTGGAATTAACTGTATCAATTTTCTTTCCTTCAACAATAACTCCTGCAGGTATTTATTCTCCCCATCTGTTTTATCAGCCTTGTTTTCCAGCAGCTCTATTTCCTGTTCGTATTCATCCAGTAGCTTTTCATCAGGGATCATATCTGATATGTCAAAATCCCAGGTTCTACACTTTTTCAATAGTCCTACCAGTGCAGAAGCAGCAAAAGAACACATTAATTCAAATGTCCCATAGTCAGTATTTTTTTAAATTCTCCACAGTTAAGTATGATCTTCCATGCATCTTTTACCTGTTTCTTATCCAATCCGGCAAAGATATCCAGAAAATTATTGCCTTGATCCAGTTTTACCGCTTCAATTGCAAGATTGGCTGTATCAGTATTAACTTTCACCTCATCGAGCAGCATTGTGTAATCATCAAGAAACGCCCGGTACTTTGTATCATTCTCTGATTCTTTGAGTACTGCTGCCAGCTTTTCTCTTATTTTTTTAACATCCATTATTTCGCCTCTTTTCTGCCGCCTGCCTTTTATCAATTGGTAATACCAACAACCTCTGATGCATTGCTTTTCACCGTAAATTCTTTAGCAGACGACACGTTTTAGTCTAAATCCATTATACATTCTCTAACATTGGACTTCAAGTTTTTCATCCCACCTTAATGTGCAACTTTACAATACAAGTTACTGTTCAGGGATTAGCTGGACTTGAGAAAACCGATGTGTAGACTGATAACTTGATGAGCTTGAATCCCGCATTGGCCCATAAAGCAAAAGAATTCCGCCTTAAGTTCTACGAAACAGCTACTAAGTTGGAAGAAGAACAGTGAAAGAACCTGAAACTTCATGCACAGATCAAACGTGATTATGAAAATTCATCTAGTCCTTTTTCAAAAGCATCCGACAGAAAAAGATTGCAAACAGCAGGGAAAAACAGGATGGAAACCCGGTGGACGGCCAAGACATAAAGGGCATGGCCGAAAAAAGCAGGATCCAGGCATTTTGGTTAATGCATGAGCATGCTTGTTTTGATGCGACTGGAAGAACCAGCAAATATATTTGACAGAGTGTCCAGAATATTTGGATAAGAAAACCGATGGCATTGACTATTATTAGTCTACACCATCGGTTTTCTCATGTCCAGCTAACCTCTGAGCAGTGACTTTTAGAAAGATTTGTACATCTTATATAATGACAATATATTGACATTATACGAATATTTGAGTATACTATCTTTGAATGGAGGTGTTCTGTATGGCAACAACTAACTTAAATATTCGTATAGACAAGGCAATCAAAGATCAAGCGGAGGAAATCTTCAATGAGCTTGGTCTTAATATGACAACTGCTGTAAATATGTTCCTGAGAACCGCTATCCGTGAGCGTGGTATTCCTTTTGAATTAAAACTGGAAGTGCCAAATGATACTACAGCCGCTGCCATTGAGGAAGGCAGAAAAATGATGAATGATCCTTCTGCTCCACGCTATTCCAGTATGGATGCGCTTAAGGCAGCTCTCGATATATGAAATACGATATTCAGTTTACCAATCAATTTAAAAAGGATTTAAAGCTTGCCAAAAAGCAAAACAAAAATCTTGATAAGCTGTTTGAGGTAATCGATATTCTGGCGAATGGCGGTACGCTGGAAGCAAAATACAGAGACCACGATCTTACAGGTAACTATAAAGGCACGCGTGAGTGTCATATTGAACCAGACTGGTTACTCATTTATGAGATTCAAAACAATGTTTTAATACTCATGCTTTATAGACTTGGTACGCACTCAGAACTATTCAAAAAATAGGTTTTGAAAACAGAATAGCAATTCAGAAAGCATCTATCAGAAATGATAAGTGCTTTTCTTATGCCCAAATTCAGGAAAAGAGGAGCTTATGGCAGGAAGTAGAATCAAGGGGATCAAGGTCGAAATTGGTGGCAATACCACAAACCAATTCCCTCAGCCGATTTGCCAGAAACACGCTGGACTGCCTGAAATACATCCGCCAGCTAAAGGATAAGAATATACCGGCCTTCTTCGAAAAGGAAGCGAAAATCATTAAACAAGGAGACTCATACCAAAGGTATGAATCTCCTTGTTTAACACAGATATTCATTCCGGCAATAAATACGTATCAATCCTCCGGGTATATCTATATTTTATTTTTGATTAATCTCTGCGAATCCAGCAGCATCAATTTTTAATTCTATTTTTTCGCCTTTTTTAAGTTCTTTCCATTGAGAAAAATCCATTTCATATCTTCCTGTTTCGGTCTTGCCCTTCTTTTTCTCATATGTAGCGGTCACAAAATAATGCTCTTCTTCTGCTCCTGTTCTCTGTCCGTCTTTAAGTTTCGGTTCCGGCCAGGAAGGGTTCTGATCATTGCCGGAACTTTTTGCAGTATCGACAACCGTCCATTTGTCTATTTCATAGTAATATTTTGTAGCATACACAGGCTCCTTCCGGTAGACTGGTTTTTCTACATCTTCGGTGTAGGTTTCCTCAGTATATACCGGAACGCTTTCCGTTTGCTCCTCAAAATAGCCATTTCCAAGATCAACATAAGAACTCTTCTCTTCGTAGTGGTCTATGACACTGCGTGTTTTGGTTTCTGTAACTGTCTCGTAATGGTCGAGAACGTCTTTGTAGGATTGAATTTCACTTTTTGTATATTGCAGCCTCGCATCATCGGGCAGCGACCAGTCACTTTCATTGTGAGTTACAACCTCTTCAATGTCAATGGTTCTTTCCCAATCCAAGTCATCAATCGTTACGTTTTTGATCTTCGGTGCCAGGCATGACATCATGCCAAAAATAATTGCTGCGAAGATTCCCAGAATGAGCAGCACCCGCCTCAGCAGTGGCTTTTTCTTTGGTGTATTTTGGGGGATATTTTTCTGGCAGGATTCTTTTTTCTCTTCTTTCTTTCGTTTCTTTTCCTCTTCCTGCTGCCTCATCTCGAAGTAGTTTCTCTCCGAATCTTCTTTTGTGGCACCACAGTTTTTGCAGACATTCAGATCGTCGCTGTTAAGACTGCCACAAAAGCTGCACTGCCAGTCCGGATTACGGCTGATCTTTTCTGCTTCCTCCTCAGAAACATATTTAATTTCATCCGGCATATAGAATTTTGTATTTTCGTCCTGCGGATGCCCACAATCGGGACAGGTTTTTTGACCGGCTCTAATCCTTTTATTCCCACAAAACGGGCAATCCCAGAGACCTTCGATTATCTTTCCCATACAGACTCTCCTCTTCCTTCCCTCAATAACAATTTCAACAAGTATTTAGATTTCTCTTCAATTTTATAATTTTCTGCAGTTTTTTTATTTGCTCATTTATAGATTACTGTTTATTTTTCATCTCTGCTACTCTGTCCAGAATCTGTTTCTTTAATTCTTCTACATTATCGGTCCGATATTTTAATCCTGCTGCGGAGATATGTCCTCCACCGCCAAAAGGTTTCAACAGTTCATTAACATTGATCCATTTCCCGTCTGAACGGAAAGAACATCTCCACCCGTTTTCTTCTTCCTCATACATGGTAAAACCAAGTTCAATATCGTCGCAATCGCGCAGGATCGTGCTGATACAGTGGATGTCTTCGTATGTGATATCTTTTTCGACAATTTCCTTCTGTCCCATAATGACATAAGCAACCCGGCCATCCATCGCACGTACTGCCCCATGAAGAATATCGGCTCTTTTGTACAGAATGTCCAAGGTGTCACTGTGTAAGGTTTTCATAATCCTGCCATGGTCAACTCCCATAGACATCAGATCAGCTACAGCCCGAAAAATCCCCTGGTTTGCCCTTGCCAGTCCTCCGGTATCATGCAGGATGCCAAGGTAAATATAATCTGCGGCATTGGGATACGCTTCCTTTTGGGCTGCATTTAGAAGCAGTTCGGGAGAAAGCATATGGTATACATTTTCCGCACACGCCTCAGAAACCTTTGTCCAGTTCACATCTCCGTATCCTTCATTGGAAGCGTGATGATCAATAACAATGCTGGCAGCGGCATTTTGGTAATATTCCAATCCGATCATACGCTCCAGAGTTGCATTATCACAGACTATGGCACAATATTGTTTTCCGGATATGTCCGGCATCTCAAAAGGAACAAATGTCTTATCTTCCACGACCATCTTTTTCGGACCGCGCTCCAGCGTTTTTGCAAGGTATGGAAACACCCTGTATTGTGGATAATTGACATGGATATAGTGCGCAAGGCTCATCACCGATCCGGCAGCATCGCCATCCGGATTTAAGTGTCCCAGAATCACTACAGTGTCCAGATTGTGCGTCTGCATGGTTTCATCAAAAACAGTATCAAAATTAAACTCTGTCATTCCTACCTCCTTCGTATATCACTTCCCTGTTATATTTTAATTTTATCATCTAACAGATCAGATAACAAGTTGTGGGCACATACAAGCCAAAATTGTTACTGTTCACTCCGTTCTCAGTAACGTAGCCAAAATTCATTACAGATTGCATTATTTTGCGGAATTGCTACCGAATCAAAAAGAGACAAAAGAGACCACTTGTCTCTTTTCTGTCTCTTTTAAAAAAACTATAGCAATTTTATAAGATTTCTATAGTTTTTTCAGGGTTTCTGTACTATAATGAAACCCATAAAGAGATTGTCATATCAAAAATGGTAATATAATTTTCTTCTAGAAAATCAGATCATCTCCCATCAAACTGGAAATTCAGGGAAAGTTGTTCTGATATTATTATGAAAAAGATGATCGAAGCCCAGGAAAGACAGATGTCCAGTGGTTCCCAGGGCGGACAGTACTAATCAGATAAAAGCCTCTCAGTTGAGGAACTGAAAAAAACCGATGGTGATGACTGAAAACAGTCAAATCCATCGGTTTTTCTATAAAAGCGAATTAATAAAATCAGATCATCCCTATCAGATGTACGATCAGTGCAGCCACCCAGGCAATCACACACTGCCATACCACAACACCAACAGCCCATTTGCTGCCCATTTCACGTTTGATCGAAGCGATAGCCGCCACACATGGTGTATAGAGCAAACTGAATACCAGCAGGGATGCTGCTGCCAACGGAGTCAGTACAGAGGCAATATTTCCACCGAAAAGTACTTCCAGAGTAGATACCACGCTCTCTTTTGCCATAAATCCGCTGATAAGAGCTGTACAGATTCTCCAGTCTCCCAGTCCGATTGGTTTAAATATAGGTGCCAAGACTCCCGCCACCATTGCCAGAATACTGTCTGCAGAATCTTTTACAAGATTTAAATGCAGATCAAAGCTCTGCAGGAACCAGATTATCATTGATGCAAGCAGGATAATAGAAAACGCTCTCTGCAGGAAATCTTTTGCTTTTTCCCACAAAAGCTGACCTACATTCCTTGCTCCCGGCAGCCGGTAATTGGGAAGTTCCATGACAAACGGGACGGGATCTCCCTTGAAAAGAGTTCTGTTATACAAAAATGCCGCCAGGATTCCCACCAAAATTCCAAGCAGGTAAAGACCTGCCATAATAAATCCGCCCTTCTTCGGGAAAAAAGCACTTACAAAGAAAGAATAAATCGGCAGCTTCGCAGTACAGCTCATAAATGGAGTCAGCAAAATCGTCATCTTTCTGTCACGCTCACTTGTAAGTGTACGTGTGGCCATAACAGCCGGAACCGTACATCCGAATCCGATCAGCATTGGTACAATGCTTCTTCCGGAAAGGCCGATCTTACGCAGAAGTTTGTCCATCACAAAAGCAACACGTGCAACGTATCCGCTGTCTTCCATAAGAGACAGAAAGAAAAACAGGGTTACGATAATCGGCAGAAAACTGAGTACACTTCCCACACCTGTAAAAATACCATCAATGACCAGGCTATGCATGGCACTGTTTACATTTGCTGCTGTCAGTGCTACATCTACCAGCGCAGAAACCTTATCAATTCCAATCTCCAGAAGCCCCTGAAGCCACGCTCCGATCACATTAAAGGTAAGATAAAATACCAGTACCATGATTCCGATGAAACAGGGAATCGCTGTATATTTTCCTGTAAGAATCTTATCAATTTTCTCACTTCTGATTCTCTCCTTACTCTCTTTTGGCTTTACAACTGTCTGTTCACACAAACGCTCAATAAAGTCAAAACGCATATCTGCGATCGCAGCGCTTCTGTCAACCTGACGCTCTGTTTCCATCTGCTGTACGATATGCTCCAGCATCTCCGTCTCATTTGTGTCCAGCTTCAGCTTCTCAAGAATCAGCGGATCTCCCTCGATTGCCTTGGTTGCTGCAAAACGGGTAGGAATATCAGCCTGCGCCGCATGATCCTCAATCAGGTGCATGACCGCATGAATACAACGGTGTACTGCACCGTCATGGTCACTCTTATCACAGAAATCCTGACGCAGTGGATGTTCCTGATATTTCGCTATATGTAACGCATGGTCAACCAGCTCATCAACCCCTTCATTCTTTGCTGCGGAAATAGGGATTACAGGTACTCCAAGCAGCGATTCCATCTTATTTACATCTATAGAACCCTGATTTCCCAGCACTTCATCCATCATGTTCATTGCAACTACCATAGGAATATCCATCTCCAGAAGCTGCATGGTCAGATACAGGTTTCTCTCAATATTGGTAGCATCCACAATGTTGATGATCGCACTTGGTTTCTCATCCAGGACAAAATTTCTGGAGACAATCTCCTCACTGCTGTAAGGGGACATGGAATAAATTCCCGGAAGGTCTGTGATTTCTGTATCCGGATGGCCTTTAATCGAACCGGTCTTACGATCCACCGTTACTCCTGGAAAGTTTCCCACATGTTGACTGGAACCTGTCAGTTGGTTAAACAGTGTAGTTTTTCCACAGTTCTGATTTCCCACCAATGCGTACGTCAGTGTAGTTCCCTCAGGCAGTGGATGTTCATCTTCTCTGGAATGATACTTTCCATCCTCTCCAAGTCCCGGATGTGCCAGGTCGCTTACAGCCTCTATTCCGGCGTGACTTCTGCTTCGCTTCGGAATCTGTTCGATTTCTATCTGCTCTGCTTCCGCAAGTCTTAATGTCAGTTCATATCCATGTACCTGTAATTCCATGGGATCTCCCATGGGTGCAAACTTCACGACTGTGACCTCAGCTCCCGGAATCATACCCATATCCAGGAAATGCTGACGCAGGGCACCCTTGCCGCCAACCGACGTGATCACAGCACTTTTTCCGATTTCCAAATCTTTTAATGTCATTTTCAGTCGCTCACCTTTTGTATTTGTATTTAGTTATCATCGTCGTTATTATAGCAATCCTCGTAAATAATGCATCTTAATCCAGCCCATCAGAGTGTGAAACCCTGCGTCAGATATCTTTGCCGTGCGTCAGCACGCCTGCAGATATCTTCCTTGTCTTTCGCACTCTGCTGAACTGTCTTAAATGCATTATTTACGAGGATTGCTATAGCCGATTTTTCTCAATAACCTTATGCAGATAGCTTATACTAACTGATAATTTTTGTCAAGTAGCAGGTATGTCTCAATTTTTTATAAACGAAAGCACAAAAAACTCAGATGAATTTATGTTATCATCTGAGTTTCTCAATGTCTTAACCTGACAGGTCATTAAACCTGTCTGTGATTACTTCATTATTTATTATTCTGATCATTCTCAAGTAACTGATTTATGTGATTGCCATAAGATTTGGAAATTGTTCTTATCTTTTATATGTCAGATCCACACAGAACCAGTGATATCACCGTTAATTACATAATATGCTTTGTTCTCTTCAGGTTTGATATAAATCTTAATATCTTTGAGATCTTTCTCCTTTTTACCCAGTTCGTCTGTCCAGATTCTTCTGACATTACTTAAAATATTTTTTGTATATACTTCTCTGCCCATGAACTGAATATATACTTCTGCTGTTGCTTCTTTCTTAGTGGTTCTTCTTGTTGTCTTCTTCTCGGCAGCTGTCTCTTCAGCCGGTTTCTCAGCTGTCTTAGCAGGAGCCTTCTTTGTAGTTCTTTTCGTTGTTTTTGTTGGCTTTGCAGCAGTCTTTGTTGTTTTAGCTGTCTCTTTTTTCTCGGCTTCTTTCTCTGTTTCTGCCGGTTTTTTTTCTACAGTGTCTGCTGCTTTAGCTGTTTCTTTCTTCTCGGTTTCTTTCTCTGCTTCTGATGATTTCTTTTCTGCAGTCTTTCTTGTTCTTCTTGCTGCCGGTTTCTTTGCTGTTGTTTCTTTCTTTACAGTCTCTGTTTCAGCAGTTTCTTTCTTGTTTGCTTCTTTATTTACAGCTACTTCTTCAGCAGTTGTCTTTGCAGGAGCCTCTTTAACTTCGGTTGTCTTCGCAGTGGATGTGTTGAGATCTGCTGTAGTTGCTTTTGTTGCCATATGATTAGCCTCCTTACAAGGTATAAGTATTCGTAACTGCTCAGTTTTGTACAGTTACAGGTATTCTTATGTTACTGAAAATATAATAAACAGTAACATTCTTTTATGAAAATAGAATACTACGAATCTTCTGCTTTTGCAATGTTTTTCTGTTTTTATAATTTAGGCATCTTATGAACAGGAAACATGAACCGTATTATTTTTTACTCTGTATCCGTCATTTTCTATAGTCCAAGATTCTGCAGATCCTCCTTCATATATGCCGAAAGTCTCCTCTGAAGTTCCTCATTCTGCGGAAGGCTTAAATCCGCATCAAGGGACAGAATCTCCGAAGCCGTCTCACTGGCAGCTTTCAGGATATCCGCATCCTGATAGATGTCCCCCAGTTTAAATTCCAGCAGACCACTCTGGCGGATTCCAAAAAGATCACCAGGACCGCGAAGCTTCAGATCCTCTCCTGCAATATAAAATCCATCGTTGGATTTGTTCAGGATCTGCAGACGTTTAGAAATCTCTTTTGCACCATTTCCCTGCATAAAAATGCAATATGACTGATATTCCCCTCTACCGACACGCCCGCGAAGCTGATGAAGCTGTGCCAGCCCGAAACGCTCGGCATTCTCCACCATCATCACTGTAGCATTAGGCACATTCACTCCTACCTCAACTACAGTAGTAGATACCAGGATCTGAATTTCCCCTGCGGCAAAAGCCTCCATGATCACATTCTTCTCTTTCGCTTTCATCTTTCCATGAAGAGAAGCAATCTTTATATCCGGCGAAAAAACATTGCGAAGCTTCAGGGTATAATCCAGCACATTTTCCCCATCCATCCCTTCGCTCTCCTCCACCATTGGACAGATCACATAAACCTGCCGTCCCTGACGGATCTGCTTCTCCATAAAGGAATAAGCCTTCGGCCTGTAAGAAGTATCCACCACACAATTTTTAATGGGAAGTCTCTGCGCAGGAAGTTCATCAATTACTGAAATATCCAGATCCCCGTATATAATGATCGCCAGCGTCCTTGGAATCGGTGTAGCACTCATCACCAGCACATTAGGCGGGTTTCCCATAGTAGTCAGTGCTTCCCTCTGTTTCACACCAAAACGATGCTGCTCATCTGTAATAACCAGTCCAAGATTATTGTACTGCACTTTTTCCTGAATCAGCGCATGCGTTCCTATCACCAGGTTAGCCTCTTTTGACGCGATCAGCGCATATTTTTCCCTTTTCTCCTTTGCGGTATCTGATCCTGTCAGCAAAACCGGATGCCCAAAATCAATATTCTGTTCCTGCAGCAACTTCTCCATTGCCTGAAAATGCTGCCTTGCAAGAACCTCCGTAGGTGCCATAAGCACTGCCTGATATCCATTCTCCACAGTCATAATCATTGCAAGAAACGCAAGGATCGTCTTACCACTTCCTACATCTCCCTGAACCAGTCTGGACATCAGAGCCTGGCCGCTTAAATCCCTCTCAATCTCATGCCACACATTCAACTGCGCCTTTGTCAGATCATAGGGCAGACTTTCAATAATCTGCTCTGTCGTCCACACCGGATGCATGGGAAACGCATTCGGTGCTTCCTCCGTCTTCTCCTTCAAAGACTGCACAGCAAGAATAAAAAGAAGAAACTCGTCAAACACCAACCTTCTCCTTGCAGCTAACAGCTCCTGCATATTTTTGGGAAAATGAATCGCAGGAATCGCAAAATTCCTGTCTGCCAGGTGGTACCTCTCCTTATACTCATCTGCCAGATACTCTGCCTGAAGCTTCTGCTCATCAAGCACCTGATGGATTAGCTTCACGATCGTCTTATTAGAAAGCCCCGCAGTCAGTCCATAAATCGGCTGAAGACTGTGCAGAATCTCCTCATAAGCCGCAGGCGTAAAAATCTCAGGGTGCTCCATCTGCAGCTTCCCCTGCTTCCTGACGACACGCCCCCGCAGAACAAACCTGCTGCCTTTCCTGACTGCAGAGCGCAGATACGGTGCATTAAACCACGTAACAGAAATTTTCCCCGTAAGATCTGCCACAGTGGTCGTGATTACCTGAAGATTCCGCACCTGATTCACATACACACCCGTTATAACCACCACAGAAATCGCCACAACAGCTCCCTCTTCCAGAGACCGGATCTCAACAGGCTCCTCATACGCATCATAATTACGTGGATAATAACTCAGAAGAGATTCCATATCCGTAACTCCTATTTTCGCAAATAACTTTTCCGTTTTCTCCCCCACGCCCTTCAAAGTACGCAAAGATGTTGACATATACCACCGATTCCTTTCTACTACAATATAATTATGAATATCCCTTACAGCCAGTAAAAATTATCTATCTTATCCCTGCAAAAAATAACCAAATCAAGCAACCCTCATTCTTCAATCACAATAATCTGCCGACAATAAACTTCCACTATCCAAATCTCAGGCAGGAAAATATTTGTGTCAGGATGCATTTGCAGGTATCTTAGAGATTCTTAGGCGAAAAAAATCTGCGTTATGAGCCGGCTGCATCACTGTCTGAGCGAAGTTTGCAACGGAGCGAGTTTGACAAGACGGCTCATGCTTTTAGCAGATTTTTTTCACCTTAGAATCTCTTAGATGCCGAAACCGCATCCTGACACAAATATTTTCCTGCCGTCCCCTTTTATAATACGAAAACGGATATACCCACCCTCAACAATGGCCTATACCCGTTTTCATCACATGAACTATTCGTTTATCTCTCTCAAAAACTCTATTATCCTACTCTACAGAAATAACATAATAATAAATCGGCTGTCCACCCGCATTCAGTTCCACATCACAATCCGGATAAGCCTCCTCCAGAGCCGTTGCCAGCTCCTCAGCTTCAGCCTCCTCAGTATCAGCACCATAATAAATACTGATCACCTCAGACTCATCATCCACCATCTGGGCAACTGTCTCCTTGGCAACTTCCATGCGGTCCTTGCCAACAGCCAGGATTCCATGATCACCGATACCCATCATATCACCCTCATGGATCTCCTTATCATCAATCCTTGTATCACGCACAGCATACGTGATCTGTCCGGTCTTCACATGTTCGATTGCCTGAAGCATAGCCTCAATATTCTCCGCACTGTTCTTCTCGGGCACATAACTGATCATGGCAGTAATTCCCTGCGGAATGGTCTTAGTCGGCACAACCACGATCTCTTTATCCTCAGTAAGATCCCTTGCCTGGTTTGCAGCAAGAACAATATTCTTATTGTTCGGGAAAATATAAATAGTCTTTGCATTTACTTTTGCAATGGCATTGAGCATATCCTCTGTACTCGGGTTCATTGTCTGACCGCCCTCGATCAGGTAATCCACACCCAGTTCCTTAAAGATCTCTGTCATTCCCTTTCCCACAGATACGGAAATAAAGCCAACTTCCTTCGGCGGCTGTGCTGCTTCTTCTTTTTCTTCCTGTTCTGCCTGTTCTTTCGCCATTTTCTCGGCATCCTTTATAAGCTTCTCCTGATGCTCCTCACGCATATTGTCAATCTTCATACGTGAAAGTGCACCAAAGGTAAGGGCTTTCTCAATAGCCTGTCCGGGATGATTGGTATGAACATGAACCTTCACAATCTCGTCATCTGCAACAAGCACAATAGAATCACCAAGAGACATCAGGAATTTCTTAAATTCATGCTCTGTCTCCTCGGACATCGGCTGGTTCAGAAGAATAATAAACTCTGTACAATAACCAAATTTAATATCAGCCTCTGTCTGTGCATCGATCTTAGTCACAGCAGGACCTTTTGCCTTGTCAAACTGTGTATAATCAATCTCTTTGCCAAGGAAACCATCATATGCACCATGGTATACTTCCAGAAGTCCCTGTCCACCGGAATCCACTACTCCTGCTTCTTTCAGAACCGGCAGCATCTCCGGTGTCTTTGCCAGAGTTTCCTCCGCATGAGCGATCACGCTCTGGAAAAATGTATCCAGATCCTCTGCTGTCTCCGCAAGCTCTACAGCCTTGGCAGCAGCCTCTCTTGCAACAGTAAGGATTGTTCCTTCCTTCGGTTTCATGACTGCCTTATATGCAGTCTCCACACCTTTCTCCATGGCTGCCGCGATATCAATGGCATCCAGTTCCTTACTGTTCTTAACACTTCTGGTAAAGCCACGCAGAAGCTGAGAAAGAATAACACCTGAGTTACCTCTTGCACCGCGCAGGGAACCGGAAGAAATCGCCTTGGCCAGTGACTCCATGTCAGGCTCTCCCAGAGAACCTACTTCTGCTGCTGCTGCCATGATCGTCATTGTCATATTGGTTCCTGTATCTCCATCCGGTACCGGAAATACGTTCAGTTCGTTGATCCATTCTTTTTTAGCTTCCAGATTCTTGGCTCCTGCAAGAAACATCCTGGAAAGTATTCTGGCATCTATGGTTTTGTTATTCACCACAAGTTCCTCCTCTATCCTAATCAATTGCGCGTACACCTTCTACATAAATATCGATCTTATCGATCTCCATTCCTGTAAAGGCCTCGACTTTATATTTGACATTGCTGACAAGGTTGTCTGCAATTGTACTTATGTTCACGCCATATGCCACAATAACATGGAAATTCAGGCGGATTTTATTGTCCTCTGTAATTCTGACGCTGATGCCATGTTTCAGGCTGTTCTTTCCAAGAAGCTTTACCAGTCCGTCCTTCATACTGACTGCAGCCATGCCTACGATACCAAAACATTCTACAGCAACGCTTCCTGCGTAGGTTGCGATTACATCTGTGTCAATTATGATCTGACCTAATCCGGAATCTATACGTCCATTCATATGGTTACCTCCAATGCTCATTATTGTATGTAAGTGTATTATAACCTCTTTTCACAGAAAAAGAAATATAATTTTTGAGTTTTTTCCTTTTTTTGCTTGCAAAAGCACAATTCATCTGTTACAATGTAATCTGTTGAACACAAGGTTACTGTTCAGACGCTATGCACACAGCACGACAGTAACAATAAAGCGTCAAGGAGGTGCTATCATGGCTAAATGTGCAATCTGTGAGAAAGCTGCTCATTTCGGAAATAATGTAAGTCATTCACATAGAAGATCCAATAAAATGTGGAAATCTAACGTAAAATCCGTTAAAATCAAGACTGCTGAGGGTGGAGCTAGAAAGACATATGTATGTACTTCTTGCTTAAGATCCGGTAAAGTAGAAAGAGCATAATAACACCATTACCCCTGTTGCAACAGGGGTATTTTTTTTGCAAAAAAGACTGTCCCTCTGTTCAGATATTCTTTACCGAATATTCTGCCTGAGCTGACAGTCTTTTTTTATTTCATATGTCAAACGGGATATTCGCAATCTTCTGTAAAGTTAATGACAGAAAAGATGATATCCCAACAACAGGAAAACTCCGGCCGAAACCACCAGAACCACATTTTCTGCGATCAGCATCCCGATTATCATCCCAATCCCTATGAAAAACAGCATAAAGCCGAACAGCTTTTCCAATTCTTCTGCACCTTTTTCATCGGTTTGCTATAGTCTATGCAAAAATTATTTTTCTGATTCGCCGACAGATTCTTCGTCACCTTTTCCGGAGGTAAAACGGTCTACAAAATCCGGAACCATATCAAGGATCTTGGTGAGACCATCCTGATTTTTCACATTGACCAGCTTTGTTGTTCCATTCTGGATCACAAGCACTGCACAGGGAGTCATCTTTCCTGCCATTCCGCCGCCGCCGTTATCCTTCTTCTCTCCGGAAAAAGCACCGGCACCTACACCGAAAGATACATCCATCAGAGGAAGAATGATCGTATCGCCTACATGGATTGCCTCTCCTACCACTGTTTTCGCAGAAATAAAACTGTCCATTCCCTTGAATAATGAATTTACGGTTTCTTTAAAATTGTTTTCATTTGCCATGGTCATGCCCTCCTGGTTTTCCAACGTTTTATAACGTATTTTATATTTTTATTGAAATAAATACTCACTGCTGCCCGCACAGGAACAAATCCGTAAATCCTGCCTTTTGCCCTGATGTTTCCATACAGATAATTCTCACTGTCAAAGCGGGGATCGATCTGTATACAGTTTTTGTGAAATGGAATTGTCATCCCAAGTACAGCAAGTGCCGCACCTGTCAGCGCCGGATCTTCAAAAGAAAAAGTAACCTGCCCTTCTATCCTTGTAGGAAAAATATGCTTAAGCAAAAATTTTCCATGTTTCCATACAAGTTTTCTGGCAGCTGTCACTCTGGGATGTTCTATAAACGCCTTCCACCAGGACACATTCTTCTTAATCTTCCCGAATGTCCTGCGGATATTTTGCAGTTTTGTACGAATCGACTGAAAAATATTTCGGATCCGGTCATAGATCCCTTTTATAAAAAACTGCCTCTTCTTTAGACTATTCCGATCTGTATCATCTGCATTCAGTTCCTGCTGTCCGGATATCTGACTGTTTCTGATCCTCTCTGTATCAGCAGATGTATCTGAAGCTGAATTTCTGTCTGTTTTCAGATCCTCAGTCTCCATATTCTCTGATTTCGGGTGATCAACCACTGATTTTTTATGCTCTTCTTCCCTGTTTCCGTCTGTGCCGGATACAGATACCTTTTCTGCGCCGGATTTCTCCGGATTTTTCCCGGATTTCTTTGTTACAGCCCTCTTCTCCTGCCGTTTTTTCAACAACTTGTCTACGGGAATTCCAAACAGATGAAAGGATATCTCCATCTGCTGATCTTTCCATTCCGCTCTCAGCGAAATCCCATGAAACAGCCAACTTACGATACCCTCTCCCTCTGTCTGTTTCCAGCCACCTTCTGCCTTGACAGCTGATGCCTTATATCTTACAGGACAGAACAGTACAAGAAGAACTGCCAGTAAAAGAAGGCCCAGCAGAATTCCCAGGATGATCAGTATAAATTTAAGGATCAGCCATAAAATATGTAACATATTCTCACCTGTTTTCTATATATTCAGCTGTTGCGAAGGTTCCCGTTTCCCTGTACATTTCATCGATCAGACTTCGCACCATCTCCAGGGCTTCCTCTTTGCCCTTCGCCATTCCTATGATCTTCGGACAGATTCCATAAAAGCTCTTCTGTATCAGCATTGCTGCAGGAATAATATCCATCAGATTCACAGGATTCTCTGACAGAGTAAGGAGATAAATTCCCAGAACCGGTTTTCCGCTGTTCAGTTTCTTTTTTATCTCCTCAGGATCCTTTACAGATTCCCCTGCAAGAAAATTCTCCTGCCATTTCAGCATCTTACACCCTCTCCCGTTTCTATAACACTTCAGTTACAGTATTTCCATTTTCTCCAAAATTTAAACCGGGCTGCGTTGCAAAAAAACACAGCCCTGTTCTCTCGTTAATAATACTTATGCTGTTTTCCCCAGAGTCCATTGCTTCTCATCTCCAGATATTCCTGATAAGCACGCTCTACGATCTGCTTCTCGTTTGAAAACCTCAGCAGATGATAGATCTCATGAAATTTATAATATCCGGAATCTACAAAAAACTCCTCTCTCTGGGGCTTACTATGATAATTATCCGCAGTCATAAGATACCAGTGTACCTCTTTGAAAACCACGTCCTCCGGAACGGTAAAGTTATATTGGCTCTTTCCGATGTATTTCACAATGGTCGCACGCACTCCAGCCTCTTCCATCACTTCCCGCAATGCTGTCTGTTCATGCGTTTCGCCTGGTTCCACTGTTCCTTTCGGCAATACCCAGCCCTCATAACGGTTCCTGTAAGATTTATACAAAGTAAGAATCTTACCCCGATGAATTACCACACCGCCACAGCTCGTTGCTTCTATCATAATGCAATCCCTCCTGTTTTGCGTGGTATTATAAACTGAGTATAGTATATCTCTTTTTTTCCAAACCCGCAAGCTATAAATATCATTTCATAACATATTACCGATTAATTAGTTACTGTTCACTCCGTTCACATTAACGTAGCCAAAATTCATTCCAGATTGCCTGCAACATGGAATTTATTATTGCTTATCATAATAATACGCATCAAATATCTGCTCTGCGATGGGCACTGCTGCTTCACTTCCGGTACCACCATTCTCAACAATGATCGCAACTACCAGATCCGGATCATCCACGTTGGAATAACCGATAAACCAGGAATGACTGGAACCATTCTCATCAAATTCCGCTGATCCGGTCTTGCCTGCCACTGTATATCCTCTTCCGTTCAGAGCCGATGCGGTTCCGTTTTCCACAACACCTTTCATAAGCTTTCCAAGGATATTCGCCTCATTTGTTGTCATCAGACGTTTATAGCTCTCCGGCTCTGTTGTCTTCACTGTCTCTCCGTCTGAACTTACAACAGAATCAATGAGATAAGGCTTCATGAGCTCCCCGCCATTGGCGATCGCACTGGTAATCAGCGCCATATGCATAGGTGATACCAACGTATTACCCTGTCCGATGGCAGTCTGCATAACCTCTGCAACAGAAGATTTTCCATTTAATGTAAAAGTACTCTTTTTATAGGAAGAAAGCGGAAGACTCTTATTAAAAAGAAGATCCTCGGCTGTTTTTTTCAGAGAACTGCCTCCGAGCATGGTTCCGATCTCTGCAAATGCACTGTTACAGGAATTGGCAAAAGCACTGTAAAAATCTTCCTGTCCATGAACAGTTCCGCCATAGCACCTGATCGTGTGATCTTCTCTGGTAATACTTCCCTCACAGAGATAGGAAAATCCCTCCAGACTGCCCTTGGTTCTGAAATAGTCCAGGGCAGTTACCACCTTAAATGTAGATCCCGGAGGATAGGCTCCGTTTGTAGCTCTGTTCAACAGACTGCTGTCATTGGAATCATTTACCAGTGTGTCCCAGTTCTGGGAAATAGTATTCGGGTCAAAGTCCGGTCTGCTCATTTCCACCAGAATCTTACCTGTAGAGGGTTCTATGGCAACAACCGCCCCTCTCCTGTCACCAAGTGCATTATAGGCAGTTGACTGAAGATCTGCGTTTAACGTCGTGTTCACAGAATCACCCGTATTTTTCTGATTCTTAAACTCATTTTTCATCTGGTTCAGGAAAAATTCATGAGAAGTCAGAAGTTGGAAGTTCGCCTCTGATTCCAGTCCGCTTTTTCCATTAGTGTCATATCCGACTACATGAGCGAACATATTTGCATAGGGATAAGTACGTTCCTCTGTTCCGTCTTCGTAAACATTGGTCTGGGCAAGCACCTGCCCATCTGCAGATATGATCTTACCTCTTACAACCCTGTCTGAAAAAGTATCCTGCCTTGTATTATAGGGACTATTGATAAAATCATCGCTCTTTGCATAATTAAAGTAGATCAGATATCCGATCATACTGACAAAGATCAGCACAAAAAAGCAGGATACCAGTGTATACTCTCTGTTACGGGGCCTTCTCTTTTCAGAAATCTCCCGGGCTTTGCGCTTCTGGCGCTTCTTCAACTCTCTGCGCCGTTCCTTTTCTTCGATATCTCTCAATTTCTTCGTCCTCATCTTCTCTCAAAATATACAATCCCTGAATGATCGCCAGCATCAGTACTGTACACGCGACAGAACTTCCTCCATAGCTGACCAGAGGAAGAGTTACACCTGTCATAGGGATAAATTTCGTTGCTCCGCCAATTGTCAGAAATACCTGAAATGCATATTCCGTACCAAGTCCAAGTGCGATCAGTTTGTAGAATGGTTTCTTAATTTTAAGCGCAATATTTACGATCATCAAAAAGAAACTCATACATACCAGGATCAGGCAGATTGCAAAAATCCCACCCAGTTCCTCACAGATTGCACTGAATATAAAGTCATTCTTGACAACAGGGATCTTCTCAGGCGAACCCTGACACAATCCCATTCCAAACCATCCGCCGGTTCCAATGGCAAACAGTGACTGGACGATCTGGTATCCTTCATTCTGATATACCGCCATGGGATCCTTCCAGGCTGTCACTCTCTGACGCACATGGCCAAACAGATGATATGCGACAACTGCCCCTGCAGATCCGCCTGCAAGACCAAGTGCCAGATATCCCACATTTCTGGATGCCACATAAATCATCACAAGATATGCCGCAAAGAAGATCACTGCACTTCCAAGGTCTCTGGAAAGTACAAGAATCCCCACATGCAGTCCCGCCACTACCGTAGCCTGGACCACTTTTGAAAAATCAGCACCTTTTCTCAGCAATGCCGCCATAAAGAACACAAATGTAATCTTTATCGCCTCTGAAGGCTGGATTCCCATCAGGGAAAGTTTTGCTCCATAGCTTGTCTTTGCAAGCACAAATACCGCCGCCAGCAAAACGATTCCGATTCCCGCATAAACCCATGTCAGGTCCTTGAGAAATTTCATCTTCCTGATCAGGACAGGTACGATCAATGCCACCACATTTACGCCTGCCACAATCACCAGCTGTCTGGTAGCTGTGGAAACATCCAGCCTGCACAGCATAATAAATCCTACGCTGAGAAGCATGCACATATTGTTGAGCAGTAAAATCGATGCTTTCTTATAAAAAATCCTGTACAAAATCTGGATTCCCGCAAAAAATGCCATCATTTCGATATAAAACAACACGACCTGAAACTTACCTGTCTTCAGGTAGATGACCAGAAACGCAGTGAAATCCATAAAAAAGATAAGCATCAGCTGCTGGCGCAGCGATTCGTTTCTCTCCTCCTCACTCTGCTGTTTCACCAGATAGAAACAGTGAAAAGTATAAATCACCATCAGGGTAAGGATCACATACTTGGATAATTCTACAATTACATTAATCATATGCCTTACTCGGCTCCTCTTTTAAAATGTCCCTTTGTATATTCCCGTTTCGGAGGATTCTTCCCATCACGATAAACAGCTCTGAACTCTTCATATATCTTCACCGCATCCTGAGGCTTCTCAATGGTAAATGCAAGTCTCAGGGAAGAGACACCAAGTCTGTCTATCTGTGATTTCTCTTTCAACAGGCCGTAAGGGATACTGTTGTAAATGATATTATAGCAGGGTATACAGAAATCTGTATTCTCAGTTTTCCATGGGTTACATATACATTTCGCCGTAAATTCTTTATCGTAACGGTCTTTTAAAGTTACCCCTTCTTCCTTATGATTACATCCGTAAAGATTTTTATGCACACACTGGGCCGATATCATAAGAGGCAGATATCCGTAGATCAGCATCTCGCTGTCCCGGTTATCTCTGTGGCGGATTTCCCCTTCGTTCAGCTCAAGCGGTACCGTATTTCTGAGGACTTTCTGATCTTTCCAGAAATCAGCAGCTTCATCATTCCATGTATACATACTGTGATCCAGAACACATTTCTCAGCCAGACCTGCCTTTCGCAGAACTGCAAAAGTCTCCAGATTTCTTACCAGAAATCCTGTCATTCCTCTGTCCATCCACTCTCTGATCCTGGTAAGAAGCTCCCGGGGCATCTCACCTCTCATAATATGCGGAAGAGACAGATACATCTCCATTCCTCTGCTTACACAGTCATCCAGGCAGACCTCCATGGCATCAGCGTTCAGATACATTCCATGTATCCCCTCTCTTTTATATAACGCCAGTGCAGTGGATTTTTCTTCACAGGAAATATAAATCGGAAGATTTTTCTGCTTTGGCGAATCTGCTTTTCTTCCGGCATCCTCTGATAAGCGTTTCTTCCCATTATTTTCTTCTCTCTTATATGGTTTGAGCAATTCATTTTCCAGCGATTCCAGTGCCTCTCTTCTCGCCTCATTCAGCATTTTCATCGGGATAAAAATATTCTCATCCATCTGGATTTCCAGATTTTCCCACTCATATTCTGTATTTCCAAGCTTCTCCATCTGTGAACGGATGCGCTCTTCTGTCAGCGGCTGGTTCTGCGCATACTGTACCTCACCCACAGACGCAAATCCATGGATTCCCCTGCATGACACATCCAGTATAGCAGGACTTCCTGGAAAAAGAATGAATGTTCCCTGAATTTTTTCTTTCTTTTTTCTTAATACAGGACTGACATCTCCTGTTTTCTTCTCATTACTGAATGCCATCATGGACGGACCATTCTGCATCTGATAATAACCGGTACAGGAACCTCCCCTGTTAAACAGATCCAGCAGATATCTCTTATCCTCCTCTGCTACCCTGTAATTCTCAGCTCCCTTCTCAAAAAGAAGATCCAGGTACTTCCGATATACAGAAGTTACCCCTGCTGTATATCCCGGCTGCTTCATCCTGCCCTCTATCTTAAGAGAAGTAACACCAACCTCCAGAATCTGCGGAAGAATCTCTATCGTAGAAATATCTTTCAGACTCAGAGGACATAGTTCTTGCGCTTTCCTTTTCTCTGACCGTCTGCCATTTTCCCCGCAACAAAGCGCCGTCTGGTAAGGCAGACGGCAAGGCTGTGCACACCTTCCTCTGTTACCGCTTCTTCCACCCAGGATACTGCTCATCAGGCACTGTCCCGAATAACTGTAACATAAAGCTCCATGGACAAAAGATTCAATCTCGATAGGACTTGTCTCATGCATCCTCCGGATTTCCTCAAGGGAAAGCTCTCTGGCAGTTACCACTCTGGAAGCACCCTGTTCTTCCAGAAACTTCATCCCCTCCGGACCTGTCACAGTCATCTGCGTGCTGGCATGAAGATGCATACCCGGAAACATCTCCCTGATCATCTTAAACACACCCATATCCTGAACGATCACCGCATCCAGACCTTCCTTATAATATGGAAGCAGATAATCATACAACTGTTCAGACAGTTCCCTGTTCTTCAACAGCGTATTCACTGTCAGATAAAGTTTCCTGCCATGGATATGAGCAGTATCAATGGCACGCAAAAGCTCTTCCTCTCCGAAATTCTTCGCATAAGCCCGCGCGCCAAAGGCTGCTCCCCCTACATAAACCGCATCTGCACCTGCACCGATCGCTGCCTCAAATCCCTCATAGGAACCGGCAGGTGCCAGAAGTTCAATCTCTTCTCTTTTCAATTCTATACCTCACGTTTTCTATAACAGTCATCTTAAATGCATTATTTATGAGCATTGCTATAATATTCAAATCGAATACATATGAAACAAATCATAAAGGGGAAATCACCGAAGTAATCCCCCCTCTATTATTTCAGCAGCTCATCAATCTGCTTTTCCAGTTCCTTATTCTTTCCCTCCAGAAGGCTCTTCTGTTCCAGGGCTTCCTGTTCATGCTTCTGCGCTTCCTCAATCTGCATACGAAGCGAGATCAGCTCATGCTTCAGATCATACATCTCCTGATCCTTCTGCTGTAAATCCTGTTCAAAAACCTCCGCCTGTTTCTTTGCCTTAAAATAGTCATCTGTAATATTCAGGCTGATAAGTGTATGCTTGGTCTCCATGGGCTGTCTGCTGTAACCCGGCATAGCACTTAACTCATCCATCTTTTTATTTATATAGGATGCTACTTTCTGAAAATATTCTTCCGATTCATAGCCTCCCAGCGTAATAATCTTACCACCTATGATTACCTTTGCTGTATTTTTGACCGCCATCCGTACGAGCCTCCTGTATCTTCCTTCAATCTGCCCGGAACCCCAGACATTTACTTCATTATACTCGAAAGCAGTCGAAATGTATAGGAATTTTTAAAAAACTTTTACTTTTTTATATTTTTACACCCTTAACTTCAGTTTTTCTCCGGCATCTGATAGCCCAGATGCTCATACGCAAGCGCCGATGCCATACGTCCTCTCGGCGTACGGTTCAGGAATCCATTCTGCAGCAGATAAGGCTCATACACATCCTCCAGCGTACCGGAATCCTCCCCTATCGCCGCAGCCAGAGTCTCCAGTCCCACAGGACCACCCTGAAAATTCACGATCATAGTCTGAAGAATCCTTCTGTCAATCTTATCCAGACCATACTGATCCACTTCCAGAAGATTCAGCGCAAAACACGCCACATCATAAGTAATCCGTCCATCATACTTCACCTGCGCAAAATCACGAACCCTCTTCAGCAGACGGTTGGCAAGCCTCGGAGTTCCCCTGGATCTCTTGGCAATCTCAGCCGCACCCTTCTCATCAATCTCCACTCCAAGAACCTGAGCAGAACGGATAATGATCGTCTTAAGCTCCTCATGAGTATAAAACTCCAGATGATGCATCACACCAAAACGGTCACGAAGAGGTGCAGACAGAAGTCCTGCCCTGGTAGTCGCCCCCACCAGTGTAAACTTCGGCAGATCCAGACGTATAGACCTGGCAGAAGCTCCCTTCCCGATCATAATATCAATAGCATAATCCTCCATAGCAGGATAAAGGACCTCCTCCACCTGCCTGTTCAGGCGGTGGATCTCATCCACAAACAGAATATCTCCCTCCTGCAGATTATTAAGGATCGCAGCCATCTCCCCCGGCTTCTCAATAGCCGGCCCGGAAGTCACCTTCATATGAACCCCCATCTCATTGGCAATAATCCCCGAAAGAGTAGTCTTACCAAGCCCCGGAGGACCATAAAACAAAACATGATCCAACGCATCATGCCTCTGCTTCGCAGCCTCTATATAAACCTTCAAAGTACTCTTGGTCTTCTCCTGACCAATATAATCATCCAACGTCTGCGGCCGGAGATTCCCCTCCAGAGAAAAATCCTCCTCCGTCACATCCGTAGTTATAATACGTTTCTCCATCTGTTACCCATCCTAACCTATAACAATTCTATAACAATACAGGCAATCCAATCTACCAGAGCGTAAAGTCCTGCTTCAGTTAAAAATTCTTCAGTGCAGCCTTCAAAAGACCTTCCACATCATCCGGCGGCACATCCGTAACCTTACGCACCGCCCGAAGCGCATCCGCACTGCTGTATCCCAGCGCAACCAGAGCCTCAACAGCTTCCTGCCTGCCATCCGAAACCTCACCGGCTCCCACTGCTGCCCTCTCCTGCTCATGAGCCAGCTTCAATTCAAACGCATCCTCCAGCTTCATCTTATCCTTCAGCTCAAGAATCAGCTTCTGAGCCGTCTTCTTCCCGATACCCGGAGCCTTCGACAACGTCTTCACATCATCCGAAAGAATTGCAAACCTCAATTCATCCGCCGTAATCCCCGCCAGAACCCCCAGCGCAGCCTTCGGCCCCACACCATTCACGCCAAGAAGCAGCTTAAACATCTGCAGATCATCCTTAGCCCTGAACCCATACAGCTTCATGGCATCCTCTCTCACACTAAAATAAGTATGGACCTTCACATCCTCCCCCATACGAATCTCAGACAAATCTGCCCCCGTCATATATATCTCATAACCAATCCCCCCGGCCTCAACAACCACCGAGCTCTCAGTCATATCCACAGCCATTCCATGAACAAACGCAATCATGATACATCCTCCGTCCCACAGCAATCCTCTCCAACATCACATCTGAGCAGATCACCACAAAATTCATCACTTCCGATTCATCATACCACATCCCACCCCATAACGCAAACATATATTCGCGTACACTGTTCGCACACCTTGCGAAACAGTTACTGTTCACTCCGTTCACAGTAACTTAGCCAAAATTCATTCCAGATTGCCTGCGGCAATGGAATTTTGGCTTGTATGTCTCGGGATTTTGGCATATTCATGCCAAAACACCTCGCGGGATAGTGGTGTGTGAACAGTAACGCGAAACAACCAGTAAACAGCGCGGGGCATTATTTCGGTTTGGGTGAATTTTGCAGGAAGCGTAGTAACTCTTAGTTCCGGGAAATCTGCGTTATTCGAAAAATGCTCACTGTCTGAGCCGCTTTGCGGCGAGTTTGAGCATTTTTCGAATGCTTTTAGCAGATTTTCCGAAACTTAGAGTTCCTAGCGTCCGAAACTGAACCCAAACCGAAATAATGCCCCGCGCGTCCCTTAATCGAACAAAAAGAACTGCCATGCCACCGCACAGCAGTTCTTTCTCCCATTACTGAATAATATGTCTCGGACAAACCTCTTTACAAGCCCCACAATTCGTACACTTACTATAATCAATATGCGCACAGAAATTATCAACCGTAATCGCCCCATTCGGGCAAGTCTTCTCACACTTCTTACATCCGATACAGCCAACCTCACACGCAGAAGTAACAGCCTTACCTTTCGCATGAGAACTACACTGCACAAACGTAGTCTGCTCATAGGGCACAAGCTCGATCAGATGCTTCGGACACTTGGCAACACACTTACCGCAGGCCTTACAAGCCTCCTTATCAACAACCGCCACACCGTTCACAACATCAATCGCCCCAAACGGACAGGCCTTCACGCAGCTTCCAAAACCAAGGCATCCATAAGTACAGGACTTCGCACCACCACCGGGAATGAAAGCCATCATCTCACAGTCTTCCACACCTGTATACTCATAATTATCCTTCGTCTTCTCACAGGTACCCGCACACTTCACATACGCCACCTGACGGGCAGTCTCCACAACTTCCTGTCCCATGATCGCTGCGATCACTTTCCCGACTGGCTCACCGCCTACCGGACATCCGTTTACAGGTGCCTCACCTTTGGCGATTGCTGCTGCCAGGCCATCACAGCCGGGATAACCACAGCCACCGCAGTTATTACCGGGAAGCGCCTCACGAACAGCAACTTCCTTCTCATCCACTTCCACAGCAAACTTCTTACCGGCAACACCAAGGAAAACACCGATAAAAAGACCTACTGCCGCAACCAGTACAGTTGCCGCGATAATTGCTCCTATATTCATACCAGTCCCCTCCTTAAATCAGTCCTGAAAATCCGAAGAAGGCAATTGCCATCAGTCCGGCTGTCAGCAGAACTGTAGGGAATCCCTGGAAGGATTTTGGAATGTCATTGTATGCGATTTTCTCACGGATACCAGCCATCAGCACGATGGAAATAGTAAATCCCACTGCTGTTGCAAATCCGTTCACTGTTCCCTGAAGAACATTATACTCTTTCTGCACGTTTGTAAGGGCAACACCAAGAACCGCACAGTTTGTTGTGATCAGCGGAAGATACACACCAAGTGCCTGATACAGGGAAGGCATTGTCTTCTTAAGGAACATCTCTACAAACTGTACCAGCGCCGCGATCAGCAGGATGAATACGATAGTCTGCAGATAAGTCAGGTTCGTAGGAACCAGGATAGCATTGTAAATAATACCTGTCACAAAAGATGACAGTGTAATAACGAAAATGATCGCACCGCCCATGCCGGCTGCTGTCTCAACACTCTTGGAAACACCAAGGAAAGGACAGAGGCCAAGGAACTGGCTGAGGACTACGTTATTTACAATCGCTGAGCTTACAAGTATGATCAAAAGTTCTTTCATAATCCATTACCCCCTTTTTCCCTTACACATGGTATTGCCACAGGCTGCACAGCTTCCGCCGCAATCAGGATTACTTGGATCAATGCCACGTTTGGCTGCACCGATTTTGAATTTGTTCTGTAATGCAGAAAGCGCTGCCAGAACAAAGAATGCTCCGGGTGCCAGGATAAAGATTGTGATCGGTTCATAACCAGCCTTACCTGCTGTAGCATCTGCCAGAGGAAGGATCTGATGTCCGAACAGAGAACCTGCGCCGATCAGCTCACGTACTGCACCGATACAGGTGATACTTAAGGTAAATCCAAGACCCATACCAATACCATCAAACAGAGAGGCAATCGGTTTATTCTTGGATGCATATGCTTCTGCACGTCCAAGGATGATACAGTTAACTACGATCAGAGGAATATAGATTCCAAGGGAGTCATACAGGCTTGGGATAAATCCCTGTAAAAGAAGCTGTACAACTGTTACAAAGGAAGCAACAACTACGATAAATGCAGGCATACGCACTCTGTCCGGAATAAAGTTTCTCAGAAGAGAGATCATTAAGTTGGATGCTGCAAGGATCACTGTTGTAGTAAGTCCCATTCCGATACCATTGGTTGCAGATGTGGTGATAGCCAGTGTAGGACACATACCAAGCATCAGTACAAAGGTAGGATTTTCTTTGATGATTCCGTTATATAAACGTTCAGCAGGTGTGTTTGGTTTCATCACTGATTTCCCCCTTTCTCATACTGGAATGCACATAATCCGGCATTAACACCGTTTGTCATGGCATTCGTTGTAATAGTGGCACCACTTAACGCATCGATCTGATCATCCGCTGTGGCACCGGTCTTTGTATATTCAAATTTATCTACGTTCTTATCTTTGAACTGATCCTTAAATGCATCTGTGTTTGCTCTCATACCAAGACCTGCGGTCTCACCGATGGAAAGAATGGAAATTCCATTTAAGGTACCGTCATCCTGGATACCCATTGCAAACTGGATATCTCCGCCGTAACCCTCGGAAGTGGTTACTGTAAATGCATATCCCAGTTCATTGCCTGAAGCATCCTTGGCAAGCATAGTCTCATCTATGGACTGTGCCGCATATCCGTTCTCATCCAGATAAGACTGCATGGCATCCGCATCCACATCCACTGTCTCAAAGCTGTCCGCATCTGCAAATACTGCCTTATAAGCATCCTGTTTCGCCTGAGCTTCCTGCTTTGCAATAGGATCTGCCGTAATATCCTGGACTACACCAAGGGCAAGTCCTGCCACCAGTGTGATCACTGTAATGGCTATGGTATCTTTGATAATTCTGTTACTCATGCCTTTTTGCCCCCTTTCCCAAATGCCGGGTGACGAGTCACACGTTCAATCATCGGAACTAACAGGTTGCAGAAAATGATCGCATAGGATACGCCCTCTGCGGAACCGCCAAAGAGACGGAAGACCGCAGTCAGTACACCAAGACAGACACCGTATACATACTGTCCTCTTGGTGTGATCGGTGTTGTGACATAGTCTGTAGCCATAAACCATGCACCAAGCATAAGACCACCGCCGAAGATGTGGCTGAACAGATAGTTCACGTCAAATCCCTTGCCTGTTCCAAGCATGTAAAGGATTACAAATACTGCGAAACTTCCAATATAGGTAAGCGGAATCTTCAGATCGATCACCTTGAAAACCAGAAGGATTGCTGCTCCGATCAGGATCGCAAGGGCAGAAGTCTCACCGATAGTTCCCTGGATATCACCGATAAACATATGTAATACAGATACAGAACTGTCTGTAAATCCATTCTGTTTCAGAGCTGCCAGAGGAGTTGCACCGGATACAGTATCTACCACACCTCTGAAGCTGTCGCTTACTGCGAAATCTGTCATCTTTCCTGCGAAAGAGATCATCAGGAAACATCTTCCTGCAAGTGCCGGGTTCATGAAGTTCTGTCCCAGACCACCGAAGAGCTGTTTTACAACGATAATCGCAAATGCACTGCCAAGTACAGGCATCCAGAGCGGAATTGATGCAGGCATATTTAATGCAAGTAATAAACCTGTAACAACTGCACTGAAGTCTGTAATTGTGTTCTTCTTATGCATCAGCTTGTCATAAATCCACTCAAAGAATACACTGGAAGCGACGGTGATCACTACTACCAGTAAGGCACGAAGGCCAAAATTATAAATTCCAAACAGTGTGGCCGGCAGAAGCGCCAGTGCCACAAGCTGCATGATTTTGCTTGTTGTCATCTTATCCCGGACATGGGGATTGGATGATACATGTAACATCTGATCCATTACGATGTCCCCCTTTTACTTTTTCTTACGGCTTGCCAGAACCATCTTACGCATAGATTTGATCATCTGGGTCAGCGGACGCTTGGCAGGGCAGATATAACTGCAGCAGCCACATTCGCAGCACTCCATACCATCAAATTTCTGGAAGCTCTTCATGTCACCATGCTCTGCAAAGGTTGCAAGTCTTGCAGGAATGACATGGCCGGGACAGACTCCTACACATCTGCCGCAGTTAATGCATGCAGTCTGTTCGGCATCTGCCACATCATCCTTCTCCAGGCAGAGACATGCGGAGCTTGTCTTAATACATGGTACATGAGTGTCATACATGGCAAATCCCATCATAGGACCACCTGAAATTACTTTGGATACATTGTCTGTCAGTCCGCCAGCAGCTTCTATAAGCTCTGCCATATCTGTTCCGGAAAGGACATCAAAGTTCTGCGGATTCTTAATCCCCTGTCCTGTTACTGTCACGATACGGTCCATAACAGGTTTTCCAAGGATAACGGCTTCATAAACAGCAATTACGGTATCTACGTTGTCAACTACGCATCCTGCATCTGCCGGAAGCATGGCAGAGTTGATCTCTCTGTCTGTGACAGCTTTGATCAGGAAACGCTCACCACCCTGTGGGTACTTGGTCATCAGCTCTGCTACTTCAATACGTGGAATATCTTTTACCATTTCTTTCAGTTTCGCAATACAGTCAGGCTTGTTATCCTCAATACAGATATATCCCTTCGCATTGTCAAAGAGCTTCAGCATAACTCTTAAGCCCTCGATCAGCTTCTCAGAGTCATCCAGCATTCTTCTGTAGTCACTGGTAAGATAGGGTTCACACTCGGCACCGTTTACAAGGATATGATCGATCTTCTCCGGTTCCTTTGGCGCAAGCTTTACCTGTGTGGGGAATCCGGCGCCGCCCATTCCCACTACTCCGCCTTCTTTAATTCTCGCCAAAATCTCCTCTTTCGAAAGATCTTCCAGACGTGCAGGAGTAAATTCCACACTTTCATACTGCTGGTCATTCTCAATGATAATGGAATTGACCATAGAACCTGTTGCTGTCAGGCGCGGTTCGATTCCTTTTACCGTACCGGAAACAGACGAATGGATCGGTGATGAGACAAACCCCGCAGCATCTGCGATCTTCTGTCCTGCGAGCACATGGTCTCCCTTCTGAACTATCGCTGCAGCCGGAGCACCGATATGCTGGGAAAGAGGATATACCATATCTCCCTTTGGCAGATATTTCACTACCGGACTGTTCTTGGATAATTCTTTTCCGTCATAAGGATGAACACCACCCTTAAAGGTTAAAATTCCCATTTCGTTCCCTCCTTTTATATTAAGCACCACCAAAGTGCTCTATTTTTGATAAAATCCATATACTTTTTTGTACATTTTTATCAACCTGTTTATAATATAAACCATTTTTTCAAAAAAAGCACTACCCAAATTTCATTTTCTTGTGTATAATTAAAAACAATTTCAGAAAGGAAAAATTATTAACATGATTGTTAAAAAAATGCCCATTTTACAAGGGTTTCCAGACTTTGAGACTGTTAAATTTTTCACTGGAAAATTCTTCCAAAAATACAATTTTACACCTGTTTTTTACGACATTGAAACCACCGGATTATCAAGAAATTCCACGTATTTATACCTGATCGGAGCTGTTGGAATTGAAGATGAAACTTGGAATTTTTATCAATGGATGGCCGAAAATGCCAGTGAAGAAGAGACAATTCTGAGAATTTTTTCACAATTTCTTCAGCAATATAATTTGATGATTTCTTACAACGGAGAACGATTTGACCAGCCCTATCTGGAAGCACGATATGAAAAATATGGAATTCCCTCTCCGTTTACAGGAAAACAGTCGCTGGATCTCTACCTGACATTAAAACCGTTAAAGTCACTTTTAAAACTGTCTGCCATGAAGCAGCCCTGCATGGAAGAATTTCTGGGGATCAAAGACAGGATTTATGATAATGGTAAGGAATGCATTAAACTTTACAAAGATTTTCTGAAAAAAAGAGATGCCTTTACAGCTGATGAAATCCTTGGACATAACCTGGAGGATGTGCTGGGACTTGGAAGAATCTTTGATATGCTGGGATATCTTTGCATCTATGATGGAGATTATGAAGTTACATACAGTGAATTTGACGGAGACAACCTGATCCTGAAACTGAAGCTCCCCTGCACACTGCCACAGGAATTTTCCAATGGAAACACCGACTTCTATCTGACAGGAAAAGACGAAGAAATCAATTTAATTATCAAAACAACTGACGGGAAACTGAAACAATACTATGCAGATTATAAGGATTACTATTATCTCCCAGAGGAGGATACGGTTATCCCGAAATCTCTCGGATCCGGAATTGACAGAAAGCACCGGAAAGCAGCAACCAGAAATACCTGTTACACCTGGTTTACCTGCTCCGATGCCTTCCTCAGTTCTCCCGTACAGCAGAAGCAATATCTGACATATACGCTTTCCTGTCTGATTGGAACTCTAGAATGCGTCTGAAAAATCCTCTGTGATCATACATAAATATCGTCGAAAACAATTTCCAATGGATTGTGAAGAGAAAAAGCCCTCTCACTGCTGACCGAGAAAATATAACCGTCAAATTCCATTGTCTCAAAAAAGCATGGCCTTTCTGAGGATTTTCCGAGGACAAACCCCTCTTCTGTGGGAACCACTTCAAAAGAATCCAAAGGGAGGCTCATTCCTCTGCCTGTCATTTTCATATAACTTTCTTTTAATGTCCAGAGCGTAAAAAACGCCTTATCTTTGTTCTTCGCAGCCTTGATGTAAGCAAGCTCTGAATGGTAGAAATAATGTTCTGCCACCTCAAGAGGCGCATTGGCATTTTTCTCAATATCGCACCCGACTTCGCAGTCTGACAGCACACCCACAACATAGTCCCCCGCATGAGATACATTAAAAAAAAGGCCATCCACAACCGGCTTTTCATTGTCAGAATATCTCAGGCAGCTTTCCGTAAGCCCGTTTTCATCGAGGATTTTTCTGATGATGATCCCTGCACCCAGACTTCTTTTGCGGTCATCAGGCATACGATACCTGATGACCTTTTCTCTTCTTCTGATCCCAACCAGATCCAGAAGCCTTTCATTCTTAAGCGGATCCTCAAAATGATTAATATTGATCCTGTATAATTTCTGCATCTGATCAACAGTTACTTCTTCTGAATATCGATCTTGCTGTCAAACCCTGTAAGGCTGAATACATCGTAAACCTCATCAGAAACATTGATGATCTTAAATCCATCCTTTTGAGCCATTTTTTTGTAGGCCACGATCACCTGACGTAAGCCTGCAGATGAAATATACTCCAGATTTGTAAAATCAAATACCAGACTTGTGATGCTGTCTTCAAGTCCGGACAGAGCCTCCCCTAACTGGGGAGCTGTCTGTGTATCAAGCCATCCGCTGATTTCCATAGTTGCTTTGTTACCTTCTGTTTTTGTGATAATTTCCATTGTAATTTTCCCTCCTGAATCAATCAAAAAATGTAAGTCTGTCAAGTGCTGCAATTGCATTTTCCAGATATCTGTCATCTGTAACCGGCCATTTATAATCCAGCCTGTACAGAACCTGTGCTGTAAAACGATTGCTGTAATCAATGGTATAGATTTCATTTTCATTATGTGAGGTATAGGCGATCAGTCCGGAAACCGCATCAGAATCCTGACCGGTCTTTGCAAATTCCTTCACTGCTGCCTCAAACTCCTCATCTCTTACAATATCAATCCTGAATCCATAGCTGCGCATTGCGTAGATCAGGTCTGCCATATAAATATGATGGCTGTTACATGCATGGAATACAGTAAATCTCCGGTCGGTCTGAGCCAGTCTCAGAACTGCCAGCGCAGTAGAATCAATCGGTGAGAATTCTGCCACCTCATGCATACCGCCCATAGGGAATTTACCTACAGCCGCATAACCTCTCAGGCTGCGAAGGAATCCATTGGTAATGAAATTAATCTGGAACTCGCCGTCAGAGTTTCGGCTCATCAGATTACCTACCCGGACTACCTTGCCGTCCAGTCCCTCGGAAACTGCTTCCAGAACCGCCCTCTCTGCCAGGAATTTGGTGCGGATATATTCGTTGGTAATATTCTGTCCGATGTACAGATCATTCTCACAGAAAACTCTGGACATTGGCGGAACACCGTCAGAACCCTCTCCCGCAACGGAAACCGTAGAAATCTGGATCAGTCTGCGGCCGTTATTCTTACAGAAATCGATCAGATTTTCCACACCCTGCACATTAATTCTTTCCAGTACATCATCAGCCGCAAAATGCTTTACGCAGGCAGCGCAGTTAATGATGGTGCTGAATTTGTATTCTGAAAATCCTGTTACCTGTTCCTTTGAGGTAATATCCCCATCCACACAGATAATACGGCTTTCAAACAGCTCTTTGTATGGATCATCAAAATAGTACATCAGCATGTTCATCATTCGCTTTTCAGGCGATTCATATTTGCCCTTACGTACAAGACAGTAAACCTTACCGTCATAATTGTCAAGGAATGCTTTAAGGACATGGATCCCCAGGAAACCTGTGGCACCTGTGACCATAATATCTCCCAGCTTTTCCTTTGTGATCCGGTCTGCATTTTCTTCTGTATTTGCGCTGATCACATTCTGGATCCTGTTATAGTTATAATCCGAAAATTCATTCTTGCTCTGTGCAGCCTCTGTAACTCCGTCATCATCAACCAGAGCTGCAAGTTCCCGTACAGTAGGATATTTGAAAATATCCGCATATACCAGTGAAATATTCTTTGACAGACACATAACAGCAACCTTGGATGCAGTAAGGGAAGATCCGCCCAGCTCAAAGAAGTTGTCCTCAATCCCTACTCTTTCAATTCCCAGTGCTTTCTCAAAAATCTCACAGAGTGCTCTCTGAGCTGCTGTAACCGGCTCTACATAGCTGGCAGTGTTCGTGGTTACCTCCGGCATTGGCAGTGCTTTTTTATCAATCTTACCGCCCGGTGTCACAGGCATTTCCTCAATGCTGACAAAGAAAGACGGCATCATATAATCCGGGATCAGCGGCTCCAGGAAGGTCTTCAGTTCATCCTCCGGGATGGCTTCTCCTGTATAATAAGCTGTGATATATTTATTTCCACCCTTTTCAATTACTGTAACGGCTGCATTTTTCACCAGCTCATGTTTCAGAAGGGCACCTTCGATCTCACCAAGCTCCACACGATATCCTCTGATCTTCACCTGTGAATCGATCCGGCCTATGTACTCAATATTTCCGTCACCTTTCATACGGACCATATCACCGGTCCTGTAAAGACGGCTTTCCTGCTCACATACAGCAAATGGATTTTCTACAAACACAGATGCTGTTTTTTCCGGAAGATTATGATATCCTCTGGCAATCTGCCTTCCTGCGTGACAAAGTTCGCCGGACGCACCCACCGGAAGCCGGTTCAGATTCTCATCCACAATGTAGCTGCGCACATTCCGCTGTGATTTTCCGATCGGGATGTTGTCATACTGTCTGTCTACCAAAAACTCTGTGGAAGAAACCGTATTCTCTGTAGGACCGTAGCCATTAATCATCTGATAGGTACGGTTACGGTAATGCTTGAATTTCTCGCCGCCAAGTGTAACAAATTTAAGAGCAGGTGCATCCTCCAGAAGTTCTGCAACCAGTTCTCCCATCTGGGTAGGGAAGGTTACGGTGGTGATCTCTTTTTCCTTTATATATCTGCTTATGGCAATGGCGTCCTTACGGATACTCTCCGGTAAAATATACAGGACTGCTCCTGCGGTAAGAGGTGCAAACAGATCGATCACTGACGCATCGAAACAGAAGCTCGCAAACTCTGCCACAATGTCATCCGGTGAAGTATTTCTGCTCAGTGTGATATATTCGATCAGGTTCAACAGATTTCTGTGCTCGATCATAACACCCTTTGGCTTTCCTGTGGAGCCTGAGGTATAGATCATATAGGCAAGGTTCTCCGGTTTCGGAGAAATAAGCTCTGCAGAAAGTTCAAAATCCTCAGCCTCATCTGACACACTGTCCAGACTGATCACATTTCCGTCATAAAATTCCACAAGATTCTGATACTGATCGATCACAAGGAGATTTCTTGCTCCTGAATCCTTCAGCATATATTCAATTCTGCTCTGTGGATACTCCGGATCCAGAGGAACATAGGCTCCGCCGGCCTTCATAACACCCACATAGGCTACTGTATATTCCTTTGTCCTGCCGCACAGGATACCTGCTGCCTGTTCCGGGCCAAATCCGTTTTCCGTAAGCTTCTGAGCAATATAATCAGACATTCTGTCCAACTCTCTGTAAGTAAAATCTCCGGAGTCATCCCGCACTGCCGGTCTGTCCGGATATCTGGCAGCCATCTCCTTAAACAGATCTATGAAGGTCTTTCCTGCATGTTCCGGAATATCCTCCATCTGAGTTTTTTCCTCAAACATCAGCCGGATATCAGCCGGATCGCATTCCCTTAAGATTCCCTCTGCAGTGGTTTCCAGATTGTCAGCCAGATACCGGATAGTTTCCTCATGGTACATATCCCCTCTGTACTCAATCTCAAAGACAAATCTGTTCTTTTCAATGGAAATGCTGACAGAAACCGGTGCCTTTGCCATGTTCAGGCTGACAGGCTCCTCCTGTGCATATTCCCCGCCAATGGTGTCAAAAGCAAAATTGTCGCCCTGGTAAATAACCATGGCATCTGCCTTAATATCAAACTCATGGCTGATCTGTGAGAAAGGATAAATATCGTTGTTCATGGAATCGATCAGCTGTTTCTGTACACCGCTCAGGCAATCTTTAGCTGTTCCTGAGAAATCGCAGAAAACAGGGAGTGTTTTTACCAGCATACCCACTGTTTCCGAAAGTCTGGAATCGTTTCTTCCATGGTAAATAGTGGTAAATACAGCATCCTTTTTGAAATTATATTTTCCAAGTGTGATACCAAAAGCGGAAATGAAGAATACATTCTCCGTAATTCCATGCTTTTTACAGAATTCCTTCACATTCTGCACGGAAATGGATCTGGTCTCTCTGTGGTAAAGTTCTGCTGTTGGAGCCGCACCGTTTTTGTCCGGATAGAAGCTGATGCTTCCACCTGCATGTTCAAATACTGACTTATAATAATTCTCTGCATTTTTATAGATATCACCTGCCAGGGCATCTCTGTTATCCAGTGCCAGATCATAGGAAGTATAACCTTCCGGTTCCAGCTTCTCACCGCTGTAAGCTCTGTTAATATCATTAATTATAATAGCCAGAGATGTACCATCGGCAACAATGTGGTGAAGGTCCAGGAACAGATAATTGCCATCACAGGTTCTGTAGATTTCAAACCGGAAAAGCTGTTCATTAAACAACATATATGGACGTACCAGAGTGTCTCTGTTCATTCCGTTTAAAATCGGTGTTTTATAACTGAGCCCATCGTTTCGTTTCTGAAGTACATTTCCGTTGTCATCCATAAACAGACGGGTTTTCAGATAAGGATGCGCCTCAACAGTACTGTCAATGGCTTCTGCCAGTCTGTCCAGATCCACCTTGTTATCAAGCTTTAACAGATACGGGATATTGTAAATGGTAGAACCCATATTTGCAGTACACTCAATGAAAATCCCCTCCTGAGTGTTGGTAAGAGGATAACTTTCCTGTACTTCTCTTTTGCTTTCTTTTCCCGCAGTTTTTACAAATTCCTCCATCATTCGGATAGTGGGATGATTCTTAATATCTGAAGTTTTGATCACAATGTCAAAGGCTTTGGAGATCAGGATATTCAGCTTAATGGCAGTGATGGATGTCAGACCTGCCTCATAAATATCTGTGGTAATCCCAAAATCCGTATACCCCAGAACCTCTGCGATACAGTCAAATAATATCTGCTGAACCTCATTCTCAGGCTTAATGATCTCCGCTGCTTTTTTCTCAGGCAGAGGAAGAGCCTTTTTATTTACCTTCTGGTTCTGGTTCAGAGGAATTTTGTCAATCTGCATGGTAACTGCAGGTACCATATAGGCAGGCTTTGTCTCTTTAATAAAATCATTCAGGGCATTGATATCAACAGTGCTGTCCGATACCACATAGGCAGCAATATATTTTCCACCATTTGGATCATCAAAGGCAACTACAGTGGCATCCCTGATGCCCTCATATCTGCGGATCACTTCCTCAACCTCAGAAAGCTCAATCCTGAAACCTCTGATCTTAACCTGGGAATCCTTTCTGCCAATGATCTGGATATTTCCATCCGGAAGAAATCTTGCCACATCACCTGAATGATACATCACTTCGTATCCCGGTGTATCATCATAAAGATTCTTTGTATAGACCTCGGCAGTTTTTTCCGGCTTGTTAAGATATCCTCTGGAAACCTGCCAGCCGGTGATCATCAGCTCTCCGCATGCACCGGGAGGAAGCATATGCCCCAGCTTGTCTGTAATATAAAGCTTCACATTGTCAAGTGCTTTTCCGATCGGGACATTTGGATAATATTTGTCCACTTCAAATACAGTCGTAAAAATAGTCGCCTCTGTAGGTCCATAAGCATTGATAAACTTATAATCTTTTGGCGGCTCACATGGAACCAGTTTCTCTCCTCCTACAGAAAGATATCTCAGGCTCTTACAATCCATCTCCAGCGCAAACTGCCTTCCCACCTGAGTAGTCATAAAGGAATGCGTGATGCCATTTTCCTCAAAATAGCGCTGCAGTCCAATGAAATCCAGACGGATCTCCTCCGGAATAATGTGAAGCTGTGCACCGTTTGTGATGGCACCGTAAATATCCATCATGCAGGCATCAAAACCAAAGGAAGCATATGCAGCTACCCTGGAATCCGAATCTATGCCATAATACCTCTTGAACCAGTGACAGAAAGCAGTAATATTTCCATATTCCAGCATACAGCCCTTTGGCACACCTGTGGAACCGGAAGTATACAAAAGGATAAACAGATCATGCAGCTGCGGCTTCTTAAGCACAACATCCCTATCCTCCAGCTGCCAGATCTGATCTGTAAACAGCACCGGTCCTTTATATCCGTCTACCAGAGGAAGAAGCTCTCTGTCAGCAATGAGAAGCTTTGCAGAGGAATCCTCCATCATGTACATCAGGCGGTCCCTGGGATAGGTTGGATCCAGAGGCTGGTAAGCTGCACCTGCCTTTATCACGCCCATCGGCGCGATCGCCATATATTCACAGCGGGGGATCAGAATGGAAACAACATCCTCACTGCCGATTCCCTGGGATGCGATATATTTTCCAAGTCTGTCGCTGATCTCATCCAGTTCTCTGTAAGTATATTTTTTATCCTTAAATACCACAGCCGTATGGTCAGGAATGGTCTGTACCAGCTCCTCAAACATATCAGCGATGGTCTTACTTCTGTCATATTCGCAGGCAGTATTATTAAATTCCGCAATTGTGTCCGCTCCATTTTGGGAAAGAACAGAAACTTCCGAAATATATTTTGCTTTCAGCAGGGAATCCATAGCTGCCTCATAGGATTCCAGCATTCCACGTACAAAGGCTTCACTGTACATGTCACTGCGGTATTCTGCAGTAAGCACATATTTATGATCATATTCTCTTACCTGGATCAACAGAGGCATCTTTGACATATCCGGAGAAAGGTCATGACCCCTGGCAACGGTATCACCGATTGGGAAATCATCCCCAAGCTCTGCCTGATATGCAAATACCAGATCAGAATTAATCCCGTACTTTGCACAAATATCAGAGAACGGAAAAATATCATTTGCCATGGAAGACAGAATCTGCTCAGAGAGCTCTGTCATATAGGCCTGTATGGTGACTTTCGGATCACAGGAACAGTAAACCGGCAGAGTCTTTACAAGCATGCAGACTGTATTCTCCAGTCTGGAATCATTTCTTCCATTATAAATAGTTGCAAAAAGACTCTCCTCGGAATTGGAATATCTGCTCATGAGAATGCCGAATACACCTGTAAACAGAATGTTTGGAGTAACCCCCAGCTTCTCGCAGGCAGAAAGTACCAGAGACTCTCCGGTGTCCACAGGCATCGACTGATATCCTCTCTCAGGAGTCTTTCCTGAGCAGTCAGGAAGAGGCAGGGATTCTGTCTCAATTCCCTCGAAAATACTGTCATAATATTTCTCGGCCTTCTTATATTTTCCCTCTTTCATCTGCTGTTCTTCATCAAGGGCAGCATCAAAGCCTGTGTAGGATTCTTTCTCCAATTTCTCACCCAGATAGGCCCGATCGATATCCTCAAAAATAATATCATAGGAATTACCATCTGCCAGGATATGGTGGAAATCTGTAAAAAGATATTTCCTGTCTTCTGTCACATAAATCCCCGCCCGGAACAGCCGTCCCTTTTCCAGCTTAAAGGGACGCACCAGCTCATCTTTCATCTTTTCAAACTGCTCATTTGTGGTCCGGACCACCTCTGGTACAAAGGCTTCCTCACAAGGCTTCTGCACCATCTCTCCGCTGTCACTTAAATAAACCTTTGTCAGCAGATACGGATGTGCAGCGATCATCTGAGAAATGGCATCTGACAGCTTCTGAACGTCAACAGAGCTTTCCAGTTCAAACAGGAACGGAATATTGTATACCGTACTCTCAGGATTCTTCATGCACTCTGCAAAAATACCCTTCTGGGAGCCGGTAAGAGGGTAAACTTCTCTCTTTTCATAGGTTCTGATCTTCGGTGCAAGCATCACATATTTTTCCAGTTTCTCCACCGTATTGTTTTCGTGGATATCACTAGTTTTCACAGTCACTCCGAATTCCTCTGAGATCAGAATACAAAGCTTCATGGCACTGATAGAAGACAGCCCCGCCCTGTAAAAACTTGTGTCAGTTCCAAAAAAATCATTCTCCACAACGTCTGCAACGATTTCAAAAATCTTCTTCTGCATAGGAGTCTGGGGTTCTTTCAGATTCTTTGGCTGTGCAACCGGCTTTGGCAGTGCTTTCTTATCAATTTTGCCATTCTGTGTCACAGGCATCTTTTCCAGTTGGACAAAAACCTCAGGAACCATATAATGAGCCAGGGACTCTAATGCATAGGCAGAAAGCTCCTCTGTATTGATCTGGCGGTCAGCCATAAAATAGCAGCAGAGGAATTTGTTATCTACAGGCAGAGTAATGCTGGTAATGATTCCCTCATAGGAATTGATCACTTCCTCGATCTCACCAAGCTCAATCCTCAGACCGCGAAGCTTGATCTGATTGTCTATTCTTCCGAAAAATTCAATCTCACCCTCAGGGCTGATCCTTGCAAGGTCACCGGTCTTATAAGCTCTCTCTCCGTTAAGATCAATGAATACAGCCTCTGTTTTATCCGGCAGATTCATATAACCTCTGCCAACACCCAGTCCTGCGATCACAAGCTCTCCGGTCTCTCCGTCCGGAAGGATCTTATTCTCTTTATCTACAATATATACCTTCACATTACCGTTAGGCGTACCAATGGTAATGTTTCTGCTGTTCGTAATTACCTTCATGGTACAGCTGATGGTAGTTTCCGTAGGTCCATAACCATTCATAATATAAGCATCCGGGTTTACTCTGCGAATCTTGTCATACAGAGCCGGAGGAAAAGCCTCTGCACCTACATCAAACACCTTAATCTGAGAAACTGCTTTTTCAAGCTGGGGCAGATCGATCATATTGGACAGGTAAGTAGGAGTTGTGGTCATAATATCCACTTTATTTCTGACGATCAGCTCACCCAGCATAAGAGGATTCAAAATCTCCTCATCAGAGGCGATCACCACAGTCATCCCGTTGGTAAGTGGCAGAAATTCCTCCAGAACAGACACATCAAAGGTCATGGCTGCCATGGAAAGAGAAACCAATCCCCTGCTGACATAACCATAAGTTTCCGCATTTTTCGGATCCGGATTTACAAAATTGGCAAGGTTGATATGTTCGATCAGCACACCCTTGGGCTTGCCTGTGGAACCAGAAGTATAGATACAATAACAAAGATCATGCTCCCCGATCTTTACCTGAGGATTCTCTGTATTCTCATTCTCCAGAAGTTCCTCGATCAGAAGTACTGTACAGGGAAGCTTAGCAAACAGTTCCCTTCGTTCCTCTGCGATCTCCTTTGTTGTGATAATAAAAGGAGCTCCTGAATCCTCAAAAATATACCGGATCCTGTCATCAGGATAATCCGGTGTGGCAACTGCAAATGCACCTCCTGCCTTCAGGATACCCTGTCGCACTGCATAGAAATCACAGCATCTCTCAAGAACCACACCTACGATGGTCTCCCGTCTGACACCTTTTTCCACAAGTGCATTGGCAATCCTGTTGGCCCGTTCATTGAGCTGTGCATAGGTAAAGCTCTCTTTGCCGGAGACAACTGCACATTTCTCAGGATGAAGCTTCACCTGTTCCTCGAACAATTCTGTTACCGGCCGAAACTCAAAAACAAAATTGTTCCTTTCATTAATATTTTTCATTTTCATGTACCTCCTAAAAAGATATTATGGTATTATTCATATCAATCGCACGAATATAATCCATGGATTTTGATACCTTCTTGACAAGTTCAATCCCATGTATATCAAAGTCTTCACTGTCATACTGATATTCCAGAGGGTTGAAATTTACACCGTTATCTCTGATCCTCAGTCTGCAGAGATCATCCTCCAGACAGAGGTTAATGTCGATCCAGTTGGAGGTTTTTCCCCCGAATCGTATAATATTTACAGTCATTTCCTCCGCACACACTGCGGCAAGATTTGCCTTGCTTTTAGAAGCTCCCTGTTCCTGGCAGAACTCTATGATCCTCTTATGAACCGTTTGTGCTTCCTCCATGGTACTCTTAATGGAAAAATCCAGATTAATCCCCGGATTTTTGTCAGGAACAATATAAAAGCTTGTATTCTTATGCCTGATTTTTCTGAAAATACAGGCTGCAACTGCAGTTATGATCTCAGTGGCAACAAATCCTGCTGCAATTCCGTCGATACCGATCCCGTCAATCTGTTTCCATACAAGGATTCCCACCAGGGTTGCAGGCAGAACTACCACCGCATTCTCCAGAAATGTGGCAAAGCTTGCAATGGCTGTCTCCTCAATGGACTCGTAATAGCTGATAATAAACTTATTCCACAGATAAGGTGCCACACACAAAGCAAAGATTCGTAGCGCCTGGACCATATGGCTACCCAGCTCGCCACCGCCGCTTCCGAACATAACAGTGATTTCCTCGGTAAACAGCATAATAAGGACAAAGATCACAGCCAGCAGAATGTAACTGTATTTCAGCATCTTTTTACAGAGAACCCGGATTCCCACGTAGTCCTTCTCTCCAAAAAGGATTCCTGCCACATTTGGGATCACACCGATAATTCCGCCTGTAAGCATCTCGACGATCAGCAGCACATTGTCACAGACAGTAAATACTGCCATACCTTCCTCGCCCAGCTGGTTCATGATAATGGTATTCAGTCCAAGCGCCTTTACAAAATTAGCTGCCATAAAGATCAGCATTGGCACGCCTGTGATGATTGCTTCCTTTGTGATTCCAAGTTCGCCCGGCTTTAGCAGGATCAGGTGGAGGTTTCGCTTATCAGAGCGGATATAAAGCACAAAAATTCCCATTGCAAACAGGAAACCAAGAACAGTTGATAAGGATGCACCTGTAATTCCCAGCGGAGTATATCTGAGGAATATATAGTCCAGCACAAGATTGATCACATTGGCTGCGATAAGGTAGGCTGATGCCAGCTCCGGATGATTCTCCACCCCAAGGTAATTGACCATCATCAGTCCAATTCCGATCACCGGTGCCCCCAGCATACTTACACGTATGTAATCTCTGGTATAACCGGTCAGGACACCGTCACCTGATACCAGAAGTCTGGCAACAGGTTCTGCTGCAGGAAGGGCACAGATTGAAAAAATGATTCCCACCACAAGTGTTACTATAAATGTGGCAGAAAACAATTTCGATGCCCCTTCTTTGTCTCGTTTGCCAAGCATGTTTCCCACTGCTATGGAACCGCCGATACCAAGGCAGTATCCTGTCAGCTGAACGATTGTCTCCACAGGCAGGCTCAGGGTAACTGCAGACATTGCCTCCACCCCGATCAGGTTACTTACAAATATCGTATCTACGATATTTCCCAGCTGAAGCGCCAGAGACATCATAATCCCCGGAACAATATACTTGTTCAGCTTCGCATTCAGCAGTCTGTTATTTCTCTCTTCCATCGCTTCCTCTCCTTTGTTTTCAGTTTTTTCAAAATATTGTGCCGTAAAACTGTAAGATATTTAAATTTTACCATTTAGTGCGATAAATGGCAAGTTAATAAAGAATGGGAGAAAGCAAATAAATATTGCTATTTACTGTAACCTGATTCCCCATATTTTACAGTCTCTGGTGCCTACAACCGCATAGTTATCGTAGACAGCCGGGGAAGCCTCTATCACGCCCTCGCTGACAGATAATACATCTTCCTGTTTACCTGTTTTACCATCAAGAAGGCGGATATCACCTGTACTGTTGCAATAAAGAACCTTTCCTGATCCGTCTTTGTTATAAACGCACACCGGAGAAGACCAGGCATATGAGGAAGAATCCTCCCATGCTTTAGATCCGTCAGATTTTCTCAGACAGGCAAGAACTCCGGATGCATTGTCAGAGGTCTTTGCCACTGTCACATATATATAATCGGCAAGGCTGTTCTTTCCACAGGCAATCGTAGACTGAACTCCACCGGAAACACCGTCATCAGTAGTACATTCATAATCTGTATGCCACACGATCTCACCGGTTTCTGCATCAATCTTCCAGACAGGGACAGTGGCTGTGTCATAACTTCTCCATCCAAGGCGGAAGGAAGTACTTACATACAGATACAGATGTCCTTTTTCGATTTCCAGAACAGGCGTTGAATTAGAATCATCCAATGTATCCTGAACCCATACCAGCTGAAGAGTGTTCAGATCCAGACACATAAGATTTCCCCCATTATCGGTCATAAATATATAGCCTTTATAGATTGCCGCACTGTCTTCCATTCCAAGCCAGAAAGACTCTGTACTGCTTCTTGTTCCATAGTAGCGCCATTTTACAGTTCTGCCCGGATCAATGGATAAAGTCCCACTGTTCAGATCATATTTTGTATTCAGCCTGATCAGATACAGGATTCCGTTCTCTCCCGGATAGATCAGGGTATCTGTCTCTGCATCCACAAGTGCTGATCCGTCAAAAAAGCTCAGACTTCCTCTGAGTGAAAACTCATCATTGTCTCCAAAAGTATACATAACACTACAATCCAGCAAGTTTACTACAAATACCTTTGCAGTTCCTTCGTTGCTGTTATATCCGGCGCCAACATACATAATCGGATATCCTCTCGGATCAAGGGCACCCGCACCCTTAAAAGTATATCCCAGATATAATGGGTCACGTGTCTTTTCTCCCGTTCTCAAATCCAGAAAATACACATACCCATCCATACAGGCATAGATTACCTCAACCAGTTCATCATCTGCCTTTGCTTTCTCTGTCATATTCATATGTGCTTTGACCTCTTTTGGCCATTTCATCATAAGCGGCTGTCCTGTCCAGCCACTTCCTGTCCAGACGGCACTGCCCGAAGAAAGAGAACCTGTATCTGCAGACCACAGTTTGTTCAGCCTGAAATCAGTCATATCTGCATAACCATGGGAAGGGGTATCGCGAAAACTGTTTCCGCGAAATGTGACGATTCCATCCACCTCAATATTAGTATAGCTGATCAGATTTTCCGGTTTTGTAGAATCCACACAATGAGGCTGAAAATTAATCTCTTTAGTCTCTTTCCTCCTAAAAAATATATCCTGTGAATTTCATCTTCTGCCTGGCTGTATCCGGCACATCGATCAGCCCAAAGCGATAGAACATTCCATAGATATAACTCACTCCGCGGATGTCGCCCAGAGCTTTTGGTCTGTCAACCACAGCTCCCACCTTCTTTATGTTTCTCAATGCCAGCAGCACTGAACTTAACGCCAGACTCTTACTGTTCTCCCTACGGTCGATCCACAATTCCCTTGTGTAGTCTCCATTCCGACCCTTTCTTACTTCATAAGTGAACGGAAGCCCTGTATAGGTTTTGAAACTCTCACCTGCATAGAGTAAAATAACCTCCCACAGATACTTCTCGTCCAGTGTTTCTCTCAGCTTCTCTACTGCCTGATATCCTTGTCTTTGCTGCATCTCTGATCTTTCCTGCATTCCTTCCTTTTGATCTCACTCCTACTCTTTTGATTTGCACTTACAACTTGTCAGAACGCTAAAGCGCGTTTGAAAAATCATTTCCATAATCTGCACGCCCCAATTTATCTTTCTGATTCGGACAGATATATTTATACTCATTTCTGTTTATACTCATTTCTGAGCAACGCAATTTCATGAGTCCATCCCTCATCATCATTTGGTGTCTCCAGAATAAACGGAATTCCCTCTGTGGCAGGATGATTGATCACGCGGACAAGTGCCTCCAGTCCTATTTCACCTTCTCCGATTCTGGCATGGCGGTCCTTATGGCTGCCAAGGGGATTCATGCTGTCATTTAAATGGATGGCTTTTAGTCTGTCCAGACCTATTATCCGGTCAAATTCTTCAAATACGTTGTCAAGATCGTTTACAATATCATATCCACCATCCCAGACATGACAGGTATCCAGGCAAACACCTAATTTATCTTTTAACTCCACCCTGTCAATGATCTGACGAAGTTCTTCGAAATTTCTTCCTACTTCTGTGCCCTTTCCTGACATAGTTTCCAGAAGTACAATCGTACTCTGATCTTTTGTCAGCACTTCATTGAGAATTTCCGCAATTTTACTGATTCCTACTTCTGCACCCTGTCCTACGTGACTGCCCGGATGAAAATTGTAATAATTTCCCGGTGTCATTTCCAGACGTCTCAGATCATCTGCCATGATTTCTCTGGCAAAATCCCTGAGGTTTTCTTTAGCAGCGCAGCAGTTCATAGTGTAAGGCGCATGAGCCACCAGCTTTCCAAAATGATTCTCCTCTGCCAGCTGCCCAAATGCCTGCACATCCTGCGGATCAATGTCTTTGGCTTTCCCTCCTCTTGGATTTCTGGTAAAAAATGCAAATGTGTTGCCGCCATTTGCCAGCATCTGCTTCCCCATTGCAAGGTAGCCCCGGGATGAGCTTGTGTGATTTCCTATATATAACATCTTTTTACTCCTCTTCTGTCGTATTTTCACAGTACCAGTTTATAGCAATCCTTTTATCATACATTATGGATTTTTTCAAAATTTTCTGTTTCATATCTGCATTATAGCATTTTAACAGATTTTGTTAAACATTTTTACTGTTATAAACAATTTTACGTCAAAAAGACATTGCTGTGAACGGAGTCAATTGTTCCAAAATTTTTCAGGTTGCGCTTATGAACTATCTTCATGTCAGTGAAGACAATATTTCATCTGGTCCTGCCCTTTACTTTCCATGCACCAACCTTAACATCCTATTCCCCAACAAACACCCCAGCATACATCCCAAACTATTATGAATAATATCGTCAAACTCAAACAACCCTCTGCAAAGCAGCAACTGACTAATCTCGATAGCAGATGATACCGCAATTCCCACAAGCAATCCCATCCACCATTTCAGTTTTCTGCCTGTCAACCCCGGCAATAAAATTCCTGCCGGAAAAAGCAGCAGAATATTCAACAGATTCTCCTGCAGTAAGCCATCTCCCGTAGTACTTCCCAGTCTGCCACATGCACCAATCCCCAGGATTTCCTTCCATGACCAGAATACCTCCGGCTGATACTGCCTGATCCCCGGAGTCCTCGTAAAAACAGTAGAACCAAATACAATTGCAAAAAACGTCAGAAGCAACAGTCCACAGACTGCCTGAATAATCACTATTTTATGCAGCCTTAATAATACTGCTGCCAGAAAAACAGCCATCAGGAAAACCACTGCAAAAGCAATAATTTCCCTGATCGTCCAGCTTCGATTATGTGTAATAATAATCTGATAAATGTCCACTATCTATCTCTCCCCATCTCATGAATTCTGATTTTAACTGCCTGTCAATCGGATATTCGCAGTTTATCAGAAGGAGCTTACAATCCTCCTGATATAAGCAAGTTCCCACCCACTGCTTATCGCTTTTTGCAACCTCCGCAGAGGACTTACCTGATTCGGTTATATTTTCATTTACAATGAATTATACCAAAACTACCTGATTCTTACAAAGTACTTTTATCAATATCCTTCATATAAATCCCCGGGTATTTCATGGAGTCTGACCCCAATGTGGTCAACTTAAGCCCAGAATGCTGAAAATTCAACGATTCTGGGCTTATATTCTGGATTTTTTATATAAATATCTTGACATATCCTCCTAAATATGTGGTTTATAGATTAAGCAATATTACGTTACCAGCGAAATATTTATCTATTCCAATACGTAGGAGGTATGCCATATGAATCGAACTAATATTTGTAAAAATATCGTCCAATCCATTAAAGATTATATCACAGATCAAGTTAAACTGGAACCCCATCGGGTGGAAGAACATTTTGTACGGCGAAGAAAACTTTCACTTTTGCAAGTTATTATTTATCTGTTCTTCTCTTCAAAAGCTTCCATGTTCCAGAATCTTTCACAGATCAGAGAAGAACTGGGCACGCTTTCTTTTCCGGATGTTTCAAAACAGGCACTTTCCAAAGCCAGACAGTTCATTAATCCTTCACTGTTCAAGGAACTTTATTACCTTTCTGTTGATCTGTTTTACAGCCAGATCCCTTCAAGAAAGCTGTGGCAGGGTTATCATCTTTTTGCAGTAGATGGTTCCAGGATCGAACTTCCGAATTCAAAATCAACTTTTGATTTCTTTGGCGAAATGTCCAGCTATCCTGATCCAAACCGACGTTATACCATGGGACTGGCTTCAATAATTTATGATGTTCTGGATGATTATATCCTTCATGCATCTATCCATAAATTTCTTTCCTCTGAACGAGCAGCTGCATTAGAACATCTTAAAGTTCTTGAAGATATGGGACTATATAACAACAGTATTATTATTTTTGACAGAGGTTATTATTCAGAAGATATGTTACGCTACTGTGTAGAGCATGGGCATCTCTGTGTTATGAGACTGAAAGAGGGAATCAATTTATCTAAAAAATGCAATGGTGATATGATTTCCATTCTTCAGGGAACTTCAAAAGAAGGTACTTCCGATGTACCTATACGTGTCCTTGAGATTCCGCTTGATGATGGCACAAAAGAATATCTTGCAACAAACCTGTTTGATCCTGCTGTTACAAAAGATATGTTCCAGGAACTTTACTTCTACAGATGGCCTGTAGAACTTAAGTACAAAGAATTAAAAAGCCGCTTTGCCATGGAAGAGTTTTCCGGTGCTACTGCAGTATCTATACAGCAGGAATTTTACATAAATATGCTTCTATCGAATCTGGCTTCCCTTATAAAAAATGAAGCAGATGAGGAAATACAGATTTCTGCCAAAAGCACAAATAAGTTCCGTTATCAGGCCAATCGTGCATTTATCATTGGACGGATTAAAAGTATTATTCCCAAAATACTCTGCGGACTGTTTGAGCTTTCAATTATTGAACAGTTATATACAGATGCTGTACGTTGCAGATCACAGCTCCTGCCCGGAAGGTCATTTCCAAGGAAGAAATTGAAATCCAAGGGCCGTTCACATTTTCGAAATAAAAAAGTTTCTTTTTAAAATAGAACCAGCATTCATCAATAGGCTTATTTAAGTGCGGCCATTTTTATAAATCTTCTAGTTTCCAACAAAACAGCAACTGTTTTCTATCATAAACCGATTTATTTTGTAGTTTGCATTGGAGGCTATTTGCTAATATGTCCCTAAGTTGACGCTAGGTTGACCACATTGGTGTCAGACCCCAATGCTACAAATGTGTTGCCTCACCTTCTTTCAAGCAAATTCTAGTTCTTTACGCTTTTATTCAAAAGATCATCTAAGCGAAGTAACATTTTTAACAAATTACCATTTTCTATTTCTGCTGCAACATTACCATCACCGAAACGTTCACTACTTTGAATCAAGGTGAGTCTTATATTAATCTGCTCTACAGACATCTCACTTGGTACTATGTTTCTCGGCTGTTGTTCCATATGTTTTCCATAATCTCTATCCGGCTTCATAAGGTTAAACACCTGCCAAATCCCCTCTGGATAGATTGGAAAGGGAAAATAATTCAATCCATTTTTTGATGGCGGTGTTTTCCATTCAATTTTCCGTATTTTACACAACAGCTCTATACACTGCCACAGCTTTTCTTTATCAATAGATACCAACAATGAATCACCTGTATAATCGAACATAGCATGATATATTTCCTGTCCCATAGCAAGCATCGTATCATCTAATACAGCAAAATAGACTTCCATATCCACAAAAGAATCAAGAGAATCTGCAACTGCCCTTAGTGCCACTTGCCACGCTTCTTTCTTTGGATAACCATATATACCAGAGGAAATTAGAGGAAATCCTATAGATTTACATCCATTATCCCGTGCTAAAAGCAATGCCGTTTGATAGCATTTTCGAAGCAAATGTTCTTTATTATGACTGCCACCATGCCACTGTGGTCCAACAGCGTGAATAATATATTTGGCTTTCAACTGAAACCCTGGTGTGATCACAGCATTTCCTGTATCGCAATGACCTATCTTCGTGCAAGCATCTGTCAATTCATTATATCCGGCTTCTTTGAAAATAGCTCCGCATACTCCACCGCCTGCCCACAATCCTTCATTGGCAGCATTAACCACACAATCGACATCTAACTTTGTTACACTTTTTTTAACAATATGTATGCGTTCCATAGATTTTCCTCCCCTATGTGTATGATACTTTTATACAACTACATATTTGATTCTTTTTACTAGATATTTTCCAAAGTCTATATTGGATTGCTTATCAATGAACGGCTCTTTTTTTATTTCAGTTATACTTCATAGGGTCAGACTCAGACATTCTTGCATGGCTGTTCGCTGATACTCCGAAAGGAGCATTTGCAAATGGAGTATTATATACACTGGTGGAAAGCGCCAGAGCGAATGAACTGGATGTCTATGAGTATCTGAAATATCTGCTCACTGAAACGCCAAACAATCATCATCTGGAAGATCCATCCGTTATCGACAGTCTTCTGCCCTGGTCAAAAGAACTGCCAGAGCAGTGCCTTTTAAAAAGGAACAGAAAAAAGTGCCTCAAACATTGATGTAGGTATTATAGCAGGAACTCTGGCTTTTTTCTTCTCTCTTTCCACTCTATTTCCGATTTTATAATTCTTTTATAGATCTTTTAACTCTGCTTTATCCTTTTTAGTTGTACTTCACAAGGTCAGACCCAGACATTCTCTACAACCCCAACAATCCTGTGTGCCATAGCAAAAGAGATCGGTGGTTTCGACAAGATAAGCAATCTTTATTACGACGGGAACTGGAACGAACACTGGTATGCCCGTGTGACTATTGGGAACCAGACAAAAGATTACACGTTTTGTCCGGATGTGAGTACTGGAGACATTGGAGAAATTCGGAAAATAAATTTTATGGACACTTCCAAAATGACAAAAATTTATTAACCAAACAAATGAGCAGAAACAGCATTAAAACTGTTTCTGCCCTGTTGTTATAAATCTATATTATCCATTTTTGTATTACCACTCTTGCGGTAGATTTTCATATATTTTCCGCTTGTATCCAGAGTACTCCGATTCCACCTGGCGGTATATGTCTGCTTTACTTTTAATTTGACGTATCCTTTGTACAATTTTAATGTTCCAGTGCCGGAATTGCCCCATGTATCTTTCCACTTAAAAGAAACTGTGTTTCCTTTACGCTTTGCTGTAATGGGAGCAGTCGCATAGATAGGCGAACCATTGACTCCCAGTTTTTCAAGCTGAAGCCTGACTTTGGTACTGGTAACCTTATTTACAATGACGGAATAGCTCGGCTTGATGGTGACCGTCATATTGCTTGAAACAGACCATGTTTTTGTGTAGGTCCCGGTGTATTTACCGGAAGCTGCTTGGGCTGGCTGGTAAAACGTAACAGTAATCATGATAGTCAGCATTAAGAATAGTAATCTGGAAAACCTTTTTCTCTTCATGGTAATCAAATCCTCCTTTATGTTTATAAACATATTGTACTACTGGATTTATATGGAAACAAGGACGAAATACGGATTTGGAAGTTTTAAAAACCTTGACCAGGGCGAATATGAAATCACAGAAATTAAGACTAAGCCTGCAGAAGTACAGGCATTTTGCTATTATCAAACCAGTCACAGAACCCTGCCATGTACAGCACAGAGGAATCCAGTCTGGTAAAGATACTCTTTTCTTTCAGGGAATTCCATTCGTAGAAACCGCCTGCCGGAATCAACAGCCGGTGATATAAGATCCCGTTTTGAAAAGAAGGTTTATCCAAAACAGTTTCTACCCTTGCATTGATGACCAGACCCTTGCTTTTTGACAGGGGATATCCCCATCTGCATATACCCAGTTCCAGTCCGTGTTCTGACTGTCCAATGACTGGTGCGACATCGGTCGGACGGGTATCTCCTTGTGCCAGCCAGATCCTCCCATCTATGTTCTGTACCACTCTGGAAATATCTTCCGTCATACCGGGATCAATGTAATATCTGCTGCACATAGTTCTCTCCTATTTAAGAATTCATGTACTGACAGTACGTTAGACTTGGATGATTTTCCTTAGGGTACTATATTTTGATTTATCTCTGCAGTCAGATCCTACGTACTGAAAAAAGGAGTCCAAATGACTCCTTTTTCTAATGCATATCAATTATTTTTAAAATATCGTATATCCGCCATCTACAGCCAAAGCTGCTCCATGGATGAAACTAGCTTCGTCTGATGCAAGGAATGCAATGGCCTGTGCTACTTCGATAGGTTCTCCAGGACGTTTTGCCGGACTCATTCCAATCTTCATTGTTACCGGATGCTGTGGAATTGCAAGCACACGTGCAATCATATCTGTTGCAATCGGTCCTGGAAGAACAGCATTTATACGCACTCCTGTACGTCCATGATCCAATGACATCTGACGGGTGAGTCCAAGAAGGCCATGTTTAGCAGAAGTGTAAGCAAGCCCTCCGCGGCCAGCTGCGGTTGCTGCCATGGAAGCTACATTGACGATGGTTCCAGCTCCTTGTTTTTCCATAATAGGGATTAGTTTCTTGCAAAGAACAAATGGTGCTGTGAGATTTGTTGCAAGAACAGTGTTCCATTCATCCATTGTGATCTGATCCATATTGGCAGTTGTTCCGCCTACTCCTGCATTATTAACGAGAATGTCTATTTTTCCGTAGGCGTCCAGAGCTGTTTTAACCAGGTTATCAAGACTTTCATCAGATGTCACGTCTGTTTTACAGAAAATTGCTTCTCCTCCGGCTGCCTTGATTTCATTCACACAGCTTTCTCCCAGTTCTTCCTTTGTTCCAACAACTATGACTTTTGCTCCTTCTTTTGCAAAGAGTTCTGCGGTTGCTCTTCCGATTCCTCTTGTTGAACCGGTAATGATTGCTACTTTGTTTTCAAACTTCATGGCAATGCCCTCCTTATCTTCTTCCTGTTTCCATGAATGCTGTTCTGTCATACCGTGCGGTAAGCAGATACGGTGCCAGAACATCTGCGTCAATCTCTTCACATAAATTCAGTTTATGAACCATCAGATCATTTGAGGAATACGCACCTCCAATGACTGTTCTGATTGGAAGTTCTCCCCATGGATCATCAATGGACGATTGTAATTTAATCGCTGCAAAACCAGGCTCCCATGAATGGTAATTGTATTCACAGAGATTCTGAAGCAGAGCACCATTCTGGAAATGTGATTTTCCTTCTTTATCCGGTTCGCGGTCAAGGTGGAAGTAGAAACCACCGCCATATGTCTTTTTACCGGCTTCTGGGAACTGATACAGCATTCCGGTCATTGCGTTATTATATTCACCAATCTTGAGATCAATATTTACAAGTTCAGTACCACGACGGCAGACTTGAGCGGTCACATGATCATTGTTTCGACGGATTACAAATTCAGATCCCAGTTTCTTTGGAATTGATCCATTGTCACGTCCACACTGAACTGCCATTTCTGCACCGGTTCCCCCAAGTACAAGTCCTATTGGATATAATCCAAGCTGTGTTCCATATGTACAGTAAACACCAAGGATTGCTTCATAATAATCATCAGCAAAGGTAGGCTCCTTAACATGGCACACAGATACCGTAACTACAGGCACGGAAAATGGTTTTAACGGTGCAGGCAGAACCTTTGCAATCGCCGCAGGATCGGTGAGGTATGCAAGATATATTCCCTCCTGATTTTTCATAAGAGATATCTTACCGAAATTAGGCATTTCCTCCGGAGCAGTGATAAAGCTTGGAGTTTTGACAGATGTCTTAAACAATTTCCTTGCTGCTTCAAAACCACTTCTGGATGCAGGAGCAATCGTACCGTCTTTCACAGCATTTCCGATAGCCTGAGCATGGATTCCTTTTTCTTTTAATTCTTCAACAAGATGGTTGTCCGGACGGAAACCAAGGGAAAGAACAACAGCATCTGCAGCAACTTCCACATTTATCTTATCGTTCAGTCTTTCAAGTACAACTCCATCTTTTTTGATCTCTTTAAGAGCATATGCCATCATGAACTGGGCATTGTATTCTTTCAATCTTCCACATACATCTGCAACATTTGTATGATTTGCATTAGGAGCAACTTTGTCAAGCATATCCGCAAGTACAACGGTATTTCCTTCGTGACAGAGATATTCTGCTGTTTCAAGTCCCGTAACACCTGCTCCGATGATCATTACTTTTTTATTCTTCAGTCCGGCTTTTCCGGAAAGAATATCTTCGATTGTATATACATTTTCTCCGGTTATTCCGGGAATAGATCCTGGAATGACAGATTTAGAACCTGTTGCTACAAGTACCGCGTCCGGATTCATTTCTGCAATTTTATCCGCAGTCGCTTCCATATCAAGTTTTAATTCAACTCCAAGTTTCTCAAATTCAACATTATAATAATCAGCAATCCAGCCCATACGTTCTTTGAAAGGAGGCTTCTTTGCAAGGTTTATCGTACCTCCAAGCTCACTCTGGCGGTCAACCAATGTTACCTTCATGCCGCGTTCAGCAAGTGTTTTAGCAGCGATCATACCACATGGTCCGCCACCCACAACTACTACCTTATGTTCCTGAGTGTCATATTCTGCATTTCCATAAAGACGTTCGCGGCATGCACGTGGATTAACTGCACATTCCGCAGGAATACCCGCGCCCATCCATGCATTCAGGCTCTCAAAGCAACGCAGACAGTTGATACATTTACAAATTTCATTCTCTCTTCCTTCAAGTACCTTGAGTCCCCACTGTTCGTCTGCGAGCCAGCTTCTTCCCATGGAGACAAAATCAACAATACCTCCTTCCAGAAAACTCTCAGCTACCTGTGGTTCACGTATGCAGGAAACTCCTATCACTGGAATAGAAACGTGATCTTTTACGGCCTTGATCAGATCTTTTCTCCAACCCTGGGGGAAGGAGATCGGCTCTACACATACACTTCCTGTCTCGTATAAACCAACAGACACATCAATAAAATCAATCCCGCATTTCTCAAGCGCCATTGCAATCTTAACTCCATCCTGGATATGGATATAATCCTCTGTCACTCCTGTTTTATCCAGAAATTCTTCAACGCTTAAACGGACACCGATCGGAAAGTCCGGTCCACACTGTACACGGATTCCATTTATGATCTCGGTGATCATACGAAGTCTGTTTTCAAAGGAACCACCATACTCATCTTCGCGTTTATTTGTGTAAGGGGAAAGAAACTGTTGTAATAGATACCCATGAGCCGCATGAAGCTCTACTCCATCGCAACCCGCTTTTTTTACCCGTACAGCACCTGAGATAAACTGTTGGATCAAAGCTTTTACTTCTTCTGTTGAAAGAGCCCTTGTTTCTTGCTGAAGATATTTGCACGGTATTGCTGAAGCAGATACTACCGGACCGCCTGTAAGAGCAGTTACTGTTTCACGTCCAGGGTGATGCAGCTGGATGAATATCTTTGTCCCATATTTATGTACTGTTTCTGCAAGCTTTGCAAGACCTTCGATATGTCTGTCTTTTGAAACAGACAGCTGACGCATCATCCCTGCACCATGCAGATCGTTTACCCTTGCAATCTCCGGAATAATAAGCGCTGCGCCACCAATTGCACGTGCCTCATAGAATGCAATCATGTCTTCCGATGGAGACCCATCCATCTCCGCCAGGCTTGTACCCATCGGTGACATTACAAGCCGGTTTTTAAGTGTAATATTTCCAATTTTTCCCTGTTTAAATATTTCCTGATACATGTACACCCTCCTTTACTTGTGTCTCTTGATTATTATGGCTTAAAAATAACATTTTCATTGTTAAAAAAACAACGGCATAAATATAAAAAAGACATTGTGTATTTATGCACAATGCACTATAATTAATAATAATCTGCAAAACACTGTGCATTTTTCACAAATAATTGTAAAGAGGAGTATGAAGATGCTGTTTTCCGATCTTATTGATTATTTAAAAAATGAAAAAACTTTTAACATAATACTAAATTGTTCTACTGATCTTCATGAAATACGAGATGTAGAGCTGCTGGATGGCACTCAAACAGGATACGCCACAGATATTGTCTATTTTGGTTATCCAGATGTCTTGTCTCCTGATATGCAGCCTTCTCAATGTATCCTTGTTCGTGGAGAAAACTATCTTTTTCCTTATTCCTGCACGGATCGTGCAACAGTACAGGCAAAAGAGCTTTTTGCGGTTTTTAATGCAGCAAAACAGTTTCTTCAGACACATGAACAGGTTAGTTTATATGAAGAACTGGTTCGAAAAGGCCACTCTTCCCATAGCCTGGATGAAGTGATTAACTCTGCATCCATCAAATTAGGATATTCCTTGGTATTTTGTGACAAGAAATTCCGTATCCTGTCATATTCTACATCAATTCCGGTTACGGATAAATTATGGAAAAAGAATATTGAACGTGGATATTGTACATACGATTTCATTAAAAATGTAATGTCATTGGAAGCTGTCCAGGGGGCTTCAGCCAGCATTGAGGCTGTTGAAGTATCTTGCCCGGAATCACCATATCGTAAATGTAGTTCGAAAGTGTTTTTAAACGGTGTTCAGGTTGGTTTTGTTCTGATGATAGAAAACAATATCCCTTTTACCGCAGAACACTTAGCAGCTATGAGTGATGTAAGCCGGGCAATCAGCTCCGTAGTTGGACATTATCATCCTGAACTGTTTCAGTACACCAGTGCGGACCAGCAGCTTCTTGAAGCCTTGCTGATTGGAACTCCGGCTGATATATTGGCAGATTCCATTTCTCATCTTCGAGTATCTGATGCAATGTATGCACTTTGTATCCAACCGAAGACATTTTTGAAGGAAAATAAATTAAAGCAGCAGCTTTATCCTGTGATCCGACATATCTTTCCGGAAGCATATATGACTGTCCACGACAATGCACTAGTCCTGCTTGTACCAGATCAGAGTTCTGTTATATTTGTAGATACTCAAAAAATAATGCTTAAAACGATGGCAGAGTATCATCTGGATGTAGGAATCTCCCTGGTTTTTTCAAAAATGGATGAATTTTACAGAGCTTATCAGCAGGCGCGGACAGTTCTTGAATGGAATCACAGAATCCCTGATAACCTTAAGAAGGAAATATCATGGGATCAAAGGTATCCGATGGAGCATCAAATTCATCGGTATTCTGAAATTGAGTTCTACGAAATGATGAACAAGATCAAAGAACCAGAAAAACTTGCAGATTATATCCACCCTGCCCTTTACAGACTGAATAAATATGACCAGAGAACGGGAAATGAACTTTACCATACACTTGAGGTATATCTACAGTGTTTCCATAACAATAAGGAAACAGCTAACATTTTGTGTATTCACAGGAATTCGCTGGCTTATCGAATGGAAAAAATCATTGAAATAGGTAAAGCCGATTTAAACGATCCCATGACAGAGTTTCTGTTGAGAATGTCTTTTAAGCTTGTGGAATATTTGAAGATAAGAGACCTCGATCTCCCCTGATATTTAAAATTGTAGCTTTTCATAACATTATAACGAAATGCTGTAATTCTCTCTGAATTGTCAGTGATGCCATAGTAATGGAGATAACCAGTCAGTATCTCATTAAGCTTCTCTCTGTTGACTGTGAGTTTCAGCTTCTCTTCAAGATATTTCGTACTGCTTTCCAGAAGTCTCTCCGATGCCCGTTTGCTCTTCGCAATTGAAGCAGGGGACTTACTTGATTTGGTTAAAAAGGCATATGTCAAAAATGTTATTGACATATGCCCTTTATAGAACTATTATATTATAACAAGAAAGGAGCAGTTTATGCCAAGACCAATAAAATGCAGAAAAGTCTGCCATTTTCCCAATGTTTTAGAATTTCTTCCGGCAGATGATACGGAGAAAAAAGCCCCCATTATTCTGACGGTAGATGAGTATGAAACAATTCGTCTTTTGGACAAGAAAGGTTACAGTCAGGAGCAGTGTGCAGTATCTATGCAGATCGCAAGAACAACAGTTCAACGAATTTACGAGATTGCCAGGAAGAAAATAGCAGATGCACTTATTGATGGACATCCGCTTAGAATTGAGGGCGGGGATTTCAGAATCTGCGATGGTCAAAGTAGCGACTGCAACCTTGGAGGATGTTACAAGCAGGAGCTTTATCAAAAATATGCAGTGGAAAAAGGAGAAGGTATTATGAGAATAGCAGTAACATATGAAAACGGACAGATTTTCCAGCACTTTGGACACACAGAAACATTTAAGATTTATGATGTAGAAGAAGGGAAAGTGGTACATTCAGAGGTAGTAGATACCAACGGAAGCGGACATGGCGCATTGGCAGGAGTTCTTAATGCATTGAATGCAGATGTTTTGATCTGTGGCGGAATCGGAGGGGGCGCACAGACAGCTTTAGCGGCAGCCGGTATTAAGCTTTTCGGAGGAGTTTCCGGAGATGCAGATGAAGCGGTAGAAGCCTTTATCAATGAAACACTTGCGTATAATCCAAATGTGAAGTGTTCTCATCACGAGCACAACCACGGGGAAGGACATACATGTGGCGAGCATGGATGCGTAAGCCATAGCTGTCATTAAGAAGAATGGTTCGCCTAAGAGCGGCTACTGGGAGATTGTAGATAAATATCTATACTTTATAGGGCCGTACTTCATAGGGTCGAACCATGACATTCTTTACTAACAGTAAAAAATATGCCAAAAAGATTAAGAAGGCAGAGAAATGTGTGGTATATGAAAATACAGTCAGAGAACTGTTTAGCTGTGAGCAGTTCAAAAAAGGTGCAGAAGCAAAAGGACATCAGGTGAACATGGTACAGAGCCTGCGACGGCTGTATGAGAAATGGCGGTACCTGTGTATTAAAAGATGACATGGCTGAAATACTCGGAATGTTTCGGAAAGCAGATGTACTTGTACTGGCTACTCCGGTTTATTTTTATGGAATCAGTGCCCAGATGAAGACCTTTATTGACCGCACTTATCCTATCTGGCAGCATCTTGGTAAAAAAGAAGTTTACTATATTATATCGGCTGGTCTGGGCGAGGACATCATTGAAAGACCGCTTGGTGATCTGGATGGTTTTGTAGAACATCTGGAAGAATACAAGATTGCAGGAAAGATATATGCAGCAAACGTGATGGATGCCGGATTAGTCAGAAATCAAAGTGTTTTCAAAAAAGCCTATGATATGGGATATTCCGTTCAAAATGCTGAGAAATTGAGAGTTGGCGAATAAAGCTTATAAAAAACAAAGGGATAATTATAGATGTCATAAAAGCAAAAAAATTCAAGTAGTTATTTTTGCCCCGGAATCCGTTAGCTGGCAGTAGATAAGCAAATTAGTTTCTTATCACTGTTAAGCCAAGGATTCCGGGGATTTTTTGTTTTCTACGTTCCCTTGTTATTTATGCTGCTGACACACCATTTTCACCTGTGCGTGTCCTGTTTTCTACGCCGGAACGGCGGATTCCTGCAAAGATGGAGCCTGCAATATTATGCCATACACTGAAAATAGCACCTGGAAGAGTTGCCAGTGGATTGGCTACAAAGTTAGCTGCTGCCAGAGAAACTGCCAGTCCGCTGTTTTGCATGCCCACTTCAATAGCTATAGCTGTTGCCCGTGTATATTCTACATGGAAAATTTTTGCTGCAAGGAGCCCAAGCATCATACCACAGAAATTGTGGATCGCAACAACGCCAAGGACCAGAACTCCGCAGCTTAAGATTTTCTCTGCATTAATTGCCACGATTCCGCCAATGATCATAACAATGGCTACAACAGAGATCAATGGCATAACATCTGAAACTTTATCTACATGATCTCCTGCAAGTGTACGGAGAAGGATTCCAAGAAGTACAGGAACCAGAATTACTTTTACAACAGAAAGTACCATTGCCCAGAAGGATACTTCCACCCAGGCACCTGCCAGAATGTACACAAGAAATGGAGTCATAACAGGAGCAGCCAGAGTGGAAACGATGGTCATTCCTACTGAAAGTGCAACATCACCGCCTGCAATATAGGTGATCACATTGCTGGCTGTTCCACCAGGACAGCATCCCACAAGAATCACACCCAGAGCCAGATCTGCGGGAAGATTCATAACTTTACACAATACCCAGGCTACGACTGGCATGATCGTATACTGTGCAACTGCGCCAATGATCACTTCCTTTGGTCTGGAAAAAATTGCCCGGAAGTCTTCCAGACGTATGGTCAGTCCCATACCAAACATGATCACGCCCAGAAAAACAGATGTATAATTTGTCATCCATGCAAATCCATCCCTCCAGAAAAAGGCAAGGCATGAAAAGGCAATGATGATGATTCCAATATATCTGGATGCAAAACTGCTGATTTTTCCTATTTTCTTTAAAATATTTTCCATATATTATACCTCGTAGCTGAAGTTATCGATCAGTCTTGTTTTGCCAATATAGACAGCCATTGCTACGAGAACATTATGATCAGCTTTTTCCACAGGCTGCATGGTAAGTGCATCTACCATGGAAACGTAATCGATTTTTGCCAGAGGCTCTGCCTCGATCACTGCACGCATTTTGCCGAGAAGTTCTTCTGCGGAAATGCCTGCGTGAATGATTTCCTGTCCGAGTTTTACGGATCTGGACAGACAGAGAGCAGCCTTTCTCTCTTCATCGCTTAAATATGTATTTCTGGAGGATTTTGCCAGTCCGTCCTCTTCACGGACAATCGGGCAGCCTACGATTTCTATATCAAAATTCAGATCCTGGACCATTTTGCGGATGATGGCCAGCTGCTGAGCATCCTTCTGTCCGAAATATGCTCTGTCCGGGGCTACAATATGGAACAGCTTGGTTACAACTGTGCACACACCTTTGAAATGGATAGGACGTGTTTTTCCACAAAGTGTCTCAGATAATGTATCGATACTTACAAATGCATGGGGATCATGATACATTTCAGAAGGTTCAGGGCAGAAGATCAGGTCTGTGCCAAGACTTTCACAGAGTTTGCTGTCGCGTTCGAAATCTCTTGGATATGCCTCAAGATCCTCTGTCGGACCAAACTGTGTTGGATTGACAAAGTCAGACACAACTACAATGTCGTTCTGTTCTCTGCATTTTTTGATCAGACTTGCATGTCCCTCATGAAGAAATCCCATTGTTGGAACAAGACCTATAGTTTTACCTTCTTTTTTCCATGCTTTGATCTGTTTTCTTGTTTCTTCTACTGTTTTTGTTACCTGCATTGTTATCTCCTCTTTCTCGGTCAATGGACCGGTATCATAGTTTTTGAGATAGCCTCTTTTCTGAATTCACTTTCATCTTATGATAGCCTCTAATCTGATATCAACGTTTTCAGGCCATGTCTTTCAGCAGACCATGTTTCTCATAATTGGTCACTCTGCTGATCTTATTCTCTTCATCTACAAATACAACTGCAGGCTTATGAGTGCGTGCCTCTTCAGGCTCATATCCTGCGTAAGCCATGATGATAATCTTGTCACCTGTGCTTACACATCTTGCTGCTGCTCCGTTCAGACAGATCATACCGCTTCCGCGTTTTCCGCAGATTGTGTATGTCTCGAATCGACTGCCATTGTTCACATCTACAATCTGAACTTTCTCATATTCCAGTATTCCGGCAGCTTCCAGCAGTTCTTCATCCACAGTAATGCTTCCCACATAATCCAGTTCAGCCTGGATAACAGTTGCTCTGTGGATTTTTCCTTTTAACATTTCTATTGTCATCTTATATAGTCCTTTCCTGCGGGAAAAATCAGAGTCAAGCAGCACCATAAAAAGGAAATATACCTTTATGATCTGCAAAAAAAGCGCATCAGGATACACTTTGACCCTGAAACGCTTCTGATTGATTCCCTGTATATTGAGTCCTGTTTCTGATACATAAAATATGTTTTACTATTCCATAGATTATTGGAAATCTGATTTTTTGTATCATAAATACCGGCTCGTATCTTTTAAAATTACATACATCCCTCCGTTCCCGTTTCCGGATTCCGGCTGGCTGCTTTTATATAAGATTCCAGTGATTTCAGCCAGAGTATAGTTTTGAGTCCAAATACTATCTCTGAGTGGTATTATTACATCTGGTCAGTTATTTGTCAATAAATTGTTTATTTACTGGTTACTGTTCACTCCGCGTCCAGTAATACACTGCGAAATACAATAAATATGAATCTCCTTGTGCAAAGCCCAAGGAGTATCGTTTGCTTCGCAGACTTAATTTATGCTAATCACATAAGGAACCAAAAAATCACTCATCTGACAAACAATCAGACGGATAGCCTCATCCAACCGTACCTTCCCGGGAGTTATTTCCAATTCGTTCATATGTGCAAAGAAATTTTTCCGAAAGACTTCATACGGCATCAATAACTCTGCCGCAAACAGGTTTGTAATCTGAATGTCAGAAACTAAACAGCTATTACCATAAAAATAAAAAGTTTCTCTTTATGATACAGCTCTCCGAACACTGAAAGAAAAATCTGTCGGAAATAAGCTGCCTTCCACGAAATCCCTCTATGCTGAAAAAGACCGACTTATTGAATTGCGAAATATGCAACGGGAAGATTTTTCTAACCGCCGGAATTATGAACGGGAGTTTCGTACCGTGTCTGCCAATATTGATATGATCCTTGGGAAGAGCTACGAACAGGAACAGCAGATTGAGAAAGAACAGAATTTATAAATTTCCTGTTTTCATGCTTTCTAAAAAGAGGTATTATATAAAAAAACGCAGGAGGTATATTCAAATGAAAGCACATAAATATTGGTCACTTGGTGCATTGGCAGCCATGATTGGAACCTTTTATACCGGCTATAAAAACATGAAAACTGCTCACAAATATTTTGCTTGCAGCTCTCTTCTCTGCATGATTATGGCTATCTACTCCGGTCATAAAATGATTTCTGGTAAATCCAGAAAAAAGAAAAATTCTGTTTCTAAAGAATCTGCAGAATAATCAAAACTAAAGAAATGTTTACATAGGATTGCCTGATGGAATAAATATTTTCCATCAGGCAATCTTGCTATTTTACATCTTTTTTCAATCTGTCGTATAATATATGTAATCCTGTAATCCCATCAAATGAAAACAGTCCTTCTTATCAAACGTTATTATAAGTTTAACCGCAACATTTTTTCTTCCCAGAACAATTTCATACTCTGTTGATTGTTGATAAGAGAGGAATAAATGATGATACACAATCAACAACTGTTCTCATCTATATTTTCCGCAACTCCCTTTATTTTCATAATAAAATTAAGAAAGGCCCTGCACTTGGCAGAGCCTCCCAGCATTTTCTTTTGAGAGCTTTTGCTCCCTAGCCAGATTGTGGTAAATGCTAAACCCTTATAAAGCTGGTAAGGCACTGCCTCCTGGCACAACACCTTACTTCAACGCTTGACAGACACTCCTGTTGCCTGTTGTTAATATTATATTAACTTGCCACCATGAATATGTCAATTACTTTTCTACTATAATTTACACTATAATTTTATAGCTGTTTGTATGAATATAGATTCTCTAACAATTTCCATATTTCATTCTCCATTTTCATACTATTATTCTGCTCTTATTTATGTCTTTTTCTGCAATATGTTCTTCGAAAGCTACTATACCCTCAATTTCAAAATTGAATTCCAACTGTGAACTCGGAACATAATAAAAATGTTCCATAATAAATTTCACAAATTTCATCGGTGATATTGGACGATCTACAGGAATTCTACAATTTTTATATCCCCCTAAAGTAATATGTGAATATGGATGATGCAGTTCGCTCTCCTCCGGATCTCGATTGTAATCAGCTCGAATAATCACAGGCAATACAGATTTATTTAAAATATCTCCGTAAATATAGTCAACATCGTATAATTCCGGATCATTCTGATAAAGTTCATACGACGGTGATGGATAATACCCCAATCTGTGCGAAATCAATTCTTTTCCCGTTCTATTAAAGCGATACATCAACTGTATGATACCGCCATCTGGCAATTTAACATTATAATTATGATTTTTTTCTATTTCATCATAAATTGTACTGTAATCCATATTCCTTAAATATAACGAAATATTTTGATATTTTTCCCATACAATATCCATTTGTTGAATTACAGGATAGTTATATTCTTCTGCCAGTCCACATCTGATCAATTCCCTTGTAACTTTCTTTAACTCTCGAAATACTTTTTCTTGTTCTTTCAATTATACAGCACATCCTTTAAGCGATTCACAGTATCTTCATCTAAATCTTCTTTTCGAATTTCTCCATTTGCAAGTTTACTGGTAATATCCGCCAGATTAGAATTGCTTTTTCTGATATCTCTTAATTCATTTTGAGTCATGTCTCTATGAATAATTCTCATATTCTTTCGTTGTGATTTGTCCGGGTACGTGAACTCTAATTGAAAATTCCTTTCCTTAACGCTGTTAAACTCCTGTATTAACAGATCCATATCATCTCCGATTCCGCTAACCCGTACCCATGCCTTCGATCTTGTCATAGCAGTAAATATAATATTTCGTTTTCTTGATAAGTTGATGCCTCTTGCGCAAAGATCCGCATTTATCAGATAAACAATTGCTGCTTCATTTCCTTTTGCTCTGTAAATCTGAGAGATTGCAATAGAATCCTCCTGAAAAAAATCATCTGGTGTTGTCTGTACCCCAACAATATGCGATTTAATTCCCTTTTCCATTAATTTAACACGGATATGTGACACGTAACTCTTCGTAATTTTGGGATCAGGGTGAATGATCATAATGTCCTGATATCTTAATTCTTCATCATGCAGATTTTTTTCGATATCTTCAACTATCCAATCCGCTTCCTGTACATTATTTTCAAATCTTCTAAATTGTATAAGATCGTCAATTGACGAATGATCCTCTAAAAATGCAGGACTTGTTTCTTCTGTTCTATATAGCGTTACAAATTCTCCATCTCTGATCACACCTTCTTTCACTGTATATCCAATATCTTCCCATAACTGTTTATCTTCAAATAATTGAACTAACGATGTTTCCTCCCGTGCCTCTTTTTTTCTGTAAATTCCAAATCCCAGGCTGTGTGCTGTAATAAGAACTGGTCTTGAATTACGATAACATTTTGATAAGACAATATCCTCCGCCTTACCATTACTGTTATCAAGCACTACATTCGGCCGTCCATTACTGTATCCAAAAATGTCTTCCGGAGATTCAACGTTTTTGTTATCCAGGCTTTGGAGTTCATCATATGCATATACAAGCATACGGCTTTCATGTGGGAGTGACATATAACACATCTGAAGAAAATATTTTGAAAAATCCTGTGCTTCGTCTACTAAAATCACATCATACAATGGCTGGGGATTCGTTACTGATTCTACGGCTTCTTCACATACTCTGTCAAAAGCAGATGAATTTCTTCCATATTTCTGGCACGCATCCATATAATCATAACAAACTAGATTATTTGCCTTACAAAAATTGAAATACAGACCTTATGAATTTTTACTTCCCCATGCATGAATTATTTTAATTCTGCTCCAATCAGGTTCCTCATTTGTATTTTCAACAATAAAGTTTGTGATCAGTTGAATAAATTGACCCTTTAATGCCCGGCTGTTAAATGTAACTGCTATCATCTTATTTTCATACATAGTATACAGATATGCTACCTTTAATGCCAGAACAATTGTTTTTCCCGATCCTGCCAGACCCCGGATTCGTTGAACACCTTCTACCGTTTCAATGACTGCCTTACTTTGATACTTGTCCAGGCAGGAAATCTGGTCTTCAATTGCTTTTAATTTTGATCCCCTTGACGAAGCCTTCTGAAGATTTTTTCTGCCACCTCTTTTTTTCAGTTGTGAAATCATCTGAATCGCTTCCAGTAATTTCTTATAATATCCTTCGCCCTGTTTCCATTCCAGACTTTCTAAATATTCCTTTACTTCTTCTATTGATGTACAAATTTCATCACTCTTCGTTTTATAAAGGGGTGCATAAGACAGTACATTAATCGGCACTTGTAAAACTCGTCTTTTTGACAGATATCCATATCTTTTCAGCTTGGCTTCCATATTATTATATAGTTCATCCAATAACTGAATTTTATCTTCCATATTTTCTTCTGCTAATGTTTCCAGATCAAAAAGCACAATACCCGTCTGTTCGCTCACTAACAATGCATCAACTTTAATTTTTCCATCAATTCCCCCTAAAACAGGGTAGCCCAAATAAAAATATCCGTCTAATCCCATTGTTTCCAAAAGATTTATAATTTCATTTGCAAGCACCTGTTTAGATGTAACTCCATTTACAATTGTAAGCATCTTATCACCCTTTACTTTTAATATGTCATGTTTTTCTGAATATCATTTCTATCATATTGTCACACAGGGAAATTAAATAACCGAACGGTTAACGATTTTTCTCAGATATATGTCTTAATATAGCAGATATACTACCGATTGTCAATCATTGACAAGACATTTCTTCATCTCTTTCTCCATCGTGCATACTAACAATATCTGTCTTATCCACATATATTCTGGAATTCAGAGCAAACTGAAATGCACTATTGTCTGGATTCACAAATCTTCCCATGCTTTATTCTTTTTTATTTTTCCCTCATGGAATCAGATTCCAATGTGCACGTATTTATCTTTTGAAACACTATTGTTTTATTTTTCCCACCCGTTCTCTTTACCAATTCATCCTGCCCTATAATTTTTATCAGATTGATAATCTTCTTTTTATAATCCTCTTTATCAGTGTAAAAAATTATTATCTTAACATTTTCGTTTAAAATAAATTTTTTTAATATATCCTTATCCGTAATATCTAATGAATGTCCAAATATAAAAACTTTATGGTACTTAACTACTCTGTGATGCTTTTTAACTATTCCATTCTCTTTAACGATTGCTGATATTTCATATATTTTTTTCTCAGACTGAATTTCCTCAAGCCAGCCTTCATATAACCCCCCTGTTTCCTTATGTATTCTTTGAAAAAATTTCTTAAATTCTATAAATTCGAGGTCTTTATCTCTCGCATCTCCTTCCAGATATTCATCAATTCCAAGCACCATATTTGTAGATTGGATATCATTCCTTAAATCAGCTTTTCCATGCACATAATCAAACTCCAAAAACGGATGTTCTCCGTATATCCTCTGATATGCACATGTATAGTTGAACGATAAAATTTTGTCCAAATATGGCAAGTTTTTTATATCTGACAGTCCATTTCCCAGCATAAAATTGCTAATATAATCTGAGAGATAAATTTCAAGTGCACGTGTAAGTTTATTCAGATCTTCCAGAAGTTTCTGTTTCCAAAAGTCAATTTCTTCTTTTTTCCAGACATGGGTCGCCATTCCTGATGAACTATCCATCTTTTCCACAAATAGTGCAAGAACGTTTAATTGCCTTTGTGAAAGCACCGTTCCTACGCCTCCCTTTTGTATGGTCTCTTGTATATCCCTGCTTACACTGTTGAATGTCTGTATAATCAGGGAAATTTCACTTTCAAAGTCAATCCACCCGTCTTTCCCTTTTTGCTCTCTGCTTTTATACACCTCTGAAAAATATTTAATCCATGCATTATCCTTGCACAAATCACTTAACTCATGAATTGTTTTTCTTGATTGATCATATAAATACTGATCAAATTCAGAATCTTGTTTGCTATTAAATAGGTCTGTAAAATACTTATAGCAATGGATATCCTCTCCCGCAATCAGTTCTAATCTTGAACTTTCTTGTGCCTTATGCTTGTAAAAAAAATCTATAAACTTCAAAAAATCCGCATATTTCGTGGGCAAACCATGTGCCAAATCAAATCCATTTCCTATTATTAAAATATTCATCCTTTGTCCTTTACTGGGTATGGATTTCTCCTTCCTCTTTTCTCTCTCATTTACATAAGACATAATCCAATTACATTCTGTTCATTAATCTTTTATTGGCAGTCGTATACCAAAAACATATACAAATTTTTATTTATCACTAAGTAATTAGCTATTTCTGCATACAGCCTTTTTAATTCTTCACAGACTTCATCTGGTATTTTCCCTCGTTCAAGCTTTATCATCTGCTTCAATCATCTCCATATCCAATTTTAAAATCTTGCTTTCATGGCTGCCTGGACTCACCATTTCTTTTAATTCTTTATAAAGTGTTTTGGCTTTTTCATAGTTCTCATCATCCATAGCAGATGAAAATTCTTCCAGATACTGATTAAAAATAGCGGTTTTAGGTTCTACACCCATCTTGTGTTCCTGAATAGCTTCTATACTCCAACCTTTATAGCTGCCTTCTTCTCCTGCGTACTGCATCGTTTTAATATCAAATAACTCTTCTGCATTTAATGACTGAATAACAAATGGTGAATGCGTTGATACAATAAACTGGCAATTAGGAAATGTCCTCTTTAAATCATCAACTATTTCTTTCTGCCACTTTGGGTGTAAATGCAAATCTAGTTCATCTATCAAAATAACAGCATCTTCCTCTAATGGATTTTGAGAATCCGGATTCGCCATGGACAATCTTTTTGCAATATCTGCAATAACTGATAAGACTGCTTTATACCCTCCGCTTAACTGATCAATCTGAAGATCTACCCCATCTGCATTCGTCATCACCATTCTGGCCGGTGCCAACTCGATTCTTAAATTGGAATAGCCCTTTATCATTCTTTCCAGAGCTGTTCTGACACAATTTAATTTAGGATTTTTATATTCTGGATTCTCTCGGAGTCCCCGAAGTTCAATATCTTCTTCTGTCTTAAACCAATCATAAAAATCTCTAAAATAATTAACGTTATCAAAACAATTTCTGAGTGCATCTGTTACCTGAAAGTTTTTTATATGACCTCTCTGTGGCACTTCTCGTATAATCCTATCTGTTCCATAGTAAAGAATTAACGGCAACTTTCTCTCTTCAACACATTGAGAATATTTTGCCTTTAATTCTTTTAAAGACTTGACATCTTCAACTTTTACATCTCCATTATTTTCAAACGGCTGCTGTGATGAAAGTCTACGTCTATTTGTCCAGACATATTTTTCACCATCCAATGTTATCCCCAATGTAACTGTTGTGCCATTGGCTCCATTTCTTATATCCTTATTTGCCAGATCACATTCTTTCATTGCTTCTACATTAATTGTTCTCAATACCGGTACAAATCCTTTTGTGATTCCCTCCAGGATTGTTGTCTTTCCGCTAGCATTATCACCAATCAACGCAACAAAATTCTTATTTTTAAACCTGATTCTTTGTTTTTGAATACCTCTAAAATTCGTTAATTCTATAAAATCGACCTTCACTGCGTCACCTTCTTTGTCTAATATATATTGATTATATCTTACCCTTTGCCTACCTGCAAGGTTTTACTATTCTTATCTAAGGTTTTCATTCGACACATTCACTAATAGTTGTGTATATTTTTTCAGATTCGTTGCTTGTCATCTCCTGCAAATCCAAATAAAATAAAATTTTTTCACTTAAAAAGGCCCTGTGTTCAAACAGAGCCTTTTAACATTTTCTTTCAAGAATTTCTCTCTAGCCAGCTTGCGGTAAATGTAAAACCCATATTAAGCTACTAAGATACTGCTTTCTGGCACAACATCTTACTTTAATGCTTAACAGACACTCTTGTTGTCTGTTGTTAACATAATATTACTATTCTAATATAAATATATCAACTTGATTTTTGCAAATCCTTTTCTTTGTTATTACCTCACTTTTTCTAATTCATCACACAAAGCAAGCAAAATCAAAAATACTCCCTCAGAATAAAAACCTATACTAAATCCACAGATCTTTGAAATAACCCGACTCGTTTTTTATAATCGCAAACATAGCTTGGCAATACATTCTTTGCTAGCAAATTATTATAACGAAAAACACAACAAATACCTTTATCAACTCTTTGGTCATATAACTCATATACTAATTGTATTGTTTCGTCATCTGAATAAAAGTCTCCTGGGATCTCTTTATGTATTACAATTTTAACTGGATACTCTGCTTCTATTGCTTCTACACATTTTTTAAAACCAAAAATCGGATGAATTTCTATTTGTAAATCATTAATTTCATTCAACATCTCTTTAACTGTTGGATGAATATTAAGGTAATCCCTCTCTATATTTCCCCTTGATTCTTCATCGGTATTTGGCTTTTTAAAATTGAGGTATTGAGGATTACTATTTGTCATGTTAAAATAATGATATAGAAATTCATGTTCACTATATCCCATTTTAAAGGAAAGCAGGTGGTGTTTTCACAATGAATAATACAGAAGAAGCACTAGATTTTGAACAAAACATAAAGAAGATCTACAACGCCTTAGAGGTTTCCGCCTTTTAGACGATGATTTTATGAGTAAAGTTTTTGAAGATAAGACATGTGCTGAATTTCTACTTCAAATCATTTTGCAAAGGCATGACCTTAAAGTACAGTCTGTGCAGGGACAATATGATATAAAAAATTTACAGGGACGTTCTGTTCGCCTGGATATATTAGCTGTCGATACCAATAACCGCACTTATAATATAGAAATCCAAAGAAGTGATCGTGGTGCCGGTGCAAAACGTGCAAGATATAATAGCAGTCTTATAGATGCCAATATCACTGAAGCTGGCGATAAATATGATGCCCTCACTGAAACCTATGTGATTTTTATTACCGAAAATGATGTATTAAAAGCCGGGCTTCCAATTTATCATGTTGACCGCATCATCCAGGAAACCGGTGAACCATTCGGTGATGAAGCTCATATTATTTATATAAATTCCCAAATCAAAGATGAAACAGAACTCGGAAAACTAATGCACGATTTTTCCTGTACCAATCCGAAAGACATGTATTATAAAATCCTTGCTGACAGAGTACGTTATTTTAAAGAAGATGAGGAAGGAGTTTTGACTATGTGCAGAGAAATGGAAAATATGCGAAAAGCTGAACGCATTGAAATTGCTAAACGTATGCTGGCCTCCGGTAAACTCACTTACGAAGATATTGCCGCTTTTACAGACCTGACCTTAGAAGAAATCAAAGCTCTGGCTGTACAGAAGACCGCATAACGAGACAAAAATGACTCCCCATGAAACACACTACATGTCATGTGGGAGTCTTTTATGTTACCATAGCAATTTTAATGTTATGTTCTTCTCTGACACAGTTCTACTCCAAATAATCTTGTGGAAATTTTGCTTTTGATAATATATTCTCATAACAATCAGGATTTTCTTTCACATACTCATTCATATCACTATCACTCGCAAAACATAAAATAGCAGTAAATGGTTTTTGACCTTTGTCTTTTGTGCCTAAGATAACCTTTGTCTTATTATCTAAAATTTCATATGATTCTCCACTTCCGGTCTTTCACTCACATCGACCCTTCATGCCTCAAAACCGAAGCCACCGTCTTAATCAAAATCTTAATATCCAATCCAAAGTTCCAATTCGCAATATACTTCATATCCAGTTTCACAACTTCCTCAAAATCCGTAATATCGCTTCTCCCACTCACCTGCCACATACCAGTAATCCCTGGTTTTATCGCAAGTCGTGCTCGATGATGCAGTTCATACTTATCCCATTCATCCAGTGTCGGTGGTCTTGTGCCTACCAGTGACATGTCTCCTCCTTATGTCAAGTCAGGAACAACTTTAGAGTACAAAAAAAGCCTCTGATTACTCAGAAACCCTTTTCACTAAACTAGCTTTTGCAAACACAAAATATCTATTCTGTTTTATCATCAAGCACCTTATCCATAAAACTATATAGCACATCCGGATAACAGTATTTTTCTTCAAGATAATTTTCTACCAGTAATTTTAATTTTTCCATTTCCTCTTGCATTGATTCTGTATATCCTAATAAGCTATTAAGTGGTAATACACTATTGATTTTCACCATCAACCCTATCGTATTATCCAAAGAAGAGGCTGCTTGTGGATCTCCATGATAGATTTCAAATAAAAAAACAAATCCTTCTCCTGATTGTAAAAAATAAGATTTTGACTCTTTTATAGAATTTGTCATATAATCAAAATCGCCTCGTCCATTTTCCAGTTCTTCTAAAATATCTCTTCTATTTTTAAAAGAAGAAAATGGTTTCCAATCCAATTTTCCTTCTCTTGTTTGTTCTATTAATCCTCTAATAAAACCTTCCACATGATCTCCCATCATAATGCATATTCTCCTTTTTTCAATATATTCAAAATATCAGAAACTATTACATCAAATTTTTGAGAATCTTCTAAATTATCTTTTTTCTGCCCATTTAGCTCTTTCGATATTTTCATCAATTCTTCACGCTTCTCATTAATACAATCCATATCTTTTTTTGATATAACTCGATCATATCCCCGCAAATCATTAAGATTTGCCAATACATCATTGCATAAAGAATATGTTACAACTCCCTCATCTGCTACAACCTTTCTTTTCAATTCTAATTTTTTTATGCAGCTTTCTTTATATTTATTAAAACGATCTTTATCTATAGCTTTTACTTCTGCTTCTTTTATATCTCTTTCAATTCTTCTTGCTGATCGCATTGTCTTTACAGTTATAATCAAGCTAATTATCCCTATTATCAAAGAAATAATTCCGACTATATTACCCGTTAGAGAATCCTTCAATACTACTATCAATTTCTACTTACCTCTCTTTACATTTACATAAGCAAAAATTTATCTTTATCCGATGTTCCATCTATATATTCTATTTTTTTCGTTGCAGCAAATTTTTTTCATAATTTCTGTCAACCCTTTATTTATCTTTTATTACTACAATCTTACAATACTTTTTACATAACTCAAGCTCTTATGCCAAAATATGTACTCTAAAATATGCTTATTGCTGAATTTTTCAAAACTACATTTAATAATGCACATTCATTATCCTAGATAACATTAAAAAATCTTAAAATATTTTATTATCGAAACAAAAATCTTTATTATCACTGGATACATAAACATCTTATACTTCTATTTTATCAATTTTAGTAAGAAAAGCATCCATTCTCTTAAATTTTTTCATAGTATATGAGTAAATATTTATTTTTCTTTTTTTGACAAGCATATTTATAAGTAACGGATATGATACCACTTCGCTATATCCTTCTTTGATTATTTTGGTTACTTGTCTAAAAGTATTATCTTTTAATTTATCATCTGCATCAAAATATAGTAACAAACTTTCCAAATAAAATCCCATCAAATCATAAAAACTAGAGCTTTTTTCTTTTCTTTCCATTTCTTTGAACTTATCAACCTGGAAATAATCCATTCCTAATTTATCAGAAATTACATCGGACATATTCTTCTTTAATGACTCTTTTTGTATTGCTACTTCCACACGCTTCTTTAAAATATTTATCTCCATACAAGGTTTCACATTAAAATACATTGCATATGTAAGTATATCCTTAGGTCTTCTTATGTAAAATTGTGGGTTTTTTCTGTCTAATTTTTGCAAAAGCTGCAAGTAGTTTTCCGAAATATATATATTATTATCCCATTCTTCTGACAAAAGTACATAATACTGAAATGTATTAAACAAATCCACATAACACCAAAGCATATTTTCTTGGCTGAATAAGATTAAATTATGATAAAACTCCATATTAGTTTCTAATTCAAGATAAGTATCTATTGGATTTAATGCAATAAACGGTATAAGCGGAAACTTAAAAGAAATTTTTTCAATATCCTCATTCTTCTTATTTATTTCAACACCTTTTCTTAATATTTCAAAATCTACTCCCTTTTCTATCGCAAAATTAAAAGCTATTTTTGCAATTCCGTTTTTGAAAGAATTGTTTTCAATATTAAAATCATATGATATAATTTTAAAATCTAATTTAGAAGCATCACACTTCATCTTTTTACTTAATTCAGGACATCCTACTACTTTTCCATTCTTTATTTGAACATTATAAATTTCATTATCATATTGGGCTTTTCCTGTACAAAGCGGATGTGATTTAGTATTATTTGTCTTGGCAAAATGTTCAATATGGCTAATTATTGGATTAAAAATTTTTGTAAAAGGAGCATCAATATATTTACTAATATAATTATTACATTTATCACAACATATATCTTCAGACTCATATAATCCACCAATAGCATTTTGAATAATATGTTCTTTACTTCTTGTAACAATTACCTTTCCACAATAAACACACTTTTCTCTTTTCGACATCATATTTCTCCTGATTATAGAACACTGTTTCAATAATAAATGATTATTAAAGTGGGATTTAGAGGTACGGCCTCTGGGCACAAATTCATTTATATAACGCTACCTCGTTCTTATGATTGTTTATTTCATGCAGTCATCTGGCTACAAATCCCACATGTACCCGTAGTGTATCCCATCAGCATCCACACATACATTGCCAATCCAGTTTTCATAATCACTCCTCCGTCAATTTTTATATTTTCCACAAGATGTCTTCCTTTGAATGTAACCTTCATGCAACTCAACCAAATTCCAAGTATAGCAATAAATGGCTTAAATGAAACCTATTGTCTTTAATAATAACATTAATAAAAATTTTTAGCAAGAATTGTGCTACATTAAATAACCCCACACAAAGTCATTTATCTTCGTCTTTTTCATCGTCTACCTTTTCTTTAATAGCCCAACTTTCATCTAAAAAATTAGGTATATCTTCTGGTTTTACAGCCTCATAATCCATTCCAAACATATTATCGACACTCAAATGTCCAAATGTAGGAAGCCCATTTGCTTCCTGACTCACTTTTTCAATCATCTTATTATTTTTTAATTCTTCTTCTATTGTCTTAGAAAAATAGATATTTTCTGTATGCTCAAATATTAAATAATTTATATACTGTAATACTTTTTCCCGTGAAGTAGTATTTATTTGATGTCGTAATCTTCGATAAATCTTATCCCTCTTATGATAAAATGCCAATACAACACTTTTTTCCTCCAACGGTAATACCGCTATATGAACATATTGCATCCTCACAGATTTATCCATGTTACCCACGTCATTAAGTATATCACCTTCCATATCATATGGTAATACCATGGCACTCTGAGTTGCTATTGGTACTTTATATGGCAGAACCTCCCAAAACAAAATCTGGTATCCGCCTTCCTTATTATTATTTGCTATATCCTGATGAAACAATACTTCTTCTTGATATTCTTTTTGATCCAATACTTCATAGTCGAGTAGACACACCAATTACTTGGTGTGCCCCTCACAGATCCGGACGTGC
>OBZN01000056.1_pt1 | contig 79615 bp, 78 predicted proteins | sample 1476951 | NCBI WGS metagenome assembly OBZN01 (sample SAMEA2580246, study PRJEB22360) | human gut metagenome | biome: human gut; feature: human-associated habitat; material: faeces | place: Denmark | collected 2008/2010
ACTATCGCGCCATGGACGGCCACGATCCAAAGTGCGCAACTTTTCGGGCACTACCGCTGTGTATCTATGTTGCCGTTATGTGGTGATGTTAGCGGAGTGAGTAATTCGGATATGGTTCGCCCTTATGAACATATGTATGGCTTATGTCGTCCGCCGAAGCATGGTTGCGATTAGCGAAAATCAGGTATTGCGGCGTTATGTCCGGCGCCATGTCATTATCGTATGGCGCACTCACGATACAATACCGTCCTAGCATGGGCGTCGCGGCATGAGACGACGCATTGTGCAGACAGGTGTGGCGTCGAACAACGAACGCGAGGTAAACGTAGATGGCGGTGAATTCCAGCGTGGAGAAACAGCCGGTCGACCAGCAGGCGAGCGGTGAGGTGCAGGCTGAAATCGATACGCGGTCCGATGGTGTTTCGCCCATGCCCAACGATGTTTCCAAACATAACGATGTTTCCAAGCATCCGGTGGCGTCCATTCCCGAATCGACGCTGTCGCTGGCCGATATTGAGCGTAAGCGCTCGCATCCTGCATTGTGGCTGGCTTATGCGCTGCTGGTGATTGCGGCCATTGTGGTGCCGTATTGGTGGGGGCGTGCGATTGCGGTGAACGATACGCAGTGGCTGCTTGATAATTTGAGCGCGCTTGAGCCGCGCGGCGCCGCGTTTGTTGCCTGGACGGTGACGCTGATTGCCGTTTCCGGCCTTGGTCTGCTGGTTGTTGACGCCCATCGGCGCTTGTGGGGCGCGGTTTTTGTGATTGGCTTGGCGGCGGAGCAACTCATTGCCGGCCTGCGCATTCTGAAAATTGATTTTTGGTATGCGACATATGTGGTGTACGGAGAGTCGTCGGCATTGGCGAATGCGGCGAATCTTGGCATTATTTCAGTTGGTATTGGCGTTGCCGTTTTCGCGGTGCTGTGGGTGGGATTGTTGGTGACGATTAAAAAAGAGTCGCCGTTGAATGTGCTGACGCGCAGTTGGGCGTCGTTTATCTTTTTTTTGTGATTGAGACGATTGCTTTGCTTGTTGTGATGTTTGGCGGCCTGCTGACGTTGGTCTGATTCGTGGTGTCTGGTGCTCCTGTATAATTGACCCTTGGCGTATTTCGCCCGCGGATAGAGAGCGCGCCGGCATCGGGCCGGTAGCACCGCGCAGCAATATAAGGAGGATGCCGTGGCACTGACGGCTGAAGAAAAGCAGGAAATCATCGCTAAGTACGCGACCCATGAAGGTGACACCGGCTCTCCGGAGGTCCAGGTTGCTCTGCTGAGCAAGCGTATCGCTGATCTGACCGAGCACCTCAAGGAGCACAAGCACGACCACCACTCCCGTCGTGGTATGCAGCTGATGATCGGTGACCGTCGTCGCCTGCTTGACTACCTCAAGCGCGTTGACATCAACCGTTACCGTTCCCTCATCGAGCGTCTGGGTCTGCGTCGATAATTGAAGACTTCCGCCCGAGTACCTAGGATGGTGCTCGGGCGTTTTACATATCGCCAGCCAACGGCAACAACGGCAAGAGGGTTAGAGGATAGGCCAGCAGGTAAGGCCGACAGGAGAACCCGAATGAAGGGGTTGACACGAGGAACGACGGCCAAGGGGTCAGTCGAAACAAGGTATGTGACGTCCGCTGAAGAGGACAGTTGCGGTTCAAGCGAGTCGCCGAACCGCAGCACAGTATGTAGGAATAATTAGAAAATTAAAGAAGGAGGAACCCTATGGAGGGTCCCGAAATCAAGGCCGTTGAGGCCGTAATCGACAATGGATCGTTTGGCAAGCGCACGCTGCGCTTCGAGACCGGCCGCCTCGCCCAGCAGGCCGATGGCGCTGTGGCCGCCTACCTCGACGACGATTCCATGATTCTGTCCACCACCACCGCCGGTTCCAGCCCGAAGGAGAACTACGACTTCTTCCCGCTGACCGTTGATGTTGAAGAGAAGATGTACGCTGCCGGCAAGATTCCGGGCTCGTTCTTCCGCCGTGAAGGCCGCCCGAGCTCCGAGGCCATCCTCGCCTGCCGCATCATCGACCGCCCGCTGCGCCCGCTGTTCCCGCACACCCTGCGCAACGAAGTGCAGGTCGTCGAGACCGTGCTCGCCGTGAACCCTGATGACGCTTACGATGTCATCGCCCTGAACGCCGCTTCCGCCTCCACTATGATCTCCGGCCTGCCGTTCGAAGGCCCGGTCTCCGGTGTGCGTCTGGCGCTGATCGACGGCCAGTGGGTCGCCTTCCCGCGTTGGAGTGAGCGTGAGCGCGCCGTGTTCGAGATTGTGGTCGCTGGCCGCGTGATCGAGAACGGTGATGTTGCCATCGCCATGATCGAGGCGGGTGCCGGCAAGAACGCCTGGCACCTCATCTATGACGAGGGTCAGACCAAGCCCGATGAGGAGGTCGTGGCCGGTGGTCTTGAAGCCGCCAAGCCGTTCATCAAGGTGATCTGCGAGGCTCAGGATGAGCTCAAGAAGATCGCCGCCAAGGAGACCAAGGAATTCCAGCTCTTCCCGGAGTACACCGACGAGCTGTATGCCCGTATCGACGAGATCGCTCACAAGGATCTGGACGAGGCGCTCTCCATCGCCGAGAAGCTGCCGCGTCAGGATCGCATCCATGAGATCAAGGAGCACGTGCGCGAGGTGCTCGCGAACGAGTTCACCGATATGGACGACGCCGAGAAGGACAAGGAGCTGGGCAACGCCTTCAAGGAGCTGCAGCGCCAGATCGTGCGCCGCCGCATCCTGACCGAGGACTACCGCATCGACGGCCGTGGCCTGCGCGACATCCGCACCCTGTCCGCCGAGGTGGACATTGTGCCTCGCGTGCACGGTTCCGCCCTGTTCCAGCGTGGCGAGACCCAGATTCTGGGCGTCACCACGCTGAACATGCTCAAGATGGAGCAGCAGATCGACGCGCTGTCCGGTCCGCAGTCCAAGCGTTACATGCACAACTACGAGATGCCGCCGTACTCCACTGGTGAGACCGGCCGCGTCGGTTCCCCGAAGCGCCGCGAAATCGGCCACGGCGCCCTCGCCGAGAAGGCTCTCGTGCCGGTGCTGCCGAGCCGCGAAGAGTTCCCCTACGCCATCCGACAGGTCTCCGAGGCCATCGGTTCCAACGGTTCCACTTCGATGGGTTCCGTGTGCGCCTCCACGCTGAGCCTTTTGGCTGCCGGCGTGCCGCTGAAGGCTCCGGTTGCCGGCATCGCCATGGGCCTCGTGTCCGGCGACGTTGATGGCAAGCACATCTTCAAGACCCTCACCGATATTCTGGGTGCCGAGGATGCCTTCGGCGACATGGACTTCAAGGTGGCCGGTACTTCCGAGTTCATCACCGCCCTGCAGCTCGACACCAAGCTCGACGGCATCCCCGCCGACATCCTGGCCGCCGCTCTGCAGCAGGCCAAGGAAGCCCGCGCCACGATTCTCGAGGTCATCAACGAGTGCATCGACGGCCCGGCCGAGATGAGCGAGTTCGCTCCGCGCATCATCACCACCTCCGTCCCGGTTGAGAAGATTGGCGAAGTCATCGGCCCGAAGGGCAAGATGATCAACCAGATTCAGGAAGACACCGGCGCTGAAATTGCCATCGAGGATGACGGTACCGTCTTCATCTCCTCCGAGGGTGGCGAGGCTGCTGAGAAGGCCAAGGCCATCATCGACCAGATTGCCAACCCGCACGTGCCCGAGGCCGGCGAAACCTACAACGGCAAGGTCGTCAAGACCACGTCGTTCGGCGCTTTCGTGAACCTCACCCCCGGCACCGACGGCCTGCTGCACATCTCCCAGATCCGCAACCTGGCCAACGGCGAGCGTATTGACGCTGTCGAAGACGTGCTCAAGGAAGGCGACACCGTTGAGGTGATCGTTCAGGGTGTCGATGATCGCGGCAAGATCTCCCTGGCCATTCCTGGTTTCGAGGATCAGGAGAACAACGCCCGCCCGAGCCGTGGCGATCGCGATGACCGCCGTGGCGGCCGTGGCCGTGGTGACCGTGATGATCGCCGTGGCGGCCGTGGCCGTCGCTCCGATCGCGATGACCGTGACTTCGACGATCGTGACGACCGTCCGCGTCGCCGTCGCTCCGATGACTTCGAGGATGATTACGACGACCGTCCGCGTCGCCGTCGCTCCGATGACCGTGACTTCGATCGCGATGATCGCGATGATGATCGTCCGCGTCGCCGTCGTTCTGCCGACCGTGACTTCGACGATCGCGATGACCGTGATGCTCGCGACTCCCGTGACGATGATCGTCCGCGTCGCCGTCGCTCTTCCGATCGCGATGACCGTGGCGATCGTGATGACCGCCGTGGCGGTTCCCGTGGCCGTGGCCGTGGCTCGGACCGTAACCCGCGCTACGCCACCGACGACAACTACGACGACTACCGCGCCGACCGCGAAGAGCGTACTGAGCGCCCGCGTCGCCGCGTCCGTCGCGACTTTGATCCGTTCGAGGACTAAATCCCTCTCACGGATCGGTCGCGGCATAGCCGCTCCCCTCACCTACGGGAAGCCCGTAGGGCTTCCCGCTTAACGGTTCGGCATTCGAGGACTGATCGTTCTCTAGCTTCTCTCGGGTGAGAAGGCTTGATCGCAAACCAAAAGGCTTCTATACCGTTTCATTCGGTATAGAAGCCTTTTTGGTTTTTCGGCTTCTTCGCGCTGCATATTTCGATGTTGAATAAGGCACTCGTGCTGCCGCCATGTACGTTTAGTTGTCGGTTGACAACTATTCCCATGCATCACGAATGGCGGATGATCATCGAAGATACTCATGGGCGTTGATCACTGTGGCAACAACAAAGGCCGGGCCCTTGTGAGAGCCCGGCCTTTATGCCGTATGGCGGCGGATTAATCCTTAAAGGCTAATCCGTTGTCAATCAGCGTTACAGAATCGCCATGCACACGAAGTCCAGAATGAACAGCGCGGCCACAGTCCAGATGATCGGGTGAACCTCCTTGGCCTTGCCCTTGCAGGTCTTCACGATGCAGTACATGATGAAGCCTCCGGCGATGCCGTAGGAGATGGAGTAGGAGAAGGCCATGAACACGGCGGCGAAGAACGCCGGAATGGCTTCGGCGATGTCGTCCCACTTGACTTCCTTCAGGGAAGCGGCCATCATGCAGCCGACGATCACCAGCACGCCGGCGGTTGCGGCGGACGGCACGGCGGAGACGACCGGGGCCAGGAACGCGGACAAGGCGAAGCAGATCGCCACAACCACGGAGGTCAGGCCGGTTCGGCCGCCTGCGGCGATGCCGGCGGAAGACTCGACGTAGGTGGTGGTGTTCGAGGTGCCGCAGATGGCGCCGATGGAGGTGGCGATGGAGTCGGCGAACAGGGCCTTGTCCATCTTGGAGGAGAAGCCGTGGCCGTTCTCCAGAGCCTTCTCATCCTCGGCGGAGAAGATGCCGGTGCGGCGGCCGGTGCCGATGAAAGTGCCCAGGGTGTCGAACGTATCGGACATGGAGAAGGCGAAGATGGTCACGATGACCAGCGGCAGCTTGGTCGGATCAGAGAACAGTGCCGGGAAGCCCTCGGCGGAGAAGATCGCGCCGAAGGTCTGCGGCAGCTGGGAGAAGGTCTCGCTGATGGACTGCGAGTTGGACCAGGTGGTCACGCCGAACGGGATGCCGATTACGGTGGTGATGGCGATGGCCAGCAGCATGCCGCCCTTAACCTTCATCACGGTGAACACAATGGCCAGTACGAGGCCGATCAGGAAGACCCACAGCACCTTGTCGTTGAAGTTGGCCAGACCCGGGGTAGCCGCAACGGCACCGCCCTTGGCGGCGGCCTTCGGATCGCCGGGAGTGAACTTGATCAGGCCGACGTTCAGCATGCCCACGTAGGCCACGAACAGGCCGATGCCGCCGCCGATGGCGTGTTGCAGGGACTCCGGGATGGCCAGGATGATCATCTTGCGGATCTTGGTGACGGTGATGAGGATGTTGATCAGGCCGCACAGGAACACCATGCACATGGTCTGCTGCCAGCTGAAGCCGAGGCCGAAGCACACGGTGTAGGTGAAGAACGCGTTGAGGCCCATGCCGGCGGCCTGGGCGTACGGCACGTTGGCGAACAGGCCCATGACCAGGGTGCCGATGATGGCCGCGATGATGGTGGCCAGGAACACGCCGCCCCACGGCATACCCGTCTGCGACAGGATCTGCGGGTTGACGACGATGATGTAAGCCATCGCGAAGAACGTGGTCAGGCCGGCCAGAATCTCAGTCGAGACGGTCGTGCCGTTTTCCTTCAAATGGAAGAACTTCTCCATTTACTCTCTACTTCCTTGGGTTTATGCGGGGCTGCGCACCGCGTGCATAATGCTGCGGCTGGCCCCGGCGAGAATTGCGACTCGCCCTGATCGGCCTGCCCAACGCGCGTCAGGCGCTGCGCACCCAATCAGAACCGTGGCCGATTATAGCTTGTGGAGGCAACGTGAACGGGTCCGGGAGTAGACTGACTGCCAGAATAATTCGGAACAACTCAGGGGACACGCAGGACACACCCGTGGAAGGAAGGCGCGCGATGAAACCGGCCGTCGAAGTCAGCATCACCTCTTGGAAGAAGAATGTCGTCAAGCCCGGTCAGGAGTACGGCCGCGTACTGCTGATGCCCGGCACCGGCTACAACTGCGACCGTCCGCTGCTCTACTGGTCGGCCCAGGCTCTGGTCGAGGCCGGCTGGCGAATCGACCGCATGAACGTACGCAACGCTTCCGACGACCTGTCCACGGTGATTCCGGTCCTCAATCAGGCGATTGACGGCTGGGTGGCCGCCGCGCGCGAGTCCGGCGCGGGTAAAGCCGGTGATTCCGGGGATGGCGTTGCCGCCGATGATTCTGCTACCGTGCTGGCCGATGGCGCAGCTGGCTCGCCGAACCGTGATTCCGACACCCCGTCCGGCCCTCGCCTGTTGCTGATCGGCAAGTCGCTGACGACGATGACCTACCCACATGTGGCCTCACACTACGGTCTGCCGTTCGTGCTGCTGACTCCGGTGCTGCATCACGCCGACTTCGATCCATCCGCCCGGGTGATTCCGGTGCCGGCTGTCGGCGATGATATCGTCGCCGAATCCGAGGCCCCGAGCGTGGCCGAAGCAAGGGCGATCATCCGCGCGGAACAGGCCGGCCAGTCGCACGCCGCCAGCTCCCGATACTCCGGCCCGGCACCGCTGATCTGCGCCGGCACCGCCGACCCGTTCTACGATCAAGCCCGCGCCAACGCGCTCACCCCGCACGTGCACGAATACCCGGATGCCAACCATTCGATCGAGGTGCCCGGCCACTGGCGTCGCTCGCTCGACTATCTGAAGGAAGTCACCGCGTCCGTAGCCCAGTACGCCGCCACGCTGTAATGCCCCGCGACACGCCCGAATTCTGCAATGTCGCTGACCATCCGTAATCTAATCATCCGTAAACCACAGACCGTTGGTTGAAGTGCGCGCGAGTGCATTTCCGAAGTTTGGTTCGCCAAGCCAGCGCAGGTTGAGAGATATAAGCCCGTCAAGGGCCGGCGAAGGTCGCTTCGCGAGATTATATTGCTCTGCCTGTGCGCAGGGCTTTTTTGTTGCCCGGCCGAAAGTTCCGAACTCCAAGTCAACGGCCGACTTAGGAAGGAACGCCATGAAGAGGCCCGAAAAGGAAGCGGTAGTCGCTCAGCTTACGGAAGAATTCCGTAACGCTGACGCCGTCTACCTGACCGAGTACCGCGGGCTTACCGTTCCGCAGATTTCCGATCTGCGTGAAAAGCTAGGCCGCGATACTTCCTACACCGTGGCAAAGAACACGCTGGCACGCATCGCCGCCAAGGAAGCGGGCATTGAGGGTCTCGACGAGATTCTCTCCGGCCCGACCGCCATCACCTTCGTGAAGGGCGACTTCATCGAGGCTGCGAAGGTCATCCGTGACTTCGCCAAGGACAACAAGGCTCTTGTCATCAAGGGTGCCGCCGCTGACGGCACTGTCTACGATGCCGAGGGCGCCAAGAAGCTGGCAGACCTCAAGTCCCGCCCGCAGCTGCTTGCCGAATTCGCCGGCGACATCAAGGCATCGATGGCCAAGGCCGCGTACCTGTTCAACGCTCTGCCTACCAAGGCTGTGCGCACGATTGACGCCCTGCGCGAAAAGCAGGAGAAGGCTGCCTGATTTACGCCCTCACGGCATGAATCAGTCGCTTCGATAATTTAAACAATAAGGTTTATTAGGCAGCGGATCTACCACTTCGTCCGCCGCCAAGATTGAAAGGAAGCCATAATGGCTAAGTACACCAACGATGAGCTGCTGGAAGCCTTCGGCGAGATGACCCTGGTCGAGCTCTCCGAGTTCGTGAAGGCCTTCGAGGAGAAGTTCGACGTCGAGGCTGCCGCTCCGGTTGCCGCTGTTGCCGCTGTTGCTGGCGCTGCTGCTCCGGCTGAGGAAGAGAAGGATGAGTTCGACGTCATCCTCTCCGCCGTCGGCGACAAGAAGATTCAGGTCATCAAGGCTGTCCGCGCCATCACCAACCTCGGCCTGGCCGAGGCCAAGGCTCTTGTCGACGGCGCTCCGAAGGCCGTCCTCGAGAAGGCCAAGAAGGAAGATGCCGAGAAGGCCAAGGCTCAGCTGGAAGAGGCTGGCGCCAGCGTCGAGCTCAAGTGATTTGTGCGGCATAAGCCGCAATCACAGCTTTTCGAGGAACCCCGCACCTGTGTTTCAGGCTGCGGGGTTTCCGCATACTGAGTAGACTAGTTGACGAGGACGAGGCGGAGAACGCGATCCGGCGTGGAAACACAAAGCTGGCAATGAGCGAAAGTTGTCAATTCTGTGCCCAGTAATCCGCCAAAAGCCGGTAAAAGATGACACAATGGCACGTAGTGTGGTCAAATAGTGTGTCCAGGAAGGCGGTCACGGTGAGCGAGTGGACGGTGAAGATCAACGGTGTCGACCGGATCAGCGTCAAGCCGGGGGAGTGCGTGGAAATCGGCCGTAAGCCGTTACGCCCCCTTGCCGATGATGGCAACACCCGCCTTGACGTCGCCGATCAAACCAAATCGATGTCCAAACGGCACGCCATGTTCACGGTAAAAAGCAATGGCACGGCCTCGGTCCGTGATCTTGGATCGACCAATGGATCGTATGTGGTGCGGGAAAATGGCGATTTGTTGCGCTTGCCGGCCAATGCCGAGTTCCTGTTGCCGACGTCTCCCATGCGCATGCAGTTCGGCGATGTGCCTGCGGACTTCATTCGTGTCGACGATCCAGTGGCAAAGCCGCTCGACCTCAAGGTGCCTGATTTGTTTGGCTATGCGGTTCACGAAGCACCGCAGGAGCCGGATGCGGCGGATATGTCCGTCGACGATATTCTTGATTTGCGGGCCGGCGAGCCGACCGCCATCTTCAGCGCGGATAATGTTCGACGCAAGGTCGACGAGCTTGAACTTGGCTCGCTGAATATCACGCAGCCAGTGACGAAAAACGATGAGCCGGCCATACCCCGTGATCTGTTCGCGGATGCGTTGGCCCAGCATGCCGAGCAGGAGACCGAACGCAAAAACCAGCAGGCCATGAACTCCGTGGCACTGCCGAAGCAGCAGACCGAACCTGAGTCGACGATTGTAACGCCTGCATCCAAGCACAGCAGGATCTCCGGTATTGTTCCAGTAGATGCCATCGCCCATGCCGTTGTTAAGCACGTTCCCAGCACAAGCGAGCCGGCAGTGGCGTCGGCGGCGGTTGTTGAATCCGATGTGGTGGCTGGCGCAAGCAAGTCAGCCGAAAACGTTCAGTCCGCTCCGAATACCAGGAATGCCGGCGATTCTCAGCCGGCGGACACTGTCGAACAGCATGCTGAAGTTGCCCAGCCTGAAGCCGCCCGGGAAGCCGAAGCCGCTCAATCTGAAAACACCCAGCCTGAGACCGCTCAGCCGGCAACCGCCCAGTCTGAAACCGACCAGCCGGCAGCTGACGTACCGGACGATCAGCAGCGGACCGCAGCCGAAGCATATCAAGAAGCCACCGCAGCAGGCGTAGCAGACCAGCAGCCGGCTGCCGAAACCGCCCAGCAGTCGGTATCCGAAGCATATGATATCGACTCCACGGGCGTACACACTCCGGTCTTCGAGCCCGGCTCGGTGTTCGAGCGTGTGGCCAAGGGCGAGCTGAAAGCACAGGAGCCGGCAGTCGAAGTCGATGGCCTGACCTCTGACGAGGCAAAAACCACGCAAGATTTCAATGTTCAATTCGAAGTCGCCCGTCATCCCGAATTGCTGGCGTTCCTCGCCATGAATCCGTACCTGTACGACGACATGTATTCTTGGCTCGCCGCCCGTGGCGAGGCCGATATTGACGAAGCCCTGTCTCACAACAAGGGCTATCAGGAATACCGCGAAGCGGTTGGAAAGTGAGTCGAGAGATGACCCAGAGCCAGACTCAGAACCAGAATCTCACGGAAGGTCTGAATCGCATCCGTCGCTGGCGTGACCAATACCGCAGCATGCAGCCGCCATCGCCGCTCGAGGATGTGAATCAACTGGCCGCGAAGCTGGAGATGACCCATGCCCATCCCTCCGGCATCGCCCAGCTGTTCGCTTCCGGCCATGTCCGGTTGGATTCGTTGTTCCGCGACACGGGTGTGCTTAAGGCCGCCGAACGCCATATTGGGCGCGTGCTGGATGACCAGGCCGCCAAACGCAGGATTTCCGGCGTGGCGGAGTTGTCGCTCGTGGTCGGCGTGGCCACGTGGAAGGGCAACGCGCTGCCGGTGCTGTTGTACCCGGTGAGCGTCACGATCGAGGATGATGGCTTGTCGACCACCATTCGATTCACCGGTCGCGTGGCCCTGAACGTCGCGTTCGTCAATACATTGCGTGAGCAGGGGGTGTTCCTGGATGAGGATTCCCTGTTTGACGGTGCCAGCTATGACAGTGGCACTCCCGAAACTTCCGCGATGTTCGCCCGTATTTCGTCCGAAGCGTCGGAGCGTATCTCCGACTTCGCCATCGAGCGCCAGATTGTGCTCGGATGCTTCATGGACCCCTCGTCGCAGATGATCAGCGAAAGCCGACAGTTCATCGACCAGCTGGAGAACGGCCCCACCGGCAATGTGCTGTTGGACGCGCTTGCCGGCGACGAATCCGCCCGCACCGCGCTCAAAGATGCCAATATTCCGCAATACAGTCCTTTCGACGTAGACCCGCATGCTGAGTACGAAGTCGGCGATGTGGACAATACGGTGCGATATGCCGCGTCACTTGCCGCCAATGGCCATAGCATCGTGGTCGACGGCACCTTCCCGAAGGGCACCGCGGAGCAGGCTGTGGCCATCGCATCGCGCTGCCTGATGAATGGTCGTTCCGTGCTGTACGTGCCCGGCGTGGCCGAGCAGAAGCGTCTGTTCATCCAGACGGCTTCCGCCAATGAGATGAAGGCGCAGGTACTGGATGTATCCGATGAACACGCCAACGCCGCGCTTGATAAGCAGCTGATTGCCGCAGTCGGATTCCAGCCCGGAGTCGCCACCCAGCGATTCGACCAGCTGGCCGACGAACTCGTGGGCGTGCGCTCGCGCTTGACCCGCTATCTGGGCGACCTGCACGGGGGCAACGATAAGTGGAATGTGTCCGCATACGAGACCATTCAGAATCTGGCCCGTATCTCCGTGCTCCCGACGCACCCTGCCACCCACGTTCGACTTGACGAGTCAAGTGCCCTGAGCATCGCCAACGATATTGACACATGGATCGGCAAGATGGAACGCGCCGGCGAGCTCGGCGAATACACCATCGGCCCGGAAGACACCGCATGGTACAAGGCGTCCATCACCACTGAAGAACAGGCAGTAACCGCCTACCAGCGCGTGGACGATTTGCTGCGTCGCTTCCTGCCCGCCACCCGTGAGCAGGTGGCACGCACCGTGCAGACCTGCGGATTCCCGGTTCCTCCCACCACCCGCGAGTGGGAGCGTCAGGTTACGGTTTTGAAGAATCTGCGACGAGTGCTTGACGTGTTCCAGCCGGAGATTTTCGAGCGAGACATCAGCTCCATGATCGAGGCCACCAAGCCGAAGAGCCAGCGCAAGGCCGAGGGTACGTCGATGGGATTCTGGGAGCGCCGCCGCCACATCAAGGAAGCCAAGGATCTGCTGCGCGTCGGCGCGCAGGTCGAGGACTTGCACGAAGCGTTGAAGGTAGTCGCCAAGCAAGGGGAGCAGTGGCATCAGTTCGTGCCTCACGGCGGTTGGCCGGTGCTGCCCAGCAAGCTCGACGAGATCATCTCCACCCAAGAGGCGCTGGTCAGCAATATGACCGCGCTGGATACCGTGCTTTCCACCACACCCGCTGGTGGCAATCTGGAAACCGCCGATTTCGAGAAGGTGGAAGCACGCCTGAAAGCACTGCTGGATGATCGCAAGGCACTGGACACCTTGCCGGAGCGTTGCCTGCTGGAGCAGGAATTCGCCTCTGCCGGACTGAACGAACTGGTCGCCGATCTCAACGCTCGCCGAGTGAGCGTGGAGCAGGTGCGCGGCGAAGTGCAGCTGGCCTGGTGGACCACCGTGTTTGAGGACATTGTGCGTTCGTCCGCCATCATCTCCAACCAGGATGGTGCCGCGCTGCAGGCCGCATCCGACCGCTTTGCGCAGGTCGATGTGGAGCACGTGCGCTCCATCGGACCGATGGTGTCGCAGGAATCCATGCGCCGCCTGTGCGACATGCTGTTCTCCCGCACTCAGGAAGCCAACCAGATGCACACCGTGCTGGCAGGGCGCGCCAGTGTGTCGCTGAGCAGGATTCGCCGTGATCATCCGGAGATTCTGGCCGCGGCCAAGCCGATTCTGGTGGCCGCGCCGGGTACGCTCGCCGCACTCACCGAGCCGGGTGTGCTGGCTGATGTGGCGATTCTCGATGCGTGCGCGCACATTCCCGCTATCGAGTTGCTGTCCATCATCGGCCGCGTGCAGCAGGTGGTGGTGATCGCCCACTGCGCGACGGTAACCAGCGAAAGCGTCAAGCAGCTGATCGACACGTTGCCTCATATCGAGGTGGATGCTGCCCCGTCTCGCCGTGCGCCGCGCCTGTCCGCATTCCTTGAATCCGAGGGATATGGTCCTGTTCGCTATGATGTGGCCACCGAGCCGGCTGCCGGTGAGGTGCGATTCCACCGTGTGGAAGCGAGCGGTGTGCCGGTTATGTCTTCTGGTCTGGTGGAATCCAGCCAGCCGGAGATTGATGAAGTGGTGCGTCTGATTACGCAACGTGCCGCCGGTTTTGCCGTGGTTCCTTCCAGCTATCGACTTGTGGTCGTGATGTTGACCGACGCATTCCGCACACGCTTGGGTGCCGAATTGAAGTCGTTGGCAGGCAAATCCAAGGCGATGGGCCGATTCCTGCGCCATGTGCGGTTGGTTTCCTTGCGTGACGTGGCCGGAGGTCGTGCCACTGACGTGATTCTGTCGATGTGCTATGCGAAAACCACGCACGGACGTCTGCTTCAGCAGTTCGGTCCGCTCGAAAGCACAGGCGGTCGCGGACTGTTGCTGGATGCCCTGGCATTGGCGGACCACAGCTTGGATATTGTGTCGGCCTTTGGTTCCGAAGATTTGGATGAAGAACGACTGCACCAATCCGGTCCTCGGTTCCTGAAGACCATGTTGACGTGGGCCGAACAGCTTGACGACCGTCCGGTGCTTCCGTTGCGTGATGCGGCAGGCGGCAACGTGCTGTTCGACGATATCGCCGACAGGTTGCGCGCGCGAGGACTGAACGCTGCTGTTGATTATGGATTCGACAAGGGCGTGAAGATTCCGCTCGTGGTGGGATTGAAGGACAAGCCGTTTGCCTTGGCCGTGCAGACCGATGACGCGAACTTTATGTCCGTGCAATCCACGCGTAGGCGTCATCGTTTGTCGGCACAGGATCTCATTTCCTTGGGCTGGAATGTGATGACCGTCTGGAGTGTCGCCGCCTTCGTGAACCCCGATAAGGAAGTCGACCGTATCGTCAGCCGTATCGGTGAGATCTATCGCGAGGTTGAATAACCATGGCGGAATACTCGGCTACACGGCGCACACCGCGCAAGCACAAGCGCGTGGTGATGAAGGGCACTGAGCAGTTTGACGCTGACGGTGTCAAACTCGAGCCCGGAGACATGCAGACCGACCAACAACGGCAATCCGACGACGACAAACGCATCCTCGGCGAACTGCCGCCGCATTGGGCCGTTTTTAACGAGCGCGAGTAGGAGTTGGGGCGCACTCTGTGCGCCCCAACACTGTGTTTTCCGCAGCCTGTCGGCTGCGGAAAACACAGTATCGGCCGAAGGCCGATTCCGCTTCCTACCGCACAACGGCCATAATCGCTCCGGCCTGTTGCAGCTCCATAACCTTGGCCGCGGCCTCCGGCGGCATTGCGAACGACACCAGTCGGTCGTTGCCTCCCAATGCATCAATCGCATCCGGTTTGCCGACATTCATCACCGTGGCGTTCTCGGCCAGCGTGCAATCAGCGCCTTCGCAACCGACGGCGGAAACCAGTCTCACCTGATCGCCGGCCAATACATCGTCGACGCTACTGGCCAAGCGGACTTCAATCACCGTAGTGCCGGTCGGTGCTACGGGCGCATCTCTGGCCATATGCGTGGAAATGGGATCGGCTGCTTCGATATCGATTTGCGCTACCTTGCCCACCACATCCTCAATATTGCCTGTCCAAGACGGGCCTGCCGCAGATACCGGCATATCAGCCAACTGAACGTCGGCGGCCAGAATAATGTCACCCCGTCGAATCGAGCGAGCGGCCACCACCATCGGCTCGGTCTCCACCACGGCCAATACGGCTTCAAGCCCAAACAACACTGCGAGTCCCACGCACAACGCAGCAGTGAGTCGGCGCAAGGCATCCGCCATGCGCCGTCGCCGCAATGAGCCGCGCGCAGGCGGCTTAATAAACGAAAAGGTCACCATGCAACCATGGTGACCTGAAGTTTTTCGTAAGCGCAAGCCAAATCGACCTATGTGGTTCTAGCTTGCCAAGTTATCCACAACGCTTCAAACCCGTGCAACAGACAGTGCCCGTAGTGCCAATATCCGCGGCATACCGCCGTCGACACCGTCGTTTACAGAGGAAAAGCGGGTGTACAGACCTTACTTGCCGGATTTGTCGGTGCGGTAGAAGCCGTGACCCTTGAACTCAATCGGCACGGCGGAATACACCTTGCGCACCTGCTCCTGCGAGCACTTGGGGCACACGGTAATCGGGTCGTCATTGAACGACTGCTGTTCGGTGAAGTCATAGCCGCAGTTCTTGCAACGGTAATGATAGGTAGGCAACGGATTCCTCCAACAAAGTCATATTTCTCGCGGATGGCCCAAACGCCATGCCACGCAACCGTTCATATCCTAGTCGCCGCCCTGACACATTGGCGTTACGGTCTTACTAGCCAGCTTGCTGTTGCCACTCTGGTTCCATCGGCCAGTGTGCGTGGCTGGTTGGTCAGTCTGGCTTGCGCCGAGTATCTTGGCCGGCCGGCCAGCTCAACAGGCCCGATGAGCTAAGCCGCCGGTATCCCTCCGGCGTCAGCACTCCGTCGGCCGGCACATCATGTGGTTCGGCCGGCAAATCAATGTCCAACACCTCCCACGGCCAGCACACCGCAATCAGGGGACATGCGGGCTTGCGGCGAGCCAAGGCCCGGTCATACCAGCCGGCTCCACGCCCCAGACGATTGCCCTGCGGGTCCACTGCCAAAGCCGGAGCGATGACCAGATCGGCCTTCTCCAACGCTTCGGGCGGTAGAACTGCGCCAGTTGGCTCATCGGGTCTGTGATGGACGGTGCTGGGAGAGCTGCAGCTACCGGCATTGTTCGCGCCACCCACTGCATCCATCGAGCGCAATGATTCCAATGAATCCAGCACACTCCAGCCAATTTCCAACCCAGACCCCAACCTTGGCACCAACACGTGGCAGCCATGAGCCCGCAGCCATCGCAACAGTGGCCGGGTTTCGATTTCCGAACCCATCGACACATATGCCGCCACTGTGGGACCATCCTGAATCATGTGTGCTGGGAACCGTCGCACCAGCAATTCACCGGCCGCTCCGCGTTCTTCCGCTGGAACGCGCTTGCGCCGAGACAGTATATGGTGGCGCAGCGTCGCTTTATCCGTCTTCTCTGTTTTCTCTGTGCCGCTGTAGTCGCTGCCGATATTCATGCCACTGCCCACTTCGCTCATACCGCACAATCTAGTGTTTCCATCGTAAAACGAAAGTGGCCACGGTAGCGGCGCAAGACCTTCATATGGCTACAATAAAGGCCGTGTCAGTTTTCCAGTCGATTAAAGAGGCGTTCAAGCTGGACCACCAGATCCGCCCGCCACGTCTCACCCATCCCGGTTTTCCGGTAGTCCTGCGCCCCCTGACCATGGATGATGAGGACGGCTGGAACGAAGTGCGCTGGCGCAACAACGACTGGCTGGCACCTTGGGAATCCGGTGACCCGATGCATGGCGGCTCCATCACATTCAATCAATGGGTGCAGCGGCAGCGCCGTAACGAGCAGCATGGCGTCGGCGTGATCTTCGCCATCGAATACCAGATGCGTATCGTCGGCCAGATTTCGTTGGGAGCCATCGTGTATGGTGCCATGCGTACCGGCGTGGTTGGTTATTGGGTTGACCAACGGTACGCCGGCCACGGATTTGCGCCGATGGCACTGGCCATGCTTGCCGATTGGGCACTCGGAGACCCATTCGGGCCCGCGTTGCATCGGCTGGAAATCGCCATTCTTCCGGATAACGCGCGCTCTTTGGCTGTAGTGCGTAAGGTCGGAGCCCATCATGAGGGACTGCGCGAGCGGTATATGTATGTCAATGGCCAGTGGCGCGACCACGTAACATTTGCGCTGTTGGCTGAAGATATGGGGCAAGGGTTCTCTGCCAGACTCGCCGCCACCGGTTCCAGATAAGCGTCGACCGGAAGAATTCCGCTCCGACACGCCCGGACGGAAAGCCCCAGTTCGTCGGTACGTCTCCTATCCTTGACTCTATGGGTTATGAGTCACTGAGCACTGTCGTCGTGCTGGTGATTGTGGCGATTATTATCGTTGTATGGCTGCCCGTACGTACGGCCAACGGCATGAAACGTGTGGACGAGCACCGGCAGGATCGTTATTCGCCTTCCCTGCATATCGTTGATGCAGAGAACGGCAGACGATTCGGAGACATCAAGCCGCATAAGGCGAAAGGGGCAGCAATGCCAGCATCAACACCGTCAGCGAGGCTGACACCTGAGCACATCGCCCATGTGCGGGAACTGCGCCGCGCGGCCATCCGCCGCCGGCAGATTCTCGCCGTATGCCTGCTTGCCATAACCGTGTTGGTGTTTGCCGTATCGTTCCCCCTGCATTTCAGCCCGCTGTTTGCTCTTATTCCGTTCGTGCTGTTACTGCTGGTGCTGGTGCTGGGAGCCAATGCCTCACGCCAGGCCCGGCAATGGGAGCGCAAGGTGGTCCGCTACGAGCGGACTCATAGCGGTACGGGCTGGTCCAAGAAACCGTCTGCCGAGTCCAAGGACAGCAAGCGTGTGAACAAGGCCGAACCGGTTGCGGCCGTAACTGCGCCTGCCAAGGAGCTTTCCGAGCATGTTGAGGATGCTGCCACCGAGGTCATGGAACAGCGGCAGATTCGCCGCGCGTTACGCGATGCCGAGATTGAGCAGGCCAAGGCCAAGGCGTTGCGTCAGTCCGCCGCCGCATATCAGGCCGCGGCGGAGCACGCCAAACAGTCTGAGAAGTCTGATACTGCACAGTCCGCCGCCGATAAGCCTGCCGCCGAACCGTCTGCTATGGTCGATGAATCCGCTGACCGTAAGTCCGCTGCCGAAACCAGCGAATCTTCCGCCGCGCCCGATGCCTCCGCTCGCACGGATAAGTCGACTAAGTCGGATAAGTCCGTCGCCCCTCGAGTTGAACCATCGCTTACGGTGCGTGACGAGCGTGATGAGCGCGACGATGCCGCTGCCGACGCTACGTCGGAACTGGTCAGCGTACGCCCTGCCCGAGCACTGGATGTCTTCGATATGGCCACCTCGCAGGATCTCATCTCCTTCACTTTGGGCGGGGAACATAACGCCGACAACGCTCCGGAAAGCTTGGAGATCAAGTCGACCCGTCAGGTGTCCAAGGCGGAACCTGTCGAACCCGCAGTGGCGGAAAAGTTGATTGACGAGGCCCGAGCCGTCAAGGCCGCGGACGATGCCAAGGCCGCCGATGCGGGCAAGGCTGTCAGTGCCGGAAACGCTGTAGACACTGAGTCGGAGCAGCGCGATGATGCCGATACGAACGCCGCTACGGACGCCGATGACGAGGCTGCAAACGCCGCCCAGCGAGCCGCATTCCACGAATCCGAGGAGCGTGCCGACGTCGAAGCGCCAGCGGCGACCACCGATTCGTTGGGCGCAGGCTTGGACTCCATTCTTGCCCGCCGCGGCAACTGAGCGTTGCGATTCGCCGATTTTCTCTCACAGCGTTAGCACTCGAGTTGGCAGAGTGCTAATAATCGCGCTACGATGTGTCCTAGCGCAAAGGGACAACGCAAGTGATCGTCAGCCTCTTGAGGCGTTCTGGCGCGGCATTATCGAACTACAAGTAGATACGAGGTGACCCACAGTGTCGATTAAGCTCACACCGTTGGAAGACAAGATCATCGTCAAGCAGGCCGAGGCCCAGACCCAGACCGCTTCCGGTCTGTATATTCCGGACAACGCCAAGGAGAAGCCGCAGCAGGGTGAAGTCCTGGCCGTTGGCCCGGGCCGTCGTGACGACAAGGGCGAGCGCATCCCGATGGATGTCAAGGTCGGCGACAAGGTGCTGTACTCCAAGTACGGCGGCACCGAAGTCCACTACGAGGGTGAGGACTACCTCATCGTCGGCGCGCGCGACATTCTCGCCATCCTCGGCTGATTAGTCGCCTAGCGAACTTCAACAACCCCGACTGTTCCCACGAACAGTCGGGGTTTTCTCTTGTCAGGCGGAAAGGGGCTCCCCTCAGAGAGGGGAGCCGAAAACCGCTCCCGCCAAACGCCCAGCCATGCCTGCTATGCATAAAGGTGCATGCGCGCAACGTAGTTGAGTTCGGCGTTGCACCGCATCTACACTGGGTAACGGATTGGGGTCCCTATGGAAGAGGCTCGGTCGGCGACTTGGCCGAGCGGCTTAAGACATTTTGCACAAGACGGCAGTAGGTCGACGGTATGTTGTTTTTTTCCGTGTCGCAGGTTCGTGGTGTCGTCGCTGTGCCAATGGTTGTCTCTCTACCGACGCTGAGTGCCGTGGCATGAGGCCAGCGTCGGCAGTGGGCCACGAAATGGCGATGCGCCGATGCTGAGCCGCGTTGGCGTCGTTATAGGGCCAGTTTTTGGACCATTGCCGACGGCAAATCGGCGTTTTGTGTCGGCGACGGTCCAAAAACTGGCGGTCTGCCGACGATAAGTGCCGTCATCGTCGGCAGACCGCCAGGTATTGTCCCCGTGCCGACGTAAAAAGCCCTGCCATCGTCGTCACCGAGCCATTTTGTGACTCACTGACGGCGGCAGCAGGGCGGAAGAGGCCGAAATCATGCGCGCGGTGCGGTCTCACACCTCGAATCCGGCCTCCACCAGCGCGTGATCGATGTCGCGAATCAAATCGTCCGTATCCTCCAGACCCACGGCCAGACGGAAGAAGCCGCGGTGGAACTCAGGCGGGTACAGGTACTGGCGCTCGTCATCCTCACCGAGGAACACGATCAGCGATTAGTCATGGCCGAGCGAGACGGCAGACGTAATCACATTGAGCTTGGAAACGAATCGGGTGTGCCCGTCGTGGTCGGTGTCGAGGCCAAACGACAGCACGCCGCCGAACCCGGAGTCCGGGCGGGCCAGCTGGCTGGCCGCCACCTTGTGGTGCAGGTGCGATTCCAGACCGGGGTACGCCACGAAACGCACCACATCCAGCGATTCGAGATGCTTGGCAATCGCCAAGGCCGAGGCGTCGTAGGGCAGCGCGTAGGTGTTCGCCAGCGTGATGGGGCGACGGATCGCGCCGGTTTCGGCGTCGACCCCGTTGCCGAGGTGAATGGCCAGCGTGCCGAATCCGAGCAGCTGGTCGTCGAATGATTGTCCGTGATGTACAAGATCAGAAGCCATGCGCCCAGCATGCCAGCATGCGCCGTGCCGCGCAAACAGGCGACATCGCTCGAAAACCGCGCCATTGCAAGGTTCTAGAGCACCATATAAGAAAAAATGATTGGGTGAAGTGCGGGGTGCAGCCTTGGTCGGGGCTGTTTGCAGGGCCGAAGCGGGCCCTGAAAACACGCTGTGAGACACGCCGATAAAACCGCAGAATTCCGCGGTAAAACAAGGTTCGCGTAGGGGCCGATTTGCATACCTGGAAAATCTGTGGTTATATAGCCAAGTTGCCTGTTGAGGTCAAACACCGCGGCGGGAAACAGACTGGCGGATTTCCCAAGCGGTCAAAGGGAGCTGACTGTAAATCAGCCGCTTCGTGCTTCAGTGGTTCGAATCCACTATCCGCCACGCCCCGATAGCTCAGTGGTAGAGCACTTCCTTGGTAAGGAAGAGGTCGTGAGTCCAATTCTCACTCGGGGCTCTCTGGCGGGGTAGCTCAGCTGGCTAGAGCGTACGACTCATAATCGTAAGGTCAAGAGTTCGAGCCTCTTCCTCGCTACAAATCGCGCCCGCTAACCGGTGGGCGCGCACTATACCTAAGAACACAGAGGTGAATGACAATGGCTAAGAGCGCCGACATCCGTCCGGGCATCACGCTGGCCTGCACCGAGTGCAAGGAGCGTAACTACATTACGACTAAGAACCGTCGTAACACGCCCGACCGTCTTGAGCTCAAGAAGTTCTGCCCGCGCTGCGGCAAGCAGACCGTGCACCGCGAGACTCGTTGATCGCAAGTATCACAGCTTTACAAAACCCGGCCCATTCGGCCGGGTTTTTGCGTATTGCCTCCGGAGGCGAGTGGCAGGGTGCGGAATCAGTATCCGCATCGCGTGAGAAACGGCAGAAATCCCGCGTCTGAACGAACCCCTCGCGGGCGTTCTGTCGTTTCGGGCCGCCAAAACGGCAGAAATCCCGCGCCACCTTCGTTCAGACGCGGGCGTTCTGCCGTTTCAGCCGATGATTGCCTCGATATCGCACCTGCGCCACTAAGATAGTAAGCCATGACAAGCTTTGCAGACATCACCACCATGGGCGTGGGCGGCCCCATCGCCCATTTCATCGAGCCGACCACGCGCGTGGGACTCATCGAAGCCGTGGAGGAAGCCGATTCCAAAGGCCTGCCCTTGGTCGTCGTCGGTGGCGGCTCCAACCTGCTTGTTTCCGATAAGCCTTTTGACGGCGTGGTGGTTCGAGACGCCCGACGCCTCATCACTGTGCCGGACGAGGCTGCACCGGTAGAGGGCGAGGATCGCACCGTGCATGTCAATGCCGAGGCCGGTGCCAATTGGGATGATTTCGTGGCCTTCACCGTAGAGCTCGGGCTCGAGGGCGTCGAGGGACTGTCCGGCATTCCCGGCACAGTCGGCGCTTCCGTGGTGCAGAACATCGGTGCCTACGGGCAGGAAGTCGCCACTTCGGTCGAATCGGTGGAAGTCTGGGATCGAGACACCAAAACAACGCGCGACCTCCCCCCCGCCGATCTTCGATTCGGCTATCGATACTCCGCACTGAAGACCAGCATGTACGCCGGCCCCGGCCGGCCGGCCGGCCGATTCTTCCCGACGCCACGTTACGTGGTGCTTTCCGTCACCTTTGCCCTGACCCACTCGGCCGAAGGCACGGTAGGTTACGGACAGCTTGCCAAAGCGCTTGGCGTCGAAGTGGGCGACCGTATGGCCACCGCCGACATCCGCAAAGCCGTGCTCGCAGTACGTGCCGCCAAGGGCATGCTCGAGGACCCTACTCGCTACGCCTTGCCTGACATGGCCACCGCCAAGCGCGAGGCCAATATCCTGACCGATCTGGAGCGTCTGGCCTCCCTCAATGAGGCCGCCGGCATTCCCGTTGGCGATGACGGTCTGCCTGCTCCCGACTACAATCGCCACAGCTGCGGCTCGTTCTTTATGAATCCGATTCTGACCGCCGACCAAGCGGCGGCCCTGCCCGAAGATGCGCCGAAGTTCGACGCGACTCTGCCTGACGGCACTCCCGGCACCAAGACGTCCGCCGCCTGGCTCATCGACCATGCCGGCTGCCATAAGGGATATAAGGTCGATGCGGACGCGCCGGCCAGTCTATCCACGCAGCACACGCTGGCCTTGACCAATCGTGGGGGAGCGAGCGCGGCCGATATCGCAGCTTTGGCGCGTGCGGTTCAGCAGGCAGTCAAGAGCGCGTTCGGAGTGGACTTGGTGCCCGAACCGGTCTGCGTCGGTGTGCTGTAATCGCGCTATTGATTGATGGAGTGGGTTATTAATCCCATATATTGCGGACTCTGAGTCTTATTAATAGACAAGACACGCGGGCTCTTCTATACTCGATTGTCGGTATTGTGCGCATTCGGTGCGCAAACAACAGAGAAAAAAGAAGAGCACTATGCAACTGTTCCGTACAAAATCCGTCGAACAGACCATTGCCGAAACCGGTGAAGAGGGCCGCAAGCTCAAGCGCAACCTGACTTGGTGGGATCTGTCAATCATGGGTGTGGCCGTAGCCGTGGGCGCCGGCATCTTCTCGGTGGGCGCGCAGGCCGCCGCCTTCCACGCCGGCCCGGCCGTGATCATCAGCTTCCTGATCGCCGGCATCGTGTGCGGCGCAGCCGTGATGTGCTACGCCGAATTCGCTTCGATGATTCCGGTGGCCGGCTCCGCCTACACCTTCACCTACACCACGGTCGGCGAGATCATGGCCTGGATCATCGGCTGGGATCTGATCCTGGAAATGCTGATGGCCGGCTCCGTGATTTCCAAATATTGGGGCGTATACCTCAACGATTTCATGCGCCTGATGGGCTGGAACGCCAACACCAACCTGACGTTCGGCTCCTTCCACATCGATATCGCCCCGATTATCATCGTGGCGTTCTTTACCACGCTGCTCGTATTCGGCACCAAGATCGGCGCCCGCGTGGACGGTGCTATGACCGTGCTCAAGATCGCCATCGTGTTCTTTGTGGTGATCGTCGGCTTCTTCTACGTCAAGGCCTCCAACTTCACCCCGTTCATTCCGCCGAGCCAGCCGGCCTCCACCGTGGAAGGCTCCTCCGCCGTCACCGGCGTGATGACCCAGCCGTTGTGGCAGTTCGCCACCGGCATGACCCCATCCGTGTACGGCGTTCCTGGCATCCTCTCGGGCGCGGCGCTCGTGTTCTTCGCGTTCATCGGATTCGACGTGGTGGCCACCGCCTCTGAGGAGACCAAGAACCCGCACAAGAACGTGCCGCTCGGCATCGGCGTGGGCATGCTGCTCATCATTGTCATGTACATGCTCGTGGCCGTGGTGACCACCGGCATGGTCTCCTATGCCGATCTCGCCAAGCAAGACAGCCCCTCGCTGGCCACCGCCTTCGAACTGGTGGGCGCCGACTGGGCCGCCAAGATCATCAGCTTCGGCATCGTGCTGGGCCTGGCCACCGTGGTTATGGTGCTGTTGCTCGGCCTGACCCGTATCGTCTTCGCCATGAGCCGCGATGGTCTGCTGCCGCGCGGCCTGTCCAAGACCGGCAAGCATGGCACCCCGGCCGCTCTGCAGATCGTCGTCGGCGCGGTGGTGGCGCTCGTGGCCGCCTTCTTCGACATCGGCGTGCTCTCCGACATGGTCAACATCGGCACCCTGTCCGCCTTCACGCTGGTGGCCATCTCCATCCCGATTATGCGCAAGAAGCGCCCCGACCTGCCGCGCGCCTTCAAGATGCCCGGCAGCCCGTGGATTCCGATCCTCATCGCCGTGGCCAACTTCTGGTTGATGCTCAACCTGTCCGTGCTCACCTGGATTCGTTTCGTGGTGTGGCTCGTGGTCGGCTTCGCCATCTACTTCGGCTACGGCTACTGGCATGCGCGCCTCGGCAAGGGCGACCTGACCGAAACGCTGTCCGCCGAAACCGATAAGGCCGTTAACGGCTGAGAGCGAGGAGCGTCCCAACAGGCGCGTACCCTTGTATCAGTATTTGTTAAGGAGGATTCCATGCCATATGTAATCGCTCAGCCTTGCGTGGATGTCAAGGACAAGGCTTGCGTGGACGAGTGCCCCGTCGACTGCATTTACGAGGGTTCCCGCTCGCTGTACATCAACCCCAACGAGTGCGTCGACTGCGGTGCATGCGAACCGGTGTGTCCCACCGAGGCCATCTTCTATGAGGATGATCTGCCGGACGAGTGGGCTTGGTACAAGGATGCCGCTGTCAACTTCTTCGCTGAAGTCGGCGATTTGGGCGGCGCTTCCGCCAATGGTCCAATCGGCAAAGACCCGGAACAGGTCGCCGCGCTGCCGCCGCAGAACCAGTAAGCTGATTTGCGGATAAGCGCTGCACACAGCGCATAGTTCGGATTGAACCCTCGGTCTATCACGGCCGAGGGTTCGTCGTATCTTAGGAACATACCGTCCAAGAAAGGGGTTCTCATGGGCTTCCACGCATATTCGTCGCCATACGACTGGTCTCGTATCGCCGGCTTCAAAGCCACCGCCAAAACCGTGCCGGGTGGCATGATCGACCTGTCCGTAGGCTCGCCTGTGGACCCGGTGCCGAGCAGTGTCCAGCAGGCGCTGGTTGCCGGCGCAGACGCCCCCAACGCCCATGGATACCCGGTCACCGCCGGCACCGCCGACCTTAAGGCCGCTATCGATACATGGTTCCGCGAACTGCGCGGGGTGGATCTGAAATCCATCAACGCTGCCGCCGTACCCACCGTGGGTTCCAAGGAGGCCGTGGCGCTGATGGCCAGCCTGCTGCACCTTGGCGAAGGCGATGTGGTCGTCCAACCGACTGTCTCCTACCCGACTTACGAAATCGGTACCCAACTTGCCGGCGCCACCGTGGTCAAAGTCGATGATGTGACCGACGTCGATTCCTGGGTGAATATTCCGAACGTCAAGGCCATCTGGATCAACTCGCCGTGTAATCCCTCCGGCGAGGTCATCTCCGCTGACTGGCTGACCGACATCGTGGCTGCTGCCCGTCGCATCGATGCCGTGGTGCTCTCCGACGAATGCTATGCGTTAATGGACTGGCGTTCGGTGCGCCGCAATACAGCCGCGTCCTCTGCGCCTGCCGCGTCTGCATCTGCTGCGTCTGTGCCTGCCGCACCGGTGGCCGAATCCAACGAGCCCGCCTCCGATACCGCATTCAGTCTCTCCGCCACGCCATGTGCCCTGAATCCACATGTGTGTGAAGGTTCGGCAGCTGGCATCCTGGTGCTCTACTCGCTGTCCAAGCAGTCCAACATGGCCGGCTACCGTACGGCTCTAATTGCCGGCGATTACCGGCTGGTCAAGGAAATGGCCGAATACCGCAAGCAGATCGGCCAGATTATCCCTGGCCCAGTGCAGGCCGCCATGGCCGCAGGCCTGAAGGACACAGCCGCTGTGCACGAGCAATGGAGGCGTTACCGTCGCCGCCTATCCGCGCTGGTTGACGCACTGAAGGCATATGGCTATTCGGCACAAATGCCCTCCGGCGCGCTGTACGTATGGGTCAAGGCCAAGTCCGGCGACTGCTGGGCCGATATGGCCGAGCTCGCCAAGATCGGCATCATCCCCAGCCCCGGCGAATTCTACGGCGCTCCCGCCTACCTGCGTTTCTCCGCCACCGCCACCGACGAGGCCATCCGTTCCGCCTGCGAACGTCTCACGGCGTAATGAGATCGTAAGTGGCGTTGAGCCGTTCACGCCCCAAACTGGGCGGCCTTGTTGCCGAATTTGCGGCGCACAGCGTCCAGTGCGGCCTCGGCATCATGCAAACGCGCCTGTGAGGTCTGGCCGCGGGCATTGTCGGCCTCTTCGAGCATGTCATCCAGTGAAGGCTGCACGGCCGTAGCCGCCGCCTTACTGAGCGAAGACGTGCTCATACCGGCCAAGCGAATAGTTTTGGGCAGGGGAGTGGCAGACTCCGCCGAGGCCGGTAGCCCCAGCATGACTTTCAGCTGCCGCACGCATTCCGGGTACAGCACGCCGGCCGTATCGGTCGGCCGCTCCATCGTAAAAGACCGGGTCTGATAGCTCAGGTCGGCGAACCGCAACTTCACCGTCAGCGTGCGCGCCACCAGCCCCTTGCGCCGCAGCGTGCTGGTTACTTCGTCGCAGGCCGAACGCAGTAGCCCACACACCACGCGCATATCGCGTGTATCCTCGGCCAAGGTTTCCTCGGACCCAATGGATTTCTCCTCGCGTACCGTGGTAATTTCGCGGGAATCCAACCCGTGCGAGGCCGCCCATAATCCACGTGCCGCAGCCGGGGAGCCAGTGGCACGAGTCAATGCAGCCTCATCCAGCTGAGCCAATTCAGCCACCGAATGCACGCCCCAAGCATTAAGCCGCTTCTCCAAAGACGGCCCGATTCCCGGAATACCACGCAATGGCATCATCTGCACGAATTCGGCCGAGCGGGCCGCGGGAATCAGCAGCATGCCGTCCGGCTTGGCATTGGTCGAGGCCATTTTGGACACCAGTTTGTTACAGGCGATACCCACTGAACACGTCACGTGGAAGCGCTCGGCCACCTGAGCGCGAATCCACGCGCCGATCGCGCTCGGCCGCCCCCACTCCAGCAGTGCGGCGGACACATCCATATAGCCCTCGTCCACCGAAACCTGCTCGAACCGGTCGGTGACGGTCAAAAACACCTCATGCATGATTCGGTGCGACATCATGCGGTAATACGCCATATCCACTGGCAGAAAAATGCCGTTCGGGCACAACCGATGGGCGCGCGCGGCCGGCATCGCCGAATTGATGCCGTATTTCCGGGCTTCGTAGCTCGCGGCGGACACCACCGCGCGCGGCCCGGTGCCGATGATTACCGGCTTGCCTTTGAGCCCGGGGTTGCGCGCCACCTCCAATGAGGCATAGAAGGCATCCATGTCGATATGCAGCACGGTGCATCCGGTCTCGTCGTGGCCCCAATCGCGTTTGGCGGCCTCAAGTCTCGGTGCGGTGCTCATGCCACCATTGTAGGAATGCCGAACGAGGTCATGCTCACTATGTGGCGCGCATGATGCGGCGCTCATTGTCATAATGCCGAATATCGCCGGAATTCCAAGGGTTTACGCACTGTGCGGCTGTTTCGCATGGTGGGTGCGATTCCACGGAATCGTCCACATTGCGTCACTGTCCGTAACGCCTTCCAAGTCAATGCGCGCTGTCCCGGCTCTCCGAGTAGCGTAAACCTCATGAAGAAGGCAGTGGTCGGTATCCTCAACCGTGTTCCCGTGGTTCTTATCGTGATTGGTGAGGCACTGGTGATTTATTTGGCTACGGCCGTCGCCAAACTTGCGTTCACCCAGCTCGATCCGCTGTACTCGGTGTGGTATCGCGTGGGATTCATGGCGGTGCTGTTGCTGCTGTGGCGCAGGCCCTGGAACAAGGCGAAGCGAGCGCAACTGTTTCACCGCGACGCCCGCAGCTGGGGGCTGGTCGTACTGCTCGGCTGCTCGCTGGTGCTGATGAATACCCTGTTTTATGTGGCCATCAGCAATATGGATATGGGCATTGCCGTGTCTATCGAATTTTTGGGACCGCTTTCGGTGGCGGTGATTACCGGCAAAAGCTGGCGCGAGCGGGTCGGTATCGGTATCGCGGCGGTCGGTGTGGTGCTGTTAGCTGGCATATCATTGGCCAATCCGTCCGGCAATGGCACGTTTTTGTATGGTCTGATTGCGATTTTGATCGGCGGGTCGATGTGGGGCATGTATATCATCACCGGCCGGCGCGTGGCGGCTGGCGGCAATTCGCTGGATAATCTGTGCATCGCCGTGACCATCGGCTGGCTGGTCCAGTCCCTGTTCCTTGGCGTGCCGGCTGTGGCTCATGTGGTTCACCCCAAGGCCGATGCCACGTGGGCGCTTGAGCCCGGCGGCTCGCTGAAGCTGCTGGCTCTGCTGTTTGTGATTTCCCTGATGGCCTCGTTCATTCCCTATGTGGTGGAGCAGATCACGCTGCGACGCACCACATCCGGCGCATTTTCGGTAATGCAATCCATCAATCCCGCCATGGCGGTGGCCGTGGGACTGGCGTTCGGCGAGATTCCCAGCGTTGGTGAAATCGTCGGTGTGGCGTTGGTGATTTGCGCGGTTATCGTTACGTTCTCCGGCGACGCCGCACCCGCGGACGTTCAATAATGTGTCGTTCGGCACGCCGTATCCGCAGGACGTGGTACAGTAATTTGCTGTTGCGCATTATTGCGTAACGTGGAGTCATGCCTGAGTGGCCGATAGGGGCACCCTGCTAAGGTGTTAGTCGTGTAAACGGCTCGAGGGTTCGAATCCCTCTGACTCCGCCGATTAAGGTTCCGGGTGAAAGCTCGGAACTTTTTTGTTTTCCGGAAACTCCGGGTTAAGTAACTCCTGAAATAACCGAGGACGGGCGGTCTCCGCTTGTGGTAAGCGGAGTCGGAGGTACGCCATTGTCCGTCCGCCTCCAAACCGCCATTTTAGTGGGCGAACGAGTGCGGCACGTCGGGAAAAGTCCGAGCGACGAAAGAAAAATGTCCACTAAGTGAGACTTTTGCGTGGTGTTCGTGAATGGTGATTGAAGATTAACCGGTTTATATATTGCTTGTCCAATCGCTTGCTCATCGCCTCCCTCCCCGCAGTACTTGACCGAGATGGGCGGTACCCTAGAGAGAGAAGAAGAGTTCCGAAGGACGGGCAAAGATGAGCCATATCGCTGGGCAGGGGCAACATCGCTCCAACTCGACACGAACCAACCGTGCGGCGCTGATTATCGTGTTCGTGATCGTGCTCGCCGTTGCGCTGGGCATCGGCGCATGGTTCGCAACCCATCGCACGGACGGCAATGGCCCCGCACACGCCGGAGTGTCGGACGTCGCGTTGAATAAAGCGAAGAACACGCCCAAACCGGTGACCGAACATCACGGCAATTCACCGGATTGCCCGGATACGGACTGCATCGCCATGCTGGTCAACGGCGATTTGTTGTTCCATGAGGGATTGTGGAGCCATTTCCAAGGCCCGAACCCCAACGCCACGGATGGCACCGCCTTCAACTTCGACCCGCTGTTCGCGCCGATGAAGCAGTACATTCAGGCTTCGGACATCGCCGTGTGCGAATTCGAAACCCCGATCGCCCAGCGCGGCGGCCCATATGCCGCGTACCCGATCTTCAACATTCCGCCGGAAGTGGCGGATGCCGCCCGCAACGTGGGATACAACGCCTGCACACACGCCACCAACCATTCCTGGGATCAGGGGGGCGGATGGCATCGCCCGTCTGTGGGGCACGCTTGAGGCCAATGGCATCGCCCAGACCGGCTCGTACAAAACCGAAGCCGACTCCACCAAACCGTTGGTCATCGATTCCCCGACCGGCGGCGGCAAGCTGGGTCTGGTCACCGGCACGGTCTCCCTCAACGGCATGACCGCCGACGAGGACTGGCAGGTGGATCGTCTGCGCGAAGACGGCGACCCGAATCACGACAGCGACATCCAGCGCGCGGTAGACAAGGCCAACAAGGCCCGCGAGCAAGGTGCCGATGTGGTGGCCATCGCCATGCACTCGGTGCAGGAATACCTTGATTACGCCGATTCCTGGCAGATTTCGGAAGCCCATGAGCTTGCCGACACTGGTGCCTTCGACGTTATTTACGGTGCCGGTTGCCATTGTGCGCAGCCCATCGAGAACTATAACGGCACGTGGATTATCTACGGTCTGGGCAACGCCGTCACCGAGTCGGCGAACACGCCGGAAACCTTGGTCAACAATCAGGGTGTGACCGCACGCATCCAGTTCGCCGGCAAGAAGGGCGTCAAGGGGTCGTGGCGCGTCAACCGCATCGATTGGGTGCCCACCGCCAACGTGCATCAAGGCAACTACCAATGGTGCCCGATATCCAGCGACCATCCCATAGGCACATGTTGGGACGAAGCCTACGACGCTCAGATACGCCAACGCATCTGGGATGTCATCTATTCGATGGGCGCGGACCAGAACGTCGTCAAGGAATGGAACATCACGCAGGAGCAGGCGGCAAAGCAATAGTTGCTCGGCTTGGTCTCAAGGAGGGGAAGCCGCAAGGTGACGCTTTTCCCGCCGGCCTCCTAATGTGGAGCCCATGACCGAGATTTACGAAACCCAAAGCGAACGCACCGATCTGCCCCTCGTCGTGATGCCGTCCGTGCTTGACTCGATGATCGAGCCCATCAAGGCCCAGTTCCCCGCGCTCCACGACGTTGCCCGCGTGCGTATGTTCGAGGAATTCACGTCCGACGAGGCGACCATAGCCGAGCGTCTGAAGGATGCCGACGCCCTGCTGGTGGGCGGCTACCACATTTCGGACGATCTGCTGCGCACCATCAGCGGGCAGGGGCACGTCAAGTGCATCGTGTTCTGCGGTACCGGCGTCGCCAGCTACCTCAATCTCGATAAGGCGCGCGAGCTGAAGATCCGCGTCTGCAACGCCGAACATTATGGCGATCACGCCGTGGCCGAGCACACCTTCGCCCTTCTGTTCGAGCTCATCCGCCGCGTTGGCCAACTCGATAAGGACGTCAAGGCCGGCAACTGGGCGTGGGCCAGCGGCGATGGACTGCAACTCGCCGGCCGTCGCATGGGCATCATCGGACTGGGCGGCATCGGCTCCACCGTGGCCGGCATCGCCCGCGCCCTCGGCATGGAGGTCGCCGCATGGAATTCGCATGTGCCGCCCGAGCATTTCGAACGCTCTGGTGCCACTCCGGTCGACGATCTCAACAAGCTCATCGAAACCAGCGACGTCATCTCCGTCCATCTGCCGCTGAACAACGCCACGCGCGGCATCGTCACCGCCGAGAACCTTGCGCATGTGAAGCCCGGCACCCTGTTCATCAACACCGCCCGCTCCGAAGTCATCGAATCCGGTGCGCTGCTTGCCCGACTGCAAAAGGGCGATGTTCCCGCCGCACTCGACGTGTTCGACCATGAGCCGCTGACCGCCGACGACGCCATCTGCCATGTGCCCGGCATCGTCCTGACCCCGCACGTCGGCTGGCGTGCCGACGGCGCGTTCAAGGAGCTCACCCGCCAGATGATCGCCTGCCTGACCGCCTACTTCGCCGGCGAAGACTATAACGTCGTCGTCTCCGAACGCTGATAGCCCTGCCTAGCCTCGCGCTCAATCGAACACCCAGCCAGTCGACCACCGGAACACGCTCATGCAGACGATTCTCAACACGCCCGACGATCCTGCCCACGATTCGCTCGTCGAAAAAAAGTCCGAATTTATCGGCGACGCCGCCCATGTCGATACGCTCGACGAGGCGCTCGCGTTCGTGGCTGCGATCCGTGAGCAGCATCCGAAAGCCCGACACGTGGCGTATGCCGCCGTGTGCGGAGGCGCGGATGGGCGACTGTCCGAACGCATGAGCGATGACGGCGAGCCGTCCGGTACCGCCGGCAAGCCGATTCTCGACGTACTCAAGCAGTCGGGCACCACCGATTGCGTGGTTGCCGTCACCAGATATTTCGGTGGTATTCTGCTGGGCTCCGGTGGGCTGGTCCGCGCGTACTCATCCGCCGCATCATTGGCGATGAAAGCCGCCCGCGCCGCCCGCATCATGACCGCCAAGCGATACCGGGTTCGCCTCGAATACCCGCAGTTGGCCCGATTCCAGCAGATCCTGGCGCAGCTTGGTGGCAGTCAGGAGGATGAATCGTATGCGGTGAACGTCGAGTTGACCGCGGTGGTGCCGCAGGATGATTGCGCGCGATTCGAGGAGCGTGTGCGGGAAGCGTTCAATGCCGCTGTGGTGCCGGCTCCGATTGACATGGTCAACATTCCGGTTCCGCTCGCGTGACGCCTGTATGACTAAGCTGGGCATCATGACCGACGAGAACACCACCAGCCAGCAGACCCAGCCCACCGAGGCCGCAACCGAGGCCGCGGCCGAGACTGCAACCGACACGGACGCCCAGCAGCAGGACCAAGGCGCGCAGTCCGCAGCCGAGTCCGCCGCTCCGGTGGATTTCGAACCGCTGACCGCTACATACGAGCGTCTGCGCCATTCCACCGACCCGGCCGAACTGTCCGAATTCGCCCGTCGGCCGTTGCCTGACCGTGCCGATCAGGCGGCGTTCTCCCGCGCCACCGCACTTTTGGAGGCTGTGGCCGGCAACCCGCACACCCCGGTGGCCGATCGCGTGTTCCTCGCCGACACCATGCCGTTCCCGAACGTATTGGTCAAACTCTCCGAAGACCCCGAACCGTCCGTGCGTCAAGCCGTGGCCGCCAACGGGGATGACAAGAATTGGCTGGTCGGCCGCCTGACCAAGGACCCGGTGCCTGCGGTCCGGGATACGGCGTTGAAAAACAAGCGCACCAGCTGGAAGATGCGGCTTGAGGGTGCGCAGGACCCCACTGCGGATGCGGAGACATTGGATTTCTTGGGCGTACTTGGCACCGAATCCGAAGAGGGAGCACCGGCGGTGCTTTCTTCGATGGTCCGCCGTGCCGTGGCACTGAACCCCAATACGTCCGAAGCGATGCTTGCCAAATTGGCCAACGACCCCTCGGCCGAGGTGCGGCACGCCGTGGAAAGCCGCCGCTAAGCACACTATTGCTGTGTTTTGCCGCGCAAATTTGGCCGGCAATCACCCCCTGTCCACCATTGTGAGCGCTCACATCTCACTATGTGAGGGTAAAAAGTACATAATTTGGCGGAATCATGGCATTTTTCTTACGGTGTGGCGCAATCAAACGGCGTTAGACTGGGGCTATGAGTGAGATTACCGAGAGTGAAGAGCGTCTGGCCCGTCCGTTGATTCGACTGGCCAAGTTGGTCGGTGTCGGCACGAGTTATTTGGGCATGAGCCATGACTACCACGAGATAGACGATGACGTCCTGATCGAGGTGCTGGCAGCGCTGGGCATCGACGCCTCCAGCGAGAGCGCCCAACTCATCGCCATCCGACGCATTCTGAACGAGCGTTACGCCCGATTGGTGGCACCCACCGTGCTGCATATCGCCGGTAGCGAGGACCGGGTGCTGGTGAACACCGGTATTCTGGACGTGCCTTCGGCGAGCATCACGCTGGAGAATGGCGAGCCATATCAAGGCACCATTGAAGTTGGTCCTGGAGATGGATCCCAGGCCTACGACTTGGATGGTACGTTCATTTCGAATGCGGCTGTGGTCATTCCCGCCGATCTGCCGATTGGTTACCATACGCTGCACGTCAAGGTCGCCGACCGTGTTCAAGACGCCACTTTGATCAGTGCACCTGATCGCGTCGATCTGCTTGACCCGATGAAGGGCGGCAGTCTGTGGGGCTGGATGGCCCAGCTGTACTCGATTCGCTCCTCCAACTCCTGGGGCGTGGGCGATTACGAGGATCTGAAGACCATGCTGGTGGACGCCAAGCAGAAGACCGGTGCCGACTTCGTGCTCATTAATCCGGTGCATGCCGCCGAGCCGGTGTCCCCGCTCACCCCGTCGCCGTATCTGCCGGTAAGCCGTCGCCTGATCAACTTCACGTACATCCGTCCTGAGGCGATCGCCGAATATGCCACGCTCAGCGAGGGCGACAAGAATGCCGTCGACGGACTGCATGCCGACACCGAACCGCTGAACGGTGATTCCCAGCTCATCGACCGTGACGCCATGTGGCGCAGCAAGATGCACGCCCTGTGGATTATCTTTAAGGCCGGCCGTACCGCCGAACGCCAAAGCGTATTCGACCAATTCAAGGCGGACTGTGGTTCCGACTTGGAGGCGTATGCCACGTGGTGCCTGTGCTACGACAAGTGGGGAGCACCCAACGGCGAGGAGAGCAACTGGGAGCGCAAGTTCAATCGCAACTCCCCGGAAATCGCCAATCTGCGCAAGCAGTACCCGGACACTTTGGACTTCTACCGCTGGCTGGAATGGATTGCCGCCGAGCAGCTGTCCTCCGCCCAACAGGCAGCCAAGGACGCCGGCATGCATATCGGCATCATGTCCGATATGGCCGTCGGCGTGCACCCCTCCGGCGCTGACGTGTGGTGGAATCCCGAGCGCTTCGCCAAGGGAGCCACGGTCGGCGCACCGCCGGACATGTTCAACCAGCAAGGCCAGAACTGGAGCCAGCCGCCGCTGAGCCCGATCAATCTGGAGACCACCGGCTACGAGGCCTACCGCAATATGGTGCATGGCATGTTCGCCCGTGCCGGTGCGGTGCGCATCGATCACATCCTTGGTCTGTTCCGCCTGTGGTGGATTCCCGAGAACCGTTCGGCTATGGATGGCGCTTACGTGTACTACGACTCAGACATCATGCTGGGCGTTCTGGCCATCGAGGCCTCTCGCGCCGGCGGCGTGGTCGTAGGTGAGGACCTCGGCGTGGTGCCGGACCATGTGGCCGATTCCCTGTCGAGCCACGGTATTCTCGGTTGCGCCGTTGAATGGTTCGAGCAGTGCGACGGCGTGTTCCGCGCCCCCTCCCAGTGGCGTCCGTATGCATTGGCCTCCGTGAATACGCACGATTTGCCGCCGGCCGCCGGTTACCTGGAATACGAGCACGTCAAGATTCGTGAGCGTCTGGGCTTGCTGACCGGCCCGGCCGAGGAATTCGAAGCCTCCGCCAAGGCCGAGCAGGATGCGATGCTGGCCATGCTGGTCGAGCAGGGTTATCTTGATGCCGACTTTGCCGAACATCGTGAGGATCACGAGGCGGATATCGTCGACGCGCTGTACCGCGCACTGAAGGGTTCGCCGTGCAAGCTGCTCGCCGCCTCGATCACCGACGCGGTGGGGGAGAAGCGTGCGCAGAACCAGCCGGGCACCAACAACGAATACCCGAACTGGCGCATCCCACTGGCCGACGCCAAGGGCAACGTGGTACCGCTCGAAACCCTCTTCGACCCCCCCGGTGCCCAACGCTTCGCCCAAATCTTCAATTCCTGACCCGCTTTACCTCCCTCTGACGAGCCGAGTCGTTAAGCGGACAGTCCAGTGGACTGTCCGTAGACGAGGCCTGAAAGAAGCGATAGCTGAGAGAAGGCAGGGAATTGCCTCACCGTAGGTGAGTCGGTTAGCCGAAGTGGGTGGGAGAGAAACCATAAATAGGGGAAGAGAAGCCATAAACCCAATGGAGTGTCCCCAGTTGCCCTATGTCAAGCCCGGCGATATACTAGTGGATTGTTGTGTTTCCCTAAGGGGTCCTTCAAAGCGCTATCCCACTCGCCATCGAGGACTTTCAGGGAGCCCACGGATAATGAGGTTCGACGCCTCTTGGATGCGGCCCTGACCAAGCCACACCAAGCAGCTGAGACCCGGAACACAATATAGAAAAGGTAATCCAGTGAAAACTTTCACTCCGAAGCCAGCTGATCTGACTCATGACTGGTACGTCATCGACGCCACCGACGTGGTGCTCGGCCGTCTCGCCACCCAGGCTGCAATCCTGCTGCGCGGCAAGAACAAGCCGACCTACGCTCCGCACGCCGATTCCGGCAACCACGTGATCATCATCAATGCCGACAAGATTGCTCTGACTGGCAACAAGATGGGCAAGGAGCTCTACTCGCACTCCGGCCGTCCCGGTGGTCTGCGTCGTGACTCCTACGCCGAGCTGCTCGAGAAGAACCCCGAGCGCATCATCAAGAACGCTGTCAAGGGCATGCTGCCGAAGAACCGTCTGGCCAAGGTGCAGCTCGACCGCCTGCGTATCTTCCGTGGCGCCGAGCACCCGCACACCCCGCAGAAGCCCCAGGTCTTCGAGATCGCCCAGGTCTCGCAGCAGGCCAAGTGAAACCTGAGAGGAGATAAGAATCATGGCTGAAAACACCAACGACTCCCAGGTTGTCGAGACCGAAGAGGAGCTCACCAACTACACCACCGAGACCAACGCTGGCGCTGGCACCGGCACCTCCGCGATTGAGCCGGGCTACGGCACCGGTCGCCGCAAGGAGGCTGTCGCCCGTGTCCGTCTGGTTCCGGGTGACGGCAAGTGGACCATCAACGGCCGCACTCTGGAGGAGTACTTCCCCTCCAAGCTGCTGCAGCGTGAGGTCAACTCCCCGATCGTTCTGCTCAAGCTCGAAGGCAAGTTCGACGCTATCGTCCTCGTTGACGGCGGCGGCACCACCGGCCAGGCCGGCGCCATCCGCCTCGGCGTTGCCCGCGCTCTGAACGCCATCGATCGTGATGCCAACCGCGCCGCCCTGAAGAAGGCTGGCTTCCTGACCCGCGACGCTCGCGTCGTGGAGCGCAAGAAGGCTGGTCTGCACAAGGCACGTCGCGCCCCGCAGTTCTCCAAGCGTTAATTTCGCTTGTCCTGTACCGAGCATACAAAGGCTCTCCGCGGAATTCCGCGGAGAGCCTTTGTGTTTGTGTCGCGCTGTCTTGAGTGTGACTCACACCTGCTTCATCAGCGTGATGCTCAGCGCCGGCATGGTCCAGACATTGTCGTCGACGGGAGTGTCCGGTGTATCATCCACAGGGGCATCGGGCATATCAGCTGATACCTCATCCCGAGGCGCGGACGAGGTGCCGTTTGCGGCGTGATCTGTTACTGGCATCGCGAATTTGATGGTATCCGCTTCATTCTCAGTCGAGGATTCCGTACGCTGCATGGCCACTTCTTCGACCATCTTGAGTACTGTCTCGCTGGCGTCCGGTACATGCTGCGTCCAGACGGTGGTGTCACCGTTCAAATCGCATTCCTCGACCTGAGTGCCATGCCCGGCTCGACGGCCGTTGATTTCGGCCGAGCACCATTTAGGCGTCCAGTGAGTGTCTGGCGGCAGGCGGAATGTGCGGTCGTCAGCGGTGCCGTTGACCACAATGCACACGTCCACCTCACTGTTGGACAGCAATCGCATGGTGAAGCTACGTACGCCCAGATCGAACCAGTCACGCTCCATCGGCGTGGTACCGTCGGGCAGGAACCACTGCACGCGGCTTGAGGGCTTGAGTAGGCCGATCTGGGTCAGTCGGGTGAAGAAATCCTCGTGGTGATACAGGTCCAGTGATTTACGCAGCGCCACCAGTCGAGACACGGTTTCCAAGCGGCGCATTTCGCGCGTCTTGTTGGTGGAATACATCCAATCCCACTTCAGCCACGTGATGTCGTTGTCTTGGCAGTAGGCGTTGTTGTTGCCGTCCTGCGTGTTGCGGAATTCGTCGCCGGCGAGCATCATCGGCGTACCCAGCGAGAGCAGCAGCATGCCGATCATGTTCATGGCCGCCTGTTCGCGTGCCGCAATGACGTCTGGATCATCGGTGACGCCTTCGACGCCGAAATTGGCGGAATGGTTCACCGACGAGCCATCATTATTGTTTTCGCCGTTGGCTTCATTGTGCTTGGAGCGGTATCTGGTGAGGTCCGTCAGCGTGAAACCGTCGTGGCAGGACACGAAATTGATGGAGGCCGGAGCGCCACGCCCTGGTTCGGTGGCGAACAGATCGGCCGAGCCGCAGAGTCGCGTGGCCATCTCCTGCAAACTGATACGCCCGAAATCGGAGCCGCCGTCCACATCCTCAAGCCAGAAGGTGCGGGCCGTATCGCGGAAGCGGTCATTCCATTCGGCGAACGGCACGGAGAATTGGCCGGTGCGCCAGCCGAGGTTGCCCAGATCCCACGGCTCCATAATGAGCTTCAGGTTGCCCAGCAGCAGATCGGAACGCAGGGCGTAGAGGAACGGGTGATGATGGGTGAATTCGCCTTCCAGGCGGGCCAGCGTGACGCCAAGGTCGAAGCGGAAACCGTCTATGCCGATACGCTTGGCCCAGTATCGTAATGAGTCGATGGCAAAGGTGACCACATGCGTGTTGGTGAAGTCCAGCGTATTGCCGCAGCCGGTGGTGTCTTCGAGTCGGCCGGTATTGGATTTTTGATGGCGATAGTAGGCCAGGTCGTCGAGGCCGCGCCAGCAGACCGTCGGGCCTTCGACGCCGCCTTCGCATGTGTGGTTGTAGACCACGTCCATGATGACTTCGAAGCCGGCCTCGTGCAGTGCGCGCACCATGTCTATGACTTCTTGGCGCACGGCGGCCGCGCCCTTCTCTTGGGCGGCTTTAGTGGCGTAGGAGGGTTCGGGGGCGAAGTAGCTGAGGGTGGAGTAGCCCCAGTAGTTCTTGCGGCCGTGTTCTTGCAGGAAGAGCTCGTCCTGCTTGGCCATAATCGGCAGCAGTTCGATGGATGTGATGCCTAGACCCTGCAGATAGGCGAGCGTGGTGGGGTGTGCGAGTCCGGCGTACGTGCCGCGCAATGATTCGGGCAGCCACGGTGCGTTGGCGGTGAAGCCTTTGACGTGCATCTCGTAGATGACGGTTTTGCGCCACGGCACATGCGGGTGCTGCGGGTCGCCCTCATGCTTATGGGTATCGCGATCGTCGATGGCCACGGACACCGGCATATGGCCGAGCGAGTCTACGGTGCTCATGGCACCGTATGCCGAGCCGGTTACCTTGTGGTCCACGACATCGCATTCATAGGAGAAGGCGGCGGGGGTGAGCTCCATGGAGCCGTCGATGCCCTTGCCATACGGGTCAAGCAGGAATTTGTATGGATTGAAGCGCACGCCGTGTTTCGGGTCCCATGCGCCGTCCACGCGGTAGCCATAACGCATGCCGTCCCATGCTTTGGGCAGGTGCACGTACCACAGGCCGTAGTTCGGTCCGGTCATGCGGAACAGGGTCTCGCGCAGATACAAATGTTCGATAATGCGCGTGCACACCGGAAACTCATGGATCTGCTGGATGAACGAGGCGTTCGGGTCTTCGAACAGGCGGATGGCGTCTTGGAAGAAGGCGCCGGGCTCGTCAATGGGCTCCAGCACACACAGCCAAACCTGATCGGCAGTTTCGGAACGAACAACGACGTCAGCCCCACCGTCGTCAGTGAAGTACAGCCCTGGGCGAGTGGCGTAACGATGCAACGGTGGGTTTTTCATACCTCCATTGTAGACGTGTTGTCACTTCTGGTGGAAGCCCTTGATTTTCTGCCGCGTTCCGCAGCACCGCAGATATCGTCGAGATAATTCTCGGCGAATCGCAATGCGGCACCGATGATGTTCTGGTCTTCGGCGCAGTAGCTCTTGCGCAGATTGAAATGGTCGGTGCCGAACGGACTGCGTGCGATGACGCGCGCCTTCAGATCCTCGATGTCGCTGTCTTCAAGATGCTGGGCTGCTTCACCGCCGACAATCACGTCGCCCGCGATGATGGATCGCGCGTTGACGATGGCCTGCGCCACGTAATCCAGCCATTCGTCCATGCGCTCGCGATGATGCCGTTCGCCCTGCTCAAGCACGCTGAAGAAGCCGGGAATGCTTTCGTAATCCTCGGGCAAGGTCTCCGGCGAGCAGTAGGTGTCCATGCAACCGCGCTGGCCGCAGTAGCATTCGCGGCCGCCCGGCACCAGCGTCATGTGTTCGATGGCGCCGTTGCACTGGTTCGGGCCTTGATACAGTTTGCCCCCCGCGATCACCGCGCCGCCCGGGCGTCGCTCCAGATAGACGCACACCGCATCGGTGAGCGTGGAGTCGAACCAGAGTTCGGCCATGGCTGAGGCATCGGAATCGTGGATCATCATGCACGGGTAATGGACCGATTGGCTGATGGTTTCGAGCGTGAGCCCAGTGTTGCCCATAATGGTGCCGAAGATGATGGTGGTGGCGTCGGGGGAGAGGATGCCTTGGATGGCGAACGAGACGCCGAGCACCTTGCCGTGCTTCTTTTCGACGTCGGCGGCGAAGTTGTTGATGATGCCGCCGATACGCTGGTAGTAAACGTTGGTGTTGCGGTAAGGCAGGGCATCGTTGCGTTTTTCGATGACGTTGCCGTACAGGTTAATCGCGCACAGGCGCAGTTCGTTGGACCGCATCACTACCCCGATGGCAGTGCGATGATCGGGATTGAACTCATAATTTTGCGCCTTGCGCCCGCCGGTGGAATCCTGCAGTTCGCCTTTGCGGATGAGTCCGTCATCTTCTAGTGCGTGCAGATTTTGGGTGATGGTGGGCAGGCTGAGGCCGAGTTCGCGTTCCAGTTCCTGCTTGGTGACATGGCTATGGCCATACAGATACTGGGCCATGGCACTGCGGTTGTGCGCTTTCACTGCGGTCGATGGCATTGCCCTCATGTTTACCCCTTTGTGCGATGAGATATATGCAAGTTTACTTTATGAAAGTGGCTTTCATGTGCCTCGACGCGGAGGTTATGAGGCAACAATCGTATATTTGTAGGCGATTTTGGGTACTTTTTTAAACCAACTTTCTAGAAATGTGGAGAAAATGATTGCTTTTGAAAACTTACTTTAAAAAAGTTCTCGGATTGTGTTGTTTGCAGGCATGTGATTTTCGGTAAAAAGTGAACAAAAAGTACCAAATCGCCGGATAGAGTGAGGATTTGTTCGATATTTCGCACAACTCGTAACAAAAACTGTTCAATATCGCACGTGAAACGCCGTCGATTTTGTGCGTATGCATCGCGCCGGACCGTTCAGTATATTGTGCCTCAGGTCACATATGCAATGTGACAACGCATCACCGGTCATTTTCGGTTACTGAGGCGGTATCCCGCTGGTGCAACTGAGGTGACGAGGCGATGGCCCAGAACTTTGCCATATACCCCAAGAAGATCGAGGAGGACCCCAAGTGGCAGAAGCAAAGAAGAAGGTCGAAGCTACCAAGCCGACTCCAGAAGAGAAGCAGGCCGCAGCTGAGGCCGAAGTTGACGCGCTGGTTGCCCGCGCCAAGAAGGCTCTCGTCGAATTCGAGAACCTCGACCAGAAGCAAGTTGATCGTATCGTCGCCAAGGCCTCCATCGCCGCTCTGAACAAGCACCTCGTTCTCGCCAAGATGGCTGTCGACGAGACCGGCCGTGGTCTCGTGGAAGACAAGGCCACCAAGAACATCTTCGCCTGCGAGCACGTCACCAACTACTTGGCCGGCCAGAAGACCGTCGGCATCATCCGCGAAGACGACGTGATGGGCATCGATGAGGTCGCCGAGCCCGTCGGCGTGGTCGCCGGTGTCACCCCGGTTACCAACCCGACCTCCACCGCCATCTTCAAGTCCCTCATCGCCCTGAAGACACGCTGCCCGATCGTCTTCGGCTTCCACCCCGGCGCGCAGAAGTGCTCCGTCGAGGCCGCCAAGATCGTGCGCGACGCCGCCATCGAGGCCGGTGCTCCCGAGAACTGTATCCAGTGGATCGAGCATCCGTCCATCCAGGCCACCGGCGCGCTGATGCGGCACCCGGGCGTGGCCACGATCCTCGCCACCGGTGGTCCGGGCATGGTCAAGGCCGCTTACTCCTCCGGCAAGCCCGCCCTCGGCGTGGGTGCCGGCAACGCCCCGGCCTATGTTGATTCCGATGTGGACATCGTCCGTGCCGCCAACGATCTGGTGCTCTCCAAGCACTTCGATTACGGCATGATCTGCGCCACCGAGCAGGCCATCATCGCCCACAAGGACGTCTACGACCAGCTCATCAAGGAGCTCAAGGTCCGTAAGGCCTACTTCGTCAACGCCGAAGAGAAGGCCAAGCTGGAGCAGTACATGTTCGGCTGCACCGCCGGTTCCGGCGTCAAGCCCGTGCTGAACTCCGTGGTGCCGGGCAAGTCCCCGCAGTTCATCGCCAAGGCTGCTGGCTTCGAGATTCCGGCCGACGCCACCATTCTGGCCGCCGAGTGCAAGGAAGTCTCCGACGACGAGCCGCTGACCCACGAGAAGCTCGCTCCGGTGCAGGCCGTGCTCAAGGCCGACAACAAGGAGCAGGCCTTCGAGATGTGCGAGAAGATGCTCAAGCTGGGTGCCGGCCACACCGCCGCCATCCACACCAACAACCAGGAGCTCGTGCGTGAGTACGGCGTCCGTATGCACGCCTGCCGCATCATCTGGAACCAGCCTTCCTCCCTTGGCGGCATCGGCGACATCTACAATGCCATCGCCCCGTCGCTGACCCTGGGCTGCGGCTCCTACGGCGGCAACTCGGTGTCCGGCAACGTGCAGGCCGTGAATCTCGTCAACATCAAGCGCATTGCTCGGAGGAACAACAACATGCAGTGGTTCAAGATCCCGGCCAAGACCTACTTCGAGCCGAACGCCATCAAGTACCTGCGCGACATGTACGGCATCGAGAAGGCCGTCATCGTGTGCGATAAGGTCATGGAGCAGCTCGGCATCGTCGACAAGGTCATCGACCAGCTGCGCGCCCGCTCCAACCGTGTGACCTTCCGCATCATCGACTACGTCGAGCCGGAGCCCTCCGTCGAGACCGTCGAAAAGGGCGCGGAGATGATGCGCGAGGAGTTCGAGCCGGACACGATCATCGCGGTTGGCGGCGGCTCCCCGATGGATGCCTCCAAGATCATGTGGCTGCTCTACGAGCACCCGGAAATCGCCTTCTCCGACGTGCGCGAGAAGTTCTTCGATATCCGTAAGCGCGCCTTCAAGATCCCGCCGCTGGGCAAGAAGGCCAAGCTCGTGTGCATCCCGACCTCGTCGGGCACCGGTTCCGAGGTCACCCCGTTCGCCGTGATCACCGATCACAAGACCGGCTACAAGTACCCGATCACCGACTACGCGCTGACCCCGTCCGTGGCCATCGTGGACCCGGTGCTGGCTCGCACCCAGCCGCGCAAGCTGGCCTCCGACGCCGGCTTCGACGCCCTGACCCACTCGATGGAAGCATACGTGTCCGTGTACGCGAACGACTTCACCGACGGCATGGCCCTGCACGCGGCCAAGCTCATCTGGGACAACCTGGCTGAGTCCGTCAACGGCGAGCCCGGCCTGGCCAAGACCGACGCTCAGGAGAAGATGCACAACGCCGCCACCATGGCCGGCATGGCATTCGGCTCCGCGTTCCTCGGCATGTGCCACGGCATGGCCCACACCATCGGTGCCCTGTGCCACATCGCCCACGGCCGTACCAACTCCATCCTGCTGCCGTACGTGATTCGCTACAACGGCCAGATTCCTGAGGAGCCCACCTCTTGGCCGAAGTACAACAAGTACATCGCCCCGGAGCGCTACCAGGACATCGCCCGCAACCTCGGCATCGACACCGGCAAGACCCCGGCCGAAGCCGTGGAGAACCTGGCGAAGGCTGTCGAGGACTACCGCGATAACAAGCTCGGTATGAACAAGAGCTTCCAGGATTGCGGCGTGGACGAGGATTACTTCTGGTCCGTGCTCGATCAGATCGGCATGCGCGCCTATGAGGACCAGTGCACCCCGGCCAACCCGCGCATCCCGCTGATCAACGACATGAAGGACATCGCCGTCGGTGCTTACTACGGCGTCTCCCAGGCGGAAGGCCACAAGCTACGCATCGAGCGCGAGGGTGAGGCCGCCACTGAGGAAGCCTCCGAGCGTTGATTGCAGGCGGTTTGTGGTTGGTGGCACCATCAGTAGTCACCAACCGCGGTGTTGCAGCTTAGTGGCTGCATAGCGCGACACAAGGAGCCCGACCCCATTACAGGGGCCGGGCTCCTTTGCATATGTGGTGCTCCCTCAGCCAGCAGGTACACCTCCATGGGGTGGTAACCCACTCATGGGGCGGTAACTTGCCCATGGGGCGGTGTACGAAAACGGCTCTATTCTGCGGAAGGTAAAATTTTACCGTCCGCCCCATGGGCCAATTACCGCCCCATGAGGTAATTACCTCCCCATGGAATCGCTGAAGCGTCGCTAAATCGCCGCAATTATGCAGCCAAAAGCAATAAAGCTGGCAAACGCCTCGGTAATGCCGGTCACCACGGGCTTCAAGGTTGTGCGCCGTGTAACCACCGGCAACGCAACGGCGCGGGCCAACAGCAGCACAGTCATCGCAATCAGATACGGACTGCGTCCAGACGGCACGGCGGCTAGCAGCAATAGCGCCACATGCCATACCCACGAAGCCGCCACGTATGAACACTTCCCGCGTTCCCGGATCATGGTTTTGACCACCAAAACCGACCCATACTGCGTCAGCGCAAACAGCACGGTGGCAATCAGCCCGCTCACGGGCAATGAACCCGCGGGCCACCAGGCGTGAAGGTCGAATATCTGGCTCAAATCTGGCATATTCCGAATCGCGGCGCGTGCGGCGGTGACATCAGCGGCTGCGCACGAGGCATGTGCTGCGTTGATGGGCATAACACATGCCGTCTCAACAGTGCTGCCAAACGACGCGATCACCGTGGCCATGGCCGACGCGGCAATCACCGACACGGCATTGCCCCACAGCGAGCGCTCCTTCCTCAGCCACGAGGACAGCATCGACAGCGCAACCAGCACTATATATAAGGGAGCCCAACGCAGTATGCCGGTATGCGTAATCAGGAATGGAAAGCCGATGACGATGAGCGCTACGGCATAAGTGAGCATCGGCGGCAGATAACGGCGTGAAAAGTGTGCTTTGAACCAGTGCGCGGCGCTGAACTGCACGCAATAGCACACGGCCCACGTCGCCAATAGCCAAAGCGTATCAAGATTAGGCCCGCCGATAAAGAAGCCAGCCACAGCGGGCAGCATAACCATTACCCATGCGCCAGGTTGGTTGTCGAACCAATCGCGTTTAAGAGTCTTGCGGCGGGAAGTCATATCTGTCATGATATCGCAGCGAATGGTTCTCAATAAGAAAGATGTGAGACCTGCATTGCGACAATCGAACAGACGCCGAGCGGCTATGCCGCGAGGTAATACGAACGGCATGAGCGCGACACGCGCGAACTCCACTGTCCCACCTCAATGCTTGAATAAACAAGTTGCCTGATTTGGGCTCGCAAATTGGAATTAAAAAAGCGAGCGCGGGCCGGGAGCCACTTCAAGTGAAGTGACAGCCGGAAACCGCGCACTGATGTCGGATGACCGCTAGAGGACGTATGTCCAAGGGAGGCCATGCGCGCCGGTGCCCTAGAAGCAGGTTGGTAAACAGTACAACGAACATCGCTAGAAAGGGCGGACGGCAATGGCGGGACAGAAAATCCGCATCAGGCTTAAGTCCTATGACCACGAGGTCATCGACCAATCGGCGAAGAAGATCGTCGAAACGGTGACGAACGCGGGCGCAACTGTTGTTGGCCCCGTTCCGCTGCCGACCGAGAAGAACGTCTTCTGTGTTATCCGTTCTCCTCATAAGTACAAGGATTCTCGCGAGCACTTCGAGATGCGCACTCACAAGCGCCTCATCGACATCGTGGACCCGACCCCCAAGGCCGTGGACTCCCTGATGCACATCGATCTGCCTGCGGACGTCAACATCGAAATCAAGCTGTAAGGGAGGAGGAAGCATTATGTCTAATCGCAAGGCTCTGCTGGGCAAGAAGCTCGGCATGTCCCAGGTGTGGGACGAGAACGGCTTCTTCGTGCCCGTCACTCTTGTCGACGTGTCCACCAACGTGGTGACCGCTGTGAAGACCGAGGAATCTGACGGCTACAAGGCTGTCCAGCTCGGCTACGGCGCCATCGATCCCACCAAGGTGACCAAGCCGCTGGCTGGCCACTTTGCTAAGGCCGGTGTCACCCCGCGTCGCCACCTCGTCGAGGTGCGCACCGACGACGTCGATCAGTTCGAGGCCGGCCAGGAACTGGCCGCTGACCTGTTCGAAGAGGGTGCTGAGGTCGACGTGACCGGCACCACCAAGGGTAAGGGCTTCGCCGGTACCATCAAGCGTTGGGGCTTCAAGTCCTACCGCCGTACTCACGGTTCTCACAAGAACGAGCGCCGTCCCGGTTCTGTGGGCGCATGCGCCACTCCGAGCCGTATTCTCAAGGGCAAGCGTATGGCCGGCCGCATGGGTCATGTGACCGCCACTACCCAGAACCTGACCGTCGTCTCCGCTGATGTCGAGAACGGCATCCTCGCCATCAAGGGCGCCATTCCTGGCCCCAAGGGCGGCATCGTTCTCGTCCGCTCGGCTGTGAAGGGAGCCTGATAAACCATGGCAAACGTTACTCTGAACGTCACCGACGCCAAGGGCCAGGCCACCGGCACCGTTGAAGCTCCTGAGGCTCTCTTCGGCGTTTCCGCCGAGGATGTCCAGGCTCACATCCCGCTGATCCACCAGGTTGTCACCGCTCAGCTCGCTGCTGCTCGTCAGGGCACCCACGCCACCAAGACTCGTGGCATGGTTTCCGGCGGCGGCAAGAAGCCGTGGAAGCAGAAGGGCACCGGTCGTGCTCGTCAGGGCTCCATCCGTGCACCGCAGTGGTACCACGGCGGCACCGTGTTCGGCCCGCAGCCGCGTGACTACTCTCAGCGCACCCCCAAGAAGATGAAGGCCGCAGCTCTGCGCTACGCCCTGTCCGATCGCGCCAACGCCGGTCGCGTTGCCGTGGTGGAGTTCGGTATCACCGAGCCGTCCACCAAGGCCGCTGTCGCCGCTCTGGCCCCGATTACCGCGGACAAGTTCACCACGGTCGTCTTCACTCGCGACAACATCAACGAGTGGCTCTCCGTGCGCAACATCCCGACCGTTCACCCGATTTTCGTCGATCAGCTCAACACGTACGACGTGATTACCTCGCAGTACGTGGTCTTCACCAAGGAAGCCTTCGAGGCTTTCGTGGCTGCCAAGACCGAGCCGAAGGAGGCCTGATTTAGATGGTCGCTATTCACAAGCCCGCTCACGACGTGATTCTTAAGCCCGTCGTCTCCGAGAAGAGCTACGCCGCTTCCGACCGTGGCCAGTACACCTTCGTGGTGGCTCCGGATGCGAACAAGGTGCAGATCAAGCAGGCAATCGAAGAGATCTTCAAGGTCAAGGTGACGAACGTCAACACCCTCAACCGCGCTGGCAAGAAGCAGCGCACTCGCACCGGTTTCGGCCAGCGCGCTTCCCAGAAGCGTGCGATCGTGACCGTCGCCGAGGGCCAGACGATCGACATCTTTGGTAACTGAAGGTTAGCCGAGAAAAGTTAAAGGAAGAACTACATTATGGCTATCCGCGTTTATAAGCCGACGACCGCAGGCCGCCGCAACGCGTCCGTCTCGGATTTCTCCGAGCTGACTCGTTCTACGCCTGAGAAGTCGCTGGTTCGCAAGAAGTCCAAGACCGGCGGTCGTAACTCTTACGGCCGTATCACCTCCCGTCATCGCGGCGGCGGCCACAAGCGTCAGTACCGTCTCATCGATTTCAAGCGTTGGGACAAGGACGGCGTGCCCGCCAAGGTTGCCGAGATCGAGTACGATCCGAACCGCTCCGCCCGTATCGCCCTCCTGCACTTCGCAGATGGCGAGAAGCGCTACATCATCGCGCCGAAGGGCATCAAGCAGGGCGACGTCATCGAGACCGGTGCTCAGGCTGATATCAAGCCGGGCAACAACCTGCCGCTGAAGAACATCCCGACCGGTACCGTGGTCCATGCCATCGAGCTCCGCCCGCTGGGCGGCGCTAAGATCGCTCGTTCCGCTGGTGCTGCCGTTCAGCTCGTCGCCAAGGATGGCGCCTACGCTCAGCTGCGTATGCCGTCCGGCGAAATCCGCAACGTCGACGCGCGCTGCCGCGCTACCGTCGGCGAGGTCGGCAACGAGGACCACGCCAACATTCAGCTCGGCAAGGCTGGCCGCGCCCGCTGGATCGGCCGCCGTCCGATCACCCGTGGTGAGTCCATGAACCCGGTCGACCACCCGCACGGCGGTCGTACCCGCGGGGGTAAGCCGCCGGTCTCCCCGTGGGGCAAGGGCGAGGTTCGTACTCGTCGTCCGAAGAAGGCTTCGAACAAGATGATTGTTCGTCGCCGTCCGTCCGGCAAGAACCGCAAGTAAGGGAGTATCGAGAAGATGACTCGTAGCATCAAGAAGGGCCCCTTCGTCGACGCCCACTTGCAGAAGAAAGTCGACGAGCAGAACGAGAAGGGCACCAAGAACGTCATCAAGACGTGGTCCCGTCGTTCGATGATCACCCCTGATTTCATCGGACACACCTTCGCCGTTCATGATGGTCGCAAGCATGTCCCGGTGTTCGTCACCGAGGCCATGGTTGGTCACAAGCTGGGTGAGTTCGCCCCCACGAAGACCTTCAAGGGTCACGTGAAGGACGACAAGAAGGCCCGTCGCTAAGGATAAGGAATAGAACATGGAAGCTAAAGCAATCGCTCGTCACGTCCGCGTGACGCCGCGCAAGGCTCGCCGCATGGTCGACCTCATCCGCGGCAAGAAGGCGACCGAAGCCGTCACCATTTTGAAGTTCGCCCCTCAGGCTGCGGCCCTGCCGGTCCGCAAGACCCTGGAGAGCGCCATCGCCAACGCTCGTGTGAAGGCCGACAAGGCCGGCGAGCCGTTCCGCGAGAACGACCTGTACATCAAGGAGACCTACGTTGACGAAGGTGTGACCCTCAAGCGCTTCCGCGCTCGTGCCCAGGGCCGCGCTGCTCGCATCAACAAGCGCACCTCCCACATCACGGTCGTCGTGGCTAACAAGGAAGGAGCCCGCTAAAGATGGGTCAGAAGATCAATCCGTTTGGCTACCGTCTGGGCATCACTGAGAACCACCGCTCCAAGTGGTTCTCCGACTCCAACAAGGCCGGCGAACGCTACCGCGACTTCGTGCTTGAGGATGATCAGATCCGCAAGGAGATGAGCAAGGACCTCGAGCGCGCTGGCGTGTCCCGCATCGTCATCGAGCGCACCCGCGACCGCGTTCGCGTCGACATTCACACCGCCCGTCCGGGCATCGTGATCGGTCGTCGTGGCGCCGAGGCTGAGCGCGTCCGCGCCAAGCTCGAGAAGCTGACCGGCAAGCAGGTCCAGCTCAACATCTTCGAAGTCAAGAACGCCGCGCTGGACGCCCAGCTCGTCGCTCAGGGCATCGCTGAGCAGCTGACCAACCGCGTCACCTTCCGTCGTGCCATGCGTAAGGCCCAGCAGGACGCCATGCGCGCCGGTGCCAAGGGTATCCGCATCAAGCTCTCCGGCCGCCTCGGCGGTGCGGAAATGAGCCGTTCCGAGTTCTACCGTGAGGGCCGCGTTCCGCTGCAGACCCTCCGCGCCCTCATCGATTACGGCTTCTTCGAGGCCAAGACCACGTACGGCCGTATCGGCGTCAAGGTCTGGATCTACAAGGGCGACATGACCGAATCCGAGTTCGAAGAGCAGCAGGCTCAGCAGAACAACCGTCCGGGCCGTCGTGGTGGCGATCGCCGCCCGCGCCGTGGCAACCGTTCCGCCGCCCCGCAGGCCGCCGAAGCCCCCAAGGCTGAGGCTCCCGCCGAGGCCGCTCCGGCTGCAGAAACGAAGGAGTGAGCAAGAATGCTTATCCCCAAGAGGACTAAGTACCGCAAGCAGCACCGCCCTGTGCGTTCTGGCATGTCCAAGGGCGGCAACGAGATCAACTTCGGTGATTTCGCCATCCAGTCCCTCGCCCCGGCCTACGTGACCAACCGTCAGATCGAAGCCGCGCGTATCGCCATGACCCGCTACATCAAGCGTGGTGGCCGCGTGTGGATCACGATCTTCCCGGATCGTCCGCTGACCAAGCACCCGCTCGGTGCCCGAATGGGTTCCGGTAAGGGTGCCCCGGAGTTCTGGATTGCGAACGTGCGCCCTGGTCGCGTGATGTTCGAAATCGGTGGTGTGTCCGAGGACATCGCTAAGGAAGCCCTCCGCCGCGCTATCGACAAGCTCCCGATGAAGTGCCGCATTATCGCACGTGAAGGTGGTGATATCTGATGGCAGTCGGTACCGCTGATTACTCCATCAAGAATCTCAACGAGAAGACCAACGCGGAAATCGAAGGCTTCTTGAAGAAGTCCAAGGAAGAGCTGTTCAACCTGCGCTTCCAGCACGCCACCGGTCAGCTCGAGAACACCGCCCGTCTCAAGGCTGTCAAGAGCGACATCGCCCGCATGTACACCGTGCTTCGCGAGCGTGAGCTTGGCATCAGCCAGGAGCCGGCCGCTACCGAATCCAAGGAGAAGTGATTATGGCTGAAGAGCGTAACTTCCGTAAGGTTCGCCGCGGCTACGTCGTGTCCGACAAGATGGACAAGACGATTACCGTCGAGCTCGAGCAGCGTTCGACCCACCCGCTGTACGGCAAGGTCGTTCGTTCCACCAGCAAGGTCAAGGCCCATGATGAACACAACGACGCCCACATTGGCGACCTCGTGAGTATTATGGAAACTCGGCCTCTGAGCAAGACCAAGCGCTGGCGTCTCGAATCCATTATCGAGCGCGCCAAGTAAGTAAAGTTCGGCAAGGCTCGCCATTTACCGGGGCATTATGGGCAACCACGATGCCCCGGTAAATGGGGAGAACCAGCTCGGCTAAGGAGAATCAATGATTCAGCAGGAAACGCGGCTTCATGTCGCCGACAACACGGGTGCGAAGGAACTCCTCGCCATCCGCGTGCTCGGCGGATCGAAGCGACGCTATGCCGGCATCGGCGACGTGATCGTCGCCTCCGTCAAGGACGCCATTCCTGGCGGGTCGGTCAAGAAGGGCGACGTGGTTAAGGCCGTTGTCGTCCGTACCGTCAAGGAATCCCGCCGTGCGGATGGTTCCTACATCAAGTTCGACGAGAACGCCGCCGTCATTCTCGGCTCCGGCCGTGAACCGAAGGGCACTCGTATCTTCGGACCGGTCGGTCGTGAACTGCGCGAGCACAAGTTCATGAAGATCGTGTCCCTCGCCCCGGAGGTGATCTGACATGGCAGCCAAGATCAAGAGCGGCGACCTGGTCAAGGTCATCCGCGGCAAGGACCGCGGCAAGGAAGGCACCGTCAAGCAGGTGCTCTCCAACGATCGACTAATCGTCGAAGGCGTGCAGATCGTCAAGAAGCACGTGCGTGCAACGCAGCAGGGCCAGCAGGCTGGCATCGTCTCCACTGAGGCTCCGATCCATCGCTCCAACGTGATGGTCATCGACCCGGAGACCAAGCAGCCGACCCGCGTTGGCATCACCGTTAAGGAAGAGGCGCGTGACGGCAAGGTGAAGACCGTGCGCGTGCGCGTCGCCAAGAAGTCCGGAAAGGAGCTGGCATGACCGATACTACTGTCGAAGCGCCGGCCACCCCGCGCTTGAAGGTCAAGTACAACGAGCAGATCATTCCTGAGCTCGAGAAGGAGTTCAAGTACTCCAACCCGATGCAGGTTGCTCGTGTCCAGAAGGTCGTCGTCTCCATGGGTGTTGGTGCCGCTGCCCGCGACTCCAAGCTCATCGAAGGTGCCGTCAAGGACCTCACCCTGATCACCGGCCAGAAGCCGAAGATCACCAAGGCCAAGAAGTCCGTCGCGCAGTTCCACCTGCGTGAAGGCCAGGCCATCGGCGCGTACGTCACCCTGCGTGGCGACCGCATGTGGGAGTTCCTGGACCGTCTGCTGACCCTCGCGCTGCCCCGTATCCGCGACTTCCGCGGCATCAACGGCCACCAGTTCGATGGCCAGGGCAACTACAACTTTGGTCTCACCGAGCAGTCCATGTTCCACGAGATCGATCCTGATTCGATCGATCACGTGCGCGGTATGGACATCACTGTGGTGACCTCCACCAAGGACGACAAGGAAGCTTACGCGCTGCTGAAGCACCTCGGCTTCCCCTTCAAGGAGAACTGATATGGCAAAAACCGCTCTTAAGAACAAGGCGGCCGGCAAGCCGAAGTTCAAGGTCCGCGCTTACACGCGCTGCCAGGTCTGCGGTCGTCCCCACTCCGTCTACCGCAAGTTCGGCCTGTGCCGCATCTGCCTTCGTGAGAAGGCTCACCGCGGTGAACTGCCCGGCGTTACGAAGTCCAGTTGGTAAACATCGACGCTGAAGGTCCGCGGCCCGAACGCTTCTAGAAGAAGCGTGAGGGCGGCGGAAACCATAGCGAGAAAGGGCAACAAGCCCAAATGACAATGACAGATCCGATCGCAGACATGCTTACGCGTCTGCGTAATGCGAGCGCGGCCAAGCACGAAACCGTGGATATGCCGTACTCCAAGTTCAAGGCGAACATCGCCGAGATCCTGAAGCGTGAAGGCTACATCAAGGACTTCACCGCTAAGGAAGCCAAGGTCGGCCAGACTCTTGAGGTCACCCTCAAGTACGGTCCGAACGGTGAGCGTTCCATTCAGGGTATCAAGCGCATCTCCAAGCCGGGCCTTCGTCGTTACGCGAAGTCCGACTCCCTGCCGATGCCGCTCGGTGGCCTGGGTATCGCCATCATCTCGACTTCTTCGGGACTGCTGACTCAGAAGGAATGCCTCGACCGAGGCATTGGCGGCGAAATTGTCGCCTTCGTGTGGTGAGAAAGGAGAGCTGAAACATGGCATCGCATATTGGTAAGCTCCCCATCGCCATCCCTGCTGGCGTTGAAGTCAAGATTGAAGGCCAGAACTTCTCCGCCAAGGGCGCTAAGGGTTCTGACTCCTACGTGGTTCCGGAAGGCATCACCGCTGCCGTTGAAGGCAACGAGATTGTCCTGACCGCCGCTGATGACCTGCGTCCGACCCGTGCCAAGCACGGTTTGGCTCGTTCCATCATGGCCGGCATGGTCAAGGGTGTTCACGATGGCTACTCCAAGACTCTTGAGATCGTCGGCACCGGTTACCGCGCCGTCGCCAAGGGCCAGGGCATCGAGTTCTTCCTCGGCTACTCCCACACCATCACCGTCAACCCGCCCGAAGGCATCACCCTGAAGGTGACCGACGCCAACCACGTGGTTGTCGAAGGCACCGACAAGCAGGTCGTGGGCCAGGTTGCCGCCAACATCCGCAAGCTGCGCGCTCCGGAACCCTACAAGGGCAAGGGCATCAAGTACTCCGATGAACGCATCCTGCGCAAGGCTGGAAAGGCTGGTAAGTGATATGAGCGTTGCTATTCTCGGAAAAGGCAAGAAGGTAGCTCTCAAGCGCCGTCACGCGCGTATCCGCAAGCGCATCTCCGGTACCCCCGAGCGTCCGCGCCTGGTGGTCACCCGCTCCAACCGTCACATGGTTGCTCAGGTGGTCGACGATACCAAGGGCATTACCCTGGTGTCTGCCTCCACTCTTCAGGCCGACTTCGCCGGCTTCGAAGGCACCAAGACTGAGGCCGCCAAGAAGGTCGGCGAGCTGATCGCCGAGAAGGCCAAGGCTGCCGGCATCACCGCAGTCGTGTTCGACCGCGGTGGCAACAAGTACACCGGTCGCGTCGCAGCCGTTGCTGATGGCGCCCGCGAGGGAGGTCTTGCACTGTGAGCGACAACGAAACGAAGGAAACCCAAGTGGCTGAAGAAACTCAGAACACTGTGGCGACCGAATCCAACAACGAGGACCGCAAGGGTCGTCGTGGCCAGCGCGGTGAAGGCCGTCGTGGCGAGCGTCGTAACCGTCGTGAAGAAAACCACGGCGACGAGCTGCTCGATCGCGTGGTGACCATCAACCGTGTGTCCAAGACCCACAAGGGTGGCCGTACCTTCAGCTTCGCCGCACTGGTTGTGGTCGGCGACGGCAACGGCACCGTGGGTGTCGGCTACGGCAAGTCCCGTGAAGTCCCGGCCGCCATCGCCAAGGGCCAGCTGGACGCCAAGAAGCACATGTTCTCTGTGCCTCGCGTCCGCGGCACCATCACCCACCCGGTTCAGGGTCACGACGCTGCTGGCACCGTCCTGCTGCGTCCGGCCGCCCCGGGTACCGGTGTAATCGCCGGTGGCTCCGTGCGCGCCGTCATGGAATGCGCAGGCATCACCGACGTCCTGACCAAGTCGATGGGCTCCGCCACCGCCGTTAACGTGGTGCGCGCTACCGTCGACGCCCTCAAGCAGCTCGAAGAGCCCGAGGAGATCGCCGCCCGTCGTGGCCTGGCGCTCGACGAGGTCGCTCCCGATGCTCTGCTGCGCGCCCGCGCCGCCGGCATTGCCGAGGCTCGCAAGGCTCGCGAAGAGGCTGCTGCCGCTAAGGCCGCCGAAGAGAAGGATGGTGAGTGATACTCATGGCTAAGAACCTGAAGATTACCCTGCACCACGGCATCGTGAACCGTACCCCGGCTCAGCGCGCCACCGTCAAGACCCTCGGCCTCAACAAGATCGGTAAGACCGTTGTCCGCGAGGACACCCCGGCCAACCGTGGTCTGGTGAACGCCGTGCGTCACCTGGTCACCGTTGAGGAGGTTGACTGATTATGGCAGATAACGAAATCCTGCAGATGCACGACCTGAAGCCCGCCCCGGGTGCCAAGAAGGACCGCACCCGTGTGGGCCGCGGTGAAGGCTCCAAGGGTAAGACCGCCGGTCGTGGCGCCAAGGGCCAGACGAAGCGCAACCACGTGCGTCCGGGCTTTGAAGGCGGCCAGCTGCCGCTGTACATGCGCCTGCCGAAGCTTCGTGGCTTCAAGAACCCGTTCAAGGTCGAGTTCCAGGTCATCAACATCGCTCGTCTCGTGGAGCTCTTCCCCGAGGGCGGCGAGGTTGCTGTGGCCGACCTGATCGCCAAGGGCGCTGTTCGTGACAACGCTCCGGTGAAGGTTCTGGGCGACGGCGAGACCACCGTGGCTTTCACCCTCAAGGGTGTTAAGGTTTCGGCTTCCGCCAAGTCCAAGATCGAGGCCGCCGGCGGTTCCGTTTCCGAGGACTGATTAGTCCTACGGGGAGCGCAATAGGCTGTACAACCCCCGCCCGCCAATAGGTGGACGGGGGTTCCCTTTTCTAGAAAATTGTTGTTCTGAGTGCAGAGAAGCAGTCTCAACACAATGATCGTTTTGAGTATGCTTCCCCCCGTTCAGTACGACGGAGCATAATTCAGGTAACATTCGCGAGACATGAAGTGGCCGAAGTAGGCACTTTAGACTATGCTCGTTCGTTAGTTTGTGTATTTCGCGCGATTGGCGCGCTATTGGGAGGAAATCTAGGTGAGGACACTAATCCAGGCCCTGAAAACCAAAGAGTTGAGGAAGAAGATTCTCTTCGTCCTGTTCATCATCATCGTCTACCGCATCGGTTCGTTCATTCCGACCCCTGGCGTGGACTACAACGTGGTGAACAAGTGCATGGCCACCATCGGCAGCGCCTCTCAGGAGAACTTCATCGGACTGGTGAACCTCTTCTCGGGTGGCGCCATGCTCCAGCTGTCTATCTTCGCGCTGGGCGTCATGCCGTACATCACCGCGTCCATCGTGGTGCAGCTGCTGCGCGTGGTCATCCCCCGCTTCGAGGCCCTGCATAAGGAGGGCCAGTCCGGCGAGGCGAAGCTCACCCAGTACACCCGTTACCTGACCATCGGCCTGGCCGTGCTCCAGTCCACCACCATCCTGGTCACCGCCCGCTCCGGCGCCCTGTTCAACTACCAGTGCGACCAGGTCATCCCGGACGGCTCCGTGTTCAACCTCGTGGTCATGGTCCTCATCATGACCGGCGGCACCGGCCTGATCATGTGGATGGCCGAGCTCGTGACCGACAAGGGCATCGGCCAGGGCATGTCCATCTTGATCTTCATGTCCATCTGCTCCGGCTTCCTGCCCCAATTGTGGGAGATCGGCTACGGCACCAACGGCACCGACGGCGACTGGCTCAAGTTCGGCATCGTCGTGGGCGTGCTCGTGGTCATCCTCATCTTCGTCGACTTCGTCGAACTGTGCCAGCGCCGCGTCCCGGTGCAGTACACGCGCCGCATGATCGGCCGTAAGATGTACGGCGGCTCCTCCACCTACCTGCCGCTGAAGATCAACATGTCCGGCGTCATCCCGCCGATCTTCGCCTCCTCGATCCTCGCCATCCCGACCCTGATCGCCCAGTTCGGCAAGTCCGACCAGTCCTGGGTCAAGTGGATCAACGCCAACCTGGCGAACACCACATCCGTGTGGTACATCGCCCTGTACGCGCTGATGATCGTGTTCTTCTGCTTCTTCTACACCTCGATCACGTTCAACCCGGACGAGACCGCGGACAACATGAAGCAGTACGGCGGCTTCATCCCCGGCATCCGCGCCGGCAACGCCACCAGCCGCTACCTGACCTACGTGATGAACCGACTCAACACCGTCGGCGCCGTCTACCTGCTGTTCGTGGCCCTGATCCCGACCGTGCTGATCATGGCCCTCGGCCTCAACGCCAAGCTGCCGTTCGGCGGCACCACGATCCTGATTATCGCGGGCGTGGGCCTCGACACCCTGCGTCAGGCCAAGGCCCAGACCGAACAGTTCCAGTACACCGGCTTCCTGTTCGAAAACGTGGACCACAAAGAGGGCTGACGCCCGCTTGGCAGCGGTCGCCCGCAATGGGCAGGCGGCCGCGCGAGGAGTGGAACAGTCCAGTGGACTGTTCCACGACGGAGCAATCTTTCTTCCGCATATAACTCAATGGCTCCCTTAACCAAGGGAGCCAAAACCGTATTAATAACCGACATAAAAGGAGACCACCATGCGTCTGCTCATCATGGGCCCCCAGGGCGTGGGCAAGGGCACCCAGGCTGCTCTGCTCGCCGAACACTTCAACATCCCCACCATCTCCACCGGCGACATCTTCCGCTACAACATCAAGAACAAGACCGAACTCGGCCTTGAGGCGATGAGCTACACCGACAAGGGCGAGCTGGTTCCGGACTCCCTGACCAACAAGATCGTCAAGGATCGTCTGGCCAAGGAAGACTGCAAGAACGGCTGGATCCTCGACGGCTACCCGCGTAACGCCGCCCAGGTCACCGCTCTCGACGAGATGCTCGCCGACCTCGACACTCCGCTCGACCACGTGGTGGCCCTCGAAGCCGCCCGCGACGTGCTGCTGGAGCGTATGAAGAAGCGCGCCGCCGAGCAGGGCCGCGCTGACGACACTCCGGAGGCCATCGCCAAGCGCCTGGAGACCTATGAGAAGGAAACCGCTCCGCTGCTCGACATCTACGAGGCCCGTGGCCTGCTCGTCGTGGTCAACGGCGTCGGCGACATCGACGAGATCAGCGGCCGTATCATCAGCCACCTCGAGTAGTAGGTTCGGCAGCCCGGGCAACAAGCCGGAGTGATGCCGAAATATCACATCAACGTTTCCATACCCCTGTGCGACACGCCGAGTGTTCGTACAGGGGTATGTGCGTATATAGTTGACAGTTGGTGTGTCTTCGGATATGCCATAGTAATCATCCAACGGAATAGGACTAGAGGCACATGGCAAAAGACGGTGTGATTGAAGTCGAAGGACAGGTCGTGGAAGCACTGCCTAACGCGATGTTCCGCGTTGAACTCGAAAACAAGCACATCGTGCTCGCCACGATTTCCGGCAAAATGCGTAAGAACTACATTCGTATTCTGCCGCAGGATCGTGTCGTGCTCGAAATGAGCCCTTACGACCTGAACCGCGGACGCATTACGTACCGTTACAAGTAAAGGTACACAAGAAAAGGATAACCATGAAGGTCAGCCCTAGCGTGAAGAGGATCTGCGAAAACTGCCGCGTGATCCGCCGTCACGGCCGCGTCATGGTGATCTGCGTCAACCCGCGCCACAAGCAGCGTCAGGGCTGAGAGCAGATTCTCCAGCGGCACTAAGTAAATAAGGCACTCTCTCACAGTGCTTCCCGCAAGGGAACGACACTGAACCACGGGTACGTAGGCCCGTGCCGGGTAACCGGGCGAGCGGGTGCAAGACCTACGGCAACAAGAAGGAATCGCAATGGCACGTCTTGCCGGAGTCGACATCCCCAATGAGAAGCGCATCGAGATCGCCCTCACCTACATTTTCGGTGTGGGTCGCACTCGTGCCAAGGAAACGCTTGCCGCGACCGGTATTAGCCCGGACATCCGCGTCAAGGATCTCACCGACGAGCAGCTGATTACGCTGCGTGACTACCTCGAAGCCAACTACAAGATCGAGGGTGACCTGCGTCGTGAAGTCGATGCAGATATTCGTCGCAAGATTCAGATCAACTGCTACCAAGGCCAGCGTCACCGTAAGGGACTTCCTGTGCGCGGCCAGCGCACCAAGACCAATGCTCGTACCCGCAAGGGCCCGAAGCGCACGGTCGCCGGAAAGAAGAAGGCCACCAAGTAGTCGGTGGCATGATTCGGGCCACGGGATGATTTTCATCCCATCGCCCGAACGTCAACAACAAAGTTCGTTACTAGGAAACGAGGGTCAATGGCAGCGCCTAAGCAAGCCGCTCGTAAGCCCCGTCGTCGCGACCGCAAGTCGGTCCCGGTCGGCCAGGCTCACATCAAGTCCACTTTCAACAACACGATCATTTCGATCACCGATCCGTCCGGCGCCGTGGTGTCCTGGGCGTCCGGTGGCGATGTCGGCTTCAAGGGCTCCCGTAAGTCCACGCCGTACGCCGCTGGTATGGCTGCCGAGTCCGCCGCCCGCAAGGCGATGGAACACGGCGTCAAGAAGGTCGACGTGTTCGTCAAGGGCCCGGGTTCCGGTCGTGAAACCGCCATCCGTTCCCTGCAGTCTGCGGGCCTCGAGGTTGGTTCCATCACCGACGTCACCCCGCAAGCCCACAACGGCGTTCGTCCTCCGAAGCGTCGTCGCGTCTGAGCACTCAGCAATACCAAATCCATCCAAAACCGCCTGACCGGTGAGTGCACCACCGAGTTCAAGCTGAAAGGATAACCACAGTGCTTATTGCACAGCGTCCGACTCTTACCGAGGAATCTCTGAATCCGCAGCGCTCCCGCTTCACCATCGAGCCGCTCGAGCCTGGCTTCGGCTACACGCTCGGCAACTCGCTGCGTCGCACGCTGCTGAGCTCCATCCCGGGTGCTGCCGTGACCTCCGTGCGTATTTCCGGTGCCCTGCATGAGTTCACCACTCTGCCAGGTGTCCAGGAAGACGTCACCGAGATCCTGCTGAACATCAAGGGCATCGTGCTCACCAGCGAATACGACGAGCCTGTGGTCATGTATCTGCGCAAGAGCGGCAAGGGCGAAGCCGTGGCTGGGGACATCACCCCGCCGGCCGGCGTCACCATTGCCAACCCGGAGCAGCACATCGCTACCCTCGCCGACGATGGCGAACTCGAGATCGAGTTCACTGTCGAGCGTGGCCGTGGCTATGTTCCTGCCCAGATGAACAAGCAGGACAACGATGAGATCGGCCGTATTCCGGTTGATTCCATCTACTCCCCGGTACTCAAGGTGAGCTACAAGGTCGAGGCCACCCGTGTGGAACAGCGCACGGACTTCGACAAGCTCATCCTGGACGTGGAGACCAAGCCCGCCATCTCCCCGCGTGACGCGGTGGCTTCCGCCGGTTCCACCTTGGTGGAGCTCTTCGGCCTGTGCCGTGAGCTCAACGCCCAGGCTGAAGGCGTCGAGGTCGGTCCGGCCCCGGTGGCCGAGGAGACCAACCCCGAGATGGCCGTTCCGATTGAGGACCTCAACCTGACGCAGCGTTCTTACAACTGCCTCAAGCGCGAGGGCATCCACACCATCGGTGAGCTTGTCTCCCACACCGAGCAGGACCTGCTCGACATCCGCAATTTCGGTATGAAGTCAATCGATGAGGTCAAGGAGAAGCTGCAGACCTTGGGCCTGAGCCTCAAGTCCTCGCCGATGGCCTTCGATACCAATAATCTCGAAGGTGGCACGTTCTTCTCGCCGGAAGACGAGTGATCTGCCTCTTTGACCAATCGTTCGTTCACTAGGCAAGCAGATGTTCGGGCATATGCCCACCTGCTTGCCTGAAGAACGGACATATAAGGAGTAAACCCAATGCCTACACCTAAGAAGGGCCCGCGTCTGGCTTCCAGTCCCGCACACGAGCGCCTCATGCTGGCAAACATGGCGACCAGCCTGTTCCAGAACGGCCGCATCACCACCACGCTGCCGAAGGCCAAGCGCCTTCGTCCGCTGGCAGAGCGCCTGATCACCTTCGCCAAGCGTGGTGATCTGCACTCCCGCCGTCGCGTGATGCGCGTCATCCGCAACAAGTCCGTGGTGCACATCCTGTTCACCCAGATTGCCGAGCAGATGGAGCAGCGTGAAGGTGGCTACACCCGTATCGTCAAGATCGCTCCGCGCGTTGGCGATGCCGCTCCGGCCGCTGTGATCGAGCTCGTCACCGAGCCGGTTGCCAAGAAGGCTGTTGTGAAGGAAGCTGAAGCCGCCGCCAAGGTTGCCGAAGAAGAAGCTCCGGCCGTTGAGGCTGAGGCCACTGAGGCTGCTGAGGCTGTTGAGGCTCCGGTCGAGGAGACCGCCGCCGCTGAGGCTGAGGCTCCCGCTGAGGAAGCCGCTGACGCCGAGAAGGCCGAGTGAGCTGAATAGCGTTTCGCTAAGCTAGCTGAAAGGGCTGGAATCCGTTTGGGTTCCAGCCCTTTTGCGTTGTTTTCATAGAATCTACAACGTACGTACGGCCCGAATGGCCTCGGCTCTTGCGGCCAGCTGATCATCGGCGGGATATGCGATATGCTCCAAAGTCAGGCCCTGCGGCGCAATCGGCCCGCTTGAGCCTTCACGTACTGGCTCGGCCATTTTGCCGGCAAACCACTCCAGTGATTTGCGTCCCGAACCAACTTTGATGCATGAGCCGACCAGGGAGCGCACCATATTGCGGGCAAAGGCGTCCGCCACAATCGTGAACACTACCAGGCCGGACTCCAGCGACGGAGTCCGATATGCTTCATGCGATGCCATCTCATCCGGTACTAGGGGAGTGATCGGCACCCGCCGCCAATAGGCGGTCTTGACTTCACGGATCGTAGTGCCTCCCGGATTCGGAGTGGCGAAGGAACCAAAATCGTGCAGGCCGATGGTCAATGAGGCTGCGCGGTTCATAAGCTCCAGATCCAGCGCTTCATCCACGGTAAGTACGCATCCACGCAGGCGCGGGTCGACCTCAGACGAACGATCGGCGACCCGATACACATAAGTGCGCTCCAATGCGGAGAACCTGGCATCGAAGCCGACCGGAGCTACGGCAATGCCATGAATGACGATGTCCGAAGGCAGCACAGCCTTGAGTCTGCGAGTCAGCGCCTCGGTGACCGGAATGGTCATGTGACCTACGCAGCGATTCAGTACCTCATCGGATACATCCAGATGCGCCACTTGGTGGGAGGCATGTACACCGGTGTCGGTGCGTCCAGCCACTGTCAAGCGTAACGGTTCGGCCGCGTCATCGGTCGGCACCCGCAGCACCTTGTGCAGCGCATCTTCAATGGTGCCTTGCACTGTACGAAGATTGGGCTGTTTGGCCCAGCCATAGAATCCGCCGCCGTCGTAGGCCAAGTCAATGCGCAGTCGTGTCATAGCCATTCATTGTAACGAGTGCGGTCGGCGAGACGAGTGCGGTCGTCAAGATGCACGCGGCCGGCGAAGTGACCTGCCTGTAACATTCTCGCGCGTTTGTTGAAACGGGCCCGCCTTAGGTTGAAACCATCAAACCCGGTTACGGCTTGCGGCGTCAGCGTGCGCTCAACACGCCTAACCGCTTGAAGCCACAGAAGCCGCCACAGCAAGGAGCAGGCACGATGATCGAATCCGCAGCACGCAGACTGGCCCATGAACTGGTAAACCGCCGCGAAGCGATCAATCGAGAGCTGTCCCGCAACGGTGTGCGTTTCGGCATCTACAAGAACGGCGAATACCATGACCGGCTGTTCCCGTACGACCCTGTGCCGCGCATTATCGAATCCGACGAATACGACGAATTGGAGAAGGGCCTGAAGCAGCGCGTCAACGCCCTGAACGCCTATCTGAAGGACATCTACTCCGACAAGGCCATCATCCATGACGGCGTGGTGCCGGAGGAATACGTATACACCTCGGCCGGCTACTTCCCGCAGGTCAACGGTGTGACCCCTCCCGGCGGCATTTTCGCGCATATCGCCGGCGAGGACCTGGTCCAAGGCGAGGACGGCCGCTGGTGGGTGCTGGAAGACAACCTGCGCATCCCCTCGGGTGCCAGCTACCCGCTGTTCGTGCGCGACATCGAGCGCCGCATCTCCCCGCGCCTGTTCCGCGACGTTCGTATTCGCGATAATCGCGAATACCCGCGCCTGTTGCGCAAAGCCATGGACTTTGTCTCCACCGAGGGCATCGCCGTGGTACTGACTCCCGGCCGCTACAATTCCGCGTTCTTCGAGCACGCCTATCTGGCGGAGAAAACCGGTGCGGCGTTGGCCTTCCCCGAAGACCTCGAAGTGGTGGACAACAAGGTCTACTTCCTCGACTACGCCGGCAAACGCCACCGTGTGGGCGTGGTTTACCGCCGCCTGTCCGACGAATTCCTCGACCCGTTCGCCTTCAATCCTGATTCGGTGATCGGTGTGCCCGGTATCCTGTCCGCCTACCGCGCGGGCAACGTGGCCATCGTCAACGCGCCGGGCAACGGCGCGGCCGATGACAAGGCCGTCTACTACTTCGTGCCGCAGATGATCAAGTACTATCTCGGCGAGGAACCGATTCTCAACAACGCGCCCACGTACATGCCGATGTTCGAGGCCGACCGCAAGGAAGTCCTGAATCGGATGGGCGAGCTGGTCATCAAGGATGTGGCCGAAGCCGGCGGTTACGGCGTGGTGTTTGGTTCGTCGCTGGATGCCGCCGCACGTGAGGAGCTCGCCAACCGGATCAAGGAGGAGCCGCGTCGATTCATTGCCCAAGAGGTGATTCAGTTCCGTGATATCGATGTGGTGGACCCGAAGACCGGCGAGATGTCGCCGCGCAAGTGCGATTTGCGTGCCTTCGTGGTCACCGGCAAGAATACGCACGTGTGGTATTCGGGCTTGACTCGATACTCGTCGGTGCCCGGCCAGATGATTGTCAACTCGTCGCAGGGTGGCGGATTTAAGGATACGTGGGTGTTGGCACCCGAATCCGGCGTGGAGCACGAGTACGGTGCCGAAACGCAGGTGGCGAACCTGCTGAGCCAGTCCCGCCACCATTCGTTGTCGCTGGTTACCGCTTCCAAGGCAGACAACCTGTATTGGCTGGGTCGATACACCGAGCGCGCCTTCACCACGCTGAACCAGTTCTTCCCGTTCTACGATCGTGTGATGGACACCGATGTGGACGCCTTCCGTCCGTTCGCTCACGCACTCGACCTGCCCGAAGATTTCGAGGACTTCGACGGGTTCGTGAACAGCTTCCTGTACGACGGGTCCAATCCTGATTCGGTGCGGTCGGCCGTAACTTCCGCATTCAACAACGCCGTGATTCTGCGCCCGGAATTGAGCTCGCGTCTGCTGCAGTACGTGGAGTTGGCGATGACCAATATCACCGATGCCGCCAAATACGCGGCCGATGCCGAGGACATCTACAAGCAGCGCGATATTACCGATGACATGCTCGCCTTCTGGGGCGGCATCGAGAATTCGCCGGTCGACCCCACGCTGAAGGCGTTCATCTTCATCGGCAAATATCTGGAACGCATCGACCTGTACACGCGCTTCGGCCTGACGATGGAGGATCTGGAAGCGCCGCTCAAGAAGCTCGCCGCCTATTCGATGACCTTGGACGGCATGCCGCTGCCCAGCTGCTTCGCCGACGGACTGAGCTGGCTGGTCGGTCAGCTGCCGTCTCGCGGATATCAGGAAGTCGCCGACCTGCTGAAGAAGTACCTTGACGACTACTCCGGCCGTGTCAGCGCGCTGGCCATCAAAGACATGGGCTCACTGAGCTCCATGAACATGGACGCCAAGCGTCCCTGATCCCGACCTGACACCCTGACGGGTTCAAATGCTATGGTGGTATGGCGAAAAAACCGTGCGCCCGAGTGCCGGCCTGTGCATATCAGCAGATTGCCGGAATATATGCGTGGGCTGTGAGCGCACGGACCATACCTCAGCCATGGCTGTAGTGTCGTTATCCCGAGAATATGCCGGTTGCCGGCTCGTGTGCAAGTGCAGGAGACGTTGTGAAAAAACTCGTGTTCGACTATGAGATGAGGCTGTCCTTCAGCGCACCGGTCACCGATCACAGGTTCCAGCTTCGCTGTATTCCCTCCACTGGCCCTCGCCAACAGGTGATTGACGTGGAAGTGAAGATTCAGCCCGAAACCGAACTCGAAACCACCATCGACTCCTTTGACTCCGTGGTGATGACCGGATTCATCCCTGAGCCGCACGACATATTCAGCTACTCGGTGACCGGTATCGCCTTCGTGGACAATGCGCATATCCATAAGGAAGCCTATAAACCGCTGTACCGATTCAATTCAGCGCTCACCATTCCCGGCCCGAACGTGGAGGCGATGATCGCCGTATGCCGCGAACGCTTGGCGGCGCTGCCTTCCGACGCCACTCCGGTGCGGCAGGCTGCCGAAGTGATGGATGAGGTCTACAAGGCGTTTGTGTATACGCCCGGTTCCACCACGATTCGCACCACCGCCGAACAGGCCTTGGCTCAGCGCAAGGGCGTATGCCAGGATTATGCGCACGTGATGCTGTCCGTGTGCCGGCATGTGGGATTGACCGCGCGCTACATTGCCGGTTTGCTTGGGGGAGAGGGCGCGACCCATGCTTGGGTCGAGGTGTATCAGGATGGCCGATGGGTCGGACTGGATCCCACGCATAACCGATTGGTGGACGACAGCTACATCACCATCGCCCACGGCCGCGATTACCGCGACTGCATGCTCGACATCGGCATCTTCTCTGGATACAACGTCCAGCAGTCCCAATGGGTCAACGCCTCCGTCCACGAACAGGTGGCATAAATAAAATTCCAAGCCCCCTCTGATGAGCTGAGCCGTGAAGAAAACGCCGGAGGCGTTTTTAGGCGAAGGCGAACGACAGTGAGCAAATAAAATGGCAGCTGGAAAGCTGTCCTTAATTGCGTTCGAGCTGTCAGCCGTAAGGCTGACCGAGGGAGAGACCACTCAATGCAGAGTGGCCCCGTCACCGCTTCTACCACCACCAATATTCGGATTTTGGTAGTTGAAGAATTCGGATTTTCGCAGTTGACCAATTCGGACTGTTAATCGGCTCATCGTCTGACCCATCGCAATCTCACACAAAATCGCATTATCCCACGCCGAATCGAGCTCAGCGAAACTCCGATTTGCCAGGTCGGCAGAATGTGGCATAATGAACAAGTTGCCATTTTGGCAGCATGGATAAGTGTCCGAGCGGTCTAAGGAGCACGCCTCGAAAGCGTGTGAGGTGAAAGCCTCCGCGAGTTCGAATCTCGCCTTATCCGCCTTTAGGGTTCCGGGTTTGTCCCGGAACCCTTTTTGTTTTTGATACGAACGTCCGTATTCGCTCCTGTGCTGTATCGTATACGGCGTGTCGGGTGGAAAATAGCGAAAAGGATAACGTTGTACTCAGCGGGACTTGCGTACTAAGTACAACCATCGTATTATCGATATCAACAGAAGTACAAGGTTGTATTAAATATCCAGAACGCACATTCACCGCTGATTGGCGATGCCGCAAAACAGGTGAACCAAGAAGATGGGCCGATTGCTTTTGGTATTTAGCACAACGTTGTCTTGCGGTATTGAAGACAACGATTAAAGGAGAGCACATGTCCGAGCATTCGCACGACAATAAACCGGGGGAGCTGGAGGAATCTCGACTCGTCGTCGATAATGACTTTGAAGTAGCTCCGGTCAACGACAGACTGTTCGGGTCGTTCGTGGAGCATCTGGGTCGCTGCGTATACGACGGCATCTATGAGCCGGGCCACCCCGAAGCCGATGAAGACGGTTTCCGCAAGGACGTCATCGAACTGGTCAAGGAACTCGGCGCTACCACGATTCGCTATCCTGGCGGCAATTTCGTTTCCGGCTATCGCTGGGAGGATGGCGTTGGTCCTCGTGATGAGCGGCCGCGTCGCCTGGACTTGGCATGGCATTCCACCGAGACCAATCAGTTTGGTCTGCACGAAATGGCGAAATGGCTGGAAAAAACCGGCGGCAACGAGCTGATGGAAGCCGTAAATCTGGGTACCCGTGGTCTTGAAGAGGCCCTCGACCTGTTGGAATACGCGAATATTCCCGGCGGCACCAAGCTCTCCGAGGAGCGTCGCGCCAATGGTGCCGATCAGCCGTTCGGCATCAAGATGTGGTGCTTGGGCAATGAGATGGATGGCCCGTGGCAGACCGGTCACAAGTCCGCCGAGGATTACGGCACCTTGGCGGCCTCGGTGGCGGCAGGTATGCGCGCCATCGATCCGAACGTTGAACTGGTGGTCTGTGGTTCATCCAGCCACGTGATGGACACCTTCGGCAAGTGGGAAGAAACCGTACTTGAGAAGACGTTTGACAACGTCAACTTCGTCTCCTGCCATGCGTACTACCATCCGGAACTTCAGCCTGATGGCACCCGTGACATGAAGAGCTTCCTTGCCTCGGGCGTCGATATGGACGGTTTCATCAACGATGTCGCCGCCGCCATCGATGCAACCAAGGCCCGGCTGAAGAGCAAGCACGACGTGTTCATCTCGTTCGATGAATGGAATGTCTGGTATCTCAACGAAGAGCCGAGCAAGAATCCGGAAGGCATCGGCAATTGGCCGGTTGCCCCGCGCCTGCTCGAGGATGTGTACAGCGCCGCCGACGCCGTGGTGTTCGGTGATTTGATGATTACCCTGCTCAAGAACGCCGACCGCGTGCACGCCGCCAGCCTGGCCCAGTTGGTCAACGTAATTGCGCCGATTATGACCGAACCGGGCGGCCCGGCGTGGCGTCAGACCACGTTCTATCCGTTCTCGCTGACCGCAAAGCTCGCCAAGGGCGGCACGGTGCTTGAACCGAAACTGGCTTCCGGAACGTATGAAACCGACAAATACGGTGAAGTGCCGACGATCAATTCCGTAGCCGTGCGTGGTGAGGACGGTACGATCAGCGTGTTTGTGGTCAATCGCTCCATGGAAGCGGCCAATGACTTTGCCATCAAGCTGCCGGAAGGATTCGCACTTTCCGCGGTCGAGGCGCAAACCCTGCACGAGGATGATCTGCTGGCAAAAAACACGCTGGAAGACCAGAACCGAGTCGTTCTGCACCCCAACACCACCATCACGTCCGACGCCGATACCGGCACTGTGCGTGTGACCTTGCCGCCGGTCTCCTGGACCGCCGTGCACGTGAAGTGATTCGAGTGACGGTGGCGCATGACAGGGCGCAGTCTCTTATGGTTGCTGTGCCCTGTACAACCACCAAGCAATACCCAAACAATCATCAACATGCCCGGATTGCAGAAAGAGAGGTTCGGATTCGCCACTAATGTAATGTGGCATACCAGTCAAAGGAAGACAATGCCGTCATTCACATCGACTGGAACAATTCGATACCCAACAAAGGAATAAGGAGAAAAGACGGGTATGTAAAAAGCTAGGTTGAAAGCCGGCGGTCAGAAAGTCCCTTGTTCGGATGGCGTGCGTGCGTTTCTTCAACCAGAAAGTTTAACCTCTACGTTCGATCGTCCTGCAGTATTGTCAGAAGGATATTTGCCTAATGGTGCATGGGGTCCAACGGAGGAAAGCTCCTTGGCTGAATTCTGAGGTTGAGGGGTAGATGATTCCGATATGAGGAGGAGATGCTCGACCCGACTGTGACTTACCATAATAAGAACATAATGACGCTGTTGAAGGTGTGTCATGTAATAAGCAGAAATGGATTCGAACAATGGGAAACCGCGTAACTATCAAGGACGTGGCGCGTGAGGCGAACGTCTCCATCAAGACGGTTTCCAATGTGCTGAATGACACTGGCAGTATGAGACCGGATACACGTCGCCGTGTGGAAGAGGTGATGCGTAAGCTTGGATATACCGTCAATATTTCGGCGCGTGCAATGCGATCTGGCGGCACAAAGCTTATTGGACTCAACATCTTCGATTTCTCGCAGCCGTTCGTTCCTTTTTTCACTGACAAGGTCATTGAATACGCAAAAGAACGCCATTACGGTGTAGTCATCAACACATATGGTTCCGACGGTGAAGGGTTGGTTGCCAGCGTTGACGAGTCCTATCGTTTAGGGGCGGAAGGATGGATTCTGTTCGTAATGTCGCCGCTCGCGGATGAAGGGGCCGTTCTGGAGCAGCCATATCCGATTGTAACGACCGGAGACCATCTGGCCTACGGGAAAAGCGATTGGATCACCATGCCCAACATTGAATCCATCTCCACGGTTGTAGGAAGATTTTTGGATGAAGGTGCCCAAACGGTTGCTCTGATGGGTGTTCTTCCTGAACTGGTGGATGAGGCAGTGCTGCGTCGTCAGACGGAAGGGACCCAGGCGTTACGCGCCCAAGGATATGTGAAGGCATTTGAAGAGCGCGGATTATCGGTGAATTGGCGGTATGTGATTCCGGCAGAAAGCATGAATCAGCGTGAAGGTATGCGCGTGACAAAAGCTATGCTAGACAAGCTCCCATGCCCGGATGTTGTAGTGTGTCTCAATGATGCCATTGCTTTAGGCGCAATTCATGAATTGCAACGATGTGGTTTGCATGTACCTGACGATGTACAAGTGGTCGGCTTCGATAACGTGCCGGAAGCCGAGTACTCGGTGCCGGCGCTGACCACCATCGATCCTCATATCGATGATTATGCCAAGCATGCCGTTGACATGCTTATCGACCGCATCGAAGGATACTCAGGCCCGGCCCGTACGTACACCACCGATTTCACATTGGTGGAACGTGCCTCAACTCGACTTGCCCACTAGCATCCAACAAGTTCGCATCGGCTTCGTGAGGAGTGTGTGTCTACTCGAACAATGCGGCGTCAGTCGCTGGGTAGCCAAGTTGGAACGCGGTGTAGGCGTGCTTGGCGGCCAGTGCGGCGAGGATGAGCAGCGTATCGCTCTCGGTGGAAGATTTCGATTCGGTCACGGCCTTGATCTGCGCGCGGGCGCAGTCCATTTCGATGGCGGCGGCGGTCGGTACGGTTTGGCCGCTTGCCTTGTCGGCGATGGTGGTGGGGTTGGCCAGTAGTTGGTCGATGGCATAGACCTTTTGGCGGGGGTCGTTTTGGCCGGAAGAACTGGATTGTGCGCCGGAATCATCAAAATTGCCGTTCGCCAGCGCAACCAACTGCTGCCCGGCGGTCTTATGCATATCGCTCAACGCCAACGTAGCCCCAGCGGTCTGTCCTCGTGCGGCCAAGACCTCGATAGCGAATCCGGCGCGATCCTCGGCCACGGCCATCGCATCCAATACCGATCGATCAACGTTGGCGGACGTGACGCCATCAAGACGCGCCGGCGTCACCTCAGGCGCGGACTGCCCGAATTTATCGGCCAGAAAAGCCAGCCATTGCTTGGTCTGCGCGTCACGTAACGTTCCCTCGGCAAAACGACCCGAACAATACCCGGCAACGTCAATCCAAGCCAGGGGAGCGGCCAGACCGGTGGCATACTGCTCTAATAACGGCGTGCCTTCAGCCGGATGGGTGGCGTAGCCCGCCAACGTCATCGCTTTCTCGCAAGGGGTCATTTGAGCTTCTGCCTCGGCCCGTCCGGCCAGTCGCGGCATCGAACACGCCGAAAGCGAACACAGCATCGCGCTCGCGCATAGTACGGATGCCAAGCGCCGGGTAAACCGTCCTGAAGAGAAGCGTGTCTGCATGGAAACATACACTAATAGCTAACTGTGACTACTCATAGGCCATGCGCCACATAACTTCATAGGAGGTACGGATCGATGGAACTGGACCTGACAGGAATACACAAGCTCGCCGCCGAGCAAGGAATCGACCCCGAAACCCTGGATGATGCGCTGGCAGAGGCCCTGCGCCTCGCCTACCTCAAGACCCCGCACGCCGCCAAGCACGCGCGCGTGGAGCTTGACGAACGTTCCGGCAACTTCACCGTGTGGGCCGCCGACGAAATTCCGGTCGAACCCACCGAAGACAACCCTTACCCCGTTCCCAAGCTGGGCGAGGAATACGATGACACCCCGCGTGACTTCGGCCGTCTCGCCGCAGCCACCGCACGCCAGGTCATCACCCAGCTGTTCCGCCGCGCCGAAGATGAGAAGGTATTCGGTGCGTTCTCCGGCCAGAAGGGCAAGCTCATCACCGGCATCATCCAGCAGGATGCTTCCGACCCCTCCAACGTGCATGTCGCGATGGGCGATGTCGAAGCCATTCTGCCTCGCCGTGAGCAGGTGCCCGGCGAACGTTACCGCCACGGCGAACGCATCCGCGTGTACGTGGTGAACGTGGCCCGTGGCATCAAGGGCCCGGAAATCGTGGTGTCCCGCTCCCACCCGGAGCTGGTCCGCAAGCTGTTCGAGCGCGAAGTGCCGGAACTGGTCTCCGGTGCCGTGTCCATCATGGCCATCGCTCGTGAGGCCGGCGCCCGCACCAAGATCGCGGTCAAGGCCAACACCGATGGCGTGAACCCGAAGGGCGCGCTGATCGGCCCCGGCGGCGCTCGCGTGCGTGCCGTTATGGAGAACCTTGGCCCGGAGAAGATCGACATCGTCGACTACTCCGACGATCCGGCCAAGTTCGTGGCAGCCGCGCTGTCCCCGGCTGTGGCCACCGGCGTGCAGGTGATCAGCGAGAAGAACAAGACCGCCATCGCCTTCATCCACGACGACCAGCTGTCCTTGGCCATCGGCAAGGAAGGCCAGAACGCACGACTGGCAGCCAAGCTGACCGGCTGGAAGATCGGCATCGAATCCGCCGAGGCCCATGCCAAGAAGGTCGCCGCCGAAAAGGCCGCCCAGGCTGCGGCCGAGGCTGCTGCTCCGGAAGCCGAATAGGCCGCCGGGCTCGAAGGCGAATGATCTTCAGGGCGCATTATTTCCTGATACGAGCCGCGTCAGCAATGGCGCGGCTCGCTGCGTCTACGCTATCCAGCGCTATGAGTATGCTTGATTGGCGTATGTGGGCTGGCGCAGTGTGCGCGAAATCGCCCACACCAGAGACGAGGTAACACGATCATGGTCGCACGATGAGACAGGGTAGGCTTGCCGTCATCACCAACTGACCACGCCCATGCACGCGCGTGGTCACAGAATAGGAGTAATTAGTGGCGAAACCACGCGTATACGAACTGGCTAAGGTTTTGAATGTCGATAGCAAAACCGTGCTTGAGAAGCTTAAGGACATGGGAGAATTCGTCAAGTCCGCTTCTTCTACGATTGAACCGCCGGTAGCCCGGCGTCTGAAGGCAGAGTTCGCCAAGGACAACGCCAAGGGCGATTCCAAGCCCGTGCAGCAGCGCCGCCCGGCCGCACCTTCGGCCCCGGCTTCCACTTCATCTTCCGCACCGACTCCGGCCGCTCCCGCACGTCAGGCATCGCCTGCCTCGGCACATCAGCAGGCTCCGACTCCGGGTGCACCGACACCGCGTCCGCAGGGCGGCGCACGCCCCGGCATGCCGACCCCCGGCCGCCACGGTCAGAACGACAACCGTGAGAATGGTCGCGATAATCGCGAAGGCCGTGAGAACGGTCGTCAGAGTCGCCCGAACGATCGCCGTAACAACGATCGTCGTAACAACCAGGGCCGTCCGAACAATGGCCAGCCGGTTCAGCATCAGAACAACCGCGGCAATGCTTCGGCTCCGCGCCCGCACGCTCAGGGCGGCGCCGGTGCCAATGGCGGCAATGCCGCTTCAAATGCGATTCCGCGCCCGCACGCTCAGGGCCCGCGCCCGGGCAACAACCCGTTCTCCCGCAAGCAGGGTATGCACACCCCGACGCCGGGTGATATTCCGCGTCCGCATCCGATGGCTCGTCCGACTGCTGATAACGGTCGTGGCGGTCGTCCGGGCCGTCCCGGCCAAGGCCAGGGGCAGGGCCGCGGCTTCCGTGGCGGTCGTCCGGGCCAAGGTGGTCAGGGCGGTCCGCGTCCCGGCCAGTGGGGCCACAACCGTCCGGGTCAGGGCGGCGGCTCCCAGGGTGCCGGTCAGGGCGGCGCACGCGGCGGCTTCCGTGGGGGCCAAGGCGGCGGCAATAACTTCCAGGGCGGCGGTGCACCGAGCAACGGTCCCGCACGTGGCGGCGGTCGCGGCGGTCGCGGCGGTGCCGCAGGCGCATTCGGACGTCAGGGCGGCAAGTCTTCAAAGGCCCGTAAGAACCGTCTGGCAAAGCGCCATGAGTATGAGGAGCTGAAAGCACCGACCATCGGCGGCGTTCGCATCCCCAACGGCAACGGCCAGACCATCCGTCTGCGTCAGGGCGCGTCCCTGGCCGATCTTGCGGAGAAGATCAACGTCAACCAGGCCGCGCTGGTCACCGTGCTCTTCCACCTGGGTCAGATGGCTACCGCCACCCAGTCCTTGGATGAGGAGACCTTCCAGATTCTGGGCGAAGAGATCGGCTGGAACATCCAGCTCGTCTCCGCAGAAGAGGAAGACAAGGAACTGCTCCAGCAGTTCGACATCAACCTTGACGAGGAAGAACTGCAGGATGACGAGGATCTCAAGCCTCGCCCGCCGGTCGTTACCGTCATGGGCCACGTCGACCACGGTAAGACACGACTGCTGGATACCATCCGCAAGACCAACGTCATCGCACGTGAGGCCGGCGGCATTACCCAGCGCATCGGTGCCTACCAGGTCACCGTGAACCTTGAAGGCGAACCGCGCAAGATCACCTTCCTCGATACCCCTGGCCACGAGGCGTTCACCGCCATGCGTGCCCGTGGTGCCGAGCTCACTGACGTCGCGATCCTCGTGGTCGCCGCCGACGATGGTGTGATGCCCCAGACCGTTGAGGCCATCAACCACGCTCAGGCCGCCAAGGTGCCGATCGTCGTGGCCGTCAACAAGATCGATGTGCCCGGTGCCAACCCGGAGAAGGTCCGCGGCCAGCTCACCGAGTTCGGCTTGGTCCCTGAAGAGTATGGTGGCGACACCATGTTCGTCGACATCTCCGCCAAGCAGAACCTGCACGTCGACAAGCTGCTCGAAGCCGTGCTGCTCACGGCTGACGCTGAGCTGGACCTCCGCGCCAACCCCGACATGGACGCCCGTGGTGCCACCGTCGAAGCCCGACTCGACAAGGGTCGTGGTGCCGTGGCCACTGTGCTGGTTCAGCAGGGTACGCTCCACGTGGGCGATGCCATCGTGGCCGGCACTTCGTACGGCCGCGTGCGTGCCATGCTCGACGAGAACGGTCAGCCGATGGAAGCGGCCGGTCCGTCCACACCTGTTCAGGTGCTGGGCTTGACCTCCGTGCCCACCGCCGGTGACCTCTTCCTGGTCGCCTCCGATGATCGTGCCGCTCGCCAGATTGCCGAGAAGCGTCAGGCCACCGAGCGTGCCGCCCAGCTGGCCAAGCGTCGCAAGGTCGTCTCCCTCGAGGACTTCAAGAAGAAGTTCGCCGAGTCCGAGATCGACATGCTCAATATTGTCATCAAGGGCGATTCGTCCGGTTCGGTCGAGGCGCTCGAGGATTCCTTGATGAAGATCGAGGTATCCGACGAGGTCGGCATCCAGGTCATCCACCGCGGCGTCGGTGCAATCACCCAGAATGATGTCAACCTGGCCACGGTCGACAAGGCCGTTATCATCGGTTTCAACGTGCGTCCGAACCGTCAGGTCGCGGACCTCGCCGAGCGCGAGGGCGTGGAGATCAAGTACTACTCGGTCATCTACCGTGCGATCGAAGACATCGAGGCATCCCTCAAGGGCATGCTCAAGCCGGAATACGAAGAGGTCGTCACCTCTCACTCCGAGATCCGCGAGATCTTCCGCTCCTCCAAGTTCGGCAACATCGCCGGCGTTATGGTGCAGGACGGCGAGGTCAAGCGTGGTACGAAGTGCCGTATCCTGCGCAACGGCGTGGCCACGGTCAACGACCTCGAGATCTCCTCGCTGCGTCGCTTCAAGGACGACGTTCAGTCCGTCAAGGAAGGCTACGAGGCTGGTATCAACCTCGGCACCTTCAACGACATTGAACTCGGCGACATCATCGAGACCTTCGAGATGCGGGAAGTCGAGCGCAAGTAGTCATTGTTAAGCCCCCTCTGACGAGGGGGCTGTCAGCCGCAGACTGACTGGGGGAGAGACATGGTAGTTCCATGATTTTCTCTCCCCCAGCCTCACTGCGTTCGGCAGCCCCTCGTCAGAGGGGGCTCAAGTCTAGAAAAGGAAATTCCTATGGCAGGAACCAACCCGCGCGCCGCACGTATTGCGGCCTTGATTCAGCGTGTCGTCGCCTCCTCCATTGAGCGCGAACTGCATGACAAGCGACTCGCCAGCATCACCGTCACCGAAGTTCGTGTGACCAACGATTTGCAGATCGCCAAGGTCTACTGGACCCAGCTCGGCCACGAAGGCCACGAGGAAGGCGAACGCAAGCGCGCCCAGCAGGCACTCGATCAGGCCAAGGGCCACCTGCGTTCTCTGGTGGGCCACAAGGCTGGCCTGCGCCTGACTCCGCAGCTCCAATTCGTGTTCGATGAAGTGCCCGGCGAGGCTCACGAGATCGAAGACATACTCGCCGTGGCCAAGAAGCGTGATGAAGAACTCGCCCGTGCTCGCGCCACCGCCCAGTACGCCGGCGACGCCGATCCGTACAAGCATGACGACGAGCCCAGCGACGACTTCGAAGACGACTCTGACGAGGAGTAGTGTGCTTCATACAACACCCAGCGGTCTGCTCATCATCGACAAGCCGCAAGGCGTGACCAGCTTCGACGCCGTCGCCGCCGTGCGCGGCGCGTTGCACATCAAGAAGGTCGGTCACGCCGGCACCCTTGACCCCATGGCCACTGGCACGCTGGTCATCGCCTTCGGCCACGCCACACGACTGCTCAACGCCATCGTGGCGCATGACAAAACCTACGAGGCCACCATACGCCTCGGCCTGCGCACCACTACCGACGATGCCGAAGGCGAGGTGCTTGTCGATGGTGAAGCCCGTTCCCGCTGGCAAACGCTATCAGCGCAGCTGACTGAGGGTGGCCAGAGCGGCGAACCAACGGCGTTACCAACTGCCTCATGGCAAGACCTGCTCACACGCACCATCGCCACCAATTTCACCGGCGATATCGAACAAGTCCCCAATACGTTCTCCGCCATCAAAATCAACGGCCAGCGTGCCTACGACTTGGCTCGCGAAGGCAAGGATGTGGAACTCAAACCCCGCCCGGTCACCATCAGCGAATTCACCGTGCTGGATATCCGCAGCGGATTCGTAGCAGGGGAGCAGGCCGCTGAACCATTGCGGGAAGACGCGAACACGGGAGCGATTCCCGCACTTGATGTTGACGTGCGGATCAGCTGTTCATCGGGCACCTATATCCGCGCGCTCGCCCGCGATCTCGGCAAAGAACTTGGCGTCGGCGGATACCTGACCCGTTTGCGCCGTACGCGAGTCGGCCGATTCGCGTTGCCGGACGATGCCAGCGGACTTATCGCTCCTGAGGCGATGCTTGACACGCGAACCCATACCGTCACCGCACATACCGATCAGAAGACGTTCACTAATCGGGAAGGGCAAACCGTCACGCGCAACAAGTGCGTATTGGACACTCCTGAAGGTCTTGCCGGTGACGAGCGCCGCAACTGGCTGCTTGACCATGCCCTTACCATGGAACAGGCCGCTCGAGGTGCGATGCCGGCGCTTGACATCACTCCTGAGGAGGCCAGCGAATTACGCTTCGGCCGCCGTATTGAGCGTACAATCAGCGAGCCCACTGCCGCCATTGTGCCGCAAACGCATGATGTGGCGGCGATTATCGAGCGTGCAAACGCTCATCAGGCCAAGCCGGTCACCGTATTCCCCCTCGCGTAAAGTAGACGCGGTGAAAAGTGCAGCTTGATACAGGCCGCGCACAACAACGTCTATATTGCATGAATAACATCGCACGGATAAAAGGAACAGCACACTGATGGATATCACGCACCTGACCCCTGACGCCGAAGGTTCGATTGAATGGCCCTCGTTCAGTAACGATAAGAAGGCCGTGGTGACATTGGGCGCATTTGATGGCATGCACTTGGGTCATCAGGCGGTGATCAAGCGTGTGGTGGAACTCGCGCACCAGCATGATGCTTTTTCCGTGGTGATTCTGTTTGACCCGCGCCCCGCATTCGTGCACGGCTGGGTCATCTCGCACCATGGCGAAGAGCCCGCGGTTCAGAACGTGGATGCCGAAGCATTGACCAGTGTGGATGATCGACTGCACCGCATGGAACAGTTCGGCGTGGACCATGTGCTGGTGGTGCACTACACGCTGGCCTTCGCAGCTATGTCATACATTTTCTTCCTTGGCCGACTCACCGGCAAGCTGGGTATGCGCACGTTGGTCCTTGGGCAGGATGCCGCCATGGGCAAGGGTCGAGAAGGTGATGTGAAGCATATCGCCAATCTTGCCGCCGCCACCGGTGTATTCGAACTTGATGTGGTCGATGACCGTGGCCCGGGTGAAGTGCGTATTCCGCGCGATTTCAAGCCGGAAGCCCCGAGCGAATGGGGAGAGCCCGTCGATCCGCTGGCCAATGCCACCAAAGCCGAGCGCCGCGCATGGAGCAAGAAGAACCAGGCCAAGGCAATGCGCGCATGGAGCTCCACCAATGTGCGCTACCTGCTGGCTCATGGCCGAATCCAGGATGCCAACGCCATTCTGGGTGCTCCGCACTCCATCGAGGGCGAAGTGGTGCATGGTGAGGAGCGTGGCCGCACCATCGGATTCCCCACCGCCAATCTTGGCTCCGACATTGCAGGCTACATTCCGGTCGACGGCGTCTATGCCGGTTGGCTGGTAGATGGTGAAAACCGTTGGCCCGCCGCCATCTCCATTGGCACCAAACCCACCTTCAGTGAAAAAACCGGCCTTAATGAGCGTGTGGTGGAGGCCTACTGCATCACTGAAGAATGGATCGACCTGTACGACCACAAGGTTCGCGTCGAATTCGTCGGCTTCCTGCGCCCGCAGGTCAAGTTTGATGGCCCCGACCAACTCGTCGACGAACTCAAGCGCAACGTCGAGGAGACCAAGCGTCTTACCGCCTGAGGCATATCTCAGGGCTATTTACGCACTCCCAAGGCGTCTAATGCGTCGGACAATGTGTTGGACTCCACCAGGTGAAGTCCCTCGACATGCACCGGCTTGCGCAGTGGCGGAATGACCGCCGTGGTGAAGCCGAGGCGTGCGGCCTCGCGAAGGCGATATTCCATACGCGGTACCGGGCGCACCTGACCGGTCAGGGAAATCTCACCAATGGCGCACGTGGCTCGCGCAATGGGTTTTGACGTGGCGGCGCTCGCCAGTGCCGCCACTATCGCCAAGTCGGAACCGGGCTCCTTGGCCTGGCCCCCGGCAATAGTGGAGATATACAGGTCGTTGGACAGCAGGTTGAGCTTGCTGTGACGGTAGAGCACCGCGACCAGCATGGCGATACGGCTGGGGTCCACGCCATTGACCGCACGACGGGGTGTGGGCAGCACCGACGTGGTGACCAGAGCCTGTACTTCGATAGGCAGACTGCGATGCCCATCCAATGTGAACGTCACGCAGGTGCCTTCCACGGGTGCCGCGTTGGCCGCATCAGGGCCGTCTCCAGACAGGAACAATCCGGCGGGATCGGTGACCTCTTCGATGCCTTCACCGCTCATGTCGAAACAGCCGACTTCATCGGTCGGGCCAAAACGATTCTTCACCGCTCGCAGCATTCTCAGCGCAGTCTCGCTGTCGCCTTCGAATTGGCAGACCACATCGACCAGATGCTCCAATGTGCGCGGGCCTGCAATCGAACCATCCTTGGTCACATGACCAACCAGAAATACTGGAATGTCAAGTGTCTTAGCGGTATCTATCAGCGCGCTTGCCACTTCGCGCACCTGAGTCGAACCGCCGGAAATGCCATCGACCTCCTGCGAGACGATGGTCTGCGCCGAATCCACAATGGCCAAGGCCGGCTTGTTCTGTTCGATCAGCCCCAATACTGTGGACAGGTCGGTGGTGGAGGCCAGTAACAAGTTCGGCTCCACCGCATTGATGCGGGAAGCGCGCAAACGAACCTGCGCCTGTGATTCCTCGCCGGAAATGTACAGCACGGTGTTGGCGTGTGTTGATGATGCGTTGCCCCGCATCGGCACCGTGTTCGATGCGTTGCCCTGCGCCCGGCCCGACTGTTGGGCAGACCGCTGACCTGCCCCTCGGAACGTACTGTCTCCCGCCACAACGCGCGCGATATTGCCGGCCGTCTGCAACAGCAATGTCGACTTGCCGATACCCGGTTCGCCCGCTATCAGCGTTACTGAACCCGGCACCACGCCACCGCCGAGCACACGGTCGAATTCGGAAAACCCGGTACCGAGCCGCTCGACGCTTTCCGTGCCCACTTCGGTAATCGGACGGGCTGCAGATCTGGCGTTGTTGGCAACCGTAACCGACTGCGTGCGTGATGTTCGGCCGGGAGCGGCCGTGCGAGAGCCTGCCGCCGGCCGAGCCTCGTGAAATTCCTCGACCGTGCCCCACTGACCACACTCGGGGCAACGGCCGTACCACTTCGGCCCGTTCCAACCGCATTCGGAACATACATACTGCACACTTGATTTCGCCATGGTCTCACCCTAACCCAAACACCAGCGGACGGTAAATTTTTACCGTTCACAAGAGTTTCACGCGGCTTGCGCACAACGACTAAAATTACGGCCGCCTAGCGTCACGCGGCTGTGAGAGAATCGGGGCATGACTAATAGTGAGAACTCCTCGACCACGCAATCCCATGGCAAGTTGATTGCAGTGGTGGTTGCCGCAGCTGTTGTGATTATCCTGGCAGTGCTTTCGGCCTTTGTGTGGCCGGGTTGGGCCATCCAGAAGAATGATGGCACCTCCACTACCACCCAAAACAGCCAGCAGAAAACCGAATCATCCGAGCCGACCAAGCCGACCATCGACGCCACAGCTTTGCCGGATGATGCCAGTGAGCTGTTGAAGGCCATGCCGGGCAGCGTGCTGAATTACGCGCGTACCAAGGCGGATGCCTCCACGACGTGGAATTCCGCGTCGCCGCTCGAGGAGTACACTCTGACCTACTCCACTGGTGATGCCGCCAAGGATGTCACGCTGGTCGCCGCGCAGTGGTCGTCGGCGGACAATGCCAAGACCCAGTACGATGCGTTGGTCGCTGCGCAGACCGGCGATGAGTCGGCATCCGGCAACGTCAAGGTTTCCGGCAACGTCACGGGCGCGTACGTGGTGAAGGCCGATGCCTCCAACAGCAAGAACGCCGTTGCCATCTGGCAGAACGATACCGTGGTCTTCCAAGCTACCGGCACCAAGGAAGCGGTCGATCGCTTCTACCAGAAGTTCCCGATGTAGCATCTAGTATCGGCTGTCAGCTGCTGCACAAACTTATGAACGTTGGGGCATCCACATTGCTGATGTGGATGCCCCAACTGCGTTCAGGGCATATGCGGACTATCGGCAACATACTGGTTCCCTCTGTCTGGCAACACGTGTATTATGGTGCGAGTTGCAACTTTTACGATTAATCGAAATGGAGGCTTCAGATGGGTTCTGTCATCAAGAAGCGCCGCAAGCGGATGAGCAAGAAGAAGCACCGCAAACTGCTGCGTAAGACCCGCCACCAGCGTAAGTAGTCTTACCTGCAATCAAGGCATTAGAAACCCCGTGATCGTTATGGTCGCGGGGTTTCTCTTTTGCTTGGCTCTTTGCCTTGTTCGGGCAACAGTAAAGCCCGCACCTGCGGGTAGTGCCCGAAAAGTTGCGCACTTTGGATCGTGGCCGTCCATGGCGCGATAGT
>OBZN01000077.1_pt1 | contig 69231 bp, 55 predicted proteins | sample 1476951 | NCBI WGS metagenome assembly OBZN01 (sample SAMEA2580246, study PRJEB22360) | human gut metagenome | biome: human gut; feature: human-associated habitat; material: faeces | place: Denmark | collected 2008/2010
TGGCTGATTGAGCAGCTGTCCGACAACTGCCACACGCGGACTATCCAATGCGGCGGTTGGTTCGTCGGCCAACACGATGGCTGGATCGGGATACAAGGCTCGTGCAATTGCCACCCGTTGTGTTTGGCCGCCGGATAAGGAAGCCGGATATTGATTAACTAGGTCACCAATACCGAGATCATCCAGCAATTGATCAAGTTCCTCATGACTGAGGTTGTTTTTTGGCTTAATTTTGTCAACTAAAGTAAACTGCTCGCCAACCGTCAAATATGGGACGAGGTTATATGACTGAAGGACAAACCCGATCTTATCCAACCGCAAAGCATCACGTGCCTTGCCGGATAACTTATCAAGCTCCTGTCCAGCGGTTGTCACGACCCCTGATGTTGGGGTTTGAATGCCACCTGCAATGGTCAAAAACGTACTTTTTCCTGAACCAGACGGCCCAAGCACCAGTGAAAGACTGCCGGGTTCGGCACTGAAGCTAACATCTTTGAGGACTTCGACATCGCTGGTTGGCGTTTTAAAATTTTTAATGATGTGTTGTAATTCGATAGCTGACATACAATCAACCTCCAATGGCTGTGACAGGATCAACTTTAAGAATCGTCCGGACTGGGACAATTGCACCGAGTAAGCCGGTGAGCAAAATGCCAATAACAACTGCGATGCTTAAACCGGCGGAGAAAATCATCGGCACACCCAGAGGCATGAACCGCGCTGTAACTGCCGTCAGCACCCCACCGAGTATCAGACCGAATGACACAAGCATGAGTGCTTGCGCAATGGTCGTTTTAACGAGGGTCCGCGCCGGTACACCTTGTGCCCGTAAAACGGCGTAGTTAGGAATCTTCTGCATGGTCAAAATGTACAGGAAGACCGCGATGACAATCAACGAAATCACAAATAGAAAACCAATCATGAACGCAAACGTGCTATTTTGGGCTGAATAACCCGGCAGCTTCTGGATAAATGTATCCGCTGTATAGGTTTTCAAATCGCTGTTGTTAACTTTAAAATCAGCCGACTTGGAAATAATGCCGCTAGCCGTAAAAGTATCCGGCAAGTTGTGCAGTTTTCGCCATGTCGCCATGGTGCCGTAGACAACCGGGGCGACACTCATTTTGGCATTTTCCGTGAAACCGACGATGGTATATTGCTGGCCGTTTGTGGTTAGCCGCACCTTGTCGCCAAGCTTGTAGCCTTCATTTTTAAATTGTGTATCCACGACAATTTGATTGTCACTTTGCACGCGATGACCGCTCACCAGCTGCATGTCCTTGCCGATGTACTGATTCCAATCAAGCCCGACCATCGTCGAACGAATTTCCGAGTGCTTGCTGCTGGTCGCAACCGCGCCGATTGTACCGACATAGGCTTGCGATTTGCCTAGCTTAATCGCTTTTGTCTGCTCCGACGTCAGCAGCGACTGGCTCAAATTGATATCCGAGTCCTTTGCCAACACCACCTTCGATGTGTCCCAGGACTCGATTGCTTGCGTATTCTGCTGGGCAAGCCCATTAGCCAACGCACTGAGAATAAAGACAAGGTAAGTCACCAGCAAAATCATACCGATGATCAAGCCATAGCGTAATTTTTCATGCCAGATTTCTTTTAATGAAAGATACATTGTTTCACTCCTTAACTTGCAGCTGAGAAAGTGCTGCCTTCAAATGTGCCAAAATCAAGGTCGCGTCAGCCGGATCAGCCAGTACCTCGGAAATCGCACTGTGGCATAACGACGCGACAGCCCAGTCGGTTGCATCTGCGGGAACTTGTGGCTGGGCCACATTCACCAGCCCGCTATTTTTAGTGAAATGCAAGCGGATGAAATCCCGGTCACGACTCTCACTAGCCTCATGCAGAAAGTCAGCTGTTGCCGTATATGGATCTTGCCGCATGGTCGGACCCGTGATACCCGCGTGCAACCGCCCGATCACCTGTCCAAAGGCATAGCGATAGGCGTCATCTAGATCCGTGAAGTACTTATAAAAAGCACCGCGGGCAATATCAGCCTGCTTCACGATGCGCGCCACCTGCGCCTGCGCTAACGGATATTGAGAAAATTCTGTGATGAGTGCAGCTAAGACCCGTTGTTGTTTAGCTGCATCTAAATGTTGAAAAGTAGTAGATGCCATGATTGCCCCCTGTGGTGACACGGTGTCACTAATTGATAATTCGTAGTTTATACGGAAAGTGACACCGTGTCAACACGTTTTGCACAATCTTTTTGTGAATTTTTATTGAAATGGTCATTTTTAACTTCTAAATCAAATAGCCAGCAAAAAAACCGCCTCTTTGAACCAATAGGCGGTTTCTGCTTTATTTTTCTGTGTCCGATGCAAAGGAACTTTGTACACCAATAGTATATGCTTGCTCGTTCCCTCTTTAATCGAACTTAATACCTTTTAGCCATTGATCCACTAATCTGTTGCGATCAGATTGTTCATCATTTGTGATTCCCAATGGCTGATGATAACTTGGCTGTGCCTGCAATCGCTTCATTGTGGTGAATGCCTCTTTCGGCGAGCTGCTCCCGCTTGTAAAAAATGGCGCTATGTGTATCCCTGATTGAAACTGGTGTTGGCGGAAAAGCTGTTGCATGGGCAAAGACAAGTTTCCGTACCACACTGGTGACCCAACGAAAATGGTTTTATATTGATGCCAATCAATGTCAGCTGTCTTCAATTGGGGTAATTGGTTTTGCCTAATCTCCTTTTTCACCTCAGCGGTTGTTGCTGAATAGGTCGTTGGATATGATTTTTCTGTCTGAATTGCCACAATATCACCACCAACGCGGTGATGAATCGACTCTGCAACCTGTTTTGTGTGCGATGTTAACGAATAATACACGACTAATGATCGACCAAAATTATTGTTACTCGTCATTTTCTTCACTGCTTTTGTTGAAGGTATCTCGGAAGACTTGCCATTAGAAATCTTTCCCCTTTGATTACCACAACCCGTCAATTCGACCGCAACTAGCAATAAAATCACAAATAATATTTTCTTCATGAAAATCGACACTCCATTTTGCACTTCTGCCAACCCTACCAAGCAAGACAAATACGGATCTGCTGTTAAAAATACTCAAAGCCGTTTTTAAGGGGGGAAAGTCATCTATGATACTACCAAGGTTGAATTGTAGGTCCCACTGTAAGCTCACTAACGTTTGTGTCTTCGGGCATATCAATTGCAAATTCAACAACCTTAGCAATTCGATCAGGCGTAATTTCGTAAGTATCGTAAGTTTTCTTCAGCTCTTGGGCACTAGCTTCGTCAGTAATCGTATTTAACAACTCAGTTTTAATGGCCGCTGGATAGATAGTGGCAGTCCGGATATGACTGCCTTCTTGTGCCGATTCCATTCGTAACACTTCCATAAGCTCACGCACTGCCCACTTTGTTGCCCCGTAAACCGCATTATCTGGGTAGGCTTTAAGACCGGCTACTGAACTCGTTGCAATAAAGTGTCCCGATCGTTGCGCTTTAAAAAATGGTAGGGCTGCTGCAATCCCGTTCAAAACGCCCTTTAAGTTAACATCGACAATTTGATTCCACTCATTTGTTTTTAGAGCGGAAAGTGGTGAACTGGGCATTAAGCCAGCATTAAGAAACATCACATCAATACCACCGAATGTTTTTTTAGCAAGCTGAACAAGATTTTTACTGTCCTCTGGTTTGACAACATCGGTTACTTGATAAATTGATTGGCCCCCTTGATTTCTAATTTCATCAGTCAGTTTTTCTAACTTCTCTTTACGGCGAGCACCAAGAACAACCTTGGCTCCTCGACTCGCGAGCAATTTAGCAGTTTCAGCACCGATACCACTAGATGCACCTGTAATCACAACAACTTTGTCTTTTATCATAAGCGTTCTCCTTTGCTATCCGCCTAGTTTTGTTTCGTCTACTAAAGATTTGACCAAAAACACTCAGCTTCCGTTGAATCAACATCAAGGAAACAACCGCGGTATTATTTCTCAAGCACATGACTATGAGGTCCTAGCTCGCTGGATGTTATCTTCAGCATAAGTACTCTATCTCCTACTGTCTAACGCTTTTATTTAATATCGAACTATAACAAATTAACATGAGAGGAAATCGCATTAAAAAACATCGTTCATTTATACTCACAGTTAGCCACTACCACTCATCGTCTAAATTAAAAGTTTCTCGTTAAATTCATGAGTAAATTTCAACTGACTGAACGTTTTAATAAGCATTAAAGATCGTTATAAAAATTTGTTATTTTTTTGGCATTTCTTATACCCGACTTTGCTCTCCGTAATTGTATTCGTCATTAGACTTTAGATATGTTAACAGAAGTCTTTATGGGACATTCATACCACAAAAAGAGTTGTCCTTCTGCAAGTAGCCGAAAGACAACTCTCGTTTTCACTTCAAACCTTATTCCACCCGCAGCTGATCCCCAGGGTGAATCACACTCAAAATCGTCTTGCCATTCAATGCAGCCAGCTTGTCCATGTCATGTCCGTACTGGTGCGCAATCGCCCACCAGCTCTCCCCTGGTTGCACGGTATGAAACCGAATCGTTGGCACGCGCGCGACACCATCGTTGAGTGTGCCAGTGAGACGCGTTGTATAGTGGCCAAAAAAGTCGTAACTCATATCAACACCTAGCCCTTGAAAGTTATTCGTGAACTGCCATGTGCCAACATTATCGACGCCCGGTTGATTCACACCATAACTGGCAAGCCACAGGTTTTTCGGGATCAAGGCGACCCGCTCAAAGCGCCGCGTGGTCAGCCAACTGGCCATGGTATACAGATCCGTGTGCGGATATCCGATCGCTTTGACCGTTTGGAGAAAAACATTCGTCAACCCCGTCAACTCACCAGATAAACCCGGATCCTCCACATCCGCCGCCATGACCGATTCCGTGGGTAGCCTTAAAGCCTTGGCCGTGGTTCCGAAAAACCGTCCTTCCGCCACGGCATCAGCACTGTTGTGATAATGCGCATAATGATAACCATGCACCTGCATCCCCATTCGCCGGCCGGCCGCCAATTGTGCCGCAGCTTTGGGATTGCGGTAGGTGGTGCCTTCTGTCAACTTCACCACCACTGCCTTTACACCAACATCCGCCAGTTGATGAAACCAACTGTCCGATTCCGGCTGCCAGCTACTCACATCTGCCATTAATATCACCATCTCGGCCTCCTACAACTTGTCCTTTGCATCCAACTTTGTCATGAATTTCTCAATACTCGTAATCAGGACATCCAACCGCCGCTCGATCCGCGTCAGTAAAAATACGGCAATCACAACGCCAACCGCCTGATCTAAGACATACGTCAATAATTCCTTATCCATTTTTTGTTCCTCCTAAAAAGTGAGCGGTCTTCAACGCGCTTAGCAGTCGGCTTATAAGCGGCCTTTGGCGTCATGACCACTCTTTGGTCATTGTGGCCGAGGTCCTTATGTTCAGTTTTTTGCAACTGAGAGCGCGTTAGTCACTGCTCACCAAATACGCACGATCATTATCCGACCACCTGCCGATACTTGGCCTGCAACTGCTTACGTATCTTCAAAACTCGTTGCCGACTAATCTGTAATCGACCTGCGATGCCAGCATCTGACAAGTCAGCCAATCGCAAGCCCAAAACTGTTCGCTCCATAGGCGTCAAAATAGCCGCGAGTCGTTGCAGCTGACCATCCCATTCCAGCGATGTCTGCACATTCAAAACAGTGCTGGCAAAAGTCGTTTTCTGCAATAAAGTGATATTACTTGGCAACCGCTCAATCACGCTTCGCTGCCGGTTTTTATGCATTCGCTGCATCAACGTCAGATAAACAAAATGCCATGCCAGCTTATTAAACTTGCGAATGGCAGCCTCATCCGTCAATGGATCGCGATATCGGTTGAAGTAGTTGAGGTACACCAACATCCCATCATCACGCCAATCCTGAAAATCACTTCGATCACGCCGAATCCCCAACTGCGCCAAAACTGCATACACCACTCCTTGATGTGCGAGATACAATGCAAATCCTGCCTCCTCCTGTGCCATCTCCTAATCCAATCCGGCGCCTAGTGTCTTTCGATATCGATGGGTTTAGTTTATGCGGGCAGCGAGTTAGTTGTCGTGATCGCAATCAAGTAACCAAAACGCTGACCAATCAAAGCGATATGTCTGCACTAGCGCAGAATCCCCAAAAGATCGCTTAACCATTAGCGCGCGACACGATAATTGCGGAGGAAAAAAACATCAAAAAACGCGATCGGCCAAAATCGTCCTATCGCGCATCCACCAGTATCGTATTGATCGTCAAGTCAGCCTGAAAACCACGAAATTTCACAGTTGTTAATTAATGTTACATAAGAGATAGATAAACATTTGAAAAAAGCGTACATTTTTTCCATTAGTAAAAATAGCTTGTCCGGCAACTTCACATCATAGGGGGATTGACCATGCAGCCTTCGCGCAAGATCGCATCCAATATTTTTAAAGGATCGCTCGGCAATATGATTGAATGGTACGACTGGTACGTTTACGCCGCGTTTGCTGTCTACTTCAGCCCCTCGTTTTTTCCAAGTCATGATCCAACGAGTGAACTGTTGGATGCTGCGGCAGTATTCGCACTTGGATTTCTGATGCGGCCGATTGGTAGCCTTGTGATGGGCCGGTATGCTGATCGCCACGGGCGCCGGGCCGGGTTGACCTTATCCATCCTGATCATGGCCAGCGGGTCGCTGTTAATTGCCTTATTGCCAAATTATCAGACAGTTGGTATTTGGGCACCTGTTTTGTTAGTGGTCATTCGGCTGTTTCAAGGCCTGTCGCTTGGCGGTGAATACGGGACAAGCGCTACTTACCTGTCAGAAATGGCCGAGCCTTCACGCCGCGGCTTTTATTCAAGTTTTCAATACGTCACCTTAGTCAGCGGCCAATTGATCGCACTTGGGGTTCAGATTATCCTGCAGATGTACCTGACTGAAACAGAACTCAGCTCCTGGGGTTGGCGCATCCCATTTGCCATCGGTGCAGCTGGTGCTCTACTCGTTCTCTGGCTGCGACTATCGATGGACGAGTCAAACCAGTTTCAGCACATGTCCACCAGTCAACGCCAATCAGCTGGCACGATACGCGCCTTACTTAAGTATCCCAAGCAAATCCTGACCGTGGTTGGCCTGACGCTCGGCGGCACTATCTGCTTCTATACTTACACAACTTACATGCAAAAATTCATGATCAATTCGGTTGGCTTGCCCAAAGGAACCGTGGCGTTAATCAACTTCGCTGCCCTCTTCATCTTCATGTGCCTTCAACCTTTGGCGGGTTACATATCCGATCACATCGGCCGACGCCCCTTGCTCTTCTTTTTCGGGATCGGCAGCACGGTCTTGACGGTCCCACTATTTTGGCTGATGCAAACCACCAAAACCCCACTGATGGCATTCCTGCTAATGTTAGTCGGCCTCATTCTTGTCACTGGCTATACATCCATCAATGCGATTGTGAAAGCGGAGTTATTTCCAACCGAAATTCGTGCACTCGGTGTTGGTTTTCCGTACGGCCTGACCGTCGCCTTGTTTGGCGGAACAACTGAGTACATCGCACTATGGTTCAAGCAAGCACATCACGAAAATTACTTCTTCATTTATGTTTCGCTATGTGCGCTTATTAGTCTGATTGTTTATTGGCGAATGACTGAGACGATGCATGCTGAGTGGGATTAACCGCCAAAAAAGGACGACTTTTTCAATGAAAATAAGATCTTCAGCAATCAAAAATAAATATTGCTCATACTAATCCATTGACTTTCTAATCGACACACCATATACTCATTGTCAACTAATCAAAACATCATATTGACTTATGCGTTGAAGAGAAGAGTAAGCGTGAATCCGTTTAAAGAGACTGCCCGGTGGTGTGAGGGTGGAACGGTGAAGCACTGAAGATGAGCTCTGAGCATCGGCAACCGTGAAAGCGGGCGCCGCGTCAGGACTCGATACCGTCCCAGACATCGTTTTGACGGTGTTGTTGAGTTGGCGGGAGCAATCCCAGCCAAGAATTAGGGTGGTACCACGAAGGTCTTCGTCCCTGTATTAAACATACAGGGGCGAAGATCTTTTTTGATTAAACAGGCAAAGGAGTTGGTAGCGGTGGGGTTTGCAACATTGTTCGAAGTTTTGCAGCATTTAGCACCATACTTAGGCATCACATTTTGGATCATTGGCGCATCAGCACTTTTCGTACTTGTATTCGGCTCATTAATCTCGTTGGTGCATTTCAGCCATTCGCGCGTTCTGGAATTGCTTTATAACGGGTTCGTCAGTCTCATGCGGGCAACACCAGTTTTATTGCTATTAATGCTAGTATTCTACGGCATGCCACTTCTATTCCAGTTAGTCGGCATTGACATTTCGTGGTGGGCCAAAACCAGTTTCGCCATTCTTGCTATCGGATTGGAAAACAGTGCGTACTTCTCTGAAAACCTGCGTAGTGCTTATGCCTCGCTTCCACAGTCACAATATGATGCCTGTACATCGTTGCATTTCAGTCGCATCGCAGCCATTCGCAGAATTTTAGGTCCGCAGGTTTTTGCGGCCGCACTGCCAAATATCGGGAATACGCTTATCACAATTGTCAAAAACTCAGCCTACGTCTATGTCATCGGCATCACCGACCTATATGAGCAAGCCCAAATTATCGCCCAAGCATCATTTGGCAAACAGCAAGTGGTCGTTTTCATTGCCTTGTCACTCATCTACTGGGCAATATGTGCAGCTATCCAAGCATTTTTCACCCAACTTGAACGCCGCCGGTCTTGGTCAGGAGGTGCAAAATGACGATTTTCTGGCAAGATTGGCAACAAATCATCCCAAGTGTTTGGACAAGCATTTACATCGCACTGTTGGCAATTCTTTTTGGGATCCCGATTGGTTGCCTCATCGCTTGGATCCGTGTCAAACGTCCGCCAATCCTCAATCAATTGGTCGGCATCTATCTCTCGTTTGCTCGCAGTGTGCCGATGATCGTTGTCCTTTATATTCTGTACTTTGCATTACCGAACCTTACGACTGTGCTAAATGGCGGTAAGGGACTGCATATTCCCGCCACTGTGGTTGCTGTCGCTGCTCTCGCACTATTCTCCAGCGCCTACTTTGGTGAAACTTTCCGCGCGGCCTATCAAGCACTCGACCCGGCGCAACTGGAAGCAGCACTCGCCTCAGGACTGAGTAAGCGCACGGCGATGAAACGCATTGTCCTACCACAAGCGGCCGCGCTTGCCCTGCCAAATGTTTTCAATAGTGTCATGGACATTGTCAAAGGCACGGCCATTATTTACAACATCGGCCTGCTGGAGATCACTGGCACTAGCATCCTTGTTGGCTCCAAAACGTACCAATTCATTCCAGCCTACCTAGCAGCTTGGACAATTTACCTAGTTCTTTATTGGCTCGTCAGCGCTATCTTTCATCTCATCAAGCGTCAAGTCACATACTTACACTAAAAGGAGTTCTTATCATGAAAAAATCTCATCTTGCACTCATTGCTGGCACCGCCGTTCTCGCATTATTCCTCGCCTCCTGTGGCAAATCCGGCACCGCCAGTTCGACCAGCAGTTCAAAAGTTAAGACAGTTCAAATCGTTGGCCCGTCAGCATCTCAACCCTACCAAATTTATAAGAGTAAAGATAAACTGTCCGGCTATAATGGCGATATTCTTGCCGCTATTCAAAAAGACCTCAAAAACAAATATAAGTTCCAGTATCAAGTCACTGAAGCAAACTCCGTCTTTGTGGGCTTACAATCTGGTAAATACGATCTGGCAGTGGGCAATTACTACTACTCGACTGAACGTGCTAAAACCTACGACTACTCACGCAACCCTACCCTACTGAGTGACTTGCGCTTGGTTGTACGAAAAGATGATAACAAAATCACTGACCTTGCATCGCTGGCGAAAACAAATGGTAAGTTGGAACCGATTGATGTTGCTGATCCGCGGTATGGTATCGTTGAAAACTGGAATAAGCAGCATCCCGAACAGAAAGTAACACTCAAATCATCCGGTTTCGTTGATACAGCTAACCAGTTCAAAGATATTGTGAACAAACAATATGATGCCATTCTTTACCCACGGACAAACTTTGATACTGCCCAGAAGAAGCTCAACGAACCGCTCAAGCTTTCTAAGTCAATCGCAGTCTTCCCAGTGGTCTATTACTATCACAAGAGTTCAACCAGCACACAACTACGTAAGGATATTGACAAAGAACTCCTCAAATTGCGGAAAAATGGCACCTTGGCCAAATTGTCCCAAAAGTGGCTTGGTAGTGATCCCTTTACTGCAAAAAATGATCGTGTGACTGACGTGACCAAGTCTTACGCTCAAGAAAAGTAGGTGATTTTGATGGGCTTGTTAGAAGTTAAAAATCTCACCAAAACATTCAAAGGGAAGACAATTCTCGCCAACCTTAATCTGACCGTTAATGCCGGTGAAACCTTAGTCATTATAGGCAAAAGTGGCGCGGGCAAAACAACCCTTCTACGATGCCTGAACCTGCTAGAACGGCCGACCAGCGGCAATCTCACACTGGGAAACAACACTTACGATTACAGTCGGCTCACAGCAGGCGATATCCGGACAATCCGTGATCAACTCGCTATGGTTTTTCAAAACTACGCCTTATTCAACAACAAAACCGCTTTGGAAAATATCACCGAGCCTTTAATCTACGGCCAGCATCAAACAAAAGCCGAAGCGCAAAAGACCGCTCAAACCTTGCTTGAGCAATTAGAACTAACTGACAAAGCAAACTTATATCCTGCAGAATTATCTGGTGGTCAACAGCAACGCATTGGCATTGCCCGAGCAGAGGCCTTACGACCATCAATCATCCTTTTCGATGAACCCACTAGTTCACTAGATCCGGCCTTGGTCGGTACGATCAGTCGTGACATTCTTTCGTTGCGCGAAAAAGGCCAGACGATGATTGTTGTAACGCATCAACTGGATTTTGCCCAACGGATCGCAACGCAATGCGCTTTTCTAAATGAAGGCCATCTGGTCGAAGTCGCGCCTGCCGACCAATTCTTTACACACCCAGCCCAACCGGAAACAGTTGCGTTCCTGAATGCTGCAAAGGAGGCGGAGGCATGAACGCAACGATTATTGGTGCCGGCAATACCGGTTTTGCTTGTGCAGCAGATCTTGCTCGCCATCATATCACGACAACGGTTTACTCACGCGATCCTGCCAAAGCCGCCAAGCTAACTGAAAACCCCTTCGCCATCACAGGCCGCTTCACAACTACCCAGCCTTTAAACGTCAGCTCTGACCTAGCCGCCAGCATTCAATCAGCCGACGTCATCATCGTTGCCACTTGGGCCAACGTACACACCACCGTTATTGATGCCTTGCGACCGCTCATTCATCGAGGTCAAGCCATTATTTTTCTCAATGGTAATTGGGGTCTGCTTCAAGCTGTTGCCGCCTTCACACCAGCATGGCTCGCCAAAAAAAGCGTCAGTATTTTGGAAACATCAGGCATGCCTTACGTTGCTCAATGGCAGGATCATTCATTGCACATCAGCGAAATCAAGGATAAAGTAACGGTTTCGACTTATGGCGCCAAAGAAGCCAGCATCAAAGGCATTAATTTGCTCAAACAGTTATATGCTCAAGTGATTGAGGCGCCTAATATCCTGCAGGCAAGTCTAAGTGCGCTTAACCCAATCATTCACGTACCCGTCTCCCTCTTCAATCTTTCTCGCATCGAACACACCGCGCCTTTTCATATCCTGACAGACGGATTAAGTCCCGCCGCAAGAGCTTACATCATGCACATTGACGACGAACGCAAACACCTAGCAAGTGCCTTGCACATACCATACAGCAGCATTGTGCATCAACTTGCCACACAATGGGGAACAGACTTTGACACGCTACGAGAGGTGTTTCATGGACTACCTACCTACCGCAACCTGCCCGCCCCAGACAGCTTGCAATCACGGTTCATCGTCGAGGATTTACCATTTGGCATCGATCCACTGGTTAAGCTAGGCGAAGTTCTCGGTGTTTCACTGCCATACAGCGAGAAACTAGCAGCATTTGCACATGCTGTTTTTGATCAGGTGCCGGAACCGGATCTCGGATTTATTAATGCTGAGACAATTGCTGCAGTTCAGGGAACTGGGTCAGCATAAATAAAGTTTCAAGTTTCACAAAAAAGTTTTCGCCTAATTCGTTGTTGTTTGATGTATTGTTGCTGTGCATATCCTTAGTCTTTACAAACAGTATTAAGTATATGTTCGAAATTCAATCCTAATATCTTGGGATCAAATCCAGACACCATATAAAAATGCCTCCAACAGAGAATCCTCTATTGCAGGCATTTTTAAGTTGTCGGTCTTCATTAACAAGTTGTGAATCAAAGAAATCCTATTTGGCATTGCCAACATTGGCAGGCAACTTCGCCTTCGCTTCCCAATACGCCTTCAGCAACTTCTCAAACATTGCACTATTCGGTTGAATCTTCGTATATTGAGCAATGGCCTTTTCAATTCCATGCGTTTGGATAAACTGCTGCATTTTGACCGCTTGCTTATCATCAGGATTATGGAAAAGCAAGGCACACGCAGCACCGCGTAATAAATATTGATTATCTAAGCCAAAAGACTCGCATTCATTCGCAGGGCCAATGATCCGGTCATTGGGAGAAAGCTTGCGGATCGGTTCTCGGCCAACACGCGTCACCGGATCAGATAAGCCAGGTGTCGTCATCCGCTTAACGAACATCGTCTCAATATAATCTTGCAGTGACTGTTTCGAAAAATGATACTTCGCCTCAAGGGCTGCTGCCGATTCTGCCATAGCCGCCTTCACTTGGTGCAATAGTCTCTCGTTGTGTAAGACTTCTTGAACCGTGTGATAGCCGTGAACTTGACCCAGATAAGCACTGATCGCATGACCACAGTTAATGATATAAATCTTACGTTGCAGGTACATTTCCAAATTATCAACGTATTCTGCGCCTTTAATTGGTTCGCTATTAGGATCTAAAAGCTTTCCTCTTTCGATCGCAAGTTCATACGCGTCGCCCACTTCAATACCCTCTTGCCCATGATGATGACCATCAAATACAACGCGATCAACAGCCGTATTTGGATAAACTGCCGCTTGTTCAAGCTGCTCACTGGTCATCTCGCCTGTATCGAGCATTGCCTTTTTTAGGATATCTGTTCCCATAATGGCATTCTCACAAGCCATAACCGTCATTTTAGGCAGATGTTTTTCTAACCGCGCCTTCAAGCCTTTCGCGATAAGTGGCGCAACTTTGGGTAAGTTACTGGCCATGACTGATGTGGTCACTATGTCGGCATGTGTCATTGCCTCAACGACACCATCAGGATCTTGAATGGAAGAAACAGCATCCACATTGTCGATTATCCGTTCTTGATAATCGTGATCAATTAGAAAAAGTCGATACTGTTTCTCTTTCCTCAACTGTGCCACTGTCTTCTCAACAACATCTGCAAAGACAATGTGATAGCCGCTTTGATGAAGCAAATCTCCAATGAACCCTAACCCTATTTTTCCTGCGCCAAAATGGACTGCGGTTGCCATAATCTCCATCCTCTCAAAAGATAACTTGTTAGTGCTCACTAAGTTTCAAAATGCTGAGGACCGTTTGCTTGTCCTTGGCCTCTCGAAGTTTTTGGATATTGTTATCCTCCGTCAATGCCTGCGCGATTTGACCAAGGAGCTGAACATGTTCCTCTCCCTTGCCGGCGACGCCAACTAGAAGGTATGCCGTGTTGCCATCGAAGTCAACACCATCTGGAACCTGCACAAAACAGATTCCTGAATGCAAAATGGAATCCGACTGGGTTAACCCATGTGGCATAGCAACTCCATCGCCAAGATAAACTGATAAATCTTCCTCACGAGCAAACATCTCCTGCTTGTAAAACGGCTTCACATAGCCACCTTCGATCAGGATATCAGCACACGCTGAAATGGCCGCATTCTTATCTTGGAAACTTGCCCCTAAAACAATGTTTTCAACTGGAAACAGTGGTTTTTCAAGCACTTGCTCGGCAACTTGTGGCGTTATTGCCGTTTCTTCGGCTGCTTGTTTTTGCGTTACATGATCGTCAGTGTCACCCACCATCGTTCTTATCTGATCAATGATGCGTTGATATTCTGTTCGATCCATAAAATTTTTAACCGTTAAAATTGGCAGACTGCCTTTACTCATCATTTCTGCCCGCGGCTCTAAACTTTCATTAGTAACAATCAGATCTGCTCTACTGGTTTCATCGCCAATATCTGCAACCGCCATATGGTCCACTTCTGTTGACAGGCCGACTTTCTTGAGTTCGGCACTTAATATTGAGGCCCCCATTGCTGATGAACCCATACCAGCATCACAAGCAAAAATAATCCGATTTAGGTGGCGCAACTGATTCTTGGGTGCTACCGCAATGCCATCATCTTTTTCAGCTGTTTGAAGTTCCTCAGAAACAGCTGGCGCGGCAGGGCCTGCAGTAGCTACAGCAGCCGTGTCAAAGCTTGAAAGCATCTTACTAGCATTTGGCTGCCGAACAAACTTGAGGATTAGTCCCGTCACTGCAAACGAAACCGCCAATGCGCCAAAGTAAGCAATGGAATTAACTAGAAGGCTGCTCTTAGGCGTCATCATGTAAAAGGCGAATACGGATCCCGGAGATGGTGGCCCAACTGTGCCACCACCAAAGAGTGAAAGGACGGTTAGTGAAAAGATATTACCAGCCATCGGGCCAAGAATAGTCAGCGGCATCATTAAGCAATAAGGGAAAACGACTTCAGCAATACCACCAAAGAACATGATAACCGCTGCCCCAGGAGCCGTTTTCTTCGCAATACCTGTCCCAAACTTTGCAAACGCTAAGGCTGTCCCAACCCAAATTGCGCCATTAGCTTCAACTAGGAACAAGATTGACTTACCCGCTTCGGCTGCTTGTTGCAGTCCAAGTGGCACCATGATGCCATGATTAATCGCATTATTTAAGAATAAAATCTGCGCTGGCTGCACAAACAAACTGGTTAAAGGAATCAAATCACGTTTGGTCATGAAATTAACGCCAGCAGACAAGAAGTTCTGAATACCCGTAATAATAGGGGCAATTGCCAAGAAACCTAAAATGACCAGAATAAAGCCAAGAATACCTAGCGAGAAGTTATCCACCAACATTTCCATGCCAGGTTTAACTTTGCCTTTAACCAGCTTATCAAACTTTTTCAATAAGATTGCACCGATTGGGCCCATAATCATGCCGCCAACCAGCATCGTGACACTCGAGCCAACAATGACGCCAAGGGTTGCAAAAGCTCCAATGACCCCGCCTCGACGTCCATAAATGTTGGCCCCCGCCGTGTAACCAATCAGTGCAGGAAGCAAGTAAGTCAGAATGGGGCCGACCAATTCATTCAACTGCTTATTCGGCGCCCAACCTGTTGGAATAAATAGTGCAGTTAATAATCCCCAGCCAATGAAAACACCAATATTTGGCATAACCATTGCGCTAAGTGTTGCCCCAAATTTCTGGACTTTCGCTTGCGCTACCTTTAGGTCCATAATGATCCCTCTTTCTTAACGCTCCGTTTGCGCTTTTATCATCATGATGATGGTGGCCTATTCCAAATTAGCATGACGAGGAAACATCGTGTCAGTCGTCTCGCCGGTCAATTTCATTAATCCCAAAATAATGGCGTCATAAGTTAACCAACTGAGCTGTTCAAACAAGGTCCCCATTGGTTGCACCGAATGAGCAGTGTCGGCTGCCCCTGTTTCGTTTTTAGGCGTTTCGCCAGGAATCGCAATGATCGCATCGGCCAGACTGCCGATTTCGGCTGTTGGATAAATCGTCACCGTTGCCAATTTAGCGCCCACCGCTTTTGCCTTCTTAGCATCAACCACCAGGCTACCCGTCGATCCGGAACCAGAGCCGATCACAAGTAGGTCGCCTTCCCCAATTGATGGGGTCGTGGTTTCCCCGACAAAATAGGCGTGCAATCCCAAATGCATGAGCCGCATAGCAAAACCGCGACCTGCAAAACCAGAGCGGCCTGCACCGCCGACAAAAATCCGATTTGCTTGAAAAGCCATCTTGGCAACAGTTTCGACTTGGGTGTCATCAATCATTGGCGCATATTGATCCAGTTCGCTGATAATTGTCTTCAAACTTTTTGCTTCCATGATCATTCCTCCTTATTAAGCGCTTACATTTTCATGCGAATGAATTTTGTCGGCCAAAGCCTTCGCTGTTGCGACAGGATCGTCGGCATGATTCACCCCGCCGCCAACAATAATGATATCTGCGCCAAGGGCCTGATACTGGTCAACCGTGCTGACTTTAATGCCGCCTGCGACTGACAGCTGTGAGTGCTTACTCAGTTGTTTAACTTGCTTCAATGCATTCAAAGGTGTTTGCCCCACCGCTTGCTCATCAACGCCAACATGAACACTGATGCTATCAACCCCAACATCCTCAAGTTCCTTGATGCGGGTGTTCAAGTCAGGCACACAGATCGTATCAACAAAGACTTGCTTGCCATATTTCTTTGCCGCAGCAAGACAAGCTTTGATCGTCAAGATGTCCGTCACACCGAGAACTGTGCAGTAGTCCGCACCAGCTTTAAAGGTAAGCTCAGCTTCATACTCGCCTGCATCCATAATCTTGGTATCGGCCAGGATCTTTTTTTCCGGAAAATAACGCCGAAATTCGCGAACGGCGCGCATCCCTTCTTGGATGATAAACGGGGAGCCAATTTCAAAAATGTCGACATAGTCTCGAACTTTTTCGGCCAGAACCAACGCATCTACAAGCGAGATATCGTCTAATGCAAGTTGCAACTTCATAAGAATTCTCCTCCTCAAGGCTGATATTCCTTTTGACAAGTTCAGTATAGCCGGCTAATGTGTATCTTGCAACACAAAATGTTTAAATTGCCACATTTTATGTTTAATAATCAACAAATCGTGGCGTTGTTGCGTTGTATTTGCTACAATCGAAAGCGAGAAGGTGATTAGCCATGGCAAAATTAAGTGCCATTGACAGACAAAAACAGCTCGTTGATCTGATCTCACATCAAGGAACCATGAAGATCACCGAGTTAGCCACTTATTTCAACGTATCTCGCGAAACAATTCGGCGCGATCTGCAGGAACTCGACGATTCTGGTGCCGTCAAGAAATGGTACGGTGCAGTGATGCCCGTTCAGGATTTCAATATTCCGCCAGTTGAACAAAGAATGGCCAGTTTTCACGAACAAAAACTGGCCATCTGCAAAAAAGCGCTGTCCTATGTTTCCCAGCGCTCAACTATTTTTATTGATGCCGGCAGCACGGCGCTGACCTTTGCAAGTCTGTTAAAAGAAACGGCTGGCCATACGATCATCACAAACTCCATGCCTGTTGTGAATGAACTCGTGACCAGTCAAAATCATCTCATCAGTGTTGGCGGCTCGGTCGATCCTTTGACGTTTGCGACAATGGGCACACAAACACTCGGCTTCATCGAAAAAATCAGGATGGACATGGCATTCTTAGGCACATCCGGCTTCGCTGAGCACAATGGTCCAAGTTCAAACAGTCTTGACGATGTCGAAATTAAACACAAGATCATTCAAAACAGTCGACTGAACTTCGTCTTAGCGGACAGTTCAAAAGCTAGTTCCTCATCACTTTCCCAGTATGCAAATTGGCATGATATTGATTACTTAATCACTGACAACAGCTTACCTGCCAAAATTAAAGATCAGCTGACGGCGCAAACAGAAGTTGTCACGGTCTGATCAGGTTAAGTTCAGCTAAAAAGGAGGTCGTTGGTCTGTGCGATGTATTCTCTTTGACATGGATGGGACACTGATTAACTCTGAAGCCAAATACTATGCCATCTGGGACCAGTTACTAGCCGATAATGGCTATCATCTTACGGTTGATTTTTATCGTCACATTCTTGGCATGCCCATGAGCGGTATTCAGCAAACTTTCACGCACCACTATGGGACAGGATTTCCGTTTGATACACTCTTTTCGGCCTTTTTGAAACAGCGAACAGCGCTGGTTCAGCACGGCAATTTTGAACTCATCCCAGGTACGCGTACCTTCCTCGAAGCTTGCGGCCACCACCAAATCAGTTGTGGCTTGGTCACTTCCTCTTATCGAAACGAAACCCAGGCGATTTTAGAAAAGCTCGATTTAGCTAGCTATTTTCAATTCGCCTTGTTCGGCGACGAGACGCAACATGGCAAACCTGATCCCGAAATCTATCTGCATGCCATCGCCAAATCCGGTTTCCCACCGGATGAAGTTGTCGCTTTTGAAGATTCTAAGAACGGCATTTTATCCGCTAAAAACGCAGGCTTAGCGGTTTATCGCATTGAAAATCCAGTCCCGATAGATGCTGATATTCTCGACTTGGTCACGGTATCTTTTAGCAACTATGATGAAGCCCTTGAATTTTTTCACTTAAATCAAGAACAGTTGCAATAATCGGGTAATGGTAGCCCTTTCAATCAGGTTGCCGCTCCCACGCCGCCTAGCTGCTTCCTCTGTCAGGCGCAATCAAAAACGACGATCCGCAAAGGTCGTCGTTTTGGGCTTGCAAAATTTATTTTGGCTGCTTGTATTAACGTTTATCAAATTTCATAGAGAAAAATAATCCGCCAAAAGGTTATCAATATTAAAACGTATATGCACAGTAACTGAGCGTTTCTCAATAAAATTGAAAATCAATATATAACACCCGTTGTCCTATGTGAGGTCGTCACGCTGCAGGCGACTCTGATAAACTGAAGCCAGCAGAGAAGGATAATGAGCGGTGGTGCCTGATTCGGAAAGTAGGTGGTGCCTATGGGACTAGTTCCTATAACCCACACTTTTAAAAGAAAGGTGTCATGTTTTGCCGGTGATCGCTATCATCACAACGATCACAGCCTGTGTAGGTTCATTGGTAGTGCTGATCATCGTGTTCACACGATTGATCAAAGCAACGACCATGCTGCTTCTAGCAGTTCACGAACTTATGCAGGCGCTCGAAGCATTTCGAGAAAAATAGGCAAACTAAAAGCCGCGCCAACCTTCACCGGAATGTCGCGACTTTTGGTTGCCTAATTCTGTGTGCCACCGTTTGTTTGATGGCTCTGCAAGGGCATTTGCCCGGCCGTTGTGTTCGAGCACAACGGCTTTTGCTGTCTTTAGTATAGCATGCTCTTCTGGAAAATGGCTAGTTGTATCTTTCAGTTTTTATCCTACCTAATGACGGATAAACCTCTGAATTGTCAGCAACGACCAAGCTGCTTCTAGCAGTTCACGAACTCATACAGGCGCTCGAAGCATTTCGAGAAAAATAGGCAAACTAAAAGCCGCGCTTCCTTCACACGGGTTTCGCGGCTGTTAGTTGCCTAATCCTGTTTGCCACTGCTTGTTAGCTGGCTCTGCAAGGGCATTTGTCCGGCCGTTGTGTTAGCGCACAACGGCTTTTTGCTGTCTTTAGTATAGCATTCGCTTTTGCAAAATGGCCAGCTATGTCTCTTAGTTTATCCTGTCAGTGCCAGATAAATCCTTGAGTTTTTAGATCTACAAGCGATCTGACCGTATCAGATAATCACTTGATTATTTTAGACTCGCTTCACCCGCCTCTTTAACCATAAAATACCTCCTACGCAAATTGCTAAGATCATTTGTCCAAGAACAATCGCTAACTCATTGACGTGATTCCCAGCTTGTGGCAATGTCTCGGTTTTCTTTTTGGTCATTGTTGTCTTTGCGTTTTGATGTATGTCGTCTCCGCCTTTGCCAGTAATCGAAGCAGGGGGATTCTCGCGATCGTTAGAAATGCTGGATCCGGTATTGTCTTCAATGTTTGTCTCTTTTTCTGTTAAAACCGTCACTGTGGCTTCTTTGCTGATCTTGTTACCAGCAACATCCGTATAAGTGTACGTAACGGTATAAGTTCCCTGCGTCTTTAGATCTACTGTACCGGTAACGGTTAAATTAGACATGGCCAAAGCATTGCCATCTGCGTCTGTTGCGCTAACTAAATTATTGGCCGCGTTCCAAGCGGCTGATGGACCTGCAACCATTGTTGTATCTTTAGTCACAATATCAGCCTTGGACGCGATGACTGTCACGGTGGCTTCCTTACTAATTTTGTTGCCTGCTGCATCGGTGTAACTATACGTTACCGTATAAGTTCCCGGTGTCTTTGAATCTACTGATCCGGTGACGGTTAAATTAGAAAGGGCCAGAGCATTGTCCTTTGCATCTGTAGCGATAACTAAATTATCAGCCGCGTTCCATGTTGCTGATGGGCCTGCAACCATTGTTGTATCTTTAGTCACAATATCAGCCTTGGACGCGATGACTGTCACGATGGCTTCCTTACTAATTTTGTTGCCTGCTGGATCGGTGTAGCTATACGTTACCGTATAAGTTCCCGGCGTCTTTGAATCTACTGTTCCATTGATCATTAAATCGGAAACAGTCAAAGCATTGCCATCTGCGTTCTTAGCCTCAACAAAATTATCAGCCGCGGTCCAAATAGTCGATGCTCCTGCGACCATTGTTGTATCTTTAGTCACAATATCAGCCTTGGACGCGATGACTGTCACTGTGGCTTTTTTACTAATTTTGTTGCCTGTCGCATCGGTGTAACTATACGTTACCGTATAAGTTCCCGGTGTCTTTGGATCTACTGCACCGTTGACGGTTAAATCAGAAAGGGTCAAAGCATTGCCATCTGCGCCTGTAGCCTCAACAAAGTTATCGACCGCGTTCCATGTTGCTGATGGACCCGCGACCATTGCCGTATCTTTGGTTACAATATCAGCCTTTGACGCGATGACTGTCACGGTGGCTTCCTTACTAATTTTGCTGCCTGTCGCATCGGTGTAACTATACGTTACCGTATAAGTTCCCGGCGTCTTTGGATCTACTGCACCGGTGACAGTTAAATCAGACACAGCCAAAGCATTGCCGTCTGCGTCTGTAGCGCCTACTAAATTATCGGCCGCGTTCCAAGCGGCTGATGGGCCTGCTACTAACGTTGTATCCTTGGTTACAACAGACGCTTGAGACGCACGATAGGTATAAGTAATCGTTTGATTCTGGGTCGTATACAACTGGTTGCTATTAATATGGTCAGTATTTTCTTTTACAAAAACATAGCCCGGAATCGTTGCTGACTCAGAAGTGTAGCTTTGTCCTACACGACCGGTCTGAATTTTATCACTGGCTATAGTGTTTCCATTTTCATCTACAAATTTTTCAGTTAGTTGACCAGTACTGTTCCAAATTGAAGTAATTGGATTGATAGTTAAGTCGCTGATCTTTGTCGTGCCATCGTTCGAGTACACATAGACGCCTGTTGTGGCTTGGTCCCCAATATTTTCTGGCCGCATAAAGAAATTTTGGGTAATTGACTTTTCCCCATCATTCGCAAAGGCTTCGATACTTGTTTCGTCAACATAAACCGTAATTGTAATTGATCCATCCGCATTCACTGTTGCGTTCATTTTGTCTCGTGGTGCTCCCATGTTGGGTTCACCGGTATTGAGTCTCTGAACGTACAATAATCCCGTAGTTAAATCATACCCAACGATCATGTCATATTTTTGATCATCAGATACTCGCAACTTAAAGCCAACTGATTTCGGTTTGTCAGCTTCGTCCCAAGAAAAAGTTGCACTTATCTTATATTGTTTGCCTTCGTACTGGACTTGCTCATCGGAACGCGTAACCGTAAAGTTACTTTCAGCCTTGTTAATAACATTGGCCTCTTCGTTATTAGCAATTTCTTTGACCACAGTATTCGTCAGCAAGTACCCGTCTGTTGTATCAGCATTCTTTTTGAGGCTCAGCTCACGAGGAAGTGTCATATTGCCAGACCAAGGTGAAGTTTTGGCCTCGTCCACATAACTCCAATTCGACTGCCAAGCCAACATAACCGTTCGACCATCAGGCATGTTGGAGAAAGGAATACCCGCATAAAAATCCTCTCCTGAATCCATCGTCATTGGATTTTGCAACGTTTTTGAACTCTCAGGTACCCAAGTTCCGTCGGCTGTCATATTACCAACATAATATTGCATCCCAGATCCTGTGGCATGTGCGCCTTGTTGGACACTGATGCAAAAGACCCACTTTGTTTCATTTGTTCCAGCTACCTTCATCGGTACCAGTGATGGGCATTCCCATACGCCATTACCAACATCATTTTCACGTTCAATCTTAGAAGCATATGTCCAGTCCAACAGATTGCTAGATTTATAAATGAGGGCTTGCTGACCAGACACAACTGTCAAATAGTATTGTTTGTTAACCGCATCGTAGACCACGCTTGGATCGCGGAAGTTGGCGGCATCTCCTCCTTGGTTCATACTGGTTGGAATGATTGCCTGGGGATTAGCTGCATTACCATCCTTCGAATATTGAATAAACGTTTTGCCACCATCGAGGCTGTAAGCCAAATGTTGCTCCTGAATTTCTGTTAAACCAATCCACGTCCCCCATCCGTCTTCAGCACCATCATTTTTTCTAGTCGCGATCTGATAATCAGCAGTGTAGAAAGCCAGAATGGCGTCTTTTCCTAAGCCACTGACATTGTTAGTGTCAACAACAATCGAGCCACTGAAAATAGCCTTTTTGCCGTCAGCGTCACCCCAATTTGTTGTTGGTACACCAACATATCTAACTTCGCCTTTATCTTTTAGCGAACCAGTTGTGTTGGTATACGTAAAGTCTTCCCACCCCTGATTCTGTAGCATTGGAATGGCAACGTCCTCTTGTGTCCAATTAATTAAGTCCTTGCTGACGGCGTGGCCCCAAGACATATTGCCCCACTGATTACCTTCCGGATTGTACTGATAATACAGATTGTAAAGCCCCGTCTTGCTATCATAAAAAAGACCATTAGGATCATTGATCCAATTCTGGCTACTTGAGTAGTGATACTGGTTTCGGTATGGTTCATTATACTGATCGTTTTGACTGACGTCAGAGGTGACTGCATTGGTTGCAATTGTTGCGGACGATGCTGGTTGGTCAGTTTGAGATTGTCCCACACTACTTTGTACTTGTTCATTACTTGTCGGCAACGTGGTTTTCGAAGTGGGGAGCGCTTTGTCTGAATCACTCGTTGTTACAGATTTTGTCAAATCATTCTCGGCAGTATCGCTTTTGGAAGTCTCTTTTTTATCAACAGCTGGTTGACTGATTGTACTACCAATTGATGTCTTGCTGTCGCTCGAACTAGGCAAATCAGCCACACTTGATGATGATGCAGTTGCCGTACTATTGACTGAAGACTGAGCCGTCTCACCTGTCGTTTCATTATTAGGCTGACTACCAGTGTTTGTTTGACTAATTTGGGTAGACGAAGCACTTGTCGCAGCGCTTACATTTTGCCCGTCATTAAAAAATGAAACGATAAGACATGTTGATAAGCAGGCAAATACCCATACACTCTTGCTTTTATACATCTTGTAATGTTTCTTTTCATCCATTTCCAACTTTATTCATCCTCCTATTTGTTTGACGCATTTCATATACATGAAATCTTCTGGTTGCCGCTGTCCATTTACCACATTTTGCTAAGTAGCCTTACGACAAAAAAAGTCGATGAGAACTGAATCTCACCGACTTCTCAGTCCTGCCATAGTTGCACTTATCACTGATAAATGAAGTATCTACAATTAAAGTCACCTACAACAGGAGCTATTTGGCTTTGGGCGTAATGCCCGTCTGCTGACGAACCTTCTTCTGAAAATATTTGATTTTCTTGTCATAGTCGTCAACAACCGCGCGAACGTTTTGCTGCCCTTTCCAACCGGAATACCCGAACATCAACATCCCCAGTGCACCCAGGACTAAGAGCACAATGCCAACGATGTTTAACCACAAGGTCTTGCCATGGAAGAAGTAGATCAGAACAATGCCAACGCCACTGAGAATGGTGCAAAGTTGAAACCAGTAGCCTAGGTTTTTCAACATATGCTTCTGATAAGCAACTTCTTTTTCGTATCCCTTAGTCATTTCGTCAATTGTCATTTTGATTTTCCTTCTTCCATACACGTTCGTAGTTTAGTAAGACAGGCCAGGGTTGAAGAAACCAACTAGAACACCGACGAGCGAAACAACAACGAGTAGCAGCATGGTCCAGATAGCTGAAACATGCTTCTTCGCCATCAACCACCAGCAGAATAATGTTACAAGTACTGTCAGCAAACCAGGATAGATGCTGTTCAGCTTGTCTTGCAGATTCAGGAAGACTTTGCCATCAGCACCGCGTAATTTGAGTGATGTTGTGACGTTAACCCATGATGCCAGAACCCCACCAACAACCATACTGCCGACAATCCCGATAGCGTGACGAACAGCCGCGCCTTGTTTACCAACTAAGAAACTAACCGCTTGATCACCGAAGCGATAACCACGGAAGTAAAGGAAACGTTGGCCAAAGTATGCCATCAGTACCCAAGCAACAATGTAGAAAATCGCCCCGACTGGTGAACCGCCAGTCGACATACCAAGGGAAATCCCTAAGAGAATGGGAATCAATGTCCCATCAATCAATGAATCACCAATACCAGCGATTGGGCCCATCAGGCCAGCACGCATATCGTTAATGGTCTCGCCGTCAATTTCTTTACCGTTCGCACGCGCCTGTTCCATGCTGGCCGTAATTCCGACAATCACCGTCCCAAGCATTGGATTGGTGTTGAAGAACGCGGTGTATGCGTGAATGGCTTTGACCTGGTCATCATGTTTCGGATACAGTTTTCTGAGAATTGGCAGCATTGATGCCATATACCCAAAAGTCTGCATATGTTCTTGTGAGAAGCAGGTCAACGCACCCCAGAACCAACGATGAAAAGATTTTGTCAGTGTTTTGTGATCAAGCTTTTTCATGTCATTTGTCGTTTCCATGATCAAATATCCTCCTCATCATCATCGTCACTTGGTCCATCTGCTGGTGCTGCACTACCCTTTGAAGGTGTGTTGTTAGAACCAGACATCTCAATTTCATAAATAATAACCGCAAACAGTAACGATACAACTGTGACTGAGACTAAGTTCAAGTGTAGTGAAGCAGCAAGTGTGAACCCAACTAAGAACGGAATGAAATCAGCCGCTTTACCAACAATTTGCCGAAGCAGAATCGCAATCCCGACACATGGCAGCATGCCGCCGACCGTGAACAGTGTCTTCATGGCAATGCCGTCCATTGGTAAGGCACTACGCAAAGCTGTAACCGCCGTAGCACCGTAGTATGTGAGTAACATTGTTGGTAAAAATGAGAACAATGCATGTGAGATCCAAGGCCAGCCAAAGTTAACAGCTGTTAATTTATCAAGCTTGCCATTATGAACGTCTTTCCAACCAAAGGACTGCCAAACCAGGTTCATTGTTGCAACAGCGTAGTACAAAACCGTCCCGACAGTTCCGACTAATGTCCCAACTGACTTAGCCAAGTTAGCAGCACCGCCACCCAGCGGATTCAATCCTTGCGAAGAAATCGCAACCATTGCTAGAGGGATCCCAATATAAGAAATAGCACGAACATCGGCAGAAACAGTACCACCTGGGGTAACCAATGCGATATAAACCAACTGCATCGCAACCCCGCAAGCAATCCCTAACTGAAGATTACCTAGAATAATGCCACAGACAAGACCCCCAACCAATGGACGGCCAATGGTATAATTACCAACCGCTTGACCAGCCATACATGAGTTGGAACATAAGCAAGCGAAAACACCTAAAATAGCTGCTTGAAACCAACTAATTGTCATTTTTCTTACCTTCCTTTTTTGTGAGCGTGAGCAGGAGCGCTTAGAAACCGGAGCATAAGTGGCCTTGGACGTGATGGTCGCACTTTGACCATTGCGGCCAAGGTCCTTATGTGCAGGTTTCTGCGACTGCGAGCGCGTTATTGTGAGCGCGAGCAGGAGCGTTTAGAAACCGGAACATAAGCAGCCTTGGACGTGATGACTGCTCTTTGGTCATTGCGGCCAAGGTCCTTATGTGCAGGTTTCTGCGACTGCGAGCGCGTTATTGTTCAACCATTAATACCCAAAGCGTGACTTGAATTTGTCCCAACTACCAATCCGCTGATCTGGCAACAGCGCAAACTCAACTTTATAACCAGCCTTCTCAATCGCTTCAAAGGCATCGCCTTCCTCTTGGGTAAAGGACTGATTGTCTCCGAGTTTGACCGCGTTGTCGCGATCATTACCTGGACCGACAACAACTGTTTTAATGTCGCCCGGCTTGAAGTTCATATCGACCAAGATCTTTTTCATATCTTGAGGACTCTTGGTGATGAGAAAATACTTGGTTGCTGAGTTCAACACCTTATCCTTAACCTTGTCAAAATGATCTAACGTCCAAACGAAGGTCTTCTTGTCAGACGCTGCCATATAGGCTTCCTTCAAAATCGGATTGTTTGCCGCTTTGTCATTTACCGCAATAATCCCATCCATCGGGTATTCCTTGCCCCAACGAACCGTGATCAAGCCATGAATCATGCGATCATCAATACGTACAAACGAAATTGCCATTTTGCTCACTCCTTAAATATCGTCATCGTCAGAAGCTTCTGATGAGGTCGTCTGAAATTCTTTGATGGCCGCGGTTGCTTCTGAAAATGCTTTTTCTTTTAACGCTGAGTTATCTAAACTGTCTTTCGACATCAATGTGGTTAACGCCATTGGGAAGTTCATCCCGCCAAGAACAAGCGTATCTTGCAGCTTGCCATGATCGTTCAAAATGTTGCAAACCGTTGTGAGTGGACTACCGCCGACAATATCTGCCAGAACAACAAAGCTTGCATCCTCTGGCAGGGTCTTTAGCAATGCCTCAAACCGTGTTCCAAATGTTGAAGCTGCTTCATCGGGTTTTAAACCAACCGCAATGACAGAACCAATCGCATCATCGCCCGCAAACATACCCAAGGTTTGCTTTAAGCCACTGGAGAAATCACCGTGACTGACAAGAAGCAAATATTTCATCTAAATCATCCCTTTATCAAGACTATGAAAATATGGATTTACCGCAAAAGGCGACAATCAACCGAAGTACAACTGAAAGTGATCCATTATTGTTCGGACAGTATTGCGGTTGTCCCCGCGAGGAACGCCCTCCCTTCTGCAATCGTTATGTAAGTCGTTTTCTCTCTATATCTGGACGTCAACAAGGTTAACGCTTACAATGATTATGTTAAGCACATTACTAATAAAAGTCACGAAGACGTTGTGCTTAATTTGCGGGAATAGTGCTTAAGGGGTGGTTTCTTTGAACGCAGTAGAAAAACTTTATGCGACAATTGTGCAACACTTTCCAACTGAACGAATCACAACTAATCAGGCTGCTGATGCAGTGGGGCTAACACGCGGCGTGACCAGTAGTTATTTATCTAAGCTCGAAAAGCAAGGCAAACTGCTCAAGACCGGCAGTAGACCAGTTTACTGGCAAGTCAAGCGGGACCATTCCGCTTTTGACGACTTAATCGGTGTCCACGGTAGTTTAAGCACTAACATTCAGCTGGCAATCGAAGCAATCGTCTATCCAACACATGGATTGCCGATCTTCATCACTGGTCCAGCCGGTAGTGGCAAGTTGCCATTTGCTCAGGCAATTTATCACGAAGCCATTCGTCGTGAAGTGCTTAAGAAAACAGCTGTGTTTAAAATCATTGATTGTGCCAACTATAAGGATCATCCAGGGACACTCAAAAAGAAGTTGCAAAGTGAGAACAATGCAACGACGGCAGATGGCACCGCCGAAAGTGGCTACTTGTATATTAAAAATGTGCAGATGCTAGGCTCATCAGATCAACACTATCTTTTCACGCACACCAACCAGCAACAAACCACTGCTTTTCGTTACATCTATTCAGGAACAACTGAAATTTTCAAAGCAGCGCGCGTCTGGTTCAAAAGTGCAGCGGTTCAGATTAAACTAAGCGCTTTTAGCGATCGACCTTTAAACGAGCGCATTACGTTTGCGGCGATGTACCTTCAACAACAGGCTGATCAAATCAATAAAGAGATCTTGATCGCACCAAACGAGTTGATCAAACTGGCAAATTTTGATCACGTCAATAACATCACGGCATTGAATAACCGTGTTCAGTTGCTTTGCGCTGGCGCCTATGCCAAAGCGCCTGACCACACGCAGCTACGGCTTGGTCAAACCGATACAAGTGCGATTCTGGTAACGCCTAAACAACAGACCTTGCAAGCAAGAATCACATCTTTGATCACCAGCGCGTTGCAGCTTGGCCCAACAACTGATGCGCTTTTTAAGAAACTTTCTGACTCGCTAAACAATGGCGAGTCCATCACTGAACAGAATTTTCTTCTGGCGAAAGTACTCAATCAAGTCGATACCATTGCTAGTGAAAAACTTCTATCTGTATTTGCGCAAGCCATTCAAAAAGACGCTAAAACGTATATCACGCATGTATATGGTGTAACGTTTCCAAGCGACAATATTTTCTGGCAAAATGTGGCACTTGCCTTCGCATTCGCGGGTCTTTGTCGCGACAACTTGCCAGACACACAATCAGCACTGAAAATTCAGAAAGCAATCAAGCACCGTTATCCTCGAAGTTACTACCTTTTCAAGCACTTTTTGACTAAGTTAAAAGCGCAGTATGTTCAAAGCCCTTACTATTATCTGCCATTCTTCATGATGATGATTCATTGCGAAAGTAAAATCGAATCAGTGCAATACAATGCCATCCTGCTTGCTCACGGCGAACACACCGCATCGAGCATCCAGCAAGTGGTGAATTCGCTTTGCGGTAATTACTTTTTTGAGGCATTTGATATGCCCATTGATGTGACACTTGATCAAATCAACGGTTACGTTCAGGAATACCTAACCGATCAAAGTCCATCTGCTAAGGGTAATATTGTCTTATTCGATATGGGTTCTTTGCGCCAGATGTTCAGAGAAATTAAAAAGGTATCTGATCAAGAACTGATTGTGGTCAACAACGTAACTACTGCTATGGCGCTCGATATTGGCCTGCGCGTTCAGCGTAATGATGCCTTCCAGTCCATCGCTGAAGCCAGCGAGCAATATGGTGCAACAACTGAAGCCCAATATTACGAAGGCTTATCAAACAAGAAGAACATTATCGTCTCTTGCATGTCTGGCGTCGGTCTGTCTGAAGAAGTCAAAAAGCTAATTGATGCGACCCTTTCGCCAGCACTTGAAGTCATTGCTGTTGACTACAAAGAACTCCATACCCTGCTCACCAATCATGATCGAAAATTTTTCTCCAATACCCAGTTAATCTTAACCACCACCGATGTTGCTGGCGATATCGGAGCCGATATCGGCATCGATATCGTGAATGTCTATAATGTTTTCGATAAGGCTTCCTCACAAAAAATGCAAACTGTCCTACGCAATTGTGGTGAAAGCCCCCAGTCCATTAATGAACTCATTGATCGATTGGTTCGCTTCTTGTCGATTGAAGGTATCCGCGGCCGCCTGCAGATCCTGAATCCCGATATTGTCATTCAAGAAAGTCAACGCATTGTCTCCCACTACGAAGATTTCTACAACGTCAAATTCGGATCCAGACTAAAGCTCAATCTCTTCATGCACTTGTCCTTAATGATTGAACGCATGATGACCAGCAAACGCAGCACTACTTCAATTGATCGCGCAACCTTAACCCCACCTGAGCAAGAATTTTTCTCCCTTTCCAGCGGTATTTTTCAGCCAGTTGAGCAAAAATTCAATATCAAGGTACAGGACTACGAAATTGCTTTGCTTTATCAGCTGCTCAAGGACTTTATTTTTGTGGCGTGATCACATGACAAAACAAACACCCCTCGCTATTGAGAAACCATAACGAGGGGTGTTTTCGTGCTTGCTCAGTAGGATCATCTAGTTTTAATCAATTTTCCGTGGACTCAACTCACCATTTGAAATAGCCTTTCTAAAAGCAGACGGTGACATTTGTCTAGCTTTTTGGAAAGCTTTGGCAAACTGCACGTAGCTTGAAAAACCGACTTTGATGGCAATATCACCGATGGCATCATTAGTGTTTCGTAACAATTCAATGGCTTGGTTAATACGCAGCTGAATCAAATAGCTTTTCGGCGAAACGCCTAAATAACGCATGAAAATGCGATAAAGATAGGTTCGCTCAACTTTAACGCGCTCTGCGACAGTATCAATCCGCAAGGTACTGTCGGTATACTCAGTTTTTAGAATCTCAACCGCATCTATCACATACTGCTGATTAGGCGACAAGCCCAAACGAGTTTCCTGCTGATAGTCATCAACTAAGGCGCTGACAATCTCGTAAAACTTACCTAGCGCCCCATATAGATGATCGCGACTAAAATAATCATAGGCCGCCGCAAATAATTGATCCATTTGACGAATGTCTTCATGCTGATAAATAAAATTCGTTTTGCCCAAACCTGCCTTTTCAAAAATGGCTTTAGCCCCTGAACCACGAACACCAATCCAGCGATAACTCCATGGGTTGCCGACAAGCGGATAGTAATTATTGTCTGTGTATGGTGGAATCAAGAAGCCTTGGCCGCGCGATAACTGATGAATTTCATTGTTGATGAAGAATAAGCCTTCTCCTTGAACAATAAAATGAAGCAGGTAGTAATCCAGCTGTTCATATTGATAAGGGGCACGCGGATGGACATCTTCGTACCCAACTTCAAACACGGAAAGTTCCGAACTAACAAATTGGTCAGTTCGAAGCCATTTATTTTCTTTAAACATACGCAAACCCATTTCTTTCTATAGCGCTTACATGTATTCAGCTTAACACGTGTCGGTAATTTAAAAAGGGTTTCTAAGAATTGAGAAGGAACATGCTCATATTTTTATGAGGATACGAAGCTTTTATTCCCTTCCATCGAGTAACATATGTCAGTTTGCCAAAACCTTGCCGTGCCAAACTCCGCAATCTCCGGCCAGCTGGGGTGGCGACGCGAAGCTAGAGCGGAGACGGCGCTTCGAGCCCAAAGCCCGGTCTCGAAGTCGCCTAACAACATCAGCTCCAAGCCCGGTCGCTGTGTTGTTTGCACGGCTGAGCCCCATCCGGCCTACGATTGCTCCGCCTTGGCACTGGGTCTTTAATCTCAATTAGCTATCCATGCGAAAACAAAAAGCAAGTAATTTTCAATATCGAAAGTTACTCGCTTTTATTCGGTCGCTGTGAATTGGGCCCTAATCTCTGTTCTGACAATAAAGCTACGATCGATGATCCCGATGTGGAGATAGATCAATTTCGTCGAGTGGAATCAGTTTCGTTTTGTTTTTGATCTTGTAGTAAACGAACAACACGATGAATAACGGGATCGACATATACGAGATCAACAGCCGCCCCCAAGCAAAGTTGGCAAGTGACCCAATGTCTTGGCCAATGATCACGATCAAACTCATGATGATGGCTAGAATTGGACCGATTGGGAACCATTTTGCATGATACTTCAATTCATCCAGCGAGTGGCCTTGTTTGATGAAGGCTCGCCGGAAACGTAAATGTGAGACGGCGATACCCAGCCAGGCTAGAAAGCCGGTCAAACCTGATGCTGCCACCAATAATTGATACACACTTGGACCCATGATGCTGGTCAAAAAGGTCATCGCGCCGACCAAGGTGGTTAAGAGCAAGGCTGCGATTGGCACACCACGGTTGTTGGTTTTTTGGAAAATGCGTGGCGCAAAGCCAGAGCTCCCCATTGCCCACAGCATTCGCGTTGACGCATACATCCCCGAATTGGCTGAAGATAGCACCGAGGTCAAGATCACCGCGTTCATCAGACTCGCGGCCCCGGCCATGCCGATGCGATTGAAAACCAATGTGAACGGCGAAATCGCCACATTGTTGACTGAAGCCCCTAGCAAGTTAGGGCTGGTATATGGAATAATCGCTGCGATGATCGCAATCGACAAAATGTAGAACAACAAAATTCGCCAGAAAACCTGTTTAATCGCTTTAGGAATACTGGTTTCAGGTGTCTCGCTTTCGCCTGCCGTAATGCCAATGAGTTCCGTTCCTTGGAAGGAGAATCCAGCCACCACAAACACGGACAATGTCGCTGGCAAACCGCCGACAAATGGTGCCGCACCGGTCGTATAGTTTTTCAACCCAACTGGATGGCTGCCGCCCATAATGCCCGCAATCGTCAGTAACCCGACTCCAAGGAAAACAATGACCGTGATCACCTTAACCAGCGACAGCCAGTACTCTGTCTCTGCAAAAGATTTTGCCGAAACAACGTTGATGACAAAAATCAAGGCCAAAAATCCCACTGAAATCAACCATCCTGGCAAATTTGGCAGCCAAAAGTGCATCACAATCGCCGTGGTTGAAACATCGACAGCGAGGGTGATCGACCAATTGAGCCAATAATTCCACCCCAGCGCAAAGCCAAATGCAGGATCCACAAAGCGACTGGCATATTCTGAAAAGGACCCCGAAACTGGCACATAGGTCGCCATCTCGCCAAGACTGGTCATCAGGAAAAAGACCATCAGACCAATTCCGACATAAGCAGCAATGGCCCCACCCGGTCCTGCTGTCGCAATCGCACTGCCGCTGGCAACAAACAGACCAGTACCAATACTACCGCCTAGTGCGATCATTGAAAGATGGCGTGTTTTCAGCACGCGTTTAACTTGTGTTGAGGCAATCTGGGCCATGTTCGCCTGCTCCTTTTGTACGCTCTGCCATCGAGAACCGTTTTGATATGCTAACGTGGGCCTCAGCAATTGCCGAAACCCACGTCACCATACCTTAAACTAAAACTGACTGATTAATGTGCAACTGGATTTGCCTTTGCCAACCGTTCACGTTTTTCATAGCGATTCCAATAAATCCACGCCACGCCCATGAAAATCACGACACCAAGAACGTTGTACAGTAAGGTGCCGATTGGACTAGCGGTGCCTTTTGGCAGATGGCCAGCCAATTCTTCGGCGATCAAATGCGGATCTGGCACGGTCGACATGAAGAAGACGAACAGAAAGACGCAGAGCAGGAAAATACCGGCAGTCAGACCAACCGTCCGATTACCAAACCGGAAATCACGCGGCATGTCATCTTTCTTCCACCGTAACATGATGTACGCAATCAGCAGGAACAAGACTGGCAATAAGGAAGTTGCCGCGGTCATATTAATCAAGGTTTCTAGGAAACTGTCCAAATTACCAATACCAAGTGCAGGTACAATCATCAACAGCGTCACAACCACACCTTGAACGATCAATGCATTGGTTGGATTGCCTTCATCATTGGTTTTAACCAACCATTTGCCAAAGACCCCTTCAGGAATTTCGGAGAAGAAGACTTTAACCGGCGCTGCTGTCCAAAGTGCCAACGAACCTAGACTACCAATAAAGAGAATCAAACCGACAAGTCGAACCATCACATTTCCGGGAATATTGAAGTGTGTTCCCAAAATCTTAAAAATATCAAAGATCCCATTGGAGAAGTTGCCAGCCAAGACTGACTTCGGCACAACAAAACCAACTGCAATGGCACCAAGGACATACATCAGACCAACCACAATCGTTGAAATAATCATGGTTCGAACAAAAGTTTTGTTGCCGCCTTTCGTGTCTTTAATGTAGACACCGATACTTTCGCCACCCCCAACAGCTTGCAAAATCCAAGCCATGGTCATGAAGAAGGTCCAGTTAAAGTTCGGGGTAATTGACTGCATGCTAAAGTCTTGAGCAGGCTTTTCACCCATTCCCATCACCACAACGAAGGCGAGGACGACGAAGATCAAACCCATAAACAACCGCGCCGTACCAGCAAAGTTGGTGACCGTTGAGATCCACGAAACCCCTTTGATACAAACCCAAGTCGCCAGCCAGAACAAAACGATTGAGAGGATGGAGATAATTTTCGTTCCCATCGCGCCGCCAAACACGTTATGACCTAATAACGCATAGGATCCGTAAATCAGCGTGTTAGGTAACAAGGAAACAAAGAAGAACAAATTAACGAAGAAGTACGACCATGCACCAAGAAAAGCAAACTTGCTGCCCAAGACACTTTCTAACCAACTGTGAACCCCTGATTCCTTATCAGAGTTGGCCGATGCAAATTCGGCAATCATCAGAATGAAAGGCAAAAAGTAGAAAAGACTTCCGAAAATGTAGCCTGGGATTGTTGCTAGGCCGATCTGGATACTGTTATTGACGATACTCGGAAAAGCAAACACCGCCGAGAAAGTCATTAACATTAATGCCGCCGATCCCAACCGTTGCCGTGATTTATCCTCTGACATCGTGAAACACTTCCTTTCTTAATGCTCCTCCATTAATTGACTTTGAAGTTAAACCCAAGTTCAAAGTCATCAAATTTGCAACGATGGCGCTTGAGTTGATTCTGCCCACACGAGTTCGTCCCCAAACCGTTTTGGCGGAAATCCAAATATAGATTCAACGCATCCGACTTTTTAAGGTCAATGGTGTGCTTAGCAGCTTCCAATGTTTCGTCAGCATAGTTTGACACACTGAAGTTCAGCGGCTTTGCCATGGTCACCGTCAACTGATCTTGACCATCAGTCAACGCAATCTGATCAGTGTCCATATGGTTGCCGTTTTCTTGCGGTTTCACATAGTTCACAAACAAATCATCAACACTGCTGGTAAAGTGGCTATAGTACGCTGCTTGATGCGAGTCGCTATAATTTTCTGTCGGACCAAGGCCGTCATAGGACACTTGCTGATAAGCTTTTGGCAATGTCATTTTGACCCCAATTCGTGGCAGCATTTCCGGTGCCATGTCACGTTTACCACTTGCTTTGCCAATGACATCAAGATCAAAACTGCCATCTTGGTGCATCGTATATTGTTGCTGAATCAAGTAATACCAACCGCTATTCGTCGTGCCCACTTGTTTCGTCAAGTTGACGACATAATCACCATTGGTTTGTGGGTGTAGCTGTACTTCTCGGGTGCTTTCGTGCCATAAGTTCAAGAAATACTTGTTGTAATAGTCATCAAGCAAGTACATATCGTTGTCGATGGGTGCCCGCCAGAAGTTCATTTTGATACCATCAGCAATCAGTTTGTGGCCATCGTGTGTCAAACTGAACGTGCCTTTGATCTTATCAAAACGATATTCGTTTTGACCGCCTGTCACCATGATCGTGGTGGCGTTTTCGCTAGCTTGTAAAGCCGTTGTTTGTTGATGCGTCATGTGATGCTGTGGCCGCTGCAGGTTCACAACTGTCTGTGACAACACAGTACCGGCGTCAGCCCAACTTGTTTGGTTTTTCAATTCGGTAAGCACATGCAGGTTATAGATGACTTCAGGATCAAGTTTTGGCAACTCAATATCCAACTTAATCGTCTTAGTTGTTCCTGCCATAATCGTTGGTAGGTCAATCTTGCCAGTTGCCATCAGTTTACCGTCAGCTTCAAGCTCGTAGCCAAAATTAAATTGATCGGAGCTAAGAAAATCAAGCCGATTGGTCACGGTGATGGTCTGAGTTGGTAAATCACGAACCGTCATTTGGAAAGGTTCAAAGGTCTTCTTGACCTCTGTCAGCGCCGTTGATGGCTGACCATCTGGGCGAATTAACCCATCAATACAGAAATTGCTGTTGTTTGGTTGATCACCGAAGTCGCCACCATAGCGATAATACGTTTGGTCGCCTTGTTGAGCCGCAACACCTTGGTCAAACCATTCCCAGATAAAGCCGCCTTGCAGTTGTTGATGACCATAGAAGAGATCTTGATATTCTTTAAGGTTACCTGGGCCATTCCCCATTGAATGCGCGTATTCGCATAAAATGTGCGGCTTCTGCGTTTTCTGAAGGACATCGGCCATCGTCATTTTGGTATCATGTTCCAGCCAGGTGTACATCGTCGAATACACATCACTCACTTCGGCCTCAAAATCGCCTTCGTAATGCACGAGGCGAGTTGGATCTTCAGCCTTGCAGTAAGCAGCCATCGCACGGAAGTTATCACCAAAATCGGATTCGTTGCCTAATGACCACATGATGATGGCAGGATGATTCTTATCACGTTGCAGTGTCCGCCGCATCCGATCAACGTAAGCCGTCTTCCAGCGCGGATCATCGGTAATCCAGTCATAGCGTTCAGTTAACTCAAAACCATGACATTCGAGATCTGTCTCATCAATGACGTACATGCCTAATTCATCACACAGGTCATAAAAATAAGGCGCTTTAGGATAATGTGCGGTGCGAATTGCGTTGATGTTGTTGCGTTTCATCAAGATTATGTTCTTCCTGAAATCAGCTTCAGACATAACCCGGCCTTCAGTTGCACTGTAGTCATGCATATTGACGCCCTTAAACTTAATCGCTTTGCCGTTAACTAAGAACGTTTTGCCATTCAATTCTATCTGCCGAAAGCCGATCCGCTGACGAACCACTTCAAGCGGCGCATCATTTTGCAGCACGGTCATGGTCAAGTCATAGAGATTGGGCGCTTCGGCAGACCATGCCTGAATATCATTGAGGGTCACATCCAAGGACACATCAGTTGAAAGTGTTTGATCAATCAAGGTGGCGCCGTCTTTGGTCAGTTCGTAGTGAATCTTTGATGGCACTGCACCAGACAAGGTTGGGGTAACCACTAATTCACCGGCACGATAATCCTTCAACAAGTAAGTACGCACGCGCACATCATACAAACCATTTTGTGGTCGCGAGTACAAACTCACATCACGGAACAAACCACTTAACCACCACATATCCTGATCTTCAAGATAGGTGCCATCCGACCATTGAACGACTTCGACAGCAATTGTGTTGGTACCTTGCTTCAATGCCTTCGTCACATCAAACTCGCTTGGTAAACGGGCACCCTTGCTATACCCGATGAAATCGCCATTGAGATACAGCTTAAACGCTGAATCAGCGCCATCAAAGCCAATGATGTATTGTTCGTTAACAGCTACTTCATCCACTGTAAAGGTCCGGCGGTACAACCCAGTTGGATTTTCGCTTGGGACAAATGGCGGGTTAATTGGGAAGTTGTACCAAAGGTCGGAATAATGCATCTTACCGTAACCTTGCAACTGCCAATTACTTGGCACTGGGATTTGATCCCAATCCTGATCATCAAAATCAACGGCCATAAAATCTTCCGGCGCATATTCCGGTGCGTCCAAAAACTTAAACTGCCAAGTTCCATTCAACAACTGATAATGCCGCGGCTGACGATTCTCACCTGGGAAAAATGTTTGAAAATGACTCCGTGGGGCCATCCGATTGATATCGGTCAATTCAGGCTTTTCCCACAACTTTGCTGTTGTCATTAATGGTTCCTCCTCATAAATGCTTTTTTTGATGGTTGCTTGTTAAACCTCGTTAATTTTGTTTGCGCTTTCATAGTACGAGTTAATCAAGCAGGAAAGGGTTCTCTTTGTTGCTAGAATCTATCGTTATGTTGTTTTTAATAGCTGTTTCTCTAGAAAGAAAGCGGCTTTATTTTTGCTATTCGACACAAATTAGCGCGTCATATAGGCACTTATTGAGAGCTTCATTTTCAGTTGATCAAGACAACATCAGCACATAAAAAACATTAGTATGATCATACAAAAATAGTGACAGATGACGACCTCTCACAGTCATCATCTGTCACTACCAGTCCTTGTAGCTTTATGCGTCTAAATCTGTTCCATCGATAATTCTATGCAAAAAGCTTTTGCCATTCTCTGGGGATGGTACATTGAAGAAATCTGAACCTGTAGCTCCGACATCAGAAAGTGTTGAACGTTCGCCTACATACTTATTGTGAGTACCTTCCTTGTAAATCAACAAAGGTGTCCGTTCCCGCGTGTGCAGACTAAATCCGATCGTTGGATCATCGCCATGGTCAGCCATGACAATTAAAATATCGTCGCCTGTATAAAGTGGTAAGACATCGGCTAACCGCTTGTCTGCTGTTTCAAGTACTTCAGCGTATCGAACAGGATCTTCGGCGTGACCTGCTAAATCAGTTTCTTGAATGTTCATAAACAGCAGGCCATCTTTCATATCCTTCGACTGTTCAACAAACTTATCAAAAAGATAGTCCGTATCAACACCTGGGAACTTCCGTGGTGTATCAACATTAATGATATCTGCCGTCTTGCCAACTAAGGCAACATCAATACCATTTGCGTGCAAAATTGACGGCAGCTGCACCTTAGGATTAATACCATAACCTAAGTGAATGACATGATAATCTGTGTTGTAGACGCCGGATTCCGGCGCTGAAACACCGACATACTTCTCGTGTTCAATTTTCCGAGCTGCCAAAATGTTCTTCAAATCAACACCTCGTCCACCAAAAGCAATGACCCGCGAGACTTTGACCACACTACGAACCGACTCTCCTAAACGCGTAATTTCGTCAAAAGGCATTTCATCAAGTGCTGCCGTTACGTTATAGACTTGCCCAGGATCTGCTTCGAGATTGTCACCAATTGTCGCACAATGATTAACGAGTAATAATTGGTAGCCGGGATCACCGTAACGCTCGACATTGAATCCATCTTTCTTAACCTGTGCCTCAACCGTATCGATCACTTCATTGAACGGCTGAAGCAGTGGCATCTTAGGCTTTGTACCCATGATTTCTTGGTGCGCAAGATAAGAATCAGCGCCATGGTGCATCAGCAAGGAGGTCCCCCAATTTGCTGTCGGCGAAAACTTGTGATCACCTCGTTCTTGGCCAATAGCGTTCATCAAACCTAGCTTTTCCAAATTAGGAATTTTAATCTGTGGTACTGCCTTAATGATATTTAAAGCTGTGTTTGCCCCGATGTCATCTGGGCGAACTTTAGGAACATCATCCATGGCACCAACACCAAAACTATCTAAAACAATGACACCGTATTTGCCCATGCTATTGCATCCCTTCTGGTAATTTTTTTCCTTGACTATCATATAAACCAACTAATTCAGGTGTTTTGTCAGCGGTGTGTAATCCTCGAACCAAAGCGACTGTGCTTCGGGTGACAAAAATTTGCGTACGAAAAGCCATGATCACTGGCAAGCCTGACTTAAACTGCTGATCTAGTTCCAAGTAATAGTCGATATTCGAGTTTTCAAGTGGTAACACATGTGCATGTGTGTATTGATCACCATCTTGAATTAAGGCATTCTTTAAGTGACCACGCCGGTACCAGCCGCCTCCGAAAATGTAACTGTGAGGGCCAAATGTATGAGAAACTTCGCTCACGTAACAGTAGGCAGGCTTCTCAGGTTGTTCCTTAACCGCATGCAGCGGTGTCGTCCCTGTCAGCGCATGCCCAGGTTCGCCTTCGTTACCGCCAAGTTGCTTAATCAATGGCAATGAGGTAGTTGAGGTCGCTGACGGCAAGCTCACGACCTGTGCCTTTAGACCATGTTTGCTAAAAATACTTTTAGCTTCGTCAATTGTTTTGACATTTGCTGTCGCTGCAAAATCTTCTTGTGACTCGTTATATAGAATCGCCGGAAATGTCGTTATGCCAACAAGCGCGATATTCGACAGTGTTTTAAGCTGCTCAAGCTGCTTGTCTAGTTCCGCTAAGGTAAAACCTCCAGTTTGGCCTGGATAAATATCATCACCATTGCCCACAACTTTAAGTAGCACCTTTTGCTTGATACCGACTTCCTTTGCTGCTTCATTCAACGCTTGGGTGTTTTCGAGTGAATACATCGTGACGTATTTTGTTCCATACTTCAGAAGACGAGTGAGAAAATGCTTTGGCGGTTGGACCAAATGCCCGACATTGCCTAAGGCCAGTCCGTTTTCCATAAAAGTTTCAGCCTCACGAAAATCAACCACCACAGCCTCTGGGATGCCAGCGTTGACAACTTCCTGCGCAATCACAGGATTACGACCAACTTGTTTCGTCATATAAAGTAACTCAACATGGTTTTTTTTAGCTTCAGCAACCACATGAGTTGTGTTTTGATGAATCATATCCAAATCAATCACATACGTATCCGGTAAAATTTTCCCCGAATGATGCAATTCAAAGGCATATTGAATTAATTCTGGATTTAGTTTTTCCAATTGTTTTAAGAACATTACGCCATCACCTTCTCGACACTTTCCGCTAAGATCCTCATGATGGTGTCAGCACCGCAACGATATGGATTTATTCGAATCGTTGTTTTTAATAGATTTGGATCAAACTTTTTAAAGGTACCTGATACACGGTAGAACATTGGCACAATCTCATACTTCGACTCGGCACCCACAGGATTTGGTGCTGCACCAAGGTCATTTGTATATTTCAAAACTTTTTCCGCAATCGGTTGGTTAAATTCAACCAACAAAACTTTTGACTGAGCATTTGCCACATACGCCTCGGAAATGCCAGGAATCTCGTTCCCATTCAATCGCTCAACTAATTCAGTGACAACATTTGCTTGAGCAGCCAATGCAACCGGTGCATAAGTCAGTCCACGTAAAACATCGATTGCTTCGTGTCCTTGTACTTGTGAGCCGCCTGAATAGTTCTCGGATCGCAATTTTTGGATGGCAGATTTGTCACCAACAATACAACCAATACCTTCCGGCCCTAGCAATTTAAATGTTGAAAAACAACTTAGACTAGCGCCAAGTTCAACGCCAATCTTGTGAACTTTCATGACAGCATAATTATCATCCGTCACAATCGGAACTGACGGATATCGTTGCTTAAAGAATGCCAGAACCTTTGCCATATCATATGAATCATCTGGCTTTTGTCGCGTATATTGAACAAGAATACCGTCCGGCGACTCAGGCAATTGTTGATGATTCAGATCATTAAAGTCAGCTCGAATCGTTCGTAATGACATCATCTCAATTGATGTTTGTGTGGTCGGATAAATGGGTGCATCGTGAACGAGTAAAGTCTGACCAGCCGTCAGATAACTGTGCAAAGCCATCCGAATTGCCGCTGTTCCTGCACCTCGAACTAACATGGCAGCTTCAGCGTGAAAATATGCGGCAAGAATTTCCTCTACTCTTTTGGTATAGCGCGGTTGATTAAGCCCCGGCACAACGCCTAAATCACCACGACTGAGAAACTCAGACCCCTTAAAATGGCGAGTAATCTCATCAACTAAACGAAATTGTTTCCGCAGCGCTTCGTCATATCCGATGCTTTCTAATGGATAAGTTTTAAAACTAGGCATTGATATCACCGTAGATTCTTTGAGGATTTGCTTCTATCATTTTGTTGATGAAAGTCTCAGAAATGCCCGCATCCTGCAGCTGAGGAATAAATGAATCAAGTAAATAAGCATAACCATTCCCGCCATTAGCCTTCAGATGTGACTTACGCGTAATGTCCATGGACAAAACGACTTGATCCGTAAAACCGGCGGCTTCAATCGCTTTTAACATCTCAACGCGCGTTGCATCAGGCATATAATTATTTTTGCCAATTGTGTCAAACTCCACATTAATACCAGTTTTCAACATGTCTAAGACGTAGTCGGCACTGCCTGTCAGATCAACATGTCCGATAACAATGTGTTTAAGATCGGCATGCTGCCGTTTAAAGAAATCCACCTGTTCATGACCCAACGTTCCAATTGAGGTATGGGTACTAATCGGACACCCAGTTTCCTGCTGAGCAATGACCGCTGCCTGGAAAACTTTTTCTTCGGCCGCCGTCCACTGACCTTTCGATGTTGCAATTTCGCCAATTACACCAGCCTTAATATCTGTTTCTTTAATACCGACTTGAATATCTTTAATCATCTGTTCAGCTAACTGACTAACAGACAACCGAAAGACTTCAATTGGTAAAAAGGCGTCTTGATAGAACCCAGTGCATTGCACAATGTTGATGCCAGATTCTTTTGCTACTTTATTAGCATATGGAATATTTCGACCCATACCTTTGTTCGTCATGCTAATAACATTACGAACACCTTTTTGATAAAGATCCTTAAATTCTGCAATCACTTGATCAATGGCATCAAGATGACAATCCTCGTTTTGCTTGACTTCAGATAAATCAATTGGAATGTGTTCATGAGCATAAACCTTACCTGGTAATAACATGTTTCCTCCCCTTAATGCGCTCGCCATCGACTAAAACAGATGTACGATTCGTAACAGATTCAGCAAAATTCCAAGCGCGATAGCAGCAATTGGTCCCACTGCCATATCAACAAGGGGCTTTTTCAGCTTCTTGTTCAGCAGCCAGACTCCGATCACCCAGAAGTAACCAAGGTTAGGCGCCATCTTATTGCAGGCCAACGCAGCACCAATCAGCAAGGCGATCGCAATCGTATCAGTTAGAGAAGTTCGAATATGTTCACCCATATCACGCAACCCAGGGAATTTATCCAAACCTTTAGCAGTACCAGCAAGTGCTTGGACTTCAATCCACATCCAAACAAATCCGGCGATAAACGCAACAATCGGATTGCCTTTCAATAAAAGGCCAATTGCAAAGATGATCGTGGTACCGGCCATGCCATAGACACCAGTTACAATGGCAGTAGAGAAGACTAGCGGAATAAATCCAATCGCACGGGCCAATGTTGCAATGGCGGCTTCCATGACTTGGCCTTTAACCAGTAATTGTTGTGGTAGAACGTCAACTGCAATAATCAAGACACTTGATGCAGCAGTAATTAAGCCGCCCATGATGGACAACCAAATCCAATTCTTTTTAATCCGAGAAACTCGGGCCGAAAAGACGTTTACCAGACTTGCATTTGATGTGCCTTCGCCTTTAATTTGAGCGGCAAAGTAAAGCATGAATAACATTGCGACTAAGAGTGACATTCCAATTGGGTTTAACGTGATTTTTATCCCATTGCCAACTGAGAAAACCCCGAATTTTGTGGCAAGAAGGTAAGCAACGAATGTCGCCCCAAAAGTGATCATGCCTTTCTTTGCCCCATGTTGACTGGCAACTGCCAGGGCTGGGAATGCACAGAAAGCTAACAAAATCGGCCCGCCTAGCAGTGACAACGCCCCTAGGAAGTTAACGGGAAGCATTTTGAACGCTGAAACAATAAATGAAAGGCCGAACAGAAGACCAACACCATACACGGCACCAACAACACCAGCCAGTGCAGTGCCCCATTTGTTGGCTGGGGTCCATGTGCCGATAATATCAGCAGCAAGCAGAATACTATGCGCTACCAAGATTGTTGAGCCGATAGATACCGGAATCCCAAAGCCGATAATTAAGCCAAAACTAACGGCAAAGCTGGTAGCAGCCAATTCTTTGCGATCAATCTTGCCTTCCAGATACTCTGGCATAATTGGTCGCAAGCCATCATTAAAGACCGCAATGCCGCGATTGGCTAAAATCGAACCCACGCCTCCGACTAACGCGATTAACACGTAGTCTACTAAGACCGAAATATTCATTTTGACACCTTCCTTTTCTCAATATACAAAATACCGTATATTGGCTTATGACATAAAAGTTTACTTCGTCAGATATTTTGCAAGAATTGGTAAAATCGTGTCCTTCGTGTTAATTGTAAAGCCAAATGCAATCTTCCCATTGTCGATGCCCTCTTTGATGTCCGCTTCAGACAAAACTTTCGAGGGTGATGCAACTGTCAGTGTCTTACTAGAGCCTAACAACGCGGTCGCCATTGCTAAGGCTCCGCCAGCACCGGTCTCGCAAGCACCAATATAAAAGTCTGCCTTGTTATCTTTGACTGCCATGGCTGCATCAAGATCGCTCTTAACACTGATCTCGACATCTTTACCCGCGGTCAGTTTCTCAAGTGACTGCCTCAACTCGTCCTTACCCATCTGACCACCAATGACGATTCTTGTCATATTAACCCCTCCTCAAAATATTAACCAAATGCATGATAATATAGCGTGTTTCAAAATCCGAAAATTCAACTGGCCGAGATGCCGCGACATGTTGCCAGATACTTAAAGCTTTCTGGTATGCTGGATCGGCTGTCACTTCTGCCCAAAGATTATCTGGCAACGCATCCACTGGTTCTTGCTTATGACTGCGTTCTAATGCAACTGATAAATGAATCAAGAACATCTCGGAGTCTCGCTCGCCCACTGTTCGAACCAAATATTGATCAACTAAACGAATGAATGCAAGATCCTCATCACTCAACTTGCCCACATCGTATAAGATCTGCAATTTTTTAGCGGTTTCGTCGCTCACATTGTCTCACCTCCTAAAATGGGGTGTATCTCTCAATTAGTATTCTGGTAAAACTTCTCCTGAAATCACTTGTTTTTGAATGGCTGTCACTTCCTTAAAGTCCACGTAATCACCAATTACTCTTTTAACAAATCCATTTCCCTTGGCACAAAGAATGGCAGCTCGAGATGCACGCTTAACCATTGGGTCTTTGATCATCTGATAACCCAGTGGATAATTTTTTGACTTTACCTCGTCAAGATTCCAAATAGCTGCGTCAATTTCACCTGCAACTATTCGCTGGACAATTTGATTATAGGGAGACTCGACCAACTCAACTTTGTGCTTCTCTAAGATTTTGTTCGTCATCAACTTATAATCGAGTGAATGCGAATCAATCCCGATACGCAGGCCATCGCGCATTTTGAAATCCTGATCCCCCTTATAAACAATGACGTGTTGAGATACGTAGGAACCTTCAGGCATAATCCCAACGACATCAACGTCATGGTGTTCAGCCAAGTAATCAGCAGTAAGTGCTGACACGATAATGAAATCGTAACGATTGCGCTGCAACCCTTCTAAACGATTCACAGATCCATTGACGTACGCAACATTTAGACCTAGCTTCTGATTCTTGAACGCCTTATAGAGGCCTGTCCCTAAGCCTTCATAATGTTTGGTATACGGAAGTGGCATCGCACACACAACATTCCGATAATCCAAATAGGACAGAAGCTTATCTTGGTCCTGAGCTACTAAAAAGGACCCGAGATGACCCTTAGAAATCGTTGAAATAGCGCCATCAGCCTTCATCAGTTCAAGTCCCGCTTGAATAGTGCCACGCGACAATTCGGACTCGTTGATCATTTCAGTAACTGTGGGCACACGATCGCCAACCTTCAGAACAAAGAATTTCTTTGCTAAGAAGATGAGTGCTAATCCCTTTTTTTGATATTGATAAGCCTGCATTTGTGGCACTCCTAGCTGAATATACTGTTTTCTGTATATTTAATTTACACGGTTATTGTAAGCCCTTGCAATTATATAGTCAATCCAGTTTTTTATTCACCACTTCAAAAACGCCGATTCACCTGTAAGAAATACAAGCAGATCAGCGTTTGAGCTACAAAATTTTCATGTTAATAAAGTAGTTGATCAATCATTCGACCTGATAACTTTTGATAATCGTCCAGAATCAAATCTAAGCGCGAATCTGCTTCAAGCGTCGAACGATTACCAGTTACAATACCCACAATTCTCTTAGCGCCAGCTGCCTCAGCGGCAGCAAATCCAGAAGGCGAATCTTCAAAGATAATTGTGTTTGAAGAAGGCAAGTGTAATTTTGCCGCCGCTTTTAGAAATGGGTCGGGATCCGGTTTGCTCTTCATTGTGCCATCATCAAATACTACATCCTCAATATTGAACCACTTCGTCAAGTTAAAGGCATCAAAGAAGAATTCAACGTTCTTTTGCGCTGATGCCGTTGCAATTGTCATCGGCACATGACGAGCCTGCAACTCATCAAGAAACGCTGGAGCGCCCCTCAACAAGTGAAAATTTTTAGCATCTGAAACGCATAATTCACGGTAGATAACTTCCTTCTGCTCACTAAATTCATCAATTTCTTTTTGACTCAGTACCCGCTCAAACAAATAGTTAAGCGTCAGTTCAGCATTTTGTCCGTGAACGTGATCATCAAATTCCTGGTCTGATAGTTCTTTTTTCGCATAGTTTTGAGCGAACTGACGCCAAGCAATCTCCTGCTTGTCAGCATCTGCGAAGAGTGTCCCATTAAAATCAAAGATAAACCCTGTCATTAGAATCCCCCAGATATTGGCCATGTGACTATCATCGCGTCGGTAAAAGTTATGATTCAGATTCTTTAAACGTATATCAGTTCACCAATTTGTTGGCCCTGCGTAATTTGACTTGAAACAACTGTTGGAAAGTTCTTTAATTTTTCCATATTTGTATAGATGACGACAATCGTATCGTCATAACCACTTTTTTTGATCTGTTCACGATCAATGGTAGCAAGTGGTTGACCCGCCGTCACAACATCATTTAGAGCAACATCAACTTTAAAAGGTTTCCCGTCTAATTCGACCGTATCTAAGCCCATGTGAACGAGCACGTCTAAACCTTCTGGAGTCGTGATACCAATCGCATGTTTCGTAGGGAAAACCGTTGACACAGTACCAGAAACCGGAGAAACAATTTGCGATTCTTCTGGTTGAATCGCAAAGCCGTCTCCCATCATCTTTTGTGAAAAAACGTCATCCGTCACATCATCGAGTGGCATAAGGATGCCCGTGACAGGGGCAATAATCGGCTGTCCTGTTTTTTTCTTAGCTTTAAATAGTCCAAACATAAATACTCACTCCTTACCAATAAGATTCATTCGACATGTCGGGCCAAGTTTCAACGTTTATTTTTACACAATTGTTAGCCGCCATTATCGTTTGTTATTTCCGGGTTTGCCGCAGTAATCGATTCAACTCACGGGCAACCGCGGTTGCTTGATCAATTTCAATTCGAATTTGGCCACCACGTTTGGTCAAATGTTTAACACCGATATTCAGTTGCAACATCACATCGTAGGGATCTACCCATTCTGGGTCTGCTACTTGAACAATAATCGCAGAACCGCTAACGGTGATACGTTGAATATTGTCAGGCAAACCTAAGCACTCATAAAGAATGCGCGCTCGTTCTCCATTTGGCGTTAATCCGTACTCATCCAATGAATCTGGGCTTGTCAAATCCAATCGACTGTGCATTGCTTCTAATACCTGAGGCACATCTAAGCCAATAACAATCTGTGCGAAGTTTCCATGAAGACTAGCACTAATTGCTCCAATGCGTAAAAAGGCAAAGTTAGGCTTCATTTTAGCCGGATCCTTCACAATAACTCGAATTCTCGTAGCACAATTCACGAGTGATTCAATATTTGCTTTGCCTCCTAGAGCTTCAATATAGCTATCTGCAATATTTCGAAAATTGTGCTGCACTGTCATCACCTTTTATGCCTCTACTTCTATATTTTTATGCTATGCAATTATTACCGCGTCATGACGGTAACCATCATGACGGTGCAAAAAACATACCCTAATGAAAGTAAACTAATTGGCACGGCAACCGAGCTCTTGTGTGCGAGTGGCTTCGTTGCGCCTATCTGCCGACTAAATAAGAGCCCTACTAAGGCAGCTCCAGCGACCAAAAAGTTGCTGACAAGTAGTTGTGTCACTAGAACACTCACTAAAACAAGTTGATATAGTCGTCTATTTGATAGCACTCGTTTGCGGGCCATCCATAATGAGTAACCGCTCATGACGTCAAGGCCGGCTACAATTGATAAAATGGCAATAGTTGGTCTTTGTTGCATGACTCCCATGACACTGAGACCTTCCTTTGCAGCATTTAGCATTAGGAAGAGAGCATATGCCAGTGGTACAAGTGACAAGATTAGGATGATGCCGTAGAAGATTCTTTTAAGATTCAAATGCAGCATCTCTGCAAACGATTGGAAATAATTACTTACTCTTTCTTTGACCGTATTCACCATGTTCATGATCCCTCTCTTCTTTTGCTACCAAGTAATTGGCAAACCCCATGCTGAAGATATCAATTAGTAGCGTCAAATTGGCAAAAAAGCGTTCCGTTTTCCTTTCAATACCAACTGTCTTATTGATGATGTCGTAATAAAGATTAAAGTTGGCCGCTTGCGCAAGTCGGTTTTGTCGAAACGATGTAAACGATACAATGCGAACTCCATTGAGTTTCAAATTATTAACGAGTTGGACAATTGTTGCATTCATCCCCTTATATGAAATGACGATAACGGCATCCCCGGGTTTGATTTTAGTACTCGACAATTGCATTTCGTCATGCCCTGTTGGAAAGACAAAAGCGAATTTACCAATCAAGTACAAATCTCTCTGCAATTGTTGCGCCATAATCTGCTGCTGCCAGCCGGTTGAATAAATGTAAATGGTACCAGCAGCAGCAAGCGTTGCATATATATCATCAACATTCGTACTCTTGAACTGGTTCACCGTCCATAGCATGGACTTAACTGTTTGTGCCAGATAATCAACACTGATCAGAGAATCCTGCTCACTGTCCTTTTCGTCGGTAAGAACATATCGGAGTTGGCTAAATCCTGTCAATCCAATCTTCTTACAACAACGGAAGATTGCCGACTTTGAAAATAAAGATTTTTCGGCTACTTCACTAAGACTAGCCTTTCGAACAAAATCACGGTTCTCAATGATGAAAGCCAAAATTTCCTTTTCAGTTTGATTTAAATTGCTATATTTCTGATTAATCAGGGATTCTAGTTTCACAATGCTGCCTTCTCTCATGAACTGATTTACCTGATTATATCATGCAAGCGTTTACGCCATGATGCGGTTGGCAATGTCTGACATTTCTGAGAATGTGATCGTTACAGTCGTCCCGTCGATTTGCACATCTTTCACACCAATTCCTAGTGACTTAAACACGCTGGCTGGATCGACTAAACTCGGGTCGTTTACTTTAGCTACAACCGTGTTTTTCTGTGCTATAGCGCTTTGTACGTTTGCACCTGTTCCCAATGAATCACTAAGGAGTGCCGCTGTCTGAGACTCTGGTGAATCATCAACCGGTTGCGTCACTGTCGATGTCTTCACCGCGTCCTGATCGTCAAGGAGTCCTTGAATCTTTTCAAGAACCTGTGGCACATCAAGCCCAACAATCACCTGCAAAGCCTTGCCATGATGGACAACATTAACTGCTTTGTTAGCTTTAAATTCAGCATCGGGTGCAACCTTAGTTTCGTCATTAACCGTTACACGCAATCGAGTCGCACAACTGGTCATTTCTTTAATATTATCTGAACCACCGAGTGCGCTAAGATAAGCAATTGCTCGTTGGGTATAAGGATCTGTTGCTGCAGGTGAAGCGCCTTTTTCAGCGGCTTTTGCGGCTTTGTATTCTTTCTTCGTCATTAATTTGGCTGATTGATCTTCTGGTTCACGACCCGGTGTTACAAAATTGAACTTTAGGATAAGATATTTAAACGCAACGTAATAAATGACGACAAAAACCAATCCAATCGCAATCTGCAACAAATAAGTTTTCCACTGATGATTCCAAAGCGGAATCCAGTTTTCAGATGCCCATCCAATCAGGCCTCCACTGAATTCACCCACAACACCAACTGCAAACATAATGGCATCCATTGTTGCTGCTAGAAAGGCGTGCACAAACCAGAGTACTGGTGCTGCAAATAGAAAAGTAAACTCAACTGGTTCTGTGATACCAGCAAACATACCTGTCAATACAGCGGGAATCAGTAAGGCAGCAGTTTCTTTTTTCTTAGACGGTTTTGCGGTTGCATACAAGCCTAGGCCAATGCCAAGCATACCGAAGACCTTTTCGAATCCATAACCTTCAAAGCCCATCAATGGTGCCAGTTCTTTAATCGGACGTGTTGATTGGCCAAGTGTATTTAAGTTAGCAAACCACCATGCCTTTAGACCACCAGAAACGGCAGCAGGTCCATATTCAAAAGGAATATAAATAAAATGATGCAAGCCTGTTGGAATCAAAACTCGCTCCAAGAAGGCATAGACCCAAATCCCAAAAACACCTGAAGCTTTCATAAAGCCTTGTAATGCTGAAATCCCCATCTGAACCTTAGGCCAAAAGAAACAAGTTAAAACAGCCAGTGGAATCATAATGAAGAGACCTAAGATAACGATGTACGACGACCCTTGGAAAGTGCCTAGCCAGTCAGGCAGTTTTGTATCGAAATAGCGGTTGTGCAACCAAACGACAATTCCCGCAACAATCAAGGCACCCACAATACTCGTATCAAGTGTCTTAATTCCAATAATATTGGTTAATCCTTGGTTTGTTGAATTAGCGACAATCTCCATTTTGGCAAAGTTCTTGAAACCAAAGGCGGTTCCCCAATTTGTTAGGATGGCATTTATCATGTAATTCCATGATGCATAGATGACAACTGCTTCCATCGCAGCACGACCTGGCGCTTGTTTTGCCAACCCGATTGGCAGACCAACAACGAATAATAGGGGAATAATGTTGAACACCGTAAAGGCACCCGCTTGCAGTGTTTGCCACACACCGTACCAATTAGTACCTGGTGCAGCCATACTGCCAAAGATCTGCTCATTTGTCATTAGAATACAAATTGCGGTCATAATCCCCGCAAACGTGAAAAGTAGGACCGGGGTAAACATAGCGGCACCGAAACGCTGAAGTTTTTGCATCATTGAAGCTCATCTCACTTTCTGTAATGTAAGCCCTTACTTTTGTTTTGAAAGAAAAGAGCGAGTAATTAACTTATTTCGATTAATTCTCGCTCTTGCTGCGTTATTTTGATTTTTGCCTTAAGGATGCTACTTCAGTTCTGGCCAGTAGTCTTTGTTGGCAACAACCATTTCATCCAAGATTTCTTTAGCAACACTAGCATCGGGCACAATCTTGCAAAGACTCATCGCTTCCCAAAGTTTGGTGTACGATTGCTGTTCAAATGCATCGACCGTCAACTTTTCAACGCAGTTTTGCTCCGTAATCAATCCTTTTTGGAAAGTTGCAGCTTTCCCCATTGCTAACCGCTCTGCGCCATTCGCACCGAACAAGCATGGCACCTCGACCATCGCTTCTGGATCAATGTTTTCAATTGCTCCATCATTAGGCACAATTGCTAGCATGCGTTGCTTCGTGTCATATGCGATAGCCGTGCATAAATCAACGATATAAGTGGCATGATCATCAGACTTAAAATGTGTGTCTGCTGCTGTACCAGCCGCAATAATTCGATCGCATTCATCGAAAACATGCTTTTCGCGATAAGCCTCTACTTCATCTGTTCTAGTGTAATTTGGGTCAGAATGTTCAACAACATATTTTGGATAGAGATAATATTTTAAGTATGTGTTTGGCAGTGTTGAAGGGTCCAATGCATACACATCAGCAGCCTTCTTAAAAGTTGACACCCAACTTGCTTCAGTGTCTTTGTCTTTGTCACCTAACCAATAACCGTTCTTGGCAACATACTGTTTAAGTGCTGGCATTAGGTCTTTACCAGTCTTATCACGGACATCGGTCCACCACCCAAAATGATTGAGTCCATAATAGCGAAATACCAAATCATTTCGATCTTTTAAGCCAACAATCTGTGCCATACGATCCATAATACCAATTGGCATATCACAAATATTAATAATTCGGGAATGTGGCCGTAAGCGGCGAGTGGCCTCGGCAACAATTGCAGCTGGATTTGAGTAGTTAAGCATCCACGCATTAGGTGAATACTTTTCCATGTAATCTACTAAACCAATCACGCCTGGAATAGAACGAAGGCCGTACGCAATCCCCCCCGGTCCTGTTGTTTCCTGCCCGACAACACCATGCTTCAGCGGGATCTTCTCATCAAGGGAACGCATGGCATACTTGCCAACGCGAATTTGCGCCATTACGAAGTCAACATCGGTAAAAGCTTCTTCAGGATCTGTCGTTGCAAGAAATTCCACTTCAGGCGCTCGTTCCTTCACCAAGATTTCACAAGCATCAGCAACTCGTTGCTGCCGTTCACCATCGATATCATAGAATTTTAGCTTGCGTAGCGGAAACTTCTGAATATGGTCCAGCAAAGTTAATACAATGCCTGGTGTATAAGTGCTGCCACCACCAGCAATTAAAACTGAAAACTTCCGATCATCCATGAATAAGTCCTCCTATACCGAAATAATAACTTCAATTCGATTTCTTTTCTCCCCGGGTACATACTGAGTATTCTGCGAACGGCAGCTTTATGCAAGCGGTTTCAAGCAAATAGGAACCCATTCCATATTTTTCGAAACGTTCCAATATCTGAAATTTATTTCAACGATAATGATACTTGCGACTATGATTACAGCTCTAACTGCTGTTTCTTCTTACAGTGTTTCAGCCGCCCTATATCGTTCTATTCGTTAACCATCTGGTACAGGGATCATTTATTAGACTATTGAATTTCAAGTTGAGAAAAGCCTATACCATCCATCAATTGGTACAGTTTCGGACGGTGTTGCCTGTACGAACAAAGGAGTTGGCAACAGGTTGCCAAGAAGGTTATTTCACCATGTCAGTTGTGCCAATAACCAGAAGAGCATCTTCAGACTCTGGAATCGCCTTTCCCGCCAAAAACAAAAGGGACAGTCAAGAAGTCTAAAACTTCTCATCTGTCCCTCTTATTTACCTTAAACGTTGAGTACTACGGCATAACAGTTTTAATCTTGTCACACTTGATCTTCCGGTAATGTGCTTTTCCTCTGCGCAAGGCGATATGGAACATGCACCGTACCATGCTTGTCAGCCTGATCCACACCCTTCTTAATCGTTTCAACCAACAACTGGCTAGCTTTGTTAGCAATTGTAGTGGAATCTTGAACAATCGTGGTGATCGTTGGTCGAGAAATAGCCGCAATCGACATGCCATCAAACCCCGTCACAATCAGATCCTCTGGCACTCGTAGGTCCAGTTCCTCTGCGACTTTAAGAACCATATAAGCAACATTATCATTGATCGCAAATACGCCAAGGCGTTTGCCTTGCTGGTGTTCATTCTGAATAAAGTTCTTTAGGTCGGGATGCCGTTGCAGAAACTTATCAGACGTTGTGTTTAGTGCCAAAATGTTACCTTCTGAACTTATTCCCCTACTTAGCAGCTCATCCTTGAAAGCCTGAACCCGATCCATTGTTGAGGATGGCCGCGACTTGGTCATGACAAGGCATAAATTGTCGGCTTGACTTAGGAGTAAATGTGTAAGGTCTTTACCAGCGGCATAATGATCAGTTGTGACAATCATCTCAGAATCAGAATGCGGATCCCGATCAATAAAGACGATTGGAATTGCGTACTTCGTTGAAAGCGGCATTTGATTGCTGGCACTGGATACTGAAATGAGACCGTCTACACGATGTTCAATCAACATTCGATAATAGGCAGTTTCCCTTTCGATACTTCGTTCCGTATTACAAATAATCGTTGAATAGCCCAATTTAAAGAGTGCTTGCTCAGCTTTTTTTAGAACAGACGCATAAAATTCATTTGCAATATCGGGAACCAAAATCCCAATCATATTAGATTTGTTGAGTCGCAAGCTTGTCGCCAACGAATTACGTTCGTAACCAATCTCTTCAATGACTCGAAGAACTTTATCACGAGTAGCTTGAGAATATCGGCCACTGTCATTCATGATTCTAGAAACCGTTGCAACCGAAACGCCGCTTAATCGAGCCACGTCTTTGATTGAGGCATTTTTCTTGTTTGCCACAATAATCACCAAGTTTTTTTGTTTGACTTTTCACAGGACACGTTGTTTAATAGACTCTGAAAGATGCGAAAACGTTTACACAATAATACCAAATTTGAATAAACTTAGCAATGATAAGACTTTTCAAGCTTGCCGTGGCAAACGGCTCAATTTTTTGAATTTTGCGTAAACGTTACCGCAAATATACCAATCTAGGAGGATTCATGATGAAAGATTTTAAAATTTCGATTTATGCAGATGGCGCATCGGTAGAAGGTATGGTTGAAGCCAAAAATAAATGGCCAATTAGCGGGTTCACAACTAACCCGACTTTGATGAAACGCGCAGGCATTTCTGACTATATGAGTTTTGCAAAAGATGCTTTGAACGCGGTTGATGGCTTGCCAATCTCGTTTGAAGTATTTGCCGATGATTTTCCAACCATGAAGAAGGAGGCTGAAAAGTTAGCAACACTAGGTAAGAATGTTTTTGTGAAAATTCCAATCACCAACACAAAGGGGGAATCTTCAACACCCCTTATCAAAGAGCTTTCGGCGGAAGGTATTCAAGTTAATATCACAGCGATTCTGACTTACGAACAAGTCAAAGAAACCGCAGAGGCATTGTCACCCAACACCAACAATATTATTTCCGTCTTTGCCGGACGGCTCGCAGACACAGGTGTTGATCCGATCCCTCTGATGCAAAAATGCCAAGATCTTGTGAATCAGTATCCTCAAGCAAGTCTTCTATGGGCAAGTTCAAGAGAACTACTAAATATTTTCCAAGCCGAAAAACTTGGTGTCAATATTATCACGGTTACCAACCCTATCCTTGAAAAAATGAGAATGGTTGGTCTTGATCCAAAAGAACTCTCACTTGATACCGTTCAAGGATTCCACAATGATGTCAAAGCATTAGGATTTTCGATTCTGTAGCCGACATAGCTGTTCCCAATATGAGGAGGGGTAAACAATGCTATTATCAGCCATTCTGGTTGCTTTACTGGCAATCATTTCACAGTGGTGGTTCTTCGCACCAATCACACGGTGTATGACCTATCCACTGACAACTGGTCTATTAGTTGGTATTTTCATGGGAGATCCCATGCTTGGCATGCTAGCCGGTGCTAACATTCAGCTGGTTTATCTTGGCTGGATCAACGCCGGTGGTGTCATGCCAAGTAACACAATGGTCGCCGGGATTTATGGATCGGCACTGACGATTCTGTCAGGCGCTAATCCTAAACTTGCCGTTACGTTCGCGATTCCATTTTCACTTTTGGGCCTTCTAATGGTTCAGATCTATCAAACGGTTAATTCTTTCTGGGTTCATCGTGCCGACAAAGCACTTGACGAAGGCAAAGTGAGTCAGATTCGTTTTCTCAATTATGTTCCTTCATTCATCGTTGCCTTCATTGTCTATGGTATTCCGGCATTTTGTTTAGTCATGTTTGGTAAGAGTTGGACAACCTCTCTTATCTCTGCAATTCCCGCGCAGTTCACAACGGCTCTTGAAGTCGTTGGTGGCTTAATGCCTGCATTGGGGATTGCAATGCTTCTCAACTACCTTGGCAAGAGAGAACTGAATGCATTCTTCATCATTGGTTTCTTCTTGACTGTTTACTTGAAACTTGACATCATGGCCATCGCGATCTTCTCAGCTTGCATTGCGTTTCTTGTCTTTATCGCTCAGAGCCGCTCCAACAAAGAGACTGCGACTGCTGCATCCCCGAAGAAAAAGGTTCGCCGGCTCACATTGCAGAATCGGAGCGGAGCAGCTGAAGAAGTATCACCAACGGCGGATGGTCCAGTGGCGACCGAAGCCGCAATCATTCAATATACTAAGAAATTAACCCACTCAGATCTCGTTAAAACGTGGTTGTGGGAACAAGGCGACGAAGCTGCTTATAACTATGAGCGTCTTCAAGCCCTTGGACTTACGAATATGATGATTCATCCTATTCGTAAACTTTATCCTAAAGATCGTCAAGCTGATGAATTAAAGAAGTATATGGTCTTCTTCAACACTGAACCTCACATGGTTGGTCCAATTATTCATGGTGTCGCGCTATCTATGGAAGAAGCACGTGCCAATGGGCAAAACGTTTCCGCAGATGATATCAACTCAGTGCGTACCGGTCTTATGGGCCCAGCTGCTGGTATTGGCGATACTGTTCAGCAAGGTATCTTCTTCCCTATTCTCGCAAGTGTTGGTGCTTCGCTTGCCTTACAAGGCAATTACCTTGGCCCAGTTATGTTCACAGTGATTTTCGAACTTGTCATTTACACGATCGGCTACATCATGTTCATGTTCGGTTATCGTAAAGGTAAGGAATCTGTCATTTCCATTTTGAAAAATGGATTGATTGGGAAGGTTACAAATGCCTTCAGTATTGTTGGGTTAATGGTTGTTGGCGCCATGGCTGCTAGTCGGGTTGCCGTTCGCACACCATTGGTCTGGACGGTTGGCAAGAGTACGATGAAGTTACAAAGTATCCTTAATCAATTGGCTCCTGGCTTAATTCCTCTAGGCATTACCGTTCTTGTTTGGTATTTAGTACGCAAGAAAGTCAATCCAACATGGATCATCTTAGGTATTTTTGTAGCAGGTATCCTTCTTTCTTATCTGAATGTGCTTGGCATTGTCAAAGCATAAATAAATTGTGGAGGTCAAATCAATATGGTTAATATCGTGTTGCTCAGTCATGGTCCGTTTTGCGAAGGATTATTAAAAAGTCTAGAAATGATTGCAGGACCGCAAAAGAATCTTCAAGCACTCCAGCTGCATGAGGGAGAAAGTCCGGACGATTATCGCAGTCAAGTAGATCAGCTCTTATCTTCATTAAATGGTGAAACCATGGTCTTCATTGACTTAAAGGGCGGCACGCCATATAACACTGCAGCGTTTTTGAAACAAAAGTATGAATTTAATCTAATTTCAGGCATGAACATGCCAATTCTAATCTCTGTGGTTACATCTCGAACAGAAACAGCCACACTTCAAGACCTAACTCAAGTTGCGTTAGATCCTCAAAATACCGGTGTTGAACTAATTGATTTAAAGAACGGAGGTAATAAACGTGCAAAACTTAGTCTTAACAAGAATTGACGACAGACTTATTCATGGACAAGTCATGACCGCGTGGAGCCGCATCACGAACGCAGAGCAAGTACTTGTCATTGATGACGGCGTTGCCAAAGACGACTTCATGATTAACGTTCTCGAAAATGCCATCCCTGATACCATGGCGATTGGTGTTTTCAGCAAAGAGGACGGGGTAACATTTCTATCAGAACCTCTCGAAGCGCCGACCATTATACTAGCAAAAGTCCCTGAGACACTTGAGTATCTGGTCGATCATGGTATCGACATTAAAGAAATCGACTTGGGCGGCATGGGTGCTAAACAAGGTCGCGATCGCTTGTATCACACAATCTCAACAAGTCCTCAGGAGAATGAATCGTTTAAACGTTTAATGGATAAGGGTGTCCATGTGTTCATTCAGATCATGCCGCAGAATGAAAAGGTGGAACTCAAGGGTCTATTATCTAAATAATCAAAAGTCGCACTTCTTTAAAATCAAAGAATGTGCGACTTTTTTGTCTTAAATCATTCTAACAAGACGAACTTCCATATTTCTATTTTCTTAGTTCCTTGGCCGGGCAGGATTAATGAAAGTAAGGTGTTAAACGGTCAATATTTTTTAGACAAATTCCTCCTTCATGATCACTACCAAACAGACGTATTTTTTCAGCGATCGCTTTCTTCTGAGTCTCATCAGCATATGATGTCATACTCCATGGCTCGTATTCACCAGGTTTATCTGCAACAGTCTTAGCAATGCCATGATAAAACAGCACTTTAATATCAGTTGAAATGTTTACCTTCGATATACCATTTTGAATAGCTTCTCGAATCTTATTATCAGGATTGTCTGATCCGCCATGCAGAGTTATCAATCATGACAGAATTTGCCTGATCTTAAATTGCCCGCAGCACATCCGCCATATTCCTGCCATGGTCTAGAAGAATGGCAACTGGGATGGTGACGGTTAGTGCTGCCTCTCGAATATATTTAAAGATGGCGCTCTTCATCAACTCGTATTCAAGTGGGTGAATTTCTAAGATAACCGGAGACTCTAATTCCTCGGCAACAGCAATAATATTTTTAACGAATTCGCTGTTCCCGACGTTGAATGCACCGACAGCAAATTTATTTTGATACGCCGTTGTCACCAACTGTTTTGTCGATACAAGTGGCATAATTGAACAACCCCTCCCTAAATTACTTTCAAGCCGATTAGTACGATGAGGACACCCGCAATCATATACAGAAAATTGTATTTCTGCTTCTTGCCTTGTTTCTCAGGTTTCACTAAGAAACCGCTGGTCAAAAGAATGAGTCCGATTGCAATTATTAATGTGTTTTGATTGATCGTTTTAACTCACCCTTACTTCAAAATACCGAGCCAATAACCAACAATACCAACACCAAACAATGCGAAAATTAAAAGAATTGGACTAACTTTCTTTCGAAGCAGATACATGCACAGCAATGTCAATCCCAGAGCCAAGAGTCCTGGACAAAACTGATCTAAAATATTCTGCAACGTTGTGACTGTTGTTTTGCCATTAACGGTTGTCTTAGAAACAACATAAAAACAACCCCCAAAAGGGGGCGATTAGAGTCTTAAATATTAGGCTTTTGACGTTTTTCTAGATTATAACTTCCAACAAGTTAATATCTAATTGTTCATGCGCTTATATCTTAATCTTAAAAATCCTAATATCCCACTTAATACTATTAAGATGGTTCCGTAAAAACCCTCGTCAGAATTCGTCCATTCGCTTGTTTGTGGCAAGGTTTTATCATTATTCAGAGATCTTATTGGGCCTTTGGCTAATTGTCCATGCTTTAAAGATGTAGCATCAAATTTGGATCCATTAGCTTGTTGCGAAACATTTGATGTTGTTGCTTCGTCCCACCATACTGTGTTGAAAGCAGATGATGCCAAATTTCTTTCATATAATACCGTTTCCACAATATTGTTACTATTTTCCCCAATTTGGCTAACGTCACCCTGTCGTGGTGTATATCCACAAATTACTGGCATAGGTATTGTAGAAAACGATGAACCACTAAGAGGCATCCAAGTACCATAAGTTTTAATGCCTGTCACATTATCAGTTATTACGTTCCGTGTAAATATAACAGGTTCATCACGATAATCAGGACATGCACTTGTGCCATTTTTATAAAAATAGTGAATTGTTCTCGTAATGGGCTTAGTCTCGTTAGCTTGTGTTGTGCTATGTTTTAAATGTACTTCGAAAATTTGAACTGATCCGTCTTCGTTATATTCTAAACCTTCTGATGGATAATCATCAGAAACTAATTTATATCCTTTTTCTTCATATCCCGCAATCGTATTGCCTGTCCGATATAAATCTGTTGTACCGTATTTACCGCTCAAATTCTTGGTGCTTAGCGTCTTGCCTGTCACATCGTCGATATATATCACATTTGCCGTTTCTTTATTAACCGAATATTGATATTTGATAACTGATGGGAAAGATGTCAAAATCCCAGAATTGGAAGAACTGTCTTGTGTTGTAGCTGTATAAGTATATCCTGGAATCTTTACGGGGCCAGTCTGATATGTCCTTCCGATGTATTTTCCGTTCGGATAATTTACTTTAATTCCTCCTACAGGAGTAATGTTTTTACCGTCTTGATTCAATGCTCTGACATCTACTCCTAATGCCGGAACAGGATCTAAGTACATATCTTTAAGGTGCGAAATTTGATTGTCTGTAACGCCTAAAACATCTTTGATATAGGCTAACAGATTACCGTCCTTCTTTTCTACTTGTTGATAATACTCATCCAACCAACTTTTTTCAACTACATTATCAGTCTCATTGAAGGATTCCTGATAATAGTAATTTGAAAGTAAATAGTCTTGATATATCGTCTGTTTGCTCACTCCCAAGGCGGTAAGAATAAGTACTGTCGCAATCCCTGTTCGATCTTTTCCAGAAGTACAGTGAAACAAAATGGCACCTTTATTAGTTAATAGATCTTGGAAAAAGCTTCTATAACTTTCAATAGCCGGCTGACTAAAACTCATTTTTTGGTCGTACATGCCCTCATCACCACGACCATCTGAATTGGATTTCTGGCCTAATACTGAATAATATTTTTCTATGGCACCTGGAATCTGTCTGTCGGTATTCTTTTTAATTTGTTTCGGTGTTCTGAAATCAATCACTTCTTGTATATTTTTGCTTTGAAGATATTTCAAATCACCATCAGTTAAATCACTCAATCTATCCGATCTAATGAGTTTATCATACTTAATTGTGCCACTACCATCTGCAGTAGTATATCCTCCTAGATCTCGTGTGTTCCACGTGCTATCCATATCATCTGAAAGATATGTGCTACTTCTTTGATTTGCTAACTGACTGATTGATTGGTCACTCGTATTCATATCTAAATCTGAGTTATCATTATTAGATGACATCGGTTTTGTTGCAGGAATAGAATCTTGGGGCTCGCTATTGACGCCGATTATGGATTGTGTCTTCTCATTATTAGCCAAACCTTTTGAGCTTTCCGAGTTTGCCTTCTGGTCGGATGAATCAGTTACATTAATCGTTTTGTGAGAATCAAAATTTGAGTCAGTACTTGTATCAGTAGGATTATAGTCTTTTGGAACAGTATTGATATCAGGCATTGCTTGTGCCTGATTATTATTAGCAAACTTTTCTGAGTTTTCCGAACTTGCATTCTTACCAGATAAATCGGTTGCAGTCATTGTTTTGTGGGATTCAGAAAGTGAAGCAGCGTTGTTTTCCGAGCTTTCGTTAGATGATGGCAGAATAGTATTTTTAACAGTAATAGCATCTGCTCTTACTGTTGTTTTATTTGTTAGCGGCCCCATTATTGCAAATGATGATATTGCAATTATACACGTCATTAAAGGCCTTCGACTCTTATACATTTCATAGTGTTTGCGTTGTCGCATAACAATTATTCTCTCCTCAAAAAAGCAAGTTTTAACTACTTGTTATAGTTTAGCAGACATATGTATTGGTAATGTTTTTAGTTTGTAAAACTACAGTAAAAAAATAATCTATCCTGTAATGATCAGGTTACTTTCTCGGAAAAAACTTGATTATTTGCTATTTAGTGAGTTTCCTCCTGTTTGATTTGAACAAATACGTATTGCAACAGCAATTTTACCGCTATGGTTCTCGATGCCGAATTTATCCTCTAGCAAAACCACAAAAAATATTTAGTTATTCACGATGTCTTGATGGTTAGAAAACGTCCCATACCACTGACAATTTCTTTCGTTACTTGTGCACTAAAAGGTAAGACAAACGCGATGCTTGAGCGAAGCAAGACAGCTCCCTTGTTTTGTGATCACCTTTTACATGCGAATGAATATATATCTTCGAAAATTTCTTGACACCACATATATAATTTATGGCATATGAAAGTAGAATCATTGCTAGGTTAATTCCTGATTTACCGAATATGAGGAGGCATTAACGTTAAGCACTTTGCTAATTGTCTTATTTTTTTTGGTGTAGCAGTTGTGGCCTCTATTGTCATGAATTTTGATAGTAGTCTCCACACCCAACTGGTCGGTGGTGTCGAATTGTTCTCAAGAGTTCTTAATAATATCTTAATTTTCCACGCGATCACCTAGATAAAGGGGTTGGTTTTACCAAAAGTTTAATTAGTCTCCTCGGAATTTTATTAGTAGTGCCAATAACAAGCGATTTAGTCACATTTATGGCAATAATAAAGAAGGTGACATTATGAATTCAATCCTTGCCTTGGTACTTTTGCTACTAGTCATGATGCTAGTGATTGGTGGCAAACAAGGACTAGCCAATCTTTTTGCACTAATTGTCAATGCTTTGCTCATGATTTTAGTCGTGATCTTGATGGCGAGCGGCTTCAATCCAATTATTCTCGCTGTGATATTTGGGTTGATTATTTTAGCCAGCACCATTTCCCTGAGCACAAATCATATGGAGGTGGTTGGCCCAGCGTTTGTTTCTGCGCTGCTAATCATGGTGCTGCTTACAGGGGGGATCATCATGACCATGACACTCGGTCAGACGGCTGGGTTTGGGCTAGAAAGTTCTGAAAGTCTAGAAGGGTTTTCAATCTACATTGGCATTAGTTTTCATCATATCTTGATAGCTGCAACTTTATTAAGCACGTTAGGAGCCATAGCAGAGGCTTCTGTTTCAGTGGCAGTAGGAATGAATGAAATCAAGGGGCAGACAAGTGATATCGGCATCAAACAAATGGGACATGAAATTATTGGCACAGCGTTAAATACATTGTTCTTTGGTTTTTTTGGCGGGTTTTCATCATTATTCATTTGGTTTGCATCTTCGCGCTATCCATTCAGCCAAATCATCAATAATAAAATCTTTGTTGGGGAGTTGTTGCAAATTTTGATTTCGGCAATTGCCGTTGTCTTGACGGTACCGATGACAACCTGGGTTGTAACAACTCGTCATGCACATCAGAGAAAGAAATAATATTTATCACTATTTGAAGTAGTACATCACCGCGAATTAAAACTTTACCACGATGTAGTAAAACTTAGTTTTGGTAAGATGCTTGGCGCGCGATGTAGAAGCGATTGCATCAAATGATGATCGAATGGATTATGCAGCCACCATCATGATCTTGGTCGGTTGATTAGGCTGTAATCTTGCTCCGGTCGGCAGTCGGGATACCTACTCGTCAACGTATTTGTGACTGTTTTGCTGGCGATTGTGAGCTAGTGCTGATTGGCCTACCGTCAAAAAGGTTTGGTGGTGCTCGGCGATTTGTTGAACAGTATTCTTTGTGGATCGGACTGAAGCACTGCATTGGTCGACTGTGTGACGCCATTAGCTATGGCGTCGTAAAATAAGCAGAAACCTCATGCTACGGCGTTTTTTGGCCCACTACAAGATTTAGGGACAGGGGTATATAGCTCCTACTCAAGTGATTTATCAGTAAAAGAAAGTCAACGTATTGGCCAGAAGAAATAAATCGTAAACTGAGAAAGCATATAACAAAGTATGATCCACAACGTCTGTTTAACCAAGGACACTCTATTGGTAGTATGTGTCCCCCCACGATGCCAATGAACGTTATTTCTGTGGTGAAATTACCCTTTAGCTGCCAAGTTGCATAGACAATACCCTTCAATAGCATTTTCAGTCGTTACCCATGACTTTAAACAGTTCTAGGCAATCTGTTTCGAATTCACTAAAGTAGTTAAAGTCACAGGGAATAGTATCTACTAATTTTTAACATCGAGCGATTTAATTGAAACATAGAGTTTGGTGCAAAAAATCTGAATGATGAACATTTATCGCGATATGGATATTATAATGAAGACTATGCTTTTTATTAATGTTTCTAATCCATTCAGGCAAGGGAACAACTCCTAGACCGTTCAGCATTGTACTAGCGGATCAGGAAGACTTTTTAGCGGATGTTTATCTAGAAATTGGTTAATCTCATTTTATATTCATCGTTTCATACTTAGAAATAACTGTATTCATTAGACATAAAATGGACAGCAGACATCTTTACTGTTATTTTTAAAAAGTGAGGAATAGGCCTCGCAAAAGAAAAAGACAATTTTTCAGCACACGTTCACAGGAAATCGTGCATTAAGAGCGCATGTAAAAACATTACTGTTTACCATACACTATGGTTTGAATTTTGGAGGCGATTTTTTCGATTTGTGAAAAGTCTTGATAGTCTCCATTATCGGTCATAATCACCAAAAGATAACGATCGCCCTTAGGTGTTGTCACAATACCAGCATCATTATCAGTACTGCCAATCCACCCAACCTTGTCCTGCACTGTTGATCCGCTAGCAACTTGTTCGGCAGCAGCCGGAATACCGTCTCGATAAACTTGATTTTCCATTGCGGTCAACAGCTTTTTACGAAGGGATGCATTATCAAATGGACCAGTCCCTTTTTGAATTGCCTTCAATATTGTCATTAAATCATTGCTGGTGGTAGTCGCCCCGCTACTCTTAAAAACATATCCTGTTCCGAGCGTTGCATAGTACTTATTCAATACTTTAGCGCCATATTGATCAAGAATGGCCTCTGAGTAGTCATTATCCGAGTTAATAATCATACGCTGGAAACCGTCTTCATCATTATCGGTCCAAGTAATCGCTCCAACTTCGATTTCATGAAACAGCCACGCGGTAATATATAATTTATAAGTCGAAGCTGCAATCATTCGTTGGGTCCCGTTAAATGAAACAGCAAGGCTGCCTTCGGTGTACACAGCGGCGTTGCTTTCTTGGGCCGCTTGACTGCCGCTAACCGGACTTAAATTGTAGAAATCAACTGCCACGTTTCCATTAGAGGTCACCGAAGCCAAATAGCGAGTCAAATTGTTTTTGATTTTTGTCTGAGTATCAGACACAGGATTATTGTCGCTTGGCTTAGACGCCGCTGAAGTATTTCTCGTGGTGTCGTTTAACACACTAATTGTCAAGCCAATTAACATACTCAATATCAATATGCAGGCAGAAGCAAAGGATATGATTCGGTTCCATCGAAGCTTTACTTTTTTTTGTCTTAATTGCTTTCGCATAGATTGTTTCTCCGCTTTAATAAAAAGTAAAAAATCCGTTTTTCTTATCTGTTCACAATGTAACTAGTTAGATAAATTAAAGTTATAGATTTTTGCTTCTTTAAAAATCATTAAGTCCAAATACAGTATAAAAGGAATTTCTGAACAAATTATGGATTATAATCGTCATAATTTTGAGATAATTACAATAGTACTACAATACAACAGTACATATTATGTATACCGATATTTCCTTTCTTATTTTGGAGTCGTCCTTTAGCTAACCGTTAGAATAAAGCGAATAATGTTAATCCTATGAATTTTAAATGTCATTATTCGGTTGATGGATATCAGCTTTTTCGTATTCTAGCAATTCGTTGCGTGATGGCCATATACGTTCAGAACCGACTACCAGTAAATTATTCTGTCAAAATATGAAAAAAAGCCGTCGATATTTAGAAGAATAAGTGAATATTAATTTCGAAATACTCTTTAAATATTATAATATTTATATTATCTTTTCATAATCAGCTTTTGGCGCTGGTGTTAGAACGATTGTGGCCTCTTGGCATCAAATTCAGAAACCTAACTTATATAGGCATTATTAAGTATTCGGAGGCTCAATTGGCGAATTCTATGTGTGCTAGACTATATTCGTGATGATGAAGTGGTAGTATTGAGGATTGATCGGCTGGTCGCAATTCTCATGATTTGACTAATATCATTGAGGCCATTCGGTATCGTGAAGTTCAATTGAAGGTTCTAAGTCTACCCAGCTGTGACAGCATTGAAGGCCTTAATTTTCATAATTTGATCACAGCAATCATTGTCGATTTATATAAATATATTGCTCAAGAAAATCGCGAACCCATAAAGATGCCACAACAACAAAGTATTGAAATTGCCAAACAGGAGAATATCAGGACAACGTTTTCGAATATGGGTCTCATTCAGCTAATCTTCAAAAAACCTATATTTATAAAGAGGCCTGTCGCCATCTTAAATAAGAAGAAAGCGAATTGCCTTTACCGCACTCACGATCTTATTGTCGTTTGCAGGCATATTAATTAGCAACTGTCCTAGAAGCAAAAACTGTGCATGGGATCGACAAAAGCAGCGATATAATTGTGATTGGGCTATCATTAGTAAACTATACGATCAACTACTAACCACTCAAAAATTGACGTATACTAGAACTTAAGGCATTCGAACGATTGACGAACTAGCCTTTATTTCATGGTGTCAACTGAGGTTTGACCAATTGAAAGTAATTCTTTAAATGCCTCCTCATCAAGCGGAAATTAGTATGCAAAGGCGTATCAATTTAGTCAATCAACCGTTTGGGCGACTCACAGCTATTAGTTTTTTGAGGAAGCAATTCCAACGGTAACACGCTTTGGCTATGTTAATGCCAATGTGAAAACAAATGTATTGTTGACGGCCACCGACCTCAAAAGGAAATCACGCGCATTTGTGGGTGCTTGCAGTCATAAAAAAGTAAATCAATCATAAAAAGCTAATAAACGGACTAAAAAGTATATTGTTAATTCCGAAATTTTTCGAATAATTTATTGAATATTTTAGTTTCTTCTACGCTTAACCGATCCAATGACAAATTCGGCGTGATAGGTATTAGTTAGGATAAAACGACTCAAAATTAGGTAGCACGGCTTCACTTTCAAAGCCATCTTATATAAACCGTGTATATGTTCATGCGGAGGGTGCAATCGCTGCTCCAAAGACAGCAAAAAAGGATATCATTCCTTTGCAAGAGCAATATAATCAATCACACCAACAAAATTGAACAAATTGATCAGACAATCCGAGTTGGAGCGAATCCCATTGCTTATACTGCCGATGAACCTATAGAAAAGGCGCTTCGTCATAAAATGGTTCAGTACTGTAATCCTCCAAATGGCATAAATATTAAGACCAGTTTTCAAGAAAGGAAGCCGTAACGTGCGTTTATGGCATCAAGATTTAATTCAGCAACTCCCAAGACAACAATTATTGGGACAGCATCGTGAAATTGCGGCGCTTCGCGGTAATGGATGGGGACGGAAACACGCTACCGTTAATTACGTATTTGCACATTCCCCATATAAATTATTTCAATTTCACTGTATTGTGTTACGTGAAATGGAAAAACGAGGTTATCATCCAGATCAGAAATGGTATGATCCTCTGTATCGAGGTCAACATTGCCCAGCATACAAGCAACTCAATCCGGTTGCACTCACAATACCCATCTATCCTGAGCATGACCAACGATATAAACATGTTTGCTTAACCAATTTACAAAACAAGGGAATCTTTTTAAACCTTCCGTGATCCTAGTCTGCGATGTTCATCTTGGGACATAGGATTGACAAAATAGTATCTCAACAATATATTTACTAAAAGTAAATAAATAGCCAGCATTGCGTTGATAGGAGAAAATCAAATGGTAAACCTTACAGAAGAAATGAAAAATATGTTAAAGAATCAGCTCCCTTTTCTAGCAACAACAGGAAAAGATGGCAAACCTCAAGTTGGTCCCAAGGGTTCACTACATGTCTTAGATGACTCACATTTAATCTACTTTGAGCACACCTTTAGGCAGGCCTATAATAATCTCTCGAACAACCATTTGGCGGCGGTTGCTGTTGCTGATAGAGGCGCTCAAAAGGGATTTCGCTTTGAGGGAACGGCTCATATTCATGAAGCAGATGACTTTGCTAATCAGATTCTAGATAAAACTAACATCTTTGATCGTTTCCCACGCGCTGGCGTGGTGGTCATTGATGTTGAACGAATCTATAAATTGGATAATACCTTAGAAGCTGGCATTCAAATTGCATAAGTGTCTCAAACCAAATTCAGCCAATTAAGCGGGAAGATCTTCAAAAGTTCGACTTGATACAAGCACCATTTCATCTCATTAAGCATTCGTTTGCAAGTAACTTTGTCATACTTTTTATAAGTAATGGGCAGACCTCGAAATTTGGCTCTACGTCAACTGATGTTGAAGAATAAATTTATCATTTGAGGCGGTTCTCCATTTGGGGAGCCGTCTTTGTCGTATTATGCTGTGATTTTTTTGAAGAAGTTCTGCTGATTTTTGAAGCCAAAACAGGATCGTTTGAGTGACTCGATGACGCGGTTAACCCCTTCGATCGGACCGTTGGAATAGGGGCTGGTGATGGCATTGAGAACAGCGACTTTGTGTCACTTAAGTGTTGTGGTCGTCATGTCTATTGCCGCACCGTTTGGCTCGCAAGTAGCTAACAGGTTGGCCAGGTTTGCGGGATGTTTTCTCACCATCAGAGCATCATGAAGCGCTAAATAGTTCTCATATGTTTGCTTGAACTTGGGTGAAACCCTCATGAATATTTGCCTGATAACCTGCAGTCATATCCATGGGGACAGTCGGAACCTGAGTGCGTTCAGCCAGAGAATAATGGGCGATGAAGAAATTCTTAATCATGCAGTTGATTTGATCACCAAGCAAGGCGCCAATATATGTGAACCAGCAAAGAGAGATAAACAAGACTGGTGCCGTGAGTGGAACGGAATTCGTCAAAACAGCGGCGCATAGGTAGGCGTCGGACCGGTCGAAATTTGAGATTTTGGTCGACAAACAGTTGAATCAAGGAAACTGAGATCCCGACAATGCGGACAATTGTTTTGACTGGTAGTCGCTCAAAACCAATTTCATGATCGGGGCCTTTATGTAATTAGCAAGCGTGTGATCGGGTTGCAAGAGCGGCGTCTTGGCACCGACCATGTGACAAAAGTCGCAATAGCGTCACCGGGACCACGACTGGTAGTACCTCGACTTCGTTGAAGACACGCGCATGGGTTGTGTCAACCCCAATAACGTATCGTGCCTCAAAACCTCAAGTGAACACTAGGTGAATCGATAGGTAGTTGGCATCTATCAAATGATACTTGCAGCGATACGGCCCATTGTTTCGATACTCATGACGAACAAAGGCACTTATCCGATATTTAAAGAACGGACAGTGTAGGATCATATTGAAACATTTACTCCTCACCTCGCTTACTTTTTGTTTCAATGCTACCAAACATAGCATAGAAACTGAGTAAGTGTTTTTTTGCATTATCAAAAAAGACGACTTTCACTATGAAAAGTCGTCCCGAACGATTAGCTTATTTTACTAATACGCATTCTTGCAGCTCCTTCTCGCTACAAAAATATTTAATATCAAATCTTATGGCACATGCTCTTATTGACGTTCGCGTCTGTAAGGTTTAGAGAGACTATAGATGAATAAGCCAAGAACTGAAAGGATTCCAATCAGTCTCACGCTATTATTATTGGCATCTCTCTTATTTTGTATCTTTTGGTTATTCGGTGATTGTCATTGGTGTTTTGCGACATACTCTTCTTAAAGTTCTTTGTCACAACAATATCACTAATAAAGCAGCCGAACAGACTTTGTCAGTCACTAATTAGTTTTGCTTACGTTTTCGATCTATGCCAAGTATTCCTAGCAAGGTACTAATAGCAACGATTAGTCCGCCCCATAAACTGGCTTCAATACCTTCCCGTTCTCCTGTACGCGGCAAACGTGTTCCCGAATTGCCAGAAATTACCGTTTGCGTGGAATCAGTTGGAATAGTTGGGTTGGTTGAGTTGGTTGGGTTGGTTGGATTAGTCGGGTTAGTCGGGTTAGTTGGATTAGTTGGATTCGAGTGTTTTGCTAATACAGTAATTGTTACAGTCTTCTGGAAAACATTTCCTTCTTGATCAGTATATGAATACGTAACTTTATATTTTCCAGGAACATTAGAATCAACTGTACCTTCAACCACAATTTCTCTAAAGTCAATTACATTTCCTTCAGCATCCGTGCCACCATCAAAATTGTTTTGTGGCGTCCAAGAATCACCTTGATCAATTGTGGAGTCATGACCATTAATATTTGCCTTTGAGGAAACAACCGTAATCGTTGCCTTGGCACTGACTTGGTTCCCACCTGCATCAGTGTAGCTATAGGTCACTTCATAATCGCCCGGCTTGGTTGGATCAACACTTCCGGATACATTTACACTCTTGAAATCAATCCCATTGCCGTCGGCATCAGTAGCGCTCACGAAATTATCCGCCGCATTCCACTTGGTGTCTGGGCCAGCCACTAAAGTGCTGTCCTTTGC